>Ga0187780_10000718_pt1 | contig 24480 bp, 18 predicted proteins | sample 1015_Q2_SP10_20__FD_132429 | JGI IMG/M metagenome (GOLD analysis project Ga0187780, IMG submission 132429) | Tropical peat soil microbial communities from peatlands in Department of Meta, Colombia - 1015_Q2_SP10_20_MG | ecosystem: Environmental > Terrestrial > Soil > Wetlands > Peat | place... | reverse complement strand
TCTCCGGACAAAAAGACCGTGATTCGCGCCGGGTTCGGGATGTTTGATGATCGCTATAACCTGACCTTCTTCTTCGTGCCCAATACCCAGAAGGCCGTGCCTGGTTACCTTTGCGGAAATAACCCACCGGCGAACGTGAAAGCCGCTTGTGCCTCCGTGGGAGTCCAGGGACAGGACCTTCCTATGTACCTCGGACCTGGACAGGCAAATCAGGGTTACCAATTGGCAGGATTCGCGGGCGCAACTGCGTCGACGTTCGGGAAGAGCGTCATCCAAACCGGCGGCTACGACCTTCTCAACCCGGTTTCCCTCGTCGGCACCTGCTTCACCGGTGTCGCTGCCTTGGGTCTCTTTCCAGGGAATGAATGCGGCATCGGCGAAGGAGGGATGGACCACAATGTGAGCAAAACTCCTTACGCCGAGCAAGCCAGCGCGGAAATCGACCGTCAGATCGGCGGTGGACTTTCGGTCAACCTCGGTTACCTCTTCGTCGCGGCACACAGGCTGGTGCGCGGAAACAATATCAACGTTCCCTGCCCGGTTGGTACGTCCTGGACATCCGCGGAGTTAGCGGCCAACGGCGGTCCCACAGACCCGCTGGGAGACTGGGTTGAGGGGCTGCTGCATGCAAATGGCACTTTCTCATCGTGCAGTAACGGCGCGCCTACGCTTGGGACCGGCGCTCTGGCGGGCCTGGGACCCTTCTTTAGCGGTGTCTTCGGCTCAGGCTTGCAGACGATCAGTGCCGGGCTTCTCGACTACAACAATGGTGTTGTTAAGGCAGCCTATCATGCGGGGACAGTCACAGCTATAGAGAGAATAAAGTACTTCACTTTGACCGCCAATTACACCTACTCGCATACCCTTGATAACGGAAACTTCACCACCTTCATCAACCTGCCGGTCAACCAGTTTGATTACTCCGACGAGCGCGCCAACTCCAACCAGGACGTGCGCCACCGCTTGGTGACAAACTTTACGGCGACGACGCCAACAACTGGATGGTACCGGAATTTCCAGTTCAGCAGCATCATCACAGTTGAGAGCGGGCGGCCCTTCACAATGTATTACGGAGCCGACACGCTGAACGATTTCGCCGGCAGCTCCACGGATCGCGTCGGCGGCGCGCCGTTTAAGTCCTCGTGTCCATCGACCACCAACTGCCAGACGTTGATTCCGAGGAATACGTACATCGGCGATCCGATGCAAACATGGGACCTAAGGATAGGGCGCTCCTTCCACTTTAAAGAGACTAAGAAGCTAGACGTGGCGATGGACGCCTTCAATGCCCTTAACCGGGCCAACGTAGATCAGATTTCCTCGGTTTACGGCTCTCCGGTCTTTTGCGGCGGCGTCATTCCAAAACACTACAAGGACGCTACCACACTCGCCATCCAACAAGGAGCAGCGTCCTCCGCTTGCCCAGTGGCTTCAGGCACCGGCGCCGTAGTCATTCCTGGTGTCGGGAGTTTCGCTCCCACACCGGTAGCTGGTGATTCTCTATTTATCCCAGTTACTCCAAATGCCAGTTTCGGTACGCCCAGAACGATGCTAAACCCGCGGCAACTGCAGTTCTCGGCCAAGCTCACGTTCTAGGGTGGGTTAGCAAGACTGCGCAGGGAACAACTGCCGAGAACGGTGATTGACGGAAACAGGCGGCGGACAAATTCCGGGTCCACCGCCTTCGTTTTGCGTTACCTCGTGGCTTAAAAAAGGTTCGCTCTTCTCAGATTTCTCATTCAGCGACGTAAGCGAATCCTCTATTAGCCGTAGCATTCAACATTCCGGGGAGAGATGTGGATGGCGGTATTCGTACTGGTGCATGGTTCCTGGCATGAAGGAAGCGCCTGGAGGGAAGTGATTCGTGAGCTGGAGGCTCGCGGGCACAAAGCGTTCGCGCCCACAGCGGAGGGGTACGGAAAAGGCGCAAACAAAAAGGTAACCCACGCAAAGTGCGTGCAATCCTTAGTCGAATTCATTGTGAAGAATTCCCTGACGGATTTTGTGCTCGTGGGCCACAGTTTCGGCGGAACGTTTATTTCCAAAATCGCAGAAGCTGTCCCGGAGCGAATCAAGCGCCTGGTTTTTCAAAACGGCTTTGTCCTGCGCGATGGCCACAGCGTTATGGACGAGTCGCCCCCCGCCACCGCCGCACTTTTTGAGCGCATGGCCAACGAATCGCCCGACAAGTCCTTCCTCCTGCCATTTCCGGTGTGGCGCGACGCATTTATCAATGATGCTGACCTGGAAACGGCAAGATGCACATACGATTTGCTTTCGCCGGAACCCCTTCAGCCTTCCAAGGACAAGTTGGACTTAAAAAAATTCTATTCCTTGGACATTCCAAAGAGTTATATAAACGCCACCGAAGATATCGCTTTGCCTCCCGGCGAATGGGGCTGGCATCCGCGCATGTCGAACCGGCTGGGGCTTTATCGCCTGGTGCAAATGCCGGGCAGCCATGAAGTGATGTTCACGAATCCCGCGGGGCTTGCGGAGAAGATCATTGAGGCGGGGCGCGACTAGCGCGCGCCCGAATGCGTTGACAAATGCAGAAGCTGGAAGCCAAGCCGGGATCGCTGGAAGTTGACTTGGCGAAGTTGCGCACGCGCGGCATTCGCTATCTCTTTTTAGCGGGCATGGCGACCGATGTTTGCGTCGAATCCACTTTGCACGACGCCTATTTCCAGGACTACTGGCCGATTCTAGTTGCGGACAGTGCCATGCCCGCGGGACCGGCGGGCATGCACGAAGCGGCGCTCTTTAACGTCGAAAATTATTTTGGCTGGACCGTGCGTGCGCAGGAGCTTTTGCGCGTGCTTGGCTCCTCAAATTCATGAGGCCCTTGTGCTGACTGCGGACATCGATATCGGCGGAACGCTGACGGACGGAATTTTTATTGATGGCGAGAAACTGGTGTGCGTGAAAGTGGACACGACGCCACACGATTTGACGGTGTGCCTGTTCGATTGTCTCACGCAGGGCGCCTCGCAACTGGGCTACGCGGACCTCGATGAGTTTCTGGAAAAGCTGGAGCTGATTCGCTGGTCTACGACGATCACCTCGAACGTGCTTGCAGAATATCGCGGGCCGCGGCTTGGCTTGCTCATTTCGCGCGGGCACGAGAAGGATTTGTACGGCGACGCTCCGCGAAGCATGGTGCTGGACCGTATAGTTTTCGAGCGGGACATAATCGGAATTGACGAGGGCTCGAACGATACGGAGATCATGAACGGCGTGCGCTCGCTGCTGGAAAGCGGAGTTCGACGCATCTGTGTCAGCTTGAAGGGAGCGCAGCGCCATCCGGAAAGCGAGATTCGCATCAAGCGCATTGTCGATCAGCAGTATCCCGATCATTTTCTTGGCTCAGTGCCGGTGCTCGCGGGAAGCGATATCTCGAAAAGCGCGGACGACGCCACGCGCACGTACTGCGCGATCATCAACGCGTACACGCACGGCGCGTTGGCGGCGACGCTGTTTAAGGCCGAAGACGATTTGCGCGAAGGGCACCACTACGTGGGCACATTTCTGGTCAGCCACATCAATGGTGGTGTCGCAGGTATCGCTAAGACGAAAGCTATTGACACCATCGAATCCGGGCCGATTCTGGGGATTCACGGCAGCGCGCATCTGGCAAAAGCCTACGGCGTGAGCAACGTGATTGCCTTGGATGTCGGCGGGACCACCGCCAAGGTGAGCGTGCTGCGTGATTCCGTCCCGGTGCAGCGCAACCCTTCCGATTTTTTTGGTATTCCCGTAAAAATTTCCCTCCCCTATTTGCGGTCTATTGCGTTGGGCGGCGGCAGCGTGGTGAAAGCCTCGGCCAACGGGAAATCCCCGGAAATTACACTTGGGCCGGAGAGCATGGGTTCGCTTCCCGGGCCTGCTTGCTACAACCTCGGAGGCGACAAGCCTACACTCACCGACGCTTTTGTTGCTGCGGGATTGATTAACCCGGATTATTTTCTTGGCGGAACCAAGCCGATTGATTTGAAGGCGGCACGGAGCGTGGTAGACGAACTGGTCGCGCAGCCGTTGCACATTTCTGTCGAGGAAGCTTGCCGGAAGATCATCAGCGCGGCCTTCGAAGCGGTGGCGAATCTGATTGTCGAATCGAGCGGCGAACTCGGGGAAAAGTCCGCGAGTCATTCGCTCTTCGCCTACGGGGGAAATGGCGGGCTGTTTGCCTGCGGGGTAGCGGAAAAAGCGGGGTTGCAGCAAGTGTATTTCTTCGATCTTGGGCCGGTTTTCAGCGCTTTTGGATCCTCCGTTTCGGACATTTCACATGCGTATGAGCGCACGCTTCCGATACCGGCCATTTCGGAAAAGGATTTCGGCGTACTGAACCGGATTCTTGAAGAGATGAGGGCCGACGGGGAGAGAGACTTGCTCGGAGAAGGAATCAAGCCGGAGGGAATTGAGCATTCCGTCGAAATCGATATTGCGCGGCCCGGGCAACCGCCAATCACGGTGGAGTACCCCGAGTCTCGTTTCAGCGACTTCAAGGCGCTGCGTGAATTGTGCGAAACACGAGCGGGAACAGGCGGGGACGGCGTTCCAGTCGAATTAATGCGCGTCAACATTCGCAAGGCGATGCCCAAGCCCGCGCTGGCGAAGAAGCCCGTGCAGGGAAGCGATTCCGCGCACGCGCTCAAAGGAACTAGGAACGTAGCGTGGGGCAGTTCAAACGGCGAAGCAAAGCTGTTTCGCTGGGAGTCGTTACAACCCGGCAACTGTGTAAACGGCTGTGCCGTGCTGGAGGGTGCGAGCAGCACCTACTTTGTTCCAGAGGGGTGGACTCTGGTCGTCGACGAATATGGGAACGCGAAGCTAAGTCGCGGATAGTGCGGCCGAGCACAATTCGCGTAGAGATTCGTAAGAGGAGAAGGCAATGGCATCGGAACAAGAAAGCCGGCTTCGGGTCACCGAGTATTTAGACCTGGACCTGCAGAGCGAGCGCTGGCTCTGCAACCGGTGCGGCCGCGACATCGGGCCGGCGCGCGAGAATTATAAGAAGGGCTGCTTGCTATACGATCGCGACCCGCGCGAAATCCACCCGCCAATTGTCTCTGGCGAATTTAACTTTTCGCCTGATCCGCTTTGGGTGCGTATCGTGGAATTTTATTGCCCGGGTTGTGGAACGCAAATCGAGACGGAATATTTGCCGCCAGGGCATCCTCTCACCTGGGATATCGAGTTTGACCTAGACAGCTTGAAAGAACGGCTGCGCAGCGGCGAGTTTGTGATTCGGGCGCAGCGGCTTGAGGCGGCGCAATGAATTCCATCGACATCGATGTCGGCGGAACGTTTACGGATCTCGTTCTCAATTTCGACGGGAAAACGCTGATTAAGAAATCGCCCACGACTCCGTATGACCTTTCAGTTTGTTTTTCCAAAGTGATCGAAGAGGGGGCGAGCGCGCTCGGCTTGAAGATGGAAGAACTGCTTCCTTCGGTCGACATGATTCGGTACTCAACGACGATTGCGATGAACCGGTTGATCGAGCGCAAAGGGCCGCGGCTCGGCTTGATTACCACCGAAGGGCATGAAGACGTGGTTTTGATCGGGCGCGGTGCGCAATGGATTGACGGGACTCGCGTGCAGGAGCGAAGAAATCTCGCAATTCAGAAAAAGCCCGATCCGCTGATCCCGCGCGACATGATTGTTGGCGCGAAAGAGCGGGTTGATTCACGAGGTAACGTCATCCGGCCGCTTGACGAAAACGATCTTCGCGCCAAAGTCCGCTACCTGGTGAATCGCGGCGCGCGCGGTTTTGTTGTATCCCTCTTGTGGGGATTTCTCAATCCCGTGCACGAAAAGCGCGTCAAGGAAATTATTCGAGACGAGTACAAAGAATTTCATATCGGCTACTTGCCTGTGGTGCTCGCGGGGCAAGTGGTCGGCAAGCTCGGCGAATATGAGCGCACACTGGCGGCGATTCTCGATGCGTACTTGCAGCGCTCCATGCAAATCGAGCTTTCCGCAATGTGGGACAAGCTTCGCGAACGCGGCTATAAAAAACCCTTGTTAATGATTCAAAGCTCCGGAGGGATTGCGGAAGTGTTTCGCACCACTGCGAGTCGCACGTTTAACAGTGGCCCTGTTTCTGGGCTAATGGGTGCGCATCACGTGGCCAAAACGCTGGGCTATCACAATGTGATCATGACCGATATGGGAGGTACGAGTTTTGACGTTGGGTTGGTCGTGAAAGACAGTGTGCGCAGCTACGATTTCCGGCCGATCATTGACCGCTGGATGGTCGGCATCACGATGATCAAGACCCTCTCCATCGGCGCGGGCGGCGGCTCGATCGCGTGGCTCAACAAGCTGCTGCAGAATCAGTTGCAAGTCGGGCCGAAAAGTGCGGGATCGATGCCGGGACCGGTTTGCTTCAATCGTGGCGGGAAAGAACCGACTGTCACGGATGCGGATGTAGTGCTCGGCTACATCAATCCTGAATATTACTTCGGCGGGCGGATGCGCTTGAACAAGAACGCCGCGGCGCAAGCAATTCGTGAAAAGATTGCCAAGCCGCTTGGAATGGAGATCGAACAAGCTGCCGAGGTGATTCGCAAAATTGTGAACGGCAACATGGCTTCCGCCATCATGAAAGAGGTGCATCTGCGCGGGTACAGCCCGGAAGACTTTGTCTTATTTGTTGGCGGAGGAGCGGGCGCAACCCACGTCGAGGGATATAAGGCGGACGTGCGAAAGGCCGTAGCTTTTCATTTTTCGCCAGTGTTTTGCGCGTTTGGTTCCTCGACGATGGACATCATGCACGTTTACGAGGCCTCGAAGAAAATTACGCTGCTCGAGCCGGGCACGCAGAAGCCGGCTGATGATTTTTCCGGGTTCAACCGCACCGTGGAAAGTCTAGTGGACCAAGCGAAGCGCGATCTGGTGGCCGACGGGTTGAATACGGAAGATGCCGCCTTCGTGCTGGAACTGGATATGCTTTATGGCGGCCAGTTTCATGTGAAACGCACGCTTTCTCCGCTACTGGTGCTGCGGAGCGTCGATGATGTGCGTTTGCTGTGCGCCGCGTTTGAAAAAGAATTCAGCGAAGCTTTCAGCCCGTTTGTCGTGAATCCCGAAGGGGGAGTTTTCATTGAGAGCTTCATCCTGAAAGCGATTGTGCAGACCAAGAAAACTGAATTGCCGAAAATGAGGCTGGAAGGAAGCGATCCGAGCGCGGCGCGCAAGGGCGAACGGTCCGTGTATTGGCCGAAGGACAAAGCCTTTCGCACGACACCGCTTTATTCCTACGAGACACTACGGCCGGGAAACGTTGTCGAAGGACCCGCTGTCGTCGAAGGGGAGTACACAACGCTTGTCGTGCCTGCCGCGATGACATTTTCTGTGGATGAACGCAGCCTGGGAATTCTGGAAGGCTGAGCCGAGGCAGAAAGCAGGAGACGCATGCCCATACCCACGTTAGAGGAAAAACTCGCATGGCTGAAACCGGCGAAAGCCACCTTCTACGAACAGGAATGCGCGAAGAAGCTGCGAGAAGGCGATTACGAAATCGGCGTGCAGATTACCAACGACATCCTGGACGAGGCGATGGAGATTTTTGTGCGCTCGTCCCGCAGCTACTTCGGCGTCTCGGGCGATTCCATGGTGGCGATTTTCACCGCCAACGGAGATTTGATTAATGCGGCGTGCGGAACCTATTTGCACGCGATCATTCAGCCGATTGTCATCAAGTTCATCCTGAAAAATTACGCCGAGAATCCAGGAATTCGCGAAGGTGACATCTGGTATACGAATGACGCGCTTTATGGCGGCATCCACAACCCAGACCAAGTCGCACTCATGCCGGTCTTTCACAATGGAAAACTCCTGGCGTGGACTTCGGCCGCGCTGCACACCACTGAGACCGGCGCGGTCGAGCCCGGCGGAATGCCGGTGAGCGCGAAATCGCGTTATGAAGAGGGGCTGAACATGCCCCCGATCAAAATTGCGGAGAATTATCAGATCCGGAATGATTTCTTGGAGTTCTATTCCGTCTACGGCCTGCGCGCGCCCGCCATGTTTATTTCCGACTTGCGCGCGCGATGTACCACCGCCGATCGCGTTCGCGTTCGCTTGATGGAGCTCGTGGAAAAGCGCGGCGAAGAATATCTCATCGGCCTGCTGCGGAAAATGGTAGATACGGCGGAATCCGGCGCGCGGATGAAAATCAAGGCGCTCCCTGAAGGCAAGTTCCGCGCGGTCGTCTTCAACGACGCGATTGGTTGGATGCCCGCGCTGGTGCGCGCTTGCAATCTGACGCTGATCAAGAAAGGCGAAAAGCTGATTTTTGATTTTGCGGGAACGTCTCCCGAGAATCCTTCTTCTTACAATGTGCACACGCAAGCGGTAGTCGGCCACATTGCGAACTTTATGTATGAATATCTTTTCCACGACCTGCCGATTTGCAGCTCGACGTTCGCGCCCATCGATTTTCTTTTTCCGCCAAACATCATTTTGAATCCAGACAAAACCGCGGCAACCAGTTGCTGCGTTTACATCGGAATGCAGTGCCGCAATGCGACTCACAATAGCTTTGCGAAGATGGCGTTTTCGAGCGCGAACCTTTGGCAGCAGGTGACGGCCGCGCCCGGCAGCCAGCATACCGCGCAAATTTGCGCGGGACTTTCCCAGTGGAAGCTCGCGGTTTCGGATGTGCTTTCTTTTTCCTTGAACACGCAAGGGCAAGGCGGCCGCGCGGCGACGGACGGCATGGATTCGTACGGATTTGCGTGGTGCGCGTTTGGCCGCGCTCCGGATTCCGAACAAGTCGAAAGCGAACTGCCGCTGACGGTGATGCTCTCGCAACACTGGAAGGATTCCTGCGGGCACGGCCATCATCGAGGCGGAGCCGGGGCCGTCCAGCAATGGATGATCCACAAAGTCAGCGACATGGTTTCACTCTGCATGGGCAACGGAAGCAAGGTGCCGCTCGGGCAGCCGCTCTTCGGAGGGTATGCGTCGTCACCCATTCCCGGAATGAGCGTGCGCAAGCCGTCGCTTCTGGACGAAATGAAGAAAACGGATTCCGGATTGACCATGGATTTGCGCGACATGCTCGATAAGAAGACCGTTCATGGCCAGTGGACGTACGAATTGGTCGCCAGAACGCCCAAGGTCTACCAAGAAGGGGATTTGCTTTTTGGCTTCAGCGGCGGCGGCCCGGGTTACGGCGACCCGCTCGATCGCGATCCCGAATCCGTGATGGAAGACCTAAAGAAGAACATCATTTCGGACTGGACGGCGCAACATATATATAAGGTTGCGAATGACCCAGCACGGCGCAAAGTCGACGAGGGGAAGACGAAGCAGCTTCGACAGGAAGAACGCAAGGCGCGGTTGGCGCGCGGCGTGCCATACGACAAATTCATGCAGGAATGGAGCAAGCAGAGCCCCCCGAAGGAAGCGTTGCAGTTTTACGGCACCTGGCCGGATGCGCGGCCCACCGGGCCTGTGTTCCGGCCATAACGGATAGAAGTGGACCTCACGGCACGACAGCTAGCCAAGAATCTACTCAACGGGGAGGCGCCGCCTCGTCCGCTGCTCCTGCCAATCGTGTTTGCGCTTGGCGCGAAAGTGGAAAATGTTTCGCTCGCAGCATTCCTGAGCAATCCAACAAAGATTGTGAACGCTGCGCGGCAGATAAGAAGTCATCTGCAAGCGGACGGCATCGCGTGCTACTTCGATTCGTTTCTCGAAGCGGAAGCACTCGGCGCCACTTTGCAGCGCACGTCCGACGACGAGTCAGCCGCGATTCAATGGAATCTCGCTGTCAAAGCGGGCGGACTTCCAAGCGGTCTGCGCTCACCCGAAGACGCTGTGCAGAACGGACGCGTTCCAGTGGCCGCGGAAGTAATCCGCAGGATGAACGCAATTCCCAGTCGCGATTGCCTGCTGATGGCGAGCGTCAGCGGGCCGGCGAAGTTGGCTGCTTTGCTTAGTCAACCGGAGCAACGCGGGAACGCCAGCTTAGAGGATTTCTCCGCGGAAGCTTTGGAATTTGCAAGCTCGGTCACAACGCAGTTCGCCACAACGTATTTGGAGGCCGGGGCGGACGCGATTTTTATCCATGAACAGGTCCCGGCTGGACTGACGGCAAAAACTTGTGAAGACTGGGTGAATCTTCTCGCTCCAGCAATAAACGTCACGCGCTTTTACGGGGCGCTTCCCATGCTTCAGCCTTCAAGCACGTCTGCAGCCCCCGACGACTGGAAAGTGATTGTGCGCCAACCCTGGGACTGCCTCCTTTGCTTGCCGGATTTCGTAGCATCGTCGCAGGTTTCGGCCAACAGTAGCTCAGTGCAATCCATTCGGCCTGGCTTTGCACTGTCTCTCGAGTTTTTTCTACCCGACCATCCAGGTAAGGAAGAACGCATAGTGGGTCTTCGCGAAACCGTCGCGAGTGCAAAGCCCGCGCTCATCACGACGGCCGGAGACGTGCCGTATTCGACGGACATGAGATATTTGAAAAGGGTGTTCGGAGAGATTCCTCGTACGCAGTGAGCGTTCCAGATAAACTGAACAAAGCACAATCGAGAAGGGAAGCTGGCATGGCCGCAAATCGAGAAGGGCAATTCATCGCGTACAACGATATCTGGTTGCTGGATGGCGTGCGCACTCCGTTCGCGGACTACAACGGGATCTTGGGGTTGGTCTCCCCCATCGACTTGGGAATCAAAGCGGCGCGCGCGGTTTTGGAGCGCGCAAAGATTTCTCCATCCGATGTAGGAGCGGTCATCGCCGGCAGCGTGGCCCAAGCGAGCTTCGATGCGTATGTTCTGCCGCGTCACATTGGGCTTTACGCGGGCGTTCCGATTGACCGGCCCGCGCTTCTTGTCCAGCGCGTCTGCGGCACGGGAATTGAGGCCATCAGTCAGGCCGCGGATGCCATTACGTTGAAGAAATTTGAGCTCGGTTTGTGTGTCGGCGCAGAATCCATGAGCCGCAATCCCGTGGCGGCGTTCACGCATCGCAGCGGTTTTCGCATGGGCCAGGTGGAGTTCAAGGATTTCCTCTGGGAGGCCCTGCTCGATCCTGCCCCGGGACTCACAATGGGTGAAACCGCGGAAACTGCGGCTAAGGAGTACAAGATTACTCGCGAAGACGTGGATCGCTTTGCGGAGCTGAGTTTTTCGCGTGCCGTCGCGGCGCAAAAAGGCTGCTTCCTCTCCGGTGAGATTGTTCCGCTGGTTTCAGAAAAATTCGAGCGTGCCGGTTATAGGCCGCGCGGAATTCAGCTCCCGAGAGAGGTGGAGCGACTCGCCGCAGACACGCACGTTCGTCCGTCATCGTACGAGACGCTTTCGAAAATTCGTCCCGCATTTGGCGGCGTGCAAACTGGTGGAAACAGCTCTGCCATCGTGGATGGAGCAGCCGCGGCGCTGGTCAGCTCTGGCGCGTTCGCGAAATCAAAAGGTATCGAGCCGCTTGCGCGCGTCGCTGCTGTGGCCACCGTGGGAGTGCCGCCCGAAACCATGGCCATGGGGCCGGCTCCCGCAATTCGCAGACTACTCGATGGTGTGGGCCTCACCTTGGAGCAAGTCGACCGCACCGAAATCAACGAAGCATTCGCGGCACAGACTCTTGCGGTCGTGCGCGAACTAGGAATTGACATGAATAAATTGAACGTGAACGGCGGTGCGATTGCCATTGGCCATCCGCTTGCGGCGACGGGAATCCGGCTCGCGGTCACGTTGGCGCGCGAACTAAAGCGGTCGAAGCTGCGCTATGGTATTGCTTCAGCCTGCATAGGCGGCGGGCAGGGAATTGCCCTGCTAGTCGAAAACCCAACGAAGTAAGGACTAGGCCAAGCGCTGAGAAACAGCGAGAATTTATGCGCTGGTCGAGTGGCGCGTCAAGAGCAGCCGCTGGCCGCTCATATTGTCGCCCCGCAGCTCGCGTAGAGCATTAGTGACAAATTCCGCGGTGACGCGCTTCCGCCAGGTCATGTCGAAGTCTGTGTTATCGAGCGGCTTGGCAATGCGCGAAGCGAGCACGGCAGCTTCGGCAATCACCTCCTGGTCCAAGACGTGACCGATCAGGAATTTGGAAGCTTCTGCCGCAAGTAACGGCCGGCAAGCGGTTGAGCCGATGACAATGCGAGCTTCTTCTATAATGCCGCTGTGCGAAATTCGTAGGGCCGCGGCAACAGACAATACGGGAAAATCAAACGAACCGCGGCGCCGCAATTTCCAGTACGTACTCCTCCATCCGTGCGAAGAATCGAGCAAGATTTCCGTGAGCAACTCGTCCGGCCGCCGTTTCATGTAATGGATGCCGTCGTTTTGGTAAAGCTCGGCAAGAGAGACCTCGCGCTCGCCGCGGCGCGAGACAAGGCGGACGCGTGCGCCGAGCGCGATGAGCGCGGGAGCCGTATCGGTCGAAGAAACAGCCATACATTTCGAACTGCCCGGCGCCACCCAGCACGTGTCGCCATCCTTCTTCAGGCAAAAGCCGATGGATTTTCGCCATTCATAATTCTGGTCATAGTAGTTGCAGCGCGTATCGAGGCAGAGATTACCGCCGAGCGTGGCGACATTGCGGATTTGCGGTGTGGCCACGAAAGAAGCTGCTTGTGCAAGGGCGGTAAGCCCATTGCCGAAGCGCGCATCCGCTGCAATGTCAGAAAGCGTAAGGCAAGCTCCCAGACGCGAGGCGGAATCGCTCAATTGCAACGCATGCAGTTGGGCGATGTGGCGTAGGCTCATCAAGGTTTTGGGAACCTGCTGGCGGCGCTTCATATTTGGAAGCAAATCAGTGCCGCCGGCCAGCGGCATAGCTTTAGCGCCTTCGCCGGCGAGAATGCGCGCGGCCTCTTCAATCGTGTTGGGCGCGCGAAATTCGAAAAGGGGCAGTCGCATCATGGCGTAAGCACCTTTTCCTTTTCCATTTGCGGCTTGCCGTGGCGAACATCGTTAATGGCGTTGCCGTCGCCGCCTTCCCATGGTGGAGGAACCCGCAGCGCTTCTGGCCAATTCACGTGCGGGAAATGATCCGGCCCGTAACGCGGCGCGCGGCCCGCTTTCTTTTCTGCGAGTGCCTTCAGAATCTTCTCTGGAGTGATGGGAACTTCGTCGATACGAACGCCCACCGCGTCATACACCGCATTGGCGACCGCGGGCATGATGGGCAGAAGTGGTCCCTGGCCGACTTCTTTTGCGCCAAACGGGCCGCGTGGATCAGGCTCTTCAATTAATTCCGTAACGACTTCGGGCATGTCCAACGAAGTCGGGCTTTTGTATTCGAGAATAGAAGGGAACTTGTGCACCAGCGCGTGCGAGAGCCGCTTCGGCAGCCGGCGAAATTCCTGCTCTTCCATGAGCGCTTCGCCGAGGCCCATGTAGACGCCGCCTTCCACTTGGCCACGCACGAGCGTCGGATTGAGCGCGCGGCCGATGTCGTGCGCAATCCAGATTTTCGGGACAGTGACCCAGCCCGTGGCGGAGTCGATTTCGACTTCGACCACGGCTGCGGAATACGAATACGTCGGAGAGGGGCCGACGCCCCCGCCCTTGTAAAGCGCGGGAGATTTTGGCGGAGTGTAGGAGCCAACGGTGCCTATGGTGCCAAAGCGCGCTTCTGCTAAACAAATTGCTTCAGCGAAACTCACGCCTTTTTCCGGTGCGGCGGAATCGAAGACGCGTTTATTCGCGAAGCAGATTCTTTCCTTGGGAATTTCCAGTTTGAGCGCGACAGCTTCCGCGAGTAGCGCCTTGCCGCGCTCGGCGGCTTGCAACGCTGCGTTTCCAGCCATCAGCGTGACGCGACTGGAATACGAGCCTAAATCCACCGGGCCCAAATCAGTGTCGCCCGTAAAGAGCCGCACATCGAACGTGTCGATGCCAAGAACTTCGGCGACAATTCCCGCGAGAACGTCATCGGAGCCTTGGCCGATCTCGGTCGCGCCGCAGAAAATCGTGACGCCTCCGCCGCGATCGAACTTTAGTTGCACGCCGGAATGCGGCATCCTGTTCCAGTAGATGGGCAGGCCCGCGCCGGTGAGATACGCGGAGCAAGCCAGTCCCACGCCATGGCCTTCCGGCAGCTTCCGGAATTTCTCCTTCCAGTTCGAAACTTCGACGATGCGGCGAATGCATTCCGCGAGATTTACCGTGCCGAGGCGGAAGAAATTCGCAGTAACGGTGTTGGACGATTCCACAATCCGCAGGCGCAGGTCGGCCGGATCGATTTGCAGTTTCTCGGCGATCTTGTCGAGCTGCACTTCCTGGCCGAAGCGCGGTTGCGGAGTGCCATGGCCACGCTTGGGCCCGCAGGGCGGCTTGTTCGTGAATGTGCGGCACCCTTCATATTTGTAGCGTGGGATGTGGTACGTCGTGGTTTGCAGCGCGCCTGCGTAAAAGGTGCTTGCGACGCCGTACGACCCATACGCGCCGCCATCGATGAGAGTGCGCAAATGCATTCCCGTAATCGTGCCGTCTTTTTTCACGCCGGTCTTGAATTTCATCAGAATCGGATGGCGCCCGCGGTGGCAGTAGAAAACTTCTTCGCGTGTGAGGCAGATTTTGACCGGCCGATCGAGTAGCAGTGCCGCTTTGGAAACGACGATCTCGTGGTTGAAGGGATCACTTTTCCCACCAAAGCCACCGCCATTGGGTGTGGCGATCACGCGAATGTGCGCCGCGGGCATTTCCAGCACCTTGGCTAGTGCGCGGTGGAGATAGTGCGGCGTCTGGGTGCTGGACCAGATCGTTAGTTTTCCGTCCGGATCTTTGACGGCTACCGAAGCGTGTTGTTCAATGGGAAGGTGCGTATTTCCCTGATAAAAGAACGTATCTTCAAAAATCTCATCGGCTTGAGAGAAACCTTCCTCGACGTTGCCGAATTCCAGCGCAACAAGTTTGTGGATATTCCCCTCTTCGCCGTAGTCGTGAATACGCGGTTCGGGAGTGGCAAGAGCTTCTTCGGGTTTGGCGATCGTCGGCAGAATTTCATAATCGACATCGATCTGGTCCAGCGCTTCGAACGCGGTTAACTCTTCTCGCGCGACCACCGCGGCAACCGGATCGCCTACGTGCCGCACGTGATCGACGCATAAAGCCTGTTCGTCCTGGCTGACCGGCAGAATTCCATACTGGATCGGCAGGTCTTTGCCTGTGAGAACCAAATACACTCCGGGATGGGCGAGAGCCCGTGAAAAATCAATCTTTCGAATGCGCGCGTGCGGATGCGGCGAGCGGAGCAATTTGCAGTAGGCCATGCGCGGAAGAAAAATGTCGTCGGCGAAGCGTGTTTGACCGGTCACTTTGGCGCGGGCGTCGACGCGCCGCCGCGGAACGCCGATGACCCGAAGATTCTCGCCATCCGCGGCGGAAGTTGCTGGTTGCTTTGGAGGTTCCTTCCGATCAGACATGATGCCTCACTTGGACGCTCCGCCTTGTTGCGCGATCTTCAGCATCGCGGCTTCTACGGCTTCGAAAATCTGCAAGTAGCCAGTGCAGCGGCAGAGATTTCCCGAAAGCGCTTCACGGATCTGGCCGCGATTAGGGTGCGGATTCGCGTCCAGCAGAGCCTTTGCCGTTACAAGGATTCCCGGCGTGCAGTAGCCGCATTGTGCCGCGCCAAGATCCGCAAACGTATCTTGCAGCGGGTGAAGCCTCCCATCCTCGCAAAGCCCTTCGACCGTCAGGACTTCCCGGCCTGCGCATTCAAGCGCCAGGACTAGGCAGGAAAGCACTGGTTTGCCATCCAACAGCACGGCGCAAGCCCCGCATTCGCCGAGTTCGCAGCCATGTTTTGTGCCCGTGTGGCCAAGATCTTCACGCAAGACCTCCAGGAGCGTCTTGTAGGGCGCGAAAGAAACGTCTGTTTGCTCGCCATTCAACGTGAACCGAATTTGCGCTGTCTTTTGCGATTCAACTGGAAGTGTGGCCACTTCTTTCACCTTTTCTGCTTTCTAAACGACTGCAACTTCTTTTCGTAAGTGCTGCTCTTCGTAATTCCGGACCTGTTGACCTGATGTTTTCTCGGAAGCGAATCGCTGCAAGGAATCGGGCTTCGTCAACAAACCGCGAATCAAGTAACTCGACAGAGTTTCCGCAATTTCGGCGACGCTCAGCGTGCCTTCCGGATGGAACCACTGGACGCTCCAGTTCAACGCGCCCAACATGGCGCGTGCCGCCAGCGCCGCGTCACCGGAGATGAATTCGCCGCTGCGCATCCCGGCGGCAATCAGGTTGCGCACGCCGAGTTCGTAGCGGTCCCGCTTCGCGACGAGATACCGCTGTTGGCGCGGAGGCAAGGCGCTGGTCAGGAGATGTGCTGCAGAGCCTTCCACTTCATCGAGCAGACAACGCAAGTGGGACACGATGACCAGACGCAGTTTGCCAGCAGCGCTCGTTCTCATGCGCCGGGCCTTCTCGAGCGCGGCGATCAGGCGATCGAGTGAACTGTCTTGGCAAAAGAAAAGGATTTCGTGTTTGCCGCGGAAATAGTTGTAAAGGTTGGCCGGAGAGAGGGAAGCGGCGTCTGCAATGTCGCGCATGCCGGTTTCTGCAAAGCCGCGCACGCGAAACTCTCTGCCAGCTGCACGAAGGATTTCAAGGCGCCGTGCGAGGTAGCGGCGGCGCAAGCGGCCATTGCGCGGATTTCTGGATGGAACGGCAGCCAAGCTGGTTCTCCACAATCCGGAACAAATGCTTCTGGGGAGCAATCTGCAGGCCTAGTTTCTCGTTTTTCGCTAGCTATTGTCAAGATAATCTGAACCACAGTTCAGAAAACGAACAGCTGTTCAGAGCTACCTGGCGAAATGCCCACTTTTCGCTTTCGCATACTGTTTCTCAGCCTGACTTCGGAATGAGCTCGGGGAAGGAAGCGAATTAACTTATGTCGAGACGCCGGAAGCGCCGGGCTTTCATCTCAAAACGCGCTAACTCGCCGGGTTCCGCGAGACGCACCGTGGGCCGCAGCGATAGGGCGCGATAAAGAGCCTGTTCCACGTGATTGCGAATGCCCTCGGCGTCGTGGCCGGTAATTACTTCAATTTGCACCTCGAGGTCATGCATTTCTTGCCGTCTTTTCACGGTGATTTGGAATTCGTCGACGGCCGCGAATTGGCGGATGACATTTTCGATCGCCGTGGGATAGACATTCACGCCGCGAATGGTCACCATGTCATCGCTGCGGCCAAGCAAACCGCCTTCAAAACGCGCGAAAGTTCGGCCGCAGGCGCACGGAGCTAGATTCAAGCGCACCAGATCGCCAGTGCGGTAGCGAATGACGGGGAATCCGGGGCGGCCTAGATTGGTGATGACCAGTTCGCCCGCTTCGCCTGGCGAGACTTCTTCACCGGTGTTCGAGTCAATCACTTCGGCGATGAATTCGCTCTCGATGAGATGGACTCCGCCCGGCTGAAGTTCGCATTCGAAACTGTGCGCGCCCACTTCGGACGCACCGGCATGATCGAAACACTTCGCGCTCCATGCTGCTTCAATGCGCGCTTTCGTTCGAGCGACGTTTGCACCCGGCTCTCCCGCATGAACCAGCACGCGCACCGGAATGGACCGCAAATCAAAGCGCTGTTCACGTGCGATTTCTGCCAGCCGCAACGCGTAGGTGGGAGTGCAACAAATCACCGTTGCGCCGAGGTCGCGCATCATGTGCAGCCGCTGTATGGAATCCCAGCTCCCGCCCGGGATCATCAGTGCGCCAAGCTGTTTCGCGCCCTCCACGGCAGCCCAGAATCCGATGAAGGGTCCGAAGGAAAACGGCAGAAACACGCGGTCTTGCGCGGTCACGCCGGCGCCGCGCAAAACATGGCCCCAGCACTTCCCCCACCAGTCCCAGCTTTCCGGCGTATCCACCACGCGCAAAGGAGCGCCCGTGGTTCCGGAGGTTTGATGCACGCGCGTATACGCGTTTTCGGGAAAAGTCGCGTTCGTCCCGAATGGAGGTTCCTCTTCCTGCGCTTGCATTAGTTCAGATTTTGTTGTGAAGGGAAGATAACGAAAGTGAGAAAGCGACTTGATGTGGCTGGGTTCGATGCCCGCTTTGCGCCATTTCCGGGTGTAAAACCGGTTGCGGCCGGAGACGATCCGCAATAATTCCTGCAGCTTCTGAAACTGCAGCACGCGAAGCATTTCGCGCGGAGTTTTTTCGATCGAGGCGTCGAAGGTTTGCATGGGTCCCAAGTTCTCCAGAAGCTCCCTGCAATTCCGAATCTACAAAACGTCAGACGCGAATAGCCAGGCTGCCAAAACCCTCATTTTGGAAAAAGCCGCGCCGCGTTGTCATACAGAATCTTTCGCTTCGCAGCTGCGCCGATGGGCAAAGCACTGAATTTGTCGACGTTTCCCTTGATCTCCGGCACACCCGGGCCTGGCCAGTCTGTGCCCCAAAGAACTTTGTCCGCGATGTCTTCGATTCGCGGGAAGTATTCCATTAGTTTTTGTGGCGGAATGCCCGAAATATCCATGTACATATTCTTGTGACGACGCACCAGGAAAAAAGCTTCGTTCATCCAGAGCGGTCTTCCGCCGTGAGCAAGAATTACGACAAGGTTCGGATAATCGACGGAGATGTCGTCGCACAGCATCGGCTGCGCGTGCAAGTTTCGCGCGCCAGGAAAAATGGACGTGCCGGTGTGAATCATGATCGGCAAACCATTTGCCTGGGCGCGTTCGTACACCGCCGCCAAGCCGCGGTTGCCATCCATGTAGTCGTTCGGAGACAACACTTGATGCGATGGATGCATCTTGATCGCGCGAATGCCGATTTTCGCAAGGCGATCCACCTCCGCGCCGGGATCCGGAACGGTTCCAGGCAGCACGCCACCAAATGCAATCAGGCGGTCCGGCGCGGCGCTGCAATACTTCGCGCTCCAGTCGTTCACCTCCGGAGTAAACCCGATAATTTGTGGCGCGACATAATTGATCAGCCCGGCGCGCTCCACGCCGAGCGTATCCAGAAATTTGAGAAATTCCTTGGGATCCGCCGAATAACGCTCCACGTCTGCGTAGTCCTTGCGCCCTTTTTTGATCAGTTCCAGCGCGGAGGGCTTGACCATGTGGTAGGGCATGATGTGGATGTGAATGTCTATGATCGGCTGCACTGTTTCTCCCATCCTCCTAAAATCTCTTGTCACATCCTTCCGAACCGCTCTGCGAGCGCTCCAGCGAATCTTTCGTGACGATTCAGTGCTGCGCCGCTCCAACACTATGGGCCAAGTGTTTCAGGTCGAAACTCTCGTCCGCAGCTTGTTCCGGCGTCAATGGGATGTTCGCCGACATGAGCTTGCGCCCCATCATTTGGTCTAAGGGCCGGTTGATCGAGTCGATCCCAATCAACCGCTCGCCTTTGAAATAAAAAAGGGACAATTTTCCGGATTCCGCGTTGCCGCGAGTCACCGTTCGATCATGCCCGTGCGAAATTCCGGCCATCTGCAACTTCACTTCGAATTGATCGGTCCAAAACCACGGCAACGCCCTATAAGCGCTGCGCCGTCCGGCAATCGTCGCGGCCACATGTTGCGCCTGGTCAGCGGCGTTTTGCACCGATTCCAGCCGGATTCGCATGCCCGCAAACGCGCATGGAAATTCGGCGCAGTCCCCGACCGCGAAAATATCTAGGTCGTCCGTCTGCAGAAATTCATCAACGGCAATTCCGTTCGCGGCGGCAAGTCCAGCGGTCTGTGCCAATTCGGTGTTGGGCACCACACCAACTCCCGCGATGACCACATCGGCTGGCCACCTCGAACCATCGCTGAGCGCGACGCTCCGCGTATTCCCGTTTGTGCCTTCAATTGCCGCCACCGTTGCGCCGCAGATTACAGTGATGCCCTTGCCGCTGTGCAGGTTTCGAAAAAACTCGGAAACCATCGGAGCCACGGTTCGCGACATCAGCCGTGGCAGCGCTTCCACTACCGTCACAGCCTTGCCCATGGTGCGCGCGACGGCGGCCAGTTCCAAGCCAATGAATCCGCCGCCAATCACGACCACTGCATTCGCATTTTTCAGGCAATCTCGAATAACAACCGCTTCCTCGACGGACCGAAGATAGACAATGCCCTCCGGTTCCGCGCCTTTGATGGTCAATCTGCGGTTAGAGCTCCCAAGAGCGAGAACCAATTTTTCATACGGAAAAGTCTCTCCCGATTCCAGCCTCACGCGCCGCTTCGCCCGCTCAATCCGAGTCACACGCTTTCCCACAATAAGGTTGATCCGGTGGTCCTGATAAAACTTCTCCGAACGCAATTCGATGCTTTCGAAATCCAACTGACCGAGTGCAAACCCCTTCGAGAGCGGCGGGCGCTGATACGGAATTTGCTTTTCATCTCCAATCAGCGTGATTGGCTCTGCGTAACCTTCCGCGCGCAGGCTGGCCGCGGTTTGAAAACCGGCCTGGCCTGTTCCGACGATGACCGTTCCGGGCCGCATTAGCGTTGCTTTTCCGGCAAACGCACGATCAGTCCATCCAACTCTTCCGTAACTTTGATCTGGCAACTCAGCCGGCTCGTCGCCTGCCGTTCCACAGCGGCAATTTCGAGCACCGCTTCCTCCGTGTCATTGGCCCGAGTCAACCGGTCGAAGAATTTCTCGTCGACAAAAACATGGCAAGTCGAACACATGCAAACGCCGCCGCATTCCGCGACGATGCCATCAATTCCATTCTTGAGTGCGGCGGACATGACCGTCGTGCCAACCGGCACGTCGATTTCCCGCACGTCGCCTTTTGCCGAAATGTAAGTGACTCTTGGCATCCTTGGGATCCCATTTGAATTTGGCCGCTGCAACCACGAGCTGCTTTCGGCCATCCCCTGCCACCGCAAATCCTCTCGCTGTCCCCGGCCCAATACGCAAATTCCCGCCGGCTCGGCCAGCTTTAATCTCTGCGAGCTGCCGCCTGCGATCAATTGAAGCGAACGTACTCGAAATTCAGCGGCTGATTGTTGATTCCGCGCGTCGGGGGCGCAATCCAGTTTGCGAATTTCCCGGGCTCGGCCACGCGCCCGCTCATCAGCGATTGCACGAAGGCATGATCCTTCGGGCTGGGCAGCCATTCCGCTTCGTGATTTTTCCAGGCTTCTTCGGTGAGCACTTCGCCGTCCGGGCTGATGAAATGTCCCGCGAGATTCCCAATCGCACGGTGGAAGCCTTTGTGAGGCAGGGTCAGCCGGAACGGAATTCCGGCCTTGTCAATCACGCGCTGCCAGCGACTGATTCCGGATTCGATCTCGCGAATGTAGTCGTCGCGCAGCCGTTCGTTGAGAGCAGTCAGCGCCGGCACTTGCTTGGTGATGATCTTGTCTCCCACCACTTCCCAAACGGGATACGCGGCTTCCGCCAGTTGATGATCGTCGGCGATCTTGGTTTCTTCGAAGCGTCCCTTCAGCCCGCTGGTGAAATAATTCGCGGCGTTCGAGGAAACATCCGACCCGTAAAGGTCCAGCGTCACGCTATAATGGAAGTTCAAATATTTCTGGATGGTCTGCAGATCGATCACGCCGAGCGCGCGCACATCCGCGGGATCATCCGCTTTATTTTCTTTCATCACTTCGCAAGTCCGCTGAATAATCCGGCTCACGCCCGTCTCGCCGACGAACATGTGATGCGCTTCCTCGGTGAGCATGAAGCGGCACGTACGCGAGAGCGGATCAAAGCCCGACTCCGCCAACGCACAAAGCTGGAATTTTCCATCGCGGTCGGTGAAAAACGTAAACATGTAAAAAGCCAGCCAATCCGGCGTCGGCTCGTTGAACGCGCCGAGGATACGTGGATTGTCGGTGTCACCCGATCGCCGTTCCAGAAGCGCTTCCGCTTCCTCGCGGCCGTCGCGTCCGAAGTAGCGGTGCAACAGGTACACCATGGCCCACAAGTGGCGTCCCTCTTCGACGTTCACTTGAAAAATGTTCCGCAGGTCGTACAAAGACGGGCAGGAGAGCCCCAGCATTTTTTGCTGTTCCACGGATGCGGGCTCGGTATCCCCTTGCGTCACGATAATTCGCCGCAGAATTGAACGGTATTCGCCCGGCACATCCTGCCAAGCGGGCTGTCCTTTGTGCGTTCCAAAATTCACTTGCCGCTGCTCGTCGCGCGGCTGCAGAAAAACTCCCCAGCGGTACTCCGGCATCTTCACGTAGCCAAATTGCGCCCAGCCATCCGGCTCGACGCTGATGGCTGTTCGCAAATACACGTCGTAATTTCGGCTTTCCGTCGGCCCCATGTCGAACCACCAGCCCAAGAACGCGGGCTGCCAGTGCTCCAGCGCGCGCTGCAGCACGCGGTCCCTCCCGAGATCGACGTTATTTGGAATTTTTTCCGTGTAATTGATCATAGCCGCTCCTCAGCAAGCCCACTCAAAGCCTTACTTCTAAACTCTTTCCCAATCGAACTTTACCGGTGCGCCCGTGCCATACACTTTTAGCGCCCCGCTTTGCCCAACCGCGTTTGGCCGGTTGAAAATCCAGTTCTGCCACGCGGAAAGCCTGGCGAACGTTCGCGTCTCCTGCGTTTCCGGCGGTCCGAAGCGCAGATTCGCTTCAAGCCCCGTCAAGGCGTCGGGCGATTGCGCCGCTCGCGATTCAATCGCTTGGCGAATTTCATCTTCCCAGTCCAAATCATCGGGTGCCGCGGTGACGAGTCCGGCATCCAGGGCTTCGCGCGGCGTCAGCTTCTTGCCGACTTTTGCGTGGAGCTCCTCGATTTGTGTTGTGTCCTCGTAGTAGCGGGCGGCGAGACGCGGGAGATGGTTCACCATCGGCAGCAGGCCGAAATTCATCTCCGAGAGCGTGATGGTTGCGACGTCCGCGCCCTCTTCAGTGTCTCGCATGTAGACGCGGTCCGCTGCCAGCGCCAGCTCCAGCAGCGTCCCCGCGAAGCACGACCCCGGCTCCACAAGCGCATACATCGAGCGCGAAGTGACTTCCAGCCGCGCGAACGTGCGCCGCATCATTCCGAGCACTTCGCGGACGAACCAGTTTTGTTGATTTTTCAGCAGGAACTCATCGATTGCGAGAACGGCTTCTGCATTTCCCGTCGTTTTCAGAATCCAAAGCCCCAATTCGAGCTCATTCACACGCAGGCTGAGAATGGCGTCATCGAGTTCTCTTGCCATCTGCAGCGGCCACCAATTGGCGCCCGCCGCAAGAGCGCTCTCCACCGTTTGTGCTGCTACTGCTTCCGGCGCGCGAACTGTGATCGTCGCCGTGCGCGCCGACCGGTTCCACTGCACATCCACGTACTCGTAGTGGAGTCCGGTGTCATCCGCCGATTTTCTGAGCGGCGTTAGCTTTACGCTTTTTGCATCGACCGGGCGGTCGCTCTGTTCGGCAAGTTTCAGTGCTCGTTGTTTGATGTACTCTGCAAACTGTTGTGGCTTTACGATTTCATCGACCAGCCGCCAGTCCTTGGCTCTTTGCCCGCGCACACCGTCCTGATTGGTGCAGAAAATGTCCGCAAGGTCTTTGCGGACTTTTCTCTTGTCGGTTACACGCGTGAGTCCGCCGGTTCCCGGGAGCACGCCCAGCAGCGGCAATTCCGGCAAGCTCACTGCGGACGAGCGATCATCCACGAGAACAATTTCATCGCATGCCAGCGCCAGCTCGTAGCCGCCGCCTGCCGTTGTTCCATTGCAAGCCGCCAGAAACTTCAGTCCCGAATGGGCGCTGGAATCCTCGAGGCCATTGCGCGTTTCATTCGTGAACCGGCAGAAATTCACCTTCCAGGCGTGCGAAGAAAGCCCCAGCATATAAATGTTGGCGCCCGAACAAAAAACCCGGTTCTTCGCGCTGGTGATAACGACCGAACGAATCTCCGGATGCTCGAACCGAATGCGCTGCAGCGCGTCGTGCAGCTCGATGTCTACGCCAAGGTCGTAAGAATTCAGCTTGAGTTTGTATCCCGGGCGGATGCCGCCGTCTTCGGCGACGTCCATGGTTAGCGTCGCGACCGGGCCACCAAGCGAAAGCCGCCAATGCTTGTATTGTGACGGATCAACCTGAAAATTTACTGCCGCCATTTTCGGCTGCAGCTCTTGAGAAACGGCTACGTCCACAACATCCTCCTACTGCAAATGCGTTTGCAGTTCCGCTTTCAGTCTCGCGAAGCTTTCTTCGACAGTGCTCCCGGAAGTGTCCAGCCACAAGTCCGCCTTGCGATAGAGCGGCTCACGGGCCTCTAGGATTCGCCGCAAATCCTCCATAGCCTGATCGTTGCCAGCCATGGGTCGAAAATCTCCCTGCGCGATCGCGCGCGCCATGTGCTCTTCCGGCCGGGCTTTGATCCAAACCGTGTAGCAGTGCGAAAGAAGCGAATCATAAGTCTCTTTTTCGGAAACCACCCCGCCGCCCACGGAAATTACCGCGTGCTCCTGCTCTCTTAGGACTCGCTCGAGCGTACGCTGCTCAATGGCGCGATAGCCGGACTGTCCGTACATCGAGAAGATTTCGTCGAGCGGCATGCCGGTGTCTTTTTCGATTTCGCTATCCAGCTCGACAAAGGGAACCTTTATTTCCGC
>Ga0187780_10000714_pt1 | contig 24556 bp, 15 predicted proteins | sample 1015_Q2_SP10_20__FD_132429 | JGI IMG/M metagenome (GOLD analysis project Ga0187780, IMG submission 132429) | Tropical peat soil microbial communities from peatlands in Department of Meta, Colombia - 1015_Q2_SP10_20_MG | ecosystem: Environmental > Terrestrial > Soil > Wetlands > Peat | place... | reverse complement strand
GGGGGAGAGGCCGTCCGCTGTCGGTCACGGCAATCGCGACGAGGATTTCGTTCGCACGCGGCGCGTCGTTCACGCGAATTTCCATGCCGTCAAAATGGCTGCGAACGAACGCCGCATCCTTGTGTCCGAGCGGAATGTCGAGCGAAATGCCCGGCCCACCGCGCTTTTTGGATGATGGAATCAGCGCGGCGCCTTTCCCGAGGACTTTGCGAACCGGCGAGCCAAGTTTCGGATGGAGAATCGCCGCGGCGTGCTCCAGTTCGCCGTTTTCGCCGACAGCGGCAGCTTTGCCATAACTCTCCGCGGAAGGTCCGGCAATTCCGAGCGCTGCCACGGCTCGTTTCGTAAGAAGTTCGCCGAGTTCTTCGCCAATGTCCATTAGCTCGGTGAGGTCATCGACGAATCGTCCGGCGAAAGGATTCTCGATCACTGCGGCCGCAGCGGCACGGCGCGTGGGCGGTGTGACACCCTTGCCCATCTCCGTGTGCGTCTCTTCCAGAAATGCAACGATCTTGCGGATTTTCGCCTTCATCGCAACCCATCCTCGCCTTTGATCCCTGATGCTTTCAGTCCTCCTACTCGCGCATGCACGCGTGGCCCCGTAGTCATAACTAACGCCAGCAGAATTTCGTCGGCCCGCGGCGCATCAGCGATACCTACTTCCATCGCGTCGAAGTGACTGCGCACGTACGAAGCGTTAATGTGAGTCACGGGCACGTCGAGGCGCGTTCCGAGTCCACCCACTTTCTTTGTCGAGGGCACAATGGCTTTTGCGCCGCCAAGAACTTCGCGCATTGCATAGCCGCCGGGAACGTGCCACAGCGCGCCGTGTTCGAGTTCACCCGCTTGGCCAACAATGGCGCCCTTGCCGTAACCTTCGACGACTTTTGGATCGCCGCCGAGCGCGGCGACGAGAGATTTTGCCATCTCCAGGCCAAGTGGATTTAGGTCTTCCATGAAGCCCGCAATTTCCTGAACATATTTCCCCGCAAACGGATTGTGAATGACCACGAGCGCGGCGGCACGCCGTTGCGGCGTTGCGGCGGGCGGACCGCCCTCGTGGAAAATCTCTTCGACAACGACGACGCGTTTGCGCACGCGGACTTCAGGCATGTTGCAGGCTCCTTGATGCGACACTCGTCTCGCCGTCATCAGCGTTGGCGGACAAGCTCAGAAGGCCGTCGCCACAAAGGGGAGGCGGGATCGCGAGCGGACTCTGAACTATGTGCACGACTCCTTGCACGCAGAGCGCCGCCGCAAAAATCAGTCCTTGTTCCCGCAGTTCTTCCGCGACGCGCTCTCCCCTGCTGAGAGCTTCATCGACCTCGGGTGGCCTAAGTTGGCCCACCGCGCGAGTGACTGGAATGTCGCCGAGGTCCGACTCGGGCGCAATTTCGCGCGCGGGAATTCGCGTGATCGCCGGGTGGCTAGGAAGATTGACAGCATTGGCGATGATAGTGGCGGCGGCATCCGCTTGCGCTGCAGCTGATGCAAGCACTGTGACTGCGTCGGCGATGCCGAGGGAGAAGCTGCGCCCGCGCCAGCCGCTTGTGGCCACGCCGCGCACAGGAGTCGCGGCGGAAATTTCGAAGGAGCCAAAAAGAGAAGGATGATCCGGGCGCTCCACCATGCCGATTCTGTAGCTGTTGCCAGGCGCAAGATGCAGTGCGATATCGCCACCGTTGTTCACGTACACTCGATCCAAATTGGCGGCTTTGGTCATGCTCGCTAGAACCGCCTCGGCGACTGCGCCTGCAACCGCGGCCATCGGCGTGACGAAGCAGCGGTTCCGATACGGTGCGACGGCATCGGCCATGCACCGTGCAATCGGGCCTTGTGGTCGGGGCGAACGAAAAGACGCTTGCGCGCGAAGTAAAGGCAACTCTCCGCAGAGTTCATCGAGAATGTTGACAAACCTCCTTGCAGCTGCTTCATATGCGCCCCGGATCGCATCAGGCGTGCCGTCAGCATCCACTATTAGATCGATCGGGCCGTCATTCAGATGAAGCCGATGGCCGTCGGGCAGAAGACGGACTGTGGCGGGTTCTCTCATGCGCGCGGATCACTTTCGGGCGGTTCAAGCGGCCAGGGATTTTCCGGCAGGGAACTGAGCTGGCGCTGACGCTCTTTTTCACGCAGCACTTCTTCGAGAGGTCGCACGTAATCGACATGGCCGCCAAGCGCAGCATAATCCGCTTTCTTCAGCGTGAATTCGATCGGTGCGACAAGCGCAGGTGTCGGCACATAACCGAACGCATTTTCCGGCATGCGCGAGACGTCCACCATAAAAGTGATCCCGCCTCCGGGCCAGACGTAGGCTGGCGCGCCGCCGCATGTAACGCGCGTGAGGCTGCGCTTGACCGAATTGGTGAGCTTCACCGGATTCTCCGTAACGCCCGCGCGAAGCGAGCCGCCTGCGCCGGCCATGAAGAGAACCGTGGTGAGCGCAGGCTCGCAATTCTCTCGGATGCGCGCGACGGATTCTTTCAACGATTCTGGCAGCTCCTTCTCGATGGGACGAAGAGCCGCGTCAAGTTCGTAATAAGCGAAGTGCTCGCCCGTGGTGCTGACCATGAGTAAACGCAGATTCGGCCGGGCGATTTTCGCTTTGAACGGTTTCAGGATTGATAGCGGATCGGAAATGTTCGTGCCGCCCCAACCGGTGCCGGGCTGCGCGACTTGAAAGTAGCGGCCGGGAGTCGAACGCCGCCCGTGGATCGCGATGCCGGTTTCGGGGATGCCCAGCATTTTGCCGGCTTGATGTTCGGAAAGAACGCCGGTGATGTGATCATCCACGACCACGACTTCATCCACTTTGCCGAACCATTGTTTGGCAAACATGCCAATAGTCGCGGAGCCGCAACCGACACGCATGCGCTCCTCCTGCTGCCCATTTACGACAGGGGGTTTGCCCGCCGCGACCGTGATGCGTGCGCCGTCGTCAATCGTCAGCGCGACTTCCTTACCGTTGCAGAGATCGAGCAGCGTCTCGCATGTGACGCGGCCTTCGCTCTTGGTCCCGCCGGTCAGATGGTGCACGCCGCCGATGGACAGCATCTGCGACCCGTATTCGACCGTGGTGACGTGGCCCACGGGTTCACCTTGGGCGCGCACCAGATTTCTTTCCGGACCGAGGAAGCGGTCCGTGTCAATTTTCAATTTCACCCCGCAATAACTGAAGATCCCTTCGGTCACGACCGTGACCATGTCCACGCCTTCGATTTCCGAGGACACAATGAAAGGCGCAGGCTTGTAGTCGGGATAGGTCGTGCCAGCGCCTATGGCAGTGACAAATGTTTCGCGCGATTTCATCAACTTTCCATCCCACTCGCCCTCGCGCTCGAGGAATGGCACCAACGGCGTGCCCAGCGATTTGGCGCGATCAAGCAAGATGTGCGGATCGACACGCACGAGCTGGCCATCGAGATTCGCGTAGCGGTCGCAAGCGCCCGCCTGCCCGCGCTTGATGTAGCAAAGGACAGGGCAAGCGTCGCAGCGCACGGTGTCGGGCGGAAAAACGTCAGCCATTGGACTTGCCTTGCAAGGATGCGGATTTTGCGCGAATGGCCGCCAGCACCTTATCCGGAGTGGCAGGGAGCTTTCGGATGCGCACTCCGGCGGCGTCATAGAGCGCATTGAGAATCGCGGGAGCCGTGGGAATCAATGCTTGTTCGCCCACGCCTTTAGCACCGAACGGGCCGATGGGTGAAGCGTCTTCAATGAGGATTGATTCGACGCGCGGCATGTCGCCGATGGTAGGAATCAAGTAATCGTGAAGATTCTCACCCTTGCCAGGGATGAATTCCTCCATGAGCGCCATACCAAGCCCCTGAGCGGCTCCGCCTTCGATTTGCCCCTCGATCAGCGTGGGATTGATGGCGCGGCCGACGTCGTGCGTGGCGGTGAGCTTCAGGACTTTCACGGTGCCGAGTTCGAGATCGACTTCGACCTCGGCGAGATGCGCGCCAAAACCGTAAATTGCGTAGGGAACTCCCTGTCCATTTTCGTCGAGCGGCTTGGTTGGTGGATTGAATGTGGCTTCGGCGCTGAGGACGTAGCCGTGCTCGTCGAGAGGGAAGTCGTGTAGGTCAACCTGCGTATGTGTAGATCCTTCGGAGAAAATCACCGTTCCGTCCTTCAAAATGATTTTCGAGGGATCGGAACAGCCAGCCGCGAGCTGAAGAATGGCGGCGCGCAATTTCTTGCCAGCAAGCATGGCTGCATTGCCGCTGACAAAGGTCTGACGCGACGCGGAAGTTTTGCCGCAATCGGGCGAAACGTCGGTGTCTGCCGGAAGCAAATCGAAACGATCCACGGGGACACCGAGAGCCTCGGCACAGATTTGCGTGATGACCGTGAAGGAGCCTTGCCCGATATCCACAGCGCCCATGTGGATGGCGATGCGTCCATTGCGCTGCAGGCCGATGCGTAACGTCGAAGGATTGGCGAGGGAGGTGTTGCCGCAGCCATACCACATCCCAGAGACGCCGACTCCGCGTCGGAGGCTACTGCCGGGCCTGCGATTGAATTCCGACGCTTCCTGATGGGCCTGCTTCCAGCGCGGGCGCAACGCCTCGAAACACGCACACATGCCGACGCCCTCGCCGATGACCTGGCCAGTGACGGTCGGACTCTTGTCGTCAAGGGCATTGAGAATGCGGAACTCTAGCTTGTCCAATCCGACCTTCTCGGCCAGCGCGTCGTAGAGCTGTTCTTGCGCGATCGTCCCCTGCGGCACACCAAACCCGCGAAAAGCACCCGCGGGAACAAGGTGCGTGTGGACGGCGCGAGTGAGCGCGCGATAGTGCGGGACCTTATACGGGCCGGACCCGTGAATCGGCACGCGCGCGGCTACAGTCGGGCCCCAGGAAGCGTAGGCGCCAGTGTTGAATTCGCCTTCGAGCTCCATGGCGAGCAATCTTCCGTCGGTAGTTGCGCCTGCGCGGCAACGAATCTTCGAGGGGTGACGCTTCGTCGTGCAGCGGATGGATTCAGGTCGCGAATAAGCCATCTTGACCGGTTTGCGTAGATGCCACGCCGCAATGGCAAGAAACGGCTGAACGGAGAGATCAAGTTTTGAACCAAACCCGCCGCCGACTGCGGTTGGGATGATGCGGACAAATTCTTCCGGAATGTCGAGGATTGCAGCGATCTCCTTGCGCGCCATGTAAGGAGCCTGCGTACAAGAATGGATTTCGATGCGGTCCCCAACACGGCGCGCGAATCCTGCTTCCGGCTCGATGTAGGCGTGTTCGATGAAGCCCGTTTCGTATTCCGCCTCGACGACGACCGATGCTTCACGCAGGGCCCTCTCCACTTCGCCATGAACCACGCGACCACGCACGAGAATGTTATCCGGTCGGGAGTCCTGGACAACGGGAGCGCCGGGTTGCTGAGCGGCACCAGGAGATTTAAGAGCGGGAAGCTGCGTCCAGTTCACCGGAAACGTGGCCGGGTCGAAGGTCGCCATCGTCAATGCATCCCCGACGACGGCGGCAACGGCCTCGCCGAGGAAACGGGCCGTTTTTTCAGCGAAAACGGGCTGATCCGCGAACCGCACATGGACGCCGTAGCAGTTCCTGCCGGGGACATCCCTCGAGGTGAAGACACCGTGGATGCCGGGATTTTGCTTGATGAAGAGATCGAGGTTGCCAAAGGAAAACTCCGCGTGGTCGTAAGGCGAGCGAATAACGTGCAGGACAAGCGAGCCTTCGGGCCAATCGTCGGCGCCGTAGATGTCTTGCCCAAGGACTTTGCGCTGGCCATCGAGCCGCACGAGTCGCCGCCCCACAGAGCCACCCTCATCGCTCGCGGATGCACAAGTCTCTGTTGAATTCGCCCCCGCCACCGCGCGAATGATTTTGCGATAACCGGTGCAACGGCACAGCACGCCGCCTAGCGCATCCATCACCTCGGACTCGGTCGGCTCCGGCTTTTCATCGAGCAAGGCGACGGCTGTGACGAGCATTCCGGGAGTGCAGATGCCGCACTGCGCCGCGCCATGTTGCAGAAAAGACTTCTGCAAGCGGTCGAAGGTCGTCGAGGTTTCTGCCAAACCCTCGATTGTGAGGACCTCAGCGTCTTGGAGTTGGCCCACGGCGCTCAGACACGCGCACACGGGCTTGCCGTTGACGAGGACGGTACAAGCTCCGCAGTCGCCCGCGTCGCAACCCACCTTGGTTCCTGTCAGGCGGAACTCTTCGCGCAACACATGAGACAGGCGAGTGCGAGGGTCGGAGCGGATGGGAACAATCTTCCCGTTCAGCGAGAGCGACAATTGGGTGAGCGTCTGCATACTCACGCCACCTTGCGCACGCAGTCCGCGAGCGTGCGACGGACCAGCGTCAGCGCAGCGTCAAGGCGATATACAGCGGTTGCGCGAACGTCATCAATGGGAGAAAGCGAAGAAAGGTGCTCAGGTCTGACGGTTGCCGACATATTCTCGCCCGCAACTCTTCCGATTAGCGCCTTTTCCAATTCGGTGAGTCTGAGCGCTTTTGGCGAACATGCTCCAACACAGATCGCGGCTTCGCGAATCCGCCGATCGGAATCGGCCACCAGATTCGCGGCAACCATGACGATGGATATGACGAGATAACGGCGCGCTCCTAACTTCAGGAAACTGGACGCGGCATTTTCCCAGCGTCGGGGAATCTGGATCGAGGTGAGGATTTCGTCTGGCTGGCGCAGGGTTTTCCGATTGCCCTGAACAAACTCGGCAAGACGAATCGTTCGGGAGCCCCTTTGTGAGGCCAATTCGAGCTCCGCGTCCAAGGCGAGCAACGCTGCAACACCGTCAGCCGCAGGAGAGGCGTTGCAGATGTTTCCCGCCACGGTGGCCGAATTCTGAATCTGCACGGAGCCAATTTCGCGCGCAGCCGCCCGCAGGCCATCGAAGCCGGGCGGCAAAGGTGCTGCGAGGATTTCACTCCAGGTGGTTCGAGCTCCAATGTGAAAATACTCCGGCGTCGAATGGATGCTTTTCAGTTCGGCGACAGCGGAGATATCGATGACCGGGCCAGCCAATTGGCTGCCCGTGAACGCGGGGAAGAGATCGGTACCGCCGGACAGGATGGTTCCGTGCGTGTGAGCCAAAACATCCAGCGCTTCGTTGAGGCTGCCAGGTCGCAAGAACAACGAAATGGGCTCCGTAAGAGACTTGCTCCGCTCCAACGTGGATTCGCACGTGAGAAGAGGCCTTTACTTGTACAACGTGAGCGGCGATTTGTGAAGCGGGCTAACTGAAGAACCGGATGGAAGTGCCGGGGGTGAAACTTATGGCATCCTAATCAGCCATGGCCACCACAGACCAGCGGCTTTCGACGGGCACGGTCGCTTTCCAGTTTTCCGCTTTCCGACTCTATCAAAGCGCGCGTTTTTGCATTGTATTTTGCACAGAAATGCAGTCGGTGGCCGTGGGTTGGCAGGTGTACGAAATCACCAAGCGCCCGTTGGACCTCGGCCTCACCGGCCTGGTGCAGTTCTTGCCGGGTGTGCTGCTGTTCCTGGTGACGGGGCACGTCGCCGACCGCTTTGACCGCAGGAAGTTGCTGACGCTTTGCTACGGCGGCTATGCGCTTTCCTCTGCGTTGCTGCTCGTCGTGGCATTCCGCGAAAAAGCGCTGCTCCGCTCGGGGACAGTTGCCCCAATCTTCGCGATTCTCTTTCTTGTCGGTGTCGTGCGCAGCTTCAGCATGCCGGCGAGCCGGGCGCTGCTCCCACAACTCGTGCCAGAAGAGCACTTCCAGAGCGCCGTGGCGTGGAATTCCAGCACTTTTCAATGCGCGACGATTCTCGGGCCGGCCATCGGCGGACTCCTCTATGCGTTCTCTCGGGGCCCCGCCGCCGTATACGGAACCGCGCTCTTCGCGGGCATAATCGCGGTCTTCACCACGCTGAGAATCCAGATTCAAGAGCCATACCGGCCGCGCGATCCCTTTACCCTGAAAGCCGTGTTCGCCGGCTTCCGCTACGTCTGGGCACACAAATTGGTTCTCGGCTCCATCTCGCTGGATCTCTTCGCTGTTTTGCTTGGTGGCGCGGTGGCGCTGCTTCCTGTCTATGCCAAGGAGATCCTGCGCACAGGGCCGTGGGGATTAGGCTTGCTTCGGAGCGCGCCGGGGATTGGCGCGGGCGTGATGGCCTTGCTTATCGCCTACAAGCCGATCCGCCGGCGGGCAGGAGCGACCATGCTCTGGTGCGTGGGCGGATTTGGCGTGTTTACGATGGTGTTTGGTTTTTCGCGCAGCCTGCTGCTTTCCATGATCTCGCTGTTCCTTGTCGGCGCCGCGGACATGGTGAGCGTGGTCGTACGTGGCGTCCTGATCCAGATTGAAACGCCCGATGAAATGCGCGGACGTGTGAACGCCGTGGACATGATTTTCATTGGCGCATCGAACGAGCTTGGCGAATTCGAATCCGGCCTCGCAGCGCAATGGCTGGGAGCTGTCCCGGCGGTAGTATTGGGAGGAGTCGGGACCATCCTCGTTACTGCGCTTTGGTCGTGGATGTTTCCCGAATTGCGGAACGCAGACCGACTTGCCAGAAAAGCAGATTAAGCTTCAGCTCGAGCGCATTCAGAGCTTCGCGAATCAGTGATGCGCCGGTTCAGCTGCCACGGGTGTGGCCGGAGCAGGAGCGAATGCAGCGGCAGTCGGTGACGCCGCTCCACCAACCAATGCGGCCTTCACAGTGGGCGAAATCTTGTCGGCGTTTTTGAGCAAGAGGCTTACTTGCCACATCTTTGTTTCGCTCAGACGCTCGCTGTAGCCCGGCATCCCAGTCATGCGGATTCCGCCGCTCACCTTCCAGTAGGTTTCCCAGGGTTCGTCGTCGGTCACGCCGTTGCCGTGGAAAAGCTGCGGCGGCGGGGGGAACATTCCAGCAGCAATGGCGGATTTGGGTTCGTCGGGAAGGCCATGACACACCGCGCAGTTCTCCTTGTAGACCTTGACTCCCTCCAGGAAGTTCTGGTCGTTTGCGGGAACTGGCGGGTTGGGGTGAGGGAGCTTGTTGAGATAAGCATCCAGGGCCAAGTGAGAGAGCTTATGTTCGAACGGCATCTCGGGGCCTTTGGTTGCTACTGGCGCATGCCCCCCGGCGAAATAGAAATAGATGCCACAAATTGCCAGCACCAGCCCCAGCAAGATTCCCGCCACGATTCCCTTGAGCGTGTTCATATCCCCTCGCCGTAACATTCTAGCAAATCAGGAGTTAAGCCAGAATCGCCTGCGGAGTAGTTTACGCTGTGAGGCGGAACTCTGCACGGGACTTTTTGGGGGTCTCACTTGGGACGACCGGAGGGCGAAACCTTCCCCCGGCTGCGAGCGTCGAATGTCAGGACAAGCCTTTTTGCGGGTCAGGCTGTACACTGTAAACGCAGAGCCAGAGGTTTCCATTTCACTCGAGTGCCCGCGCAGACCTTTGCGTTGCTGACCACGTTCTGAGACAGAGGAGTTTTATTGGAAATGCCCCCTTTTGATGCTGTCAATGTGCCGGAGTCCAACCACAATTTGCATCCGGCCGCTGCGTCTTCCCGCGCCCAAGGTCCCTCCGCAAGCCGTTGGTGGATTTGGCTGGTTATCGCAGGCATTGCTCTCGCCGGCGGGTGGTACTTCCGCTCCCGGGGAGCCCAATCCAGTAACGCGGCGGGAGCAACCGGACCCGCAGCGAGCAGCGCCGGGATGGGCGGGCAAGCTGGGAACTTCACTGTCCCCGTCGTGGTCGCGACCGCCCACAAAGGCGAGCTTCCAGTCTACTTGAATGGCCTGGGCACCGTGACCGCGTTTAATACCGTAACGGTGCGCAGCCGGGTTGACGGCCAGATTGTGAAGATCAATTTCACGGAAGGCCAGTACGTCAGAGAGGGCGATTCGCTCATCGAGATCGATCCGCGGCCGTTTCAAGTGCAGCTTGAACAGGCCCAAGGGCAGCTTGCCAAGGATCAAGCTCAATTGAAGGACGTACAGATCGACTACGAACGCTACCAGTTGCTTTTCAAGGAAGGCGTCATTGCGAAGCAACAACTGGACACGCAACAGGCGCAAGTAGGCCAGTTCCAAGGAGCCATGCAGGCTGATCAGGCGCAGATTGACAACGCCAAGCTGCAGATCGCCTACTCCCACATCAACGCGCCGATTAGCGGGCGCGTGGGGCTCCGGTTGGTGGATATGGGCAACATCGTGCACGCAACCGACACCAATGGCTTGCTGGTCATCACGCAGTTGCAGCCCATCTCTGTCATCTTCACGCTTCCTCAGGATCAACTTCCCATGGTGATGGCCCAGATGCGCTCCGGTAGACCGTTGGCGGTGGAAGCCTATGACCGCGACAATTCCAACAAGATTGCCACCGGCAAGTTGCTCACCGTCGACAACCAGATTGATACCTCCACCGGCACCTACAAGCTCAAAGCCGTGTTTGCCAATGCCAAGGATGAATTGTTTCCGAACCAATTTGTGAATGTGCATTTGCTGGTGGACACCAAGAAAAATCTCGTCCTCGTGCCCGCGACGGCCGTGCTGCGCGGGCCGCAAGGTACTTATGTCTTTGCCGTGGACAAAGACAATATCGTCAAAGTGAAATCCATTGTTATCGCGGAAACGACCGGGAACACTTCAGGGATTTTGTCCGGACTCGGCGAAGGCGACGTTGTGGTCATTGACGGCCAGGACAAATTGCGCGATGGCAGCAAAGTGGACCCGAGCTCCCAGCATGTGGGCGGCGGCGGGGGCGTGCGAAGCTCCTTCCTGCCTGATGGTTCTACCCCCGGCGCGCCTACGGGGGGACCCGCTCGATGAATCCGTCGCGGCCGTTCATTCTGCGGCCGGTAGCCACAACGCTCCTCATGGTCGGAGTGTTGCTCGTAGGCTTTGTGGCCTACCGGCAATTGCCGGTATCGGCGCTGCCACAGGTGGATTACCCCACCATTCAAGTCACAACCTTCTATCCCGGGGGCAGCCCGGACGTGATGGCCTCGTCCGTGACCGCTCCACTCGAACGGAACTTTGGGCAAATTCCCGGGCTACTGCAGATGACGTCAACGAGCTCCTTCGGCTGCTCGGTGATCACGCTGCAATTTAATCTCGACCTCAACATTGATGTCGCCGAGCAGGAAGTTCAGGCTGAAATCAACAGCGCATCGAACCTGCTGCCGAGAGATCTGCCAAATCCTCCCATCTACAGCAAAATCAACCCCGCGGACGCGCCCATTCTGACGCTTGCCCTGGGCTCGGATACGCTGCCGCTTGAGAAAGTGGAGGATCTCGCCGACACCACGCTTGCCCAGAAGATTTCCCAGCTCACTGGCGTCGGACTCGTGAGCATCAGTGGTGGACAGCGGCCCGCCGTGCGCGTCCAGGCGAACCCTACTGCTCTTGCCTCTTACGGCCTGAGCCTGGAGGATTTGCGGACTGCGCTGGCGAACGCGAACGTAGACCAGGCGAAGGGCACGTTTGATGGCCAACATCAGGCGTTCACTATCGGCGCAAATGACCAACTGCTGTCGAGTGAAGGCTACAAGCCCATCATTGTCGCTTACCGCAACGGGGCTCCGGTGAGGCTCTCAGATGTGGCCGTGGCAGTGGATGCCGCCGAAAACGTCAAGCAGGCCGCCTGGGCTGATAGCCAGCCGGCTGTCATCCTGAACATCCAGCGGCAGCCCGGCGCAAACATTATCAGTGTCGTGGATCGCATCAAGCGCATCCTTCCGCAGTTGCAAGCGGCGTTGCCAGCGTCCGTCCACGTGAAAATCCTCACCGACCGCACCACTACTATTCGTGCTTCCGTGGCTGACGTGCAGTTCACGTTGATGCTCACTATCGCGCTTGTGGTTATGGTGATCTTCCTGTTTCTGCGAAGCGTCCGCGCCACGATCATTCCCAGCTTCGCCGTGCCGCTCTCCATTGTTGGCACGTTTGGAGTCATGTATCTGCTGGGCTATTCGCTGAACAACCTCTCACTGATGGCCCTGACGATTTCGACGGGCTTTGTCGTGGACGACGCCATCGTGATGATTGAAAACATCAGCCGTTACATCGAGCAGGGCGATTCGCCCTTGCAGGCGGCATTGAAGGGCTCCGAGCAGATTGGCTTCACCATCGTCTCGCTGACCGTTTCCCTCATCGCGGTCTTGATTCCCTTACTTTTCATGGGCGACATCGTCGGCCGGCTCTTCCGCGAGTTTGCAGTCACGCTAGCTGTGACCATCCTCGTATCCGCCGGCGTTTCACTCTCCCTCACTCCGATGATGTGCGCCAAGCTCCTGAAGCACCAGCCGGAAAATGAACAGACGTGGTTCTATCGCAAATCGGAAAAAGTCTTCAACGATGTGATTGCGTTTTACGGCCGCACACTGCAAGTGGTCCTACACTTCCGCACCACGACGCTGCTTGTGACCATCGGAACCCTAGTGGGCACGATTCTTCTCTACATCTACGTCCCCAAGGGATTCTTCCCGGTGCAGGATACCGGCGTGATCCTGGGCGTTTCCGAAGCCCCGCAGAATGTCTCGTTCCTGGCCATGGCGCGACGGCAGCAGGCTCTCGCCGACGTCATCCTGCGCGATCCCGCCGTCGAGAGCCTGTCCTCGTTCATCGGCATTGACGGCACCAACACCACGATCAACAGCGGTCGCATTCAAATCAACCTGAAGCCCCTAAACCAACGAAAAATCAGCGCATCCGACGTGATTCGCCGCCTGCAACCGGATCTCGCAAAAGTTGATGGCATCACGTTGTACATGCAGCCGGTCCAGGATTTGACGGTCGAAGACCGCGTCTCCCGCACCCAATTCCAATACTCGTTGGAAGACGTTGACCCAAAGGAATTGGCCCGCTGGGTTCCCAGATTCGTCGCTAAGTTGAGAACCCTTCCCGAATTGCGCGATGTAGCTACGGACCAGCTAAACGACGGTCTCCTGGCCACTCTGACAATTGACCGGGACACCGCGTCGCGCTTGGGAATCTTCCCCGCCGACATTGATAACACGCTCTACGACGCCTTCGGCCAGCGACAGGTCTCGACCATCTTTACTCAGCTCAATCAGTATCACGTGGTTATGGAAGTCGATCCGAAATTCCAGCAAGACCCAGACGCGCTGAAGAATATCTACGTTCGCTCCATGACCGGCCAGCAAGTTCCCCTCAGCGCCTTCACACGCTTCGAGCCAGGAGCCACGCCGCTTGCAATCAACCATCAGGGCCAGTTTCCTGTGGTCACGATTTCATTCAACCTGGCGCCCGGCGGGTCCCTCGGCGAGGCGACAAACGCCATTGAAAAAGCAAAACAGGACATCGGACTGCCGGCAAGCATCCAGGCGACGTTCCAGGGAACCGCGGCGGCATTTTTGCGCTCCATCTCAAATGAGCCGCTCCTCATTCTGGCAGCCATCGTCACCGTGTACATCGTGCTGGGCATTCTCTACGAAAGCTACATCCACCCGATCACCATCCTCTCGACGCTGCCCTCGGCGGGAGTGGGAGCAATTCTGGCGCTGCTGCTATGCCGCACGGAATTCAGCATCATCTCGCTGATCGGAATCATCCTGTTGATCGGCATTGTCAAGAAGAACGCCATCATGATGATTGACTTTGCATTGGAAGCAGAACGGAAGGAAGGGAAGTCTTCTCTCGACGCGATCTACGAGGCCTGCTTGCTACGATTCCGCCCCATCATGATGACGACGATGGCGGCGCTCCTCGGCGGGCTTCCGCTCGCTCTCGGACAGGGCGTCGGCTCGGAACTCCGGCGTCCCCTCGGCATAACGATTGTTGGCGGATTGGTTTTGAGTCAGCTTCTCACGTTGTACACGACGCCCGTGGTTTATCTTGCGTTTGAGTGGCTGGCGCGGCGCTTGAATCTGGGGATCACCAATCCTGCTGAGGAACCTGCGACCGGAGATTAGTGCCGTCCCAACTTGGTTCGGCAAACGGTTGTTGGGATGGTTCACGGCGGGCTCCCATGGGTAGGCGCTTAAGGGTTGTGATTGAATAGGTTGGGACGGCATTAGGCATGAATTTTCAGTCCAATTTCTCCGCTCCGTTCATCCGCAGGCCCGTGGCCACGTCCCTGATAACGATTGCGATCCTGTTGTCGGGCGTCATTGCGTTTCGATTTCTGCCCGTGGCTCCGTTACCCCAGGTGGATCTGCCCACCATCGGCGTCGGCGCCAGCTTGCCGGGCGCCAGCCCCGAAACCATGGCGTCTTCGGTCGCCACGCCGCTGGAGCGGCAGTTCGGCCGCATCTCCGGCGTGACGCAAATGACCTCCAGCTCGAGCCTAGGCAGTACCGGAATTTCTCTGCAGTTCGATTTGAACCGCGACATTAACGCCGCCGCGCGCGACGTGGAAGCGGCCATCAACGCGGCGCGGAGCCAACTTCCTGCGGACCTGCCCTCGCAGCCGTCCTATCGCAAAATCAATTCGGCCGACTCTCCCGTCATCCTCCTCTCGTTGACTTCTGAAACGGTTCCCATAGACCAGATTTATGACTCGGCGGACTCGATTCTCGCGCAAAAGATCGCGCAGGTGGAAGGCGTGGGGCAGGTGTTTACGTGGGGGGCCTCAAGTCCCGCGGTGCGCGTCGAGGTGAACCCACAGCAGTTGAACAGTTATGGCATCAGCCTCGAGACCGTGCGCAAGGCCTTGCAGTCGGCCAATTCAAACCAAGCCAAAGGCTCGCTGTCGAACCAAAATCGGACCTGGAACGTATCCGATTCCGACCAGTTGTTTAAAGCGCGTGAATACGAACCGCTGATTGTCGCAGGCCATGCTGGCGCTCCCGTTCGCCTGGCGGATATCGCGCGAGTCTCGGATTCGGTTGAAGACATTCGCAACCTCGGTCTGACCGGTGGAAGACCGGGCGTGATTATCGGGATCTTCCGGCAGCCGGGAGCCAATGTGATCGAAACTGCGGACCGTGTGAAGGCCACCTTACCCTGGCTGCGCGCCTCCATTTCCCCGGCGTTGAATCTGAATGTCATCATTGACCGCACTGTCGTCATTCGCGCTTCGGTTCACGACGTGGAGCGCACTCTGACCATTTCCATCTGCCTCGTTGTGCTCGTTGTCTTTGCATTTCTCCGGAACTACTGGGCCACGGTGATTCCCAGCGTGGCGGTTCCCCTTTCGCTCATTGGCACCTTTGGAGTGATGTATCTCTGCGGCTATTCCCTGGACAACTTGTCCTTGATGGCGCTGACCATCTCCACCGGCTTCGTGGTGGACGACGCAATCGTCGTAATCGAAAACATCGCCCGGCACATGGAAAACGGCATGCCGACCTTTGCGGCGGCCATGAAAGGCGCGAGCGAAATCGGCTTTACCGTGCTTTCGATGAGCGCTTCACTCATCGCCGTGTTCATCCCCATCTTGATGATGAGCGGCCTCGTGGGCCGACTGTTCCGCGAATTCGCGGTCACTCTGAGCGTCGCGATCATAATCTCTTTGTTCGTATCGCTGACGACCACTCCCATGATGTGCGCCCGGTTCCTGAAACACGATCACAAGAAGAAACACGGCTTCTTCTACCGGCTTTCCGAAGGCGGTTTCAACGGGATGCTGCGGGGCTACGATCACACCCTTTGCTGGGTTCTCCGTCACCAGTTTCTCATCTTGTGCTTGACCATCGGCACCGCCGGCCTGAGCGTCTACATGTTCAAGCACGTGAACAAGGGCTTTTTCCCACAGCAGGACACAGGCCGCATCTGGGGCACCATTCAGGCGGACCAGGATACGTCCTTCGCCGAAATGGCCCGGAAGATGCGCGCATTCCAGAAGATCATCATGGAAGATCCAGCCGTCGAAACGGCAACGTCGTTTACCGGCGGCGGCAACGGCACCAGCACCGCACGCATGTTTGCTCAGCTCAAGCCGCTGGACGAACGCAAGATTGATTCCGACCTGGTCATCGCACGGCTGCGGGAGAAAACGGCCAACATTCCCGGCGCGGCGCTCTTTATGCAATCTGCTCAGGACGTTACCGTCGGAGGCCGGTTTAGCGCCGCTCAGTATCAATACACGCTGCAGGCCGACAACTTGGACGACCTCTATCACTGGACGCCTATCTTGATGGAGCGCATGCGTCAGATTCCGGAACTCCGCGACGTCAACTCCGACCAGCAGAACAAGGGCTTGCAATCCTATCTCCACGTTGATCGCGATACCGCCGGGCGCTTAGGGGTTTCCATGCAGGATATTGACAACGCTCTCGGCGATTCCTTTGGACAGCGACAGGTTTCCAACATCTATAAGGGCCTCAACCAATACCATGTCGTCATGGAAGTGGCCCCGGAGTTTCAACAAAATCCCAACGCCTTGAAGTACATTTACGTGCCCTCAAACACTGGAAAACTTGTTCCGTTGAGCACCTTCTCACGCTACGAGCATTCCAATACTGCGCTGTCCGTGAATCACCAGGGCATCTTCCCGGCCATCACCATTTCTTTCAATCTCGCTCCTGGCGCGTCGCTGGGTCCGGCGGTGCAGCACATTGAACAGGCGCGCTACCAATTGGGCGTTCCCAACACCGTCCACGCAATGTTTCAGGGAACGGCGCAGGCATTCCAGGATTCACTGTCGAACCAGATTGTTCTGATTTTGACCGCGCTGGCGGCGGTGTACATCGTTCTCGGCATCTTGTACGAAAGTTACATCCACCCGATCACGATTCTCTCAACCATCCCATCGGCGGGCATCGGAGCGCTGCTCGCTCTGCAGTTTGGCCACATGGATCTGAGCATCATCGCGTTGATCGGGATTATTCTTCTGATCGGCATCGTAAAGAAAAATGCGATTTTGATGATCGACTTCGCCGTGCAGACGGAACGCGAGGAACAAAGGACGCCGGAGCAGGCCATCTATAAAGCGTGCCTGTTGCGTTTCCGGCCCATCATGATGACTACGATGGCGGCGCTCCTGGGCGCCCTGCCGTTGGCGTTGGGCACCGGCGTGGGCTCGGAACTGCGGCGCCCGCTCGGCATCACCATCGTTGGCGGGCTCATCCTGAGCCAGATGCTCACGCTCTTCACCACGCCAGTCGTCTACATCTACATGGATCGCCTGCAGTCCTTCCTGCGGCGTACGTTTCTTGGGCATGCTCCTCGTACACACGCGCCAGCCCATACCGATTAGATTTTTTGAGGTGAGGCTATCTATGTAGCGCTGGCTTTCCTCTCAGCGATCCGGTCTTCAAAAGGTCTCTACGAGCTACCAATAAGCCAGCCGGTGAGGAACACCAGGACGCCGCCGACAATCACCTGAAATGCAGCCTGTAAGAATGGAGTATCCATGTAGCGGTGGCGGATGTAACTGATTGAGCCAAGTTCGATGGCCACCACGATCACGGCGATCAGCGTAGCCACACGAAAATCGGGAATCAAGTAGGGAAGTGTGTGCCCCAAACCGCCAGCGGTGGTCATTAGCCCCGTGACGGCACCGCGAATCCATGGCGAGCCACGGCCGGTCAGCGAACCATCGTCGGACAGCGATTCCGTGAAGCCCATGGAAATGCCCGCCCCAATGCTTGCGGCCATGCCGACCAGGAACGCGTCCCAGCTTTTTTGCGTAGCAAAAGCGGCGGCGAAGAGCGGAGCAAGCGTCGAAACGGAGCCGTCCATCAAGCCGGCCAAGCCTGGCTGGACAAATTGCAGCACAAACAGGCGATGGCGCGATTGCTCTTCCATCTCCTTGGCCTGTTCGGTCAGGTGCTTTTCCTCGTACTCGCCGGCGGCACGCGTGTGCTTCCGTTCTTCATCGGCGAGCATGTTCAGCAGTTCGCGCAAGGAAGCGTCGGTGGTGCGGCTTGCCGCGCGCGAGTAGAAACGGCTCGCTTCCATTTCCATGATCTCGGCCTGCCGCCGCGCAACCTTCACCCCCAGCGGCCGCATCATCCAGACCGGCCGGCGTTGCAGGAAACCGCGCACGTCTTCGCGGCGGATCGGAGGAATGTGTTCACCGAAACGCTGCCGGAACATGGCCAGCAGGCGGTCGCGGTGAACGGCCTCTTCCCCGCGGATCTCCTCAAACATCTCCGCGGTGGCGGGATAGGACTCGCGCAGGGCGTCGGCAAATTCACCGTAGATGCGCCCGTCTTCTTCCTCGCTGGTGATGGCTAAGGCGAGAATCTCTCGTTCGGTCAAATCCTTGAATTTTTTGGGCACAGGCGTCTTTTCCGGAAAAAGATTAGACAAGAGGATCGCATGGGAGGTGGCGCAAAGTCATCTCTCGCCAGGGGTTCGACATTCGTGAATCGATGCTTGTAACTCGCGAGACCAAAGCAATGGCCCGCTATCCTCGAGATTCTCAACTAAGGTGTTCTATCTGCCGCTCGTCTATAGCTGAGTCCTACGCAAATTGGCACTTCCTTCCCCCTTAGAAACTCGTCCTCCGAGCCATCCTCCACGACCACATCAGGAACGATGTTGCGGTAAGGTCGATCGCCGGTTCCGTCGTGCTATAGGACTGCATGTTGTCCTGATAGAGGGCGGTCTGCGAGGCGTCGTACGCACCGGGATTCCCATTGAATTTCTTGAAGGGATCGGCGCCGTTCGCCGGGCACAGGTTCATGCCATCCACCACCCCGGAGGTTGTATAACTCGCAGGGCCCTCGGTAGCCGCGCCCCAGAGCACCGGCACGCCGCCCGATGTACCGTCGAGCGCGCCAACCAGATTGGCAACTTGATGCTGAATGCAGTTCGGGAAGGTGCTGCCGTCCCCGACGATGAACGACGAACCCCATGCATTCGCTCCGAGAATATTCCCAAGCCAACGCTGTGAGTACGTGTCATAGGACTTGGCTTGCGTCAGGTAGTAGGCCTCGCTGGCCATCACCGAGAGGCCCGCGCCGTGAGAGGTCGTATCACCTGCGCTCCATTGGTCGCCAAAACCCCAGGGATCCGTGCCCGCCTGCGTGATCGCATCGGCCACTTGCTGCAGGAGCTGTTGACGGATACTCGCTCGCGTCACGGCTAGGTCCTGCGGATCGTTCGCCATCTGCAACGCCCGATACAATTCGAAGTGCGCCAGGCCGCTCACGTCGTACAGATTGAGCGTATCGGTAAATCCCTGCTGGTAGACGTTCATTATGTAATTGTTCGCGAACTGTGCTGCCTGCTTCAAATAATGCATCGGATTTGTGTAAGGCAGGCCGGCAGGCAGATTCTGCGGCCCTCCAGCGGTTTCGAGCGCGAAATAGAGTTCAGTTGCCCCGAGCTCCATATCGTCGTCCCACACGTTTTCGGGATAACCGTCAAACGGCACCGCCGTTACCAGGCAATTGCTGCAAGATCCGGCATCCACGGTGGGAGCGGGATCAGAAAAAGAAGTGTCCGCGAGGGCGAAAATGTCCTCGGCATCTTTGAGACATTGATTGGCGCGGGCAGGGTTCGTCGAGTGATTGAGCTGATAGCAGAGCGCGAAGTCGGCGGCCAAACGGCCCGCAAGATTAGGACTGATCTTTGACCCGGCGGGTGCTGCGAAAAAAACGGGACGATGGCAAATGTAATACGTCGTGAGCGGATCACACGCCTCCGGGTCGCCCGCTTGCTCGTAATTGTCGGCGGCTTGCGGCAGGGTCCAGATGTCATACTCCGTGATCAGACAATACGGAGAGGAATATGTGCCGCCGCAGTTCCCTGCGGCGGAACTTGGGCTGCCCTCGCCGTAATAATCCCAGTCCTGGGAATTATCGACCTGGTAGTAGAGGGTCTTTGTGTTGTCGTCCCACATTTTCAACAGCCAGTCGAGCCCGAACTGCGCTTCCGCGGTGAAATCAGTGGACACAGGGGCTCCCGCGCCGCTATTCCCCGCATAGGAAACAGAGACGGGGGGTGCCGGCGGATTGACGGGAGCGTAAGCTCCCATCTGATTCGGGAAATCGCGCACCCCGATCTGCATCAGGGCGAGGGCGTAGCTTGTGGTTTCGACATACTTCACATAGTCTCCCGCGTCCCACCAGCCTCCGGAAGCATCGATATTCGGCACCCCGCCCGACACCAGCGGCGGAACGGGCGGCACGTTGTCGATGAAATCGTTGGCATCCAGCGGTGGCGTATCGAATACGTGCGCATTAGCGTCTCTCAGGTGCCCGGGCGCTGTTCGCAACGAGTTAGCCACAAAATTCTTTCCGTCGCGCTCGGTTTCGTAAAAGAACAGAGTGTTCAGCAATAATCCCGAATACAATTTTTCCGGGCAATCCACTGCAAACTCCGGCGATGTCGCCGGCACGAGTCCCGACACCGCAATCCTGTAGGTATCGCCTCCCGGCACGCTGAAATCCAGGGCATACACGTTGTAGCTCACGGACTTGCTGTGGCTCCATGTTCCCATCAGCGCGCCAATCTTGCCCGAGTAAGCGGTCGCGTTCTTCGAGTTGATCACCTGGAAAGTTGCCCCGGTTTCGGCCGTCGTGGACATCAGATACGCGCGCTGATTGCCGCCCGCTTCGTAGCCGGCCTGGTTGACCCGCACGTAGGCAGTTTCCGCCGTTCGTGCCATGGGCGCACAGGCGACTCCAATGGCGGCGCAGAATGCAAACAAAATGAGCTGGAAACGAATCGGAAAGGGGAATCGCAAAGACATCATGGTATCCTCCTCGCCGCGGGGATTGGCTTTAATTAAATGGTTTTAAATAAGGGTATTCTCTCTCTTCCGGTCCGGCAGGGATTATACACCGATTCCGCGAACTCGCAAGCGATCCTGTTGCCGCTCGACTCCAGAACGGATGCGGACGGCACCGGTCCTTCCCAAAGGGGCAGGGCTCTCACCGCCGGCATAGGCGGCGTTGCCAGTAGCCATGACGCCGAGCAAGTCCCTTACCGAGGACAACTCCCACATTCGGCGCGATTGCTGGACCGGTACTTTCGTACTACGATACTGGACCACAGGGCTACCTTTTTCCGGGTACGTCGTTGCTATGGGTTTAAGGAAAGAGGGCTCTTATCCTTTCCTCGAGGTAAGGACTGAATGGGGGAAAGGTGAAAGGTATGTCGGCCCGGCACGACTTCATGTCAAAAACAAATTCATCGATTGGCGGCAAGCCTGCGCGCCCGTGGCATACGGAGCGCCGCGGCAGCCGCCGCTGCAAATTCACGCAGCTCATGCGCATCCGGCCTTCGGATCCGGAGCATGAGCCATTTGACGATATCCGCGGGACCATGAGCGTTTCGCGGACGGGAGTTTATTTTCAATCGAGCGAAAAAGGCTACGAAGTGGGGATGCGGCTGTTTGTGTCCATGCCCTATTCGAAGGAGCCTGCGGCTATGACCCGGGAGTACCTGGCAGAAGTTGTGCGGCGCGAGCCCCAGCCGAACGGGCTGTACGGGGTCGGCTTCAAGATCTTGATGGAGATCGGGCTGCAAGGCGGATACAGTTTCGGCCATCCGATGCAACCCAAGTAACCCGCCGGATAGGCGCGACCACAGATTCAAACAAAAAGGGCGGATGGCTTTTGGCCACCCGCCCTTCTTGCGTTTGGGGGGTTGGGGAAAATCGAATCAGCCGCGGCCAAAGGCCTGCAGCGTCTTGTGCCGCAACATCCCAAAATGCCGGTTCAGCGGATGTTTTCTTTCCAGGAATGAGAAAATCGGGCAGCGCCGCGTGGTGAGCTTGGCCATGGCGATATTCAGCCGGATGTCGCGGCGAGCGTACTTCATGCCGGCAACGAGGGCCTCTCGGGCGTCTTCCTTCCGGCCGGAAGCCATATACACTTCGGCGAGATTGAGGTAGAGCTGAGCCTGATTGCGCTTCATGCGCACGGCGGTGTCGCAAAGTCTCTCGGCGTCGGCCCACTTCTGGTGGGTGCGGGCCAGTGCCACGCCCAAATAGGACATGTAATACGGATTGTTCTTTTCGAGATCCACGGCACGCTGGATGTGTTCGAGGGCTTTGGTGCTATAACTGTCGCGCAGGAAGGAAAGGCCGGTTTTGAACTCCCGGAAGGCTTCCGTATCCATCATGGTTCCACCTCAATTCGACTGAGGAACTCCCCCCGGGAGGCACGTACGTTTTGCCATGCGGCGAGACGCCACTCGAAGAAACCGGAAGCGCTGGGAGAAAGGTCAAGCAAACCCGCCGCTGGAGTTCGCCTCAGCCCTTAATCCTTACCCTACGGATTCGAAAGAGCTGAATCTACTGACCGGTGGGACAGTCTTCGTTCAAGGTCTGTTCGTCCTAGAGAATTTGTACACGTTCGCGCCGCAGCAATTGGGGAGAGGTGGTTTGTGTTGTGAAAAGGGCACAAGCGTAGGGCGCGCTCTTTACCTGCGGGACCGCGCCCACGTGCGGTGCCAGAGTTTCCAGTCGTCGAGCGTGACCTTTGACATGGCCTTGGCGGCTTTATGCAGCCAACGGCCCTTCCGACGGGCCAGATCGCGCCTGACCTCGGGGATAGCGTTGCGGCTGCCGAGGTGAATGTTGGCAGTCTCCCAGCCCATGTAATACGCGAGGCGCTCTTCGTCGCGCTCCACGGGGAGCGATTGAATCTCGATGTGGCAGCAATCGGGAGCGAGCCGGCGAACGATCCAATGCTCCGCAAAGTGGACGTGCGGGTCCAATATCCGAACCGCGGACTCGACAATTTTGCGGCTGAGGACCTGAGTCGAATGCAGCTTGCGCGCCCAAATCCAGGCGGAGGGCGTGAGCTGCTTGGCTTCCCGGACGATGTGCGCACCGTCCCAAGTCGCGAGGGCTAAGACGCGAGGGTGCCCAAGGCTGCCGAGCCCGGCGATCCGGGATTTCATCTCGTAATCCATGGTGCGAAGCGGCATCGAGCCTTGGACCAGCCTCCAGACATCCTTGGGCAGCTTGCCCTTGTACTTCGGGCAAGCCACGATCTTCCGCCAGAAGACCACCGGGTCGCGGAGCTTATTAAGTGCGAGCAAGCGGAGCCACTTATGCTTCTCTGCGAGAATGAACGGGCCGCCTCCCTGAACCATCGCGTCGCGGTAGCCCTCCTCGATTGCCTGCCACGCTCGTTTTCGGGAAAGGGATAAGTGCTCTTCCTGGATGGCCAGATAGGCGCTCGTCAGCAGGCGCACCAGGTCCACCGTATAGGCGGCAGGCCAAGCCTCGTCGAAATCGTTCACTCCCCAGATCAAGCGGCCTTCCAGGTCGCGCCAGGTACCGAAATTCTCGACGTGCAAGTCGCCAACGGCCAGGACTTGAGGTGCATGCGAGAGTTCGGGACAAACGAGCGGCCACCATTGCGCCCAGCGATAAAACGTCGCGCGGAAAAAAGGGAAGGGGGACTGCGCCATAAGCCGATGCTTGAGCTTTACGTCGGACTGAACCATGTGGACGTGGCGCGCGGCCCACGTTTCAAACCCAGAAGTGGCTTCAACGATGTCGGGCAGTTTCGTTTTCCTTGAGCTCATGGCGTGATTTGCAGCAGGACTGCGGCGGCAGCCCTGCGACGACACGATACTCTACTCCGGCCAGGCTTGTCGAAGAAGCGAAGGATTCGTCTTAAGGCTTCGGGACGCGGCACAAGCATTCGTGCATGTGCGGAACCTGCGGTAGTTTGCGCGAGTGCACGGTCAGGATTGGCTGTGCCAGGATTCCGCTTGCCCTGCGAACGGACTACACCCGCGCGTGGGCGACAGCGGTGGGCAGGCGCGACTCGTAAATCGGGAACCGCCCCGCCAACTCCGCCACTTGCTGACGCACTTTCTGCTCCACAGCCGCATCGCCGACATGATTGAGAATCTCGGCAATCCACTCACCGATCTGCCGCATCTCCGGCTCTTTCATCCCGCGCGTGGTGACCGACGGGCTGCCCAGGCGAATACCTCCAGCCTTCATCGGCGGAAGAGGATCGAATGGGATCGCGTTCTTGTTCACGGTGATCCCGGCGCGGTCGAGCGCCTTTTCGGCATCGCTCCCAGTGATTCCCCTCGAGTGCACTTCAATCAAAAAGAGGTGGTTGTCCGTGCCGCCGGCGACCAGGCGGAAGCCTTGTTCGGCGACTGCGGCAGCCATGGCTTTCGCGTTTGCCGCGACCTGCTTCTGATATTCCTTGAACGAAGGCTCCATTGCCTCTTTCAAGCAAACGGCTTTCGCCGAAATGATGTGCACCAGCGGGCCGCCCTGCGTGCCGGGGAAGGTGAGCTTGTCAATTTCCTTGGCGAGGGTCGAGCGGCAGAGCACCAGTCCGCCGCGAGGGCCGCGCAGAGTCTTATGCGTTGTGGTAGAGACGATATCCGCATGCGGCACCGGGCTTGGATGAAAGCCTGCGGCAACCAGTCCGGCGATGTGCGCCATGTCCACGAAGAATAGGGCATCAACCGCCTTTGCAATTTTGGCCATGCGCTCGAAATCAATAATGCGCGGATAGGCGCTGGCACCGGCAACGATCATTTTCGGCTTGTTCTGGTGGGCGAGTTCCTCGATTTCATTGTAGTCGATCTGCTCCGTATCCCGCCGCACGTGGTATTCGACGAATTTGTACATCCGCCCGGAAAAATTCAGCGGATGGCCGTGCGTGAGGTGACCGCCGTGCGCCAGCGCCATACCCAGCACGATGTCGCCGGGCTTCAGCATGGCCATGTAGACGGCTACGTTG
>Ga0187780_10000713_pt1 | contig 24566 bp, 18 predicted proteins | sample 1015_Q2_SP10_20__FD_132429 | JGI IMG/M metagenome (GOLD analysis project Ga0187780, IMG submission 132429) | Tropical peat soil microbial communities from peatlands in Department of Meta, Colombia - 1015_Q2_SP10_20_MG | ecosystem: Environmental > Terrestrial > Soil > Wetlands > Peat | place... | reverse complement strand
CTGCTTCGCGTACCTCCACGGCCACTCGGCAGGGGGGACCAATCCGTCGCTTTTGGAGGCCATGATAGCGCGCAATCTCATCATCGCGCACGACAACCCGTTCAATCGCGAGGTGTGTGACCGGTACGCGGTGTTCTTTACGACCGCCGCTGACCTGCGCACCTGTGTACGATCAGTAGAGGCGCACCCCGACGAGTATGAGGCGCTGCGAACGGGCGCGTTGACGCGGGCGAAAAACGAGTACGCGTGGGACAAGGTAGTTCACGAGTACGAGGTACTGATTGAAGACACGCTCAAATGCCAGAAGTGAACCTCCTATTAGTCAACTACTACATGGAAACGACCGCACCAGGCGGCATCAACACCGTGCTGCGAGAAGTCGGAAGCGCGCTCGCAGGGAAGGGGCATCAGGTAACGGTCCTCCAACAAAATCCGTGTCATCTCCCGTGCGAGGAGCAGTACCGCGGGTTTCGAATACGACGGGTCAACGCGCCCTTGAGCAAATTCCTGTACGGATTCGACGTGCGCTTGCCCCGTCATCTGCACGCGATGTATCGCGCGCTCAATCCTTCGGTCGTCCACGTCCACGGCTGGCATTCGTTGTTCTCCCCCGAAGTAGTCTTCTTGATCAGGCGGATTGATCCCGAGATCCCTCTTCTCTTTTCATATCACCTGGACGTGCATCGAGAGCGGTTCACCGGGCGACGACTCTGGGACGCGTACAAGGTCATCGGGAAGAGGATGACCCGCGCGTTGACACACGTTGTTGCCTTTTCCGAGTTTGAAGCGGCGACAATCGCTCGTGAGTTCCTCGTGCCGCGCGAGCGCATATCAATCATACCGCACGGAGTCCGGATTCTTGACACGAACAAACCGCATCGATCGGAAGGAGGGCCGCGCCTTCTCTACGCCGGCTACCTGCTAAAGAGAAAGAACGTTCAATCGATCATCGAAAGTGTAGACGTGCTGGTACACCGAAAGGACGTCCGGAGTGCCTCGCTGACGATCGTGGGCACCGGCCCCCAGCATGCCGCCTTACGTCGTCTGATCCGGAAACGAGGGCTGGAAGAGCACGTCACGATGAAGCCGTTCTTGTCGCAGACTGAGCTTACGCGAGAGATGAAAGACGCCGACATATTCGTACTCTTATCAAACTCTGAGGCATACGGGATCGCCGTTGCAGAGGCGCTCGCTCTCGGGACGCCGTGCGTTGTGGCTAACGCGACCGCGCTTCACGAATTTACAAAGGAACCAGGCTGTTTTGGCGTGAATTATCCACCTGACCCTCAGGAGGTCGCACAGCGTATCATCGACATCTATGAAACGAACGTCCAGGTAGGGCCGTTCAGTCACAAGATTTGTACGTGGGAGGCGGTCGCTCGGACCTATGAACGCGTATACTGTCACTGCGTGCGAGGGTGACCGCCGCAGTCAGTCGCGCTCACCGGCCTGGCTCGTCGCCTCTCTTGTTACGGGCCACAGACCAAACGCCGAATCCAAGGAGGAGCACGATCGTCGGGCCGAGGACTGCAAGTTTAAATGGCCCCCCAGCAAGGGCGTTAAGCGCCGTACCTTCAAACGGGCTTGCAGCCGCGTTCGAAGGACTTGCGGCTGTGACGTCTCCCGCCACATATGCGCGATCAACTCGCGTGAAAAGCACGTCTCCCCGGCTTTTCAGATAGTCAATGTAAGTTTGCAAAAGCGCGAGCTTCTCCCTGTCGAGCGAACCGTCGGGTGTCTGGAACGTCCAGAAGTGATACATGACAACGAGCGTGCCGCCGCTGTTCTTTGGATCGTTCATGAACCGTTCGGTCTTAAGAATTGCCGACTCAACGCTCTTTCTGAACGAACCGTCGGTCATGCCTCCGAGCGTGATGTCGTTCCTCTCGAGCGTCACCCCGCGCGTGCGCCCGTGCAGCGCGTAGTAATCCAACGTGCCTGTACAGTACTGCTTAAACCCAAGCGCCTTCGCCGCTCTAAATGTGTAGTAATCACCCCTGTTCCACGGCGGGATAAACGTGGTTGGCGTTACACCAAAAGCCTGCCTGATATCGTCTCGTCCCCGCTTTATGGCCTCGTATTGAGCTGAGTACTGCTCGCCGAAAAACTCGCTGGTAATATACGCGTGCCTCCAGGCTAAATCATTAGCCCTGTGCGTGTACCCGTGCTGCGCGAACTCAAACAGTGGATTGGCGCTGATGGACCGCATGTAGTGGAAAAAATCGGTATCCCAGATTAATTGGTTACCTTCTCCACCGTTTGCAGGCGTTTCGACCAATTTCGACGCGTGATGCCGGTGAACGTGTACGTGTGTTAACTCGCCAGGCAGATTCGGAATGGTCTCCGCGGCCAATTTCGACGCGTGATGCCGGTGAACGTGTATGTGCAGTAACACGCTAGACGGATGCGGAATGATCCCGAGCGTCACCGGCACATGTGTGTCTAGATGAATCTGATTGACGGCTGGCAAAATATCGCCGTACCGTGCGCCGGGTGCCACGTCATCGTCACGAAAAATAACGTACTTTTGCGTCTCCGACGGTTGGGCGCTGACATGCACTGTGGAACAAAGGATCAGCACAGAGAATAATAGTGTAATGAGGGCGGGGGGTCGGATCATCGCTGCTCTTTGAAGTAAATCGCGTCTTCTTCAGCTTCTCTACTTAGTGAAGCCCAATCGAAGTCTCACGTGATTGCTCTGTAGATCACGATACGGGTGTGAAGCATTGATATTTAATCATTCCGCTTCTCCGCTACTGGTAGGCTTAATAACCTCGTAGATGAGCCAAAAGAGCGTCAGTAGCCGTTAAGCGTCAGTTTGAGAGCTACACACAACGGAAATGCAATGGTACAATCCGCGTCGGCCAACGCACTGCCGACGGGTTACCTCTAGTTTGATATAGGTGCGCGGTCATCAATGGTGTGCAACGTATATTGGCAAAAGGCGCTCGTGCGCAAAAGCCAGGCGCCGCTAGCGATACCATCTTCGTGAACGCCATTGAGGTCTTTGCACGACTTCAAGTCTGACACGCCGCAGTATGCTTTGCATATCACGCGCGTATTGTCAGAAACGTCTCCTCTCGTTTGAGAACATCGGCCTATGAGAGAAGTGAAAGTGCGACGTACGTTATGGATCGGAGAGCTTTACTTGGACACGGATCGCGGCCTTTGAATCTATATGGCCCCGCGGTCAGTGACGAGCAGCGATCAAGGGCAGATGGGCGGTACAACTGAACCATTGCAACACACAGCGCTTGATGAAAGAACAGCACAACAAGCCGAATGTCGGCATCATTCCGCATATGTTTTTGGAACGCGTGAGCCAATTCCATCTCAGCGAGCTCATTGCGCTCGTGAGGCCGCTAGCGAACAGATTATTCGTCATTACAGACGTATACGATAACACAACCTACGGTGTACAGATCGTTCCGATAAAAGCCAAAAAGCGAGCGTCATTTTTGTCAAAGGTTCGTGAGCAAATCATCATCCACGTGCAGGTAATGCGTGCTCTCGCGTCGCTGAGAAAGGAGATTGATATCCTCATCTTCTTCCTCGGTGGCATTGAGTTTGCGATACCCCTTGTCTTTGCTAAATGTCTCAAGATAAGCTGCTTTGCTGTTTTGACGGGCCTGGGAAATGCAAAGCGAATAAGGCCCGTCAAGGAGAGCGGCGCTTCATGGCATGTCGGTGAGCTCCTGCGACTGTACATTACAGCAACGCTCGAGCGTCTCACGTGCTTCTTTTCAGATAAGCTCATCGTCTACGACGAATCGCTAGTCGATCAAGGCAGACTGCACAAGTATCGCAAAAAGATAGTCGTTACCCACAGACACTTCATAGATTTCAGCAAATACCAGCTCAAAGACGATATCACACAGCGAGATAACGTCGTCAGTTATGTAGGGCGTCTACACGAAGAAAAGGGCGTACTGAATCTTGTTAAGGCGATTCCAAAGGTGTTAAGCCAACGTGCTGACGTGCGTTTTGTGCTTATTGGGGACGGTCATTTGGAAGGGGAGATCCGTAGCTATGTGCAAGCGCACGCGCTTCATCACAACGTGGTGCTCGCCGGCTGGGTTCCACACCAAGAGCTGCCGGCATATCTGACTGCATCAAAACTGCTGGTTCTTCCCTCGTATACGGAAGGACTTCCCCACGCAATGCTCGAAGCGATGGCATGCGGAACACCTGTTCTTGCCACGCCCGTAGGTGCTATACCGCAGCTAGTAACGGATAAAGAAACGGGCTTTTTGATGCACGATAATTCTTCAAGCTGCTTGGCGGATAACATCGTGGACGTGCTGACATATCCACATCTGAGACGGATTATCCTTAACGCTCGAACACTCGTTCAAAAGGAGTTTCGGTATGAAAACGTCCTTGAAATGTGGAGGGACGTAATTTGCGACGGAAGAAAGAGCAAGCTTAGCGACATCTGATTCACAATCGATGCACGCCAGGCCACGTCCTGAAGCTACCTTTTATTCATTTCGGCTATGCTCGCAGCAGTGACTAGACACGCCGAGTATTGCCGCGTATCAAGCGGACCTTAAGTCTTTGCTAATGTGCTGGCTAATCGAATGAAAGCATAATGCAGCAAGCACAAGCGCTGGGTATGTTTATGCTCTTAAGTGTTGTTTCAAGGAAAAAGGCTTTAGGCGCTCCCGAAAGCCGCCGTCCAACAACCTAAAGACACGTAGATGCTAGGAACGATGGGCTGCGATAATGCCGAAGAGCGAATGTTAAGCAGTACTGCTTTCACCTTTTACACATATCGCTATAAGATTAGGCTCTAGAATGTTCGGGTGAGTGTATCCTTGCGCTTTAAACATCTGCTCGAGGATTTTATGCGTAATCCACTCTCCAAGCTTCGCAATCCAAGATCTCCGTGACTGAACCGCGTAAGAAGTTCCCGTTATCTGCAATTCTCGAAAGCCTGAGACACGGAGGACAAGTTTGAGACTATCCTCAGTGAATCCTACCTGATGGGTGAAATCCTGGTACCTGCTTTTCAAGCCGAAAGGGTTCGACATATTGGGAGTCTTTATGAACAGTAATCCATTTGCTTTGAGTGCATCATGAAGTAAAGTGAGAAAACGCTGCGTAGCGTCTTTCGATATGTGCTCCAGAATATCATTTGCGGCGATTACGTCGAAAGCGTCATTCGTTCTCAAATAATCAAAAGCGTCCGCGAGGGTAACTCTTTTCGTTACGTTTTTTCCAACAAACCGCACTTGTGACGGAGAAAGATCAATACCCCAATAATTAGTGTACCCCTCCTTTTCTAGGAAGTACAGAAAATGTCCCATTCCGCAACCAACATCAAGTATTTTGATGCTCTTGTTTGCAGGAAGGAACCTTCGATACCAGGTAGCATAAGCCTTTGCTGCCGATTCGAACGCCTCTCTGGTCGGATCGTTCATTTGTAGAAAGTATTGTTCGTGGTATTTTTCGTATGACTGCGTCATTTTGTTCTTCTTCGCGTTCGTGGAGTAGACGCTGTTCGCATCCCTTTGATTGTCGCGGTTACGTGCGATAAGCGCAGTGAGTTGCACAACCAGATGCTGCCGTGAGTCTGCACCATAACGATTCGGGGCGTAGTTTTTTCTACCTAAGCAACCTTAACCTTTGTTCCTGTGGCTGTCTGAAGACAGTTCAAGGAACTAGTTGGTCACTTAATGGGTTGTCTTCCGGAACGTGACATTATACGTGATAATTAAAGTCGGCCTCACGTATTTATCGTCGTAATACGATAGTTCACCGTGACGCACAAGCCGTGTTCGTCATCAAATTAGTGCCTCAGATTTAGAAATCCTGCACGTTGTTGGAACTTGCTTAAGACTACTGCAATGAGTATGCACATTTGCGCTGTAACAGTCGCCTACAATAACTTCGAGCAACTAGGACGTTTGTTATCGTCCCTTGAACACCAAGATGAGACTTTGAGCGGGCTTATCATTATTGATAATTCAGACGATGATCAGTGCGCGGGAAACAGAGAAGCCTTCAGCCTTCATTCTCGAAGATACCGTTTTATCTGCTATCACAAGACTCAACGCAATATCGGTTCGGCAGGGGGCTTTCGCCGTGGGATGAAGATCGCGCATGAGAAAGGTTTCAACTGGGTATGGTTGCTGGACCAGGACGGAGCAGTCTCCCCGGGCTGTTTGACTGAGCTGCTTAGATGGGCGGAAAAAGGCGATATACTCTGCCCGAATATAAGTGATATCGATGCCCCTCACGTACGCATCCCCAAGATATACGCGAACAACTACTTTGGAGGGTGGTACCCGGCTGTTTGGTGTTTGACTAGCTGTCAAATACGTGCTTTTGGAACTCATGGCGCTTTAATCTCAAAAAAAGCACTCGATACGATAGGTTACTATGATGATTCGTTCTTTTTTGTCGGCTGGGAAGATTACGACTATGGCTATCGGGCTACAAGAGTCGGATTAACTATTCGTTACGTGGGGACGGCTGACGCTCTGCATCCGAGCTCTCGCTTAAGCAAAATACCCAGAACTTTTAGATGGTTTCCCGTGCTTTTGGAATGCGTGACAGAGCCGCAAGTTCGAGGGACGCATAACAAGAAGACAAACTCTATTTCGCCTTTTTCGCAGGCCTACTTGGAAAGTAAGCACCTGAAATCGTGGCAATTTGGAGCATCTCTCGTTTATTCGTCATTATTCGCACTATATCATAAGGTTACGCAACGGAGAGGAGTATCGTTGACAGCAACGCTCCGCTTGTTCGTGCGATGTCTTGCTCACAATATGAGAAAGGACTGGCCCTACAGTTCCGTCGAGCAATTATGTCGCGAAATTCTGAAAGGTGACGTGCGATAATCACTCGAAAAACCTTCGCGTCATAAACCTCGCTCTTTCTGTAGATTTTATCCTCCGCTGCTGCGCGGCACTCTCATCGTTGGCACGCGCACATCTCGGTGTAAACACCCTATCAAGAGCCCTTAAAAAGCCTATAGAGAAGTCGAATTTCTTGCGGCGTAAAGCCTCTCAACGCAAGCACGATGCCCAAATAGATTGCTGCCGCAAGCACAATCGACAATAGTATGTTCGCCAGTCCCATAGGATTCCATAGAAATAAGGCTAGGGACATAACAATGGAAGCACAAATGCTCTTGGCGATAAATCTGGTGCTCACTTCAAACTTGAAATGTCTCATGGAATAGATTGCGGTAAGTGTAAAAGTGAGCAAGAACGCTATCAAAGTGGTCACTGCGGCACCTATGATGCCCAAATAGGGAATGAGAACGAGGTTTAAACCGAAGTTCAACAAAGCGCTAATTATCCATATCGTGCCTGCAATGAAAGTCTTTTTCCGTAAACCAAGCGTTACGACGAGCACCTCGTAGCCCCCCGCAAATACGGTACCGGCGGCGACAAGCGGAGTTACAAGATAACCGTTTGCTGCGATCTCGGGTGTGGATAGCACAAGCAACAGAGACTTAGAAAGGACAGAAATAGCGAAGACGCAGGGTATGGCTAATCCCGCGTAGTACTTCAATGAGTACGTCATAATCGTTCGCACGCTCTCAACGTTATCCTCGTCATACTGTTTCGACAGGACTGCGGGGAGTAGCACTACCAATGGTTGATAGAGATTCCCAATAGTACTCCCCAGACCGTATCCTGGTGAATAATAGCCTACGGCTACAGTGCCTAACAATAGACCTATAAGGTATCGATCACTTGAATTTACGACCCAGCTCGACAGACTGCCTGGCACGAGGGGTAAGCCAAAAGCGAGGTGCTCTCTTACGTGCAGAAACTTGGGTATGGAGAAGCCAATTTGCGTTACGACGAGGTACATCATGATCGAGAATAACGCGAGCTGCTGTATCAGGAGTGCTGTCACAGCTCCCTGTAATCCGTGGCCTGAAAAGACGAAATAGGCTATCAACACCACGTTCAGGTACGCCTGAAGAAAAATGAAAATCGAGTACCGTTTCATCTGCAGGAACGTCCTGAAGTACTGGAGAATAAAGTAATTCAGGCACGCCGTCGAGACGACCAGCGAGAAAATCAGGGCTGTCGTGAGATTGTTGTAGAATAGGCTTGCGGCAATTTGTTGCGCAAATAGAAAAAGGAGCCCAAAAACAATTGCGCTCGCGAGCAACACGACGACTCCGATTGAGTAGAATGTCTCTCGAATGTCAGGTTTGTCTTTCGCCGCGGCCAAGAATCTAATCATTGCGGCTGGCAGTCCTAGAGTCACGAGCGCAGGTATCAGGTTGATTGTCACAGTAACCAGAGACCACGTCCCGTAAGCGGCTACAGGCAGGGTCTTTGTTAGAATGGCGAGCAGAATAATTGAACTCAGAGCTACCAAAATGTTCGTTATCCCTGCTAATCCTATTCGCTGAGCAGTGAGCGTATATTCTTGCATTTATTGGCCCGCGATTCGAGAAACAGGCGAGTTCTATCCAGGATGTCGTGGTAAGCCGCGCTTGTCAATAATGCCGCGGAGCATGCAACGCGGAAACAAGGCGCGAAGAAACGGCGGAATTGATACTCGTTCCACCGTCAGGTTATTGGCCGGCGGCGTGTCACGTCATTCATCATCAGATTTGTCAAAGATAGCCCATCTGCGCGAACTGCATATCACCTGTTTTTAGCTCCAATGCCTTTGTAGATAAATCCGAGCTGAGTGGTTGCCTCAGGATCGAAAATCCGTCGACCATCCACGATGATTGCAGTGTCCATGAGCTCTATAATTCGTGGTAGATCGAGCCCTTCAAAATCCCTGTGAGCCGTCATGAGGACAAGAGCATCTGCACCATCGAGCGCTTCATATGCCGTCTTCTCAGCGGTCCCACACTTGGAAAGAATCTGTTCATCGACGTACGGATCAACAACATACACCCGCGCCCCGCGCTTTTTGAGCTCATCGATGAGGACTTTGCTTGGACTCTCACGATAATCCCCGATACCCCCTTTGTACGCGATCCCGAGCACTACTATTTTGGAACCCTTTACAGACTGCTCTCGTTCGTTCAGGGCGTCGATAAGCAAATGAAGGACGTGCATCGGCATGAAGTCGTTAATTGCTCGCCCAGCTGTGATAATCTTTGGGTGGTATCCTAACTCTTCAGCCCTTTGAACGAGATAATATGGATCGACCGGCAAGCAGTGTCCCCCAACTCCGGCTCCTGGGTAATAGACGTTGAAGTTCCATTTGGTCGCCGCTGCTCTAATCACGTCCATGATATCGATCTCCATGCGTTCGAAGATTAAGGCGAGCTCGTTCATTAAGGCGATATTTAGATCCCTCTGCGTATTTTCGATCACTTTTGCCGCTTCTGCCGTCTTGATATCTTTGACTCGGACTACATCCGGAACCAGATACTCGTAGAGGCGTGCGGCTATCTCAGTCCATTTGGGAGCGATGCCGCCCACGATACGCACAACATTAGCGATCTGGTGCTCGCTATCGCCCGGATTGTAGCGCTCCGGACAATATGCCAATCCAAAGTCGTGCCCCGCACGCAGTCCAGATTCCTCTAGTACTGGCTTGAGAATATCGTCAACTACGCCCGGATACACGGTTGATTCCAACACGACGAGCTTGTCGCTCTCTAGCCCCTTCGCAATTCCTTGACCAGCGGAGATAACGTGCGACAAATCAGGCCTCTTGTCTGACGTAATAGGAGTCGGCACGGTAATGATAATGACATCGCTTTGCTTCGTCGCATCAGTGATATCCACCGTGGCGGTGAGCTTGTGAAGCTCAACCACGCGCTTCACCCGCTCGTCGAGGTTTAAATCGGCGAGGTAACAGGCACCTTGGTTGATCAGATCGACTTTCTGGCGCGTCCGATTAACGCCGACCACTCTAAATCCTCGTTCAGCGAGATATACGGCGGTGGGCAATCCTACATACCCCAGTCCAATAACGGCGACGGTCGCAGATCTGCTCTCAATTTTGTGAAGTAATTTCATCTTCAAACCACCTTATTGTCTGAGCAAGCTCCTCTTTGAAGTTGCTCTTGGGCGCATATCCGAATGACCGCGCTTTTGAAACGTCAGCGAGTGAATGCCTGACGTCTCCTGGCCGAGGAGCGGCATAAGTCGGCTTGAGGTCCTTGCCTACTATCTCGTTAATATGACTGACCAAATCGTTTATGCTAATGCTCCTGCCACACGCGATATTAAACGTGCCTGTCTCAGCAGACTCGCACGCGCGAATATTCGCTGCGACAACGTGCTTCACGAACGTGAAATCCCTGCTCTGTTCGCCATCACCGTATACGATTGGCGCGACGTCCCGCAATATCGCATTGATAAACGTCGGAATTACCGCTGCGTATTGCGACTGAGGATCTTGCCGAGGTCCGAACACGTTAAAATACCGCAAAGAAATGGATTGTAATCCGAAGATCTCTTGAAAAACGCGGCAGTAGAGTTCGCCTGTCGCCTTTGTCACCGCATAAGGTGAGAGAGGATTTAGGCACATCTCTTCTCGTTTCGGCGACTCTGTTGTATCGCCGTAGACCGAAGATGACGAAGCGAAAACCACCTTTTCTATATCCGCTTTCACGGCCGCGATAAGAACCTTCAGCGTCCCAGTGATATTAGCATCATTTGACGCCAGCGGGTCTTTGACGCTCCTTGGGACGCTCGGAAGGGCCGCCTGGTGGAAAACGTAATCATATCCGGCGAAAATGCTCGAGAGTGGTAGAGCAGTGATATCGCCCTTAATTATGTGCAACCCCTTGTCGGCTAAGTGGGTAACGTTCTCCAAGCGTCCGGTCGCCTGATTATCAACTACAGTTACCTCATTGTTGGTAAGGAGCGCTTCTACTAAATGGGAGCCAATAAAGCCGAGACCACCGGTAACGATCGTCTTCTTTCCCTTCATCGCGGACCTCGCAACACGTCGAATTCGGAACCTCTGGAGTGGTGCCCTCTTTAATCGTCCTTTGACGAGCCACCGGCTTTTAAAGGTTTGGGTCGCGCGTTCCACCCGCCTCCGCCCCTGCCGTTTGTTGGTCGAGACCCTAGTGCGGTGGCGGTATACGAGTGAAACCAACACTAATAGCGCGAGCTGTGCTGCCGCGTCATTTGTGTGAGTAAGCCCTCTCGAGCAGCCCTAAAAAAGTACATATAGGGTACAAGCCAACGACTGAATCACGAAACGCGTTGATTGCCTCTCACGTCTAGTTATCAACATCGCTCATCTGCGAACAGACTGCCCATGAAGCTCAATAATCCGCTCGAAGCAAACGACTGGGACATTGGAGCGTTCTTTAAGTTCATTGCGTCATTTCAGCTTGCCGTCTTTGTTGTACTTGGCTTGGACGCGATCGGGCTCCACGTGCCAATACTCCGGGAGGTGGTGACGCTCACTTACCTCCTATTCGTGCCTGGCATTATCTTGCTGCGAGTTTTAAGATTGCACAAGCTCAACGTTATTGAAGGGCTGCTGTACGCGTTCGGTCTGAGCATAGCAACCGTTATGCTGACGGGCCTTTTTATGAACACCGTCTACGTCTACTTCATTACCTCGCGACCGCTCTCGCTCGTCCCGTTCATCGCAACAATGAGTGTGGTCGTTCTGGTGCTCTGCCTCGCGAGCTACTGGCGTGATCGGAAGTTTTCCCGCCCGACAACCGTCGACGTGCACGTGCCGTCGTCGCCGCTCGTACCCAGCCTGCTGCTTTTACCTTTCGTCAGTATCCTCGGCGCCTATGGGTTCAATGCGGTCGGTTCAAGCGCCGGCATCGTCATCGTTCTGCTCTCCGTCGCCGCGCTCATCATCGTATGTGGCTTTACCCGTTACGTGGAGAAGCGATATTACCCCCTCGTCATCCTGGCCATATCTGTCGCGCTGTTGCTCCATAACACTCTTATCACAAGTTATCTCTGGGGATTTGATATTCAAATTGAACACTATGTAGCGCAGTTTGTGGCTAATAATGGTTTCTGGGGCGCTCCACCGGCCTTCGATCGGAACACGCTGAACCTCAATACCATGCTGAGCATAACGATGCTTGCTCCTCTCCTGTCCGTCGCGACCGGCATGAGCCTCACTTGGATCTTCAAGCTCGTTTTTCCTCTTCTCTACGCTTTGGTCCCTCTTGGCCTTTATCGGCTGTATGAAAAGCAGACCTCCCCGCGCATAGCCCTCTTCGGGGTGTTTTACTTCATGGTGACCTTCTCGTTTTATACTGAGATGGTTGCGATGGCGCGACAGGAAATTGCCGAGTTCTTCTTCGTCGCATTGCTCCTTCTGATGGTGGACAGGGAGACAGATCGTACGCCACGACTCTTTCTGTTCGGTCTGTTTGGCTTTTCGCTAATCGTCTCGCACTACGCGCTGACGTATATCTTCCTCTTTTGTTTCATCCTGGCGTGGCTCATACTCTTAGTGACACAGCGCTTCGACATAGAGGCGCTGAAACAGCGGATCACGAGGATGGGAAGTATCAGCCCCCCCACACGGCCGTTCTTCACATTGCGTCGACCACGGAGTTCAAATGCCGGCATAAGCGCAGTGTTTGTCGTTGGCTTCACCCTCATTGCGTTTGTTTGGTATCGCTTCGCAAACAATTCACAGCCATTTGATAGTCTCGCGCGTATGATTATCATGGTGCTCGCGTACGTTGGGATACGGGCACCGCTGCATTATCTGAACAGTATACCTAATTCTTCTGATACGCCTGCCCTGCCCACCCTGACCTCACGTGCGAATGGTATGGATACCACTGGATTTCAAACAATCCTCGCTTATAAGCTTCCGATGCACGAAATCACTCAATATCTTATTCTTATCGCGCTCCTTATATCGATCGCCGGCATCTTTTTCGCCTTCGCTTACAAAAATCGGTTCAAACTTAGGCTGTCGAATGAGTACATCGCATTTTCCGTGGCCAGCGTCGCAATTCTCTACCTTTGTCTTGTTCAGCCCTATTTTGCCGCAAGTCTCAACATCTCTCGGTTTTATCACATAACGCAGATCGTGCTGAGCGTCTTTTTCGTCATCGGCTTCGCCGGATTCTTCAGCGTGCTAGGAACGCGAAGCACGACCGGTGCTTCCATAACGAAAAGAACGCTCCCGCTGAAGGCACTCGCCTGCTTTATTGTCGTTTTGTTCCTGTTTAACGTGGGCATCGTCTACAAGGCGACGGGAGAACTTAACGATAGCTCCACGGTTATAGCTCTGGACAAGAGCGTCGACTATTCAAAGTACAGCGATCAAGAGATTGTTGGCGCGAAATGGATTGCAGCTGCCAATCCTGGCAACGTCATATGTACCGATTACTTCCGCCTCCATGCGGTTTACGAGTATGACAAACCCGACGTCAGGCTGCTACCTAAGGGAGGCTTCTCAGGGAGTCTGCCTGCGGGATCATACGTGTATCTCGGAACGCCGAACATACAAACAGGCAAGGTGGTGCTCGGAGAGGATATCCTCTCGATGTTGCCAACGGAACTGGACTCGCGATATTTCATCGGAGGAAACAGCAACGTCTACTCGAATGGCGGTGCCCAGATCTATCTCACGAACCACTAACCGCTCATCCGGCGGTCAGCTGCGAGACGCCTTTGCGATTATCTTAGCCAAGGAAAGAAATGTTTATGAGTACGAGTGCATGAATGAGAGCAAGCGTGAATCGCAACACCATTATTACCTCATCTCTCGTCGCCGTCCTGATCCTCGCCGTGTGTGCGACAGTGCTGATCGTCGTACTCCCACAGCCAGGCGAGCCATTTACCGAGTTGTACCTCTTAGGGCCAAATGGAAAAGCGTCCGACTATCCAACTAATCTGACCGTTAACCAAACGGGCAACGTGACCGTTGGTGTTGTTAATCACGAGAATGCAAACGCCAATTACACCCTCAGAGTTACGCTTGCTAACAAGACCATAAGCGCGCAATCGTTCAGATTAGCAAACAACCAGACATGGGAACGCTCTCTTTCCTTCACCCCCCACCAAAGAGGCATGGGACAGAAGCTCGAGTTTGCCCTGTACAAGAACTACGGCAAGCAGGCGTATCGATCGGTATACCTTTATCTCACCGTGACGTGATCACACAGCGCTCGCTATTCGGCAGCTCGCACGGACACGGTTCGCTCTGCACCTGGCATCGCATTAGATCTTCATAACCAAAGGAAGCAAGAGAGAAATAATATCTTGGGCGGAGACAAGCGAATGCACGCACCGAGCCTATGCGTTCACGCCGCGCGAAGGACCGACGAATGAAAGCCGCAGCAACTTATTATAGGTAATGTAATCATTGATGATAATTGCTCCCCTAAGGTGAAAGATAATGCCAACAGCACTGATAACAGGAATTACAGGGCAAGACGGCTCATATTTGGCAGAGTACCTGTTGGGAAAGGGCTACGAAGTGTACGGCCTTATAAGGAGACTCAGCACACCGAATCAGACGCGAATTAGTACATCCCTTGATGACCTTGTGTTGCTTGAGGGAGATGTCACCGACCAATCATCGCTTAATATTGCCTTGCAGACGGCGATGCCTGACGAGATATACAATCTTGCGGCACAATCGTTCGTCGCCACGTCGTGGAATCAGCCTGTCCTCACAGGCGACGTCACTGGCCTCGGGGTGGTGCGGATGCTCGAAGCTATGCGGCACTTCAGCCCTGAAGCGCGCTTCTACCAGGCTTCGAGTAGCGAGATGTTTGGCACGTCGCCTGACGCGCTGAAAAGCGAAACCACGCCCTTTCATCCCCGAAGTCCGTATGCGGTCGCAAAAGTCTATGGTCACTATGCTGCGGTTAATTACCGCGAGAGCTATGGACTGTTTTGCTGCAATGGCATCTGCTTCAACCACGAATCTCCCCGACGCGGTATTGAGTTTGTGACGAAAAAAATCTCGGATGGGGTCGCGCGCATCTGCTGTGATCGGGCGAGAGAGCTTAGGCTGGGTAATCTAGAAGTGCGGCGCGATTGGGGTTTTGCCGGCGATTACGTCAAGGCGATGTGGCTTATGCTGCAACAGGACGAACCCGATGATTATGTTATTGCTACAGGGGAAAGCCATTCGGTCAAGGACTTTGCTGCTTTGGCCTTCGCTCACGTTGGCTTGCACTGGGAGGATTACGTGAGAGTCGATCAGCGGTTCATGCGACCGGCCGAGGTGTTTGACTTGCGCGGTGACGCAACGAAAGCGCGCGCAAAGCTTGGATGGACGCCCACTACCTCCTTCGAAGAGCTTGTGCGGACGATGGTGGATGCCGATGTAGAGAAATACCGCTCATGACGTTCGTAAGGTCAAGCACATCTGCTCTGCGGCGTCCAAGACGAGAGGGAACTTCGCACATCATCTGGCGCGTCGCACCTATTTGCGTTATTCACGTAGTTGCACTCGTTTGCGCGCTCTGGGAGAGGTGGACTAGTGAAGGCTAAGCCTCGCGTCGCGATTGTACGGGCTCGTGCTATAGATCGTGCCGTCAATAAAGTTGCGGATGGCCTGTCGACTCACGGCTACGCAACGACACTCTTAGTGTGGGATCGCGGAAGAAACGCACAAACAGAGAAGAATGCGCACTATACGACGCGTGCATTTCGGATGAAAGCCCCGTATGATAAAGTGACGGTCTTTCTATACCTTCCCATGTGGTGGCTGTACGAGTTCTATTTCTTGTGGAAAGGCCGATATGACATCGTGCATGTGTGCGACTTGGACACGCTATTTCCGGCAATTGTGGCCAAGCTAATGCGACGAAATAAACTCTGCTATCACATCTATGACTTTTATGCTGATAATCTGCCCAACGGCCGTTTCACGCTTGTGCGAAGAGCGATCAGGGGCATCATCGCCTCGATCGAAAGAGCCTGCGTTGCGTTTGCGGACGTACTCTTTCTGGTGGACGAATCTCGCTTGGAAGAGGTCCGAGGAGCACGTCTGCCGCGAGTGTTTTACCTCTATAATTCCCCGCGCGACCTCCTCCATGAAAACAAAGCCGTCCCGATAAAGAAGAGCGACCAATCGCTGCTTATTTTTTATGCAGGGGTGACTGAACCGAAGCGAGGCATCGAGTTTCTGCTCCGGGCGGTATGCGAGATGGATCGCGTCCGCGTAGTCCTTGCGGGGGCATTAACCGATGATCGCTTTCTCGCACACATCAGGGAACACGCAGCGCGCGTGCAATATCTCGGGTGGCTCCATTCGTACGACGAGGTGCTCAGGTGGACCTTGGCGGCTGATGCGCTTTTTCGCTTTAGCGATCCGACGTGGCCAAAAACGAAATATGAGAGCCCCAACAAGTTGTTCGAAGCGATGATGTGCGGAAAGCCGATTATCGTCAGTGATCAGAGCAGAATGGCAGACATAGTCCGTGAGGAGCGGTGCGGCATCATCGTTACGTATGGGAACGTGGAGGCCATTAAAGCGGCGATCGAAACGATCCGCGATAACGAGCATCTCCGAGCTAGGCTGGGAGAAAACGGGCGGCGGGCATATGAAGAGCGCTACAACTGGGATATAATGGAAGCACGACTGCTCGCAGCATATAGGGGATTGTGTTAACGCGAGAGGCAGCGTCGAGGTTATACGAGTGAACATCTTCGATATCATCATTCACACAGGCCTATCCAAGCCACGATCTGGAGCGCAGAATAGGAGTTCAAACCTCACGATGCAGTTGAAGAAACGCGGCAATTCCGTCGTAGTGCTGGAATCTGACGAGTTTTTTGATGCTAAGGATACCGAGTTGGCAAAGGTGTACTCGTACAAGGACGTAAAACTCTTCGGCCGCACGTTCACCTCTTTTAGGGACTTCGTGCCAAGCTATGTGCTGAAGGTGTTAGAGATCGTTCGAACGAATCGCCTCGACCTCATGGAGTCTGCACATCCAAGCGGTGCCTGTGCTGCCAAAGTGGCGAGCATTTTAACGCGAAAGAAAATCCCGCTCGTCTACGCGCCGTATAACGTCGAGTCTGAGCTCATTAAGCAGACGTTTTCAAAGGACCTGCGCTACACGCGATTCGAAAGACGCGTGCTCCCGAGCTACTATCACGCGCTTGAAAAACTAGTCTGCAAGTACTTTGCCGATGCCGTAATCGCGGTGAGTGAACACGACCGTGACATGTTTATCGATATGTTTGGTCTCGATCGGGACAAGGTGTACGTCGTGCCTTCGGGATGCACTCCAGGGAGCCTGCCAAGTGAAGTCGAACGCCACGCGATACGCGAAGCACTTGGGATTCACCATAACGCGTTGTGCGTCCTCTTTCACGGATATTATGTATACGGCCCTAATCGAGAGGCATTTGACGCCATACAAAGCTACATTGCTCCCCGTGTTGCAGCGAGAAATGAGCGTGCGCTCTTCGTGCTCGCAGGCTCAGGAGCGCCATCTTTCGAGCGAGGAAATGTGAAATCACTCGGTTTCGTAGAAGATTTGTGGCAGCTGCTTGGAATCGCCGATGTGGCGCTCGTCCCCTTGACACGTGGCAGCGGCACAAAGCTCAAAGTCTTTGACTACATGAACGCCGCCGTGCCTATTGTGGCGACGCGAAAGGCGATGGAAGGAATCGCAGCGGTCGATGGGCGTGACGCCCTTATTGCCGAGACAGTCAATGACGAGTTCATTGACAAGCTGCTTTATCTCTTGGACAACGCACGCGAACGCAAGCACATCGGCGCCAGCGGGCGTCAGCTGCTCGAAGCAAGGTATACGTGGGATGCGATCGGCACAACGTTGATGAACACATACAAGAACATAGTAGAAGGACGCGATGCCTCTTAACCCTCTCCAGATGAACGACTGGAAAATCCAGACAACGCTTAAAGCGATACTCATCTTGCAGGCGCTTCTGTGGGGGTGTATCGGACTAGACGCCGTGGGAGTCCACGTGCCACTTCTGCGGGGCCTACTTGCCGTAGGATACCTCTTGTTCGTTCCAGGCGTCCTTATTTTACGTGTGCTTCGTCTGCATCAACTGGGTGATGTGCGAACGGCCCTCTTCGCGGTTGGCCTCAGCGTCGCAACGCTCATGTTCGTCGGGCTTCTTATGAGCACGCTCTACCCTCTGCTGGGCATTGAGCGACCGCTCGCGCTCGTACCCGTTGTGATTACGATGGGCATCCTCATTGGCTTCTTAGCGGCGCTAAGCTACTGGCGAGATCAGCACTTCGCTGAGTACGATATCGTCAGATGGCAACAAGTACTGCAGCCGCCCGTCGTGGCGCTATGTGTGCTTCCATTCTTTAGCATATTGGCAGCCTACTCGATGAACGCGTATCAAAGCAATGTACTTCTCCTTTGCCTGATCATCGTTACGGCAGTGACGGCATTCTGGACCAGCACATCACCTTCTTTTCCTAAGCCTTTCTATCCTCTCGCCGTGTTTGTGATCGCCCTAGCCCTTCTTTACCACGGATCGCTCGTCTCGCCCTATGTCTGGGGCTGGGACATTCAGCAGGAGCTCTACAATGCGAACCTCGTGCTGGCAAATGCGCAGTGGAATGTACACGCCCCCGGATCGGTAAACGCCGTGCTGAGCATCACGTTGCTCGCCCCGCTCCTCTCTACGGTGTCTGGCGTGAGCGTTGTATGGATCTTCAAAGCGATCTATCCACTCCTGTTTGCGCTTGTCCCCCTTGGACTTTTCGTTGTTTTTCAGAAGCAGACCACCGATCGGATAGCCCTTTTGTCATCCTTTTTCGTAACATTTTTGTTCACCTTTTTTACTGAGATGCCTGCACTTGCACGGCAAGAAATCGCTGAACTATTCTTGGTTCTGCTCTTGCTCGTGTTTGTGAGTAAGGACTTAAAGCCAGCAACTGGAAACGCGACTCTTTATGCGCTCTCTGCTGTCTTCGCGACATCGCTCATCGTATCGCACTATGCTCTCGCATTTATCCTGCTTGCGTATCTCGTTTTGGCGTGGCTCTTGCTCTTCCTTTTCGATAATCCAGCAATCCGTCGATTGAATCGGACTGGTGCAGGAGGAGAGCATACGCATACAGACAAGGGTCCGCGAATGGTCACGCTCGCGTTCATCTCGTTATTCGCTGCGTTTACTGCAACGTGGTACGCGAGCCTTGGCTCTGCAGCAATCGCCGACGGAATCGCACCAGTGTTGTCTCAGCTCAACAGCACGCTCTTTGCTTCGTTCCGTCTTCCCGTCGTCATCGGTATTAGCATTGTGGCATACATCAGCGCGCTAGCGCTTGTTTACCTCATCGCTGCGCGAAAGGCAGTAAGCTCAGCGCGCTTGTATGAAATATTGCCGTTTGCGCTCTCGGCGTCCTTTCTTGCTTTTGCTCGATCCGTCGGGCTTTCGATTAACGAACTCCTCCAAATCGGCACGCTCTCGCCCCTGCATGAGGTAGCGCGCTTCCTCTATTTGCTCGGCCTACTCCTAGCCGCAGCGGGACTTATTGCTCTGGTGCTTCGGGCTTGTCGTTTGCAATTTCACAAGGAATATGTCGCCCTCGCCCTCGCAAGTTTTGTGCTACTGATGGCATCGACCGCTATTCCGAGCCTTGCGCTAATTATCAACACAACAAGGCTTTACCACATCTCAACGCTCTTGTTGGCCCCCCTCGTTGTCCTAGGCGCACTTGTGGCAGCAAGCGCTCCTCGATGCCTAGGTATTGTAAGGGGAAGGTGGATAGATGCACACGGCGCCTCCAAGGTCGTCGCGGCGCTATTTGCCATCATGCTATTATTTAGCACTGGCTTTGTCTACGAGATAACGCGACAAGATCCAACCTCATTCTTTTTGAATGAGCAAATTGATACCGCGCGCTTTAACGAACGGGAGGTGGCTGCTGCCCAGTGGCTCTATAAAGTCAAACCGAGTGATTCGGACGCAAGGAATACGCCACCGGTCTACGCAGACGCGTACAGGAGCCTCCTGTGGACGAGTCTCGATAGCAATTATTCTCTCAATGGAATTCCCGATCAAGCATACAAGATGCCCCGTGACGGATATGTCTACCTTGGAACTTTCAATACCGAAACAGGACTGGGCGCACAAATCTACAACGCGAGATCGTTCCTCAATGGGACACTCATATTTCATTCCGGCCTAAGTGGCGTCATCGATGAACGCAACCGCATCTTTAGCGATGGCGGTGCGACGATTTACTACCACCAGTAACGTCGCGTCTTGTAAGTCTTGGAAGAGCTTGAGGGCTCGTGCCTATCGCTAGTCGTCTATTATCTGAGTTCGGTTGTCCGTGACACTCGTATAATGGCGTGGGAACTTCGAGCCGCCCGCATTTTTCCGACTTGCAGTGGTCTCTTTTCAGCCTGCCGTACGCTTAAAACAGTCTAGAAACAGCACTGAGGTCCGAGCGGTATGGAATGAGTCAAGTCCCTCGATTCCGCAGCTATTTATAACAGAGCACACTCAATGCATGCGAAGATTACGCGTTTCAGTCGCTGTCCAAACGACGATGATATCCTTTCACAGTGAGTTCAATGGCGTGAAGCACCCTGCCGACGACGTCTTACAAGTGGGATCGCCGCTCGCACCCCTTGCAGGCGAAACCATGGTAGCAATCCCGGCGTACAACGAAGAGCTCACTATAGGTAGCGTCGTTGCCCGCGCACGACGTTACGCCGATCGAGTCATCGTAGTGGATGATGGCTCTAGCGACCGCACAGCGGATGTGGCTGAGTTAGTAGGTGCCGAGGTCGTAAGACACGATACGAATGAGGGGTATGGTAGTGCCATCCAAACGTGCTTTGAATTAGCACGGAAATACGATGTAGACATATTGGTGACTCTTGACGGCGACGGACAGCACGATCCCGACGAGATCCCGCAGCTTATCGATGAGTTGCGGAAGACCCGTGCGGATATCGTAATCGGCTCTCGATTTGCCGGGGGCGTTACGAACAAAACGATCCCTCGCTACCGTAAGTTTGGCATGAGAGTGCTTGATCATGCCACGATGCTAAGCTCTGGCGTAAAGCTGTCAGATTCACAGAGTGGGTTTCGTGCGTATTCGCGCAAGGCCTTTCAAGAAATCGACCTACACCAAAACGGGATGGGGGTGAGCTCCGAGATCATCATCAAAGCTGCCGGCAGCAATCTCAGGATCGAAGAAGCGGGCATTGTCACTCGCTACGACGGAATTCACGTCTCAAGCAAAGGCCCGATTAGACACGGGCTTGACGTCATTAACTCCATTATTCGGGTGGTCTCGCAGAAACACCCGATACTGTTCTTTGGCGTACCGGGCCTCTTCTTCTTGGCAGCGGGCGCCTTCCTCTTCCTCCGCATGCTCGAGGTGTTCAATCTCACCAAGAACCTGATTACCATCTATGCCTTTGGATGGCTCTTTTGTATAGCGGTGGGGCTTTTTTGCGTGCTTGCTGGACTTCTGCTATGGTCAGTTCAGGACATCGGCACATGGGCAAAACGATAAAAGACCGCTCATCTCTTGGAATGATAACAAAGGTTACGTCCGCGCGATACTCAGCCTGCGACTATAACCAGCGCGTGGGGCAAGCGGCGGCGTACATTTTAGCGCACTCATAAGAATGATCGAAGAACGTTGTATCAGCATTATTATAGTAACGCACAATAGCGCGCGTTATGTGGAGGCGTGTATCGACTCAATTTACGAGCAGCATTTTGATACGCGGCACACGTGCGAGATTATCGTCGTTGATAATCACTCGAGCGACAACACCGTCAAAACTATCAGGGAACGGTTCCCCTCCGTTATCGTACTGGAAAACGACGAAAACCGTGGATGGGGCAGCGCGAACAACCAGGGAGTCGCCCATGCGAAAGGCAGATTTGTGGTCATCCTCAACCCGGATACGATTGCCGAGGATAGATGGCTGAAAGAGCTCATACAACCGCTGATCGAGCATCGTAAGCTTCTGACGACTCCGAAGATTTTGGTCTATGACGGCTCTATGATAGGTAATTGTGGGAACGTCCTTCACTTCACGGGTCTCGCGTTTACGAGAGGATTTGGGGCAGCCAAAGACGCGTGCTCGCTGCCAGAGTCCGTGAGCTATGTGTCAGGATGCTGCTTCGCCGTGCGGCGGGATGAGTTCGTCCATCTTGGTGGCTTTGATGAAAGCCTCTTTCTCTATCACGATGATCTCGACTTCACGTGCAAGGCGTACCTGGACGGGTTTGAAAGCCTTTATGTCCCGTCCTCTATCATTCGCCACGATTATGCGTTAAGTGTCCCTCCAGAGAAGCTCTTTTTTTTGGAAAAGGGACGTTATACATTCCTTAAAAAATATCTCTCGCGGACAGATATGTTGCGCTATTTCCCTTCTCTAATTGCGTCCGAAGTGCTCAGTTTTGGCTTGGCTGCCAAGCTAGGATTAGTGGGCGTGCGATGCAAACTACGGGCACTGCGAGATGGATACGCCGTTCGCGTGCCGACACTCCGAGGCGACAAGGACAATCTCTTTAGGCATCTGAGCAAAAAGATACCGGAAGATCAACTCGCTAGCAGTCATCTGGAGCGTGCGATTGTACGGCTTGCCAATAACATTTTCGCTCTAAACTTCCGAGGAGGCCGCGACTTTGTTCAGATTGATCCGGCGATTGAATAGCAAAGCGTGTCCGCGACGGTGGTAGATAAATCGACCTCGTAATTGAATTTCGCTTCCTAGCCGTAGTACGACTCACTGCCTTGATGCCCGTCATTTCCACGCTATGATAGAACCAGGCGCCTCTGGGCGCTCGCTCAAGGTGGTCAACGTGTATCCGAAAGAGCGTAACAGGTCACGACACTTCGTATATAAATCGAAGTGCGTCTCCAGAAATAACATAGGGGCGTAATTTACAAGCGTCGATTCCGCTCCTCTAAGTGCCGCTAACTCGCCCCCCTCGATATCCATTTTGATAAAGTCGGGAACTGGAATGATCTCTCTCTGTACGAGCGAGTCCACCGTAACCGTCTGCACAGCCATCTCATCCGAACCGTAATCCGGTAAAAGAGAGCCCAACTGACCACCCGCGTTCGCAAAAAAAGTAGCCGTACCTTCGGTGTCTGAAACGGCCGCTTCGAGAATCTGTACGTTGCAGCAATGATTTAATTCGACGTGCCTTCGTAAGTATGGTAGTACGGATAGCAACGGTTCGAAGGCGATGACTTTGCCCTTGTCACCGACCAGCTGTGACGCTAAGAGCGTATACCATCCGCCAGCGGCGCCAACATCGTAAACAACGCTTGATGGCGACACTGAGTCTTCAAATGCGCGCGTATACCTCTCTTCCCACGTTCCCAAGACTTGTTCTATACCAACGCCGATGATCCATTTCTTACCTTTTAGACGACCCGTTAATATCGGCACCGCGGTATTCTTTCCAACTAGGAATTTTATGGCATTTCCCATATGAATAAAGATGGGCACCACGGCATTCTTTCCAAAGAGAGGTCTTATTGCGCTCACCCTGTCAAGAAGTTTGTTGCGCTCCCCATATGAATATTGCGCGTTTGACTGGCATTATCCTGTTGGAATAGAGAGCTTCTCGGAACTCGGTGAAGGCTTCGAGTTGTAATCGCGAGCGAAACTTAGCCGCGAGGACGCGCAAGCACGCTACTTATGTAGATGAACCGCGTGATATACCGTGAATTGCTTCTACAGCCTGGTGACACCATGAAACTCAGCTGGCGAGCGCGCTTCGGAATCACTCTGATTCTGCTTTCAGCGATCTTGTACGTTCTTTACTTTGTGGTGGTCAGCGATACTCGTACCGTTGTGGTCGACGGCCTCGGCCATCTCGCGTTTCTTCCTATCGAAGTTTTGCTCGTAGTGGTGATAATCGAGCAGATAATCAGCGGTCACGAGAAACAGAACAAGCTTAGCAAGCTTAATATGGTAATTGGCGCCTATTTTAGTGAGGTGGGTACCTCGCTGCTCAAGGCCTTCTCGACCCTTGACCCTCACGTTAACAAAATTCGCGACGAATTGCTAATCAAGGGCACATGGAAACGGAGGGAGTTCTTGGAGGCGGCCACGCACCTCAAGCAGTACGATTACAGCATCGAGTATGAGACAAAAAATCCTGAAGCGCTTCGTTTTTTGGAGAATCTGCGACACCTCCTCGTGTCAAAGCGCGAATTTTTGCTTCGTCTTTTGGAAAACCCGAATCTGCTGGAGCATGAATCGTTTACGGAGCAGCTATGGACGGTCTTCCATCTGGCTGAAGAACTGTCGTACAGAACCGATCTAGCGCACCTGCCTGGCACTGATTATACGCATCTAGCCTTCGATTCAAACAGGGCTTACAGCGCGCTCATTCTCGAGTGGGTCAAGTACATGGAGCACCTGATGGATCGTTACCCGTACCTTTTCTCCCTCGCGTTACGGACAAATCCGTTTGATCCAACAGCCTCTCCGGTGGTCACGGAATAGGCGCTAAGTCTTCGCAGCAGCTGTGTGCGTAGCGCACCGGACGTATAAACGGTAAGCAGCACGTTTGGGAGCTACTCTACGTCGATTACCGTGAGCTCTTCTGCGAGCGCTGGGAGAAACGTCCCCACATCAGTGACGATACCAATTGCCTGCGCGGTTCCACGATCGATGAGCTTGGTCACCGTCGCCGGATCAATATCGACGCACACCGTTTTGACGT
>Ga0187780_10000711_pt1 | contig 24601 bp, 17 predicted proteins | sample 1015_Q2_SP10_20__FD_132429 | JGI IMG/M metagenome (GOLD analysis project Ga0187780, IMG submission 132429) | Tropical peat soil microbial communities from peatlands in Department of Meta, Colombia - 1015_Q2_SP10_20_MG | ecosystem: Environmental > Terrestrial > Soil > Wetlands > Peat | place... | reverse complement strand
GTGGCAACCGCGGCGTGTACAACTTTTCCCTTCGTCTTGTCCTCGTGGCACTCGATGCATTTGGCTGCGGGCGTGTTCGGTTCTAGCGGGACGGGATGCTCCACGGCCTTCGCCGGTGAGGCCGCAAGCATCGCCAGAATGAATCCGAAGGTCGTCTTCCTAAGTTTCATTTCTCCGCCAGCAGCTGCCCAGAAACCCATCTCGCTCTCTCCGAAAACAGGTTCCTGTCACTCGCCAGTTCCGGGCCGATTGCGCCGTGGACAGAGCCAATTTGCTCGCACGGGTTGCAATCTGCCTGGATGGGCGCGTGAGTATGCTGGCCCCCAATATTCTCTGTGTGGCAGCCTTGGCACTTGGAGCTTCGAAGTCTTCTGCGAACCGGACTCGGTAGGTGTCGCCTTGTGACCTGAGCGGAAGCCCCAAGTCGAATAGGATGGAGAGGACATCCATATTCTGCCTTGCCTCTGGTCGACATTATTGCCCAGCTCGAGAAAAGTGCTTGTGACCATTGTCACATTCTGCGCACATCCCGCGTCCTAGTACTTTCGCCCTACCTCATATTCGCTCGTGGTGAGAATTTGGAACCAGATCTTGAACCAAGGTTCGTCGGGCTGCAAGGACTCGAACATGGGACCCCGAATTGGTCCGAGGAATAGCATCTCGGCGCCCCTCGTGGGCCTCCCTTGCAGGATGGATCACGACATGGCAGGGTACCCAGGGCGGTTGTGGCCCCCCCTGGCACCCGAGATTGCGCCGCAAAAGGGGGAGTCCCAACCGCACCTGGTAGCAGCATCACTAACTCCGCGACTTCTGTTACTGGCATAGCCTGCAGCGACAGCCCAGCCAACAGAAATCCTGTCCCTGCGCTCGGCGATGGACAAAAAGTCGTTCGAGCACACCAACGCCAGCAGAATCGGAGAATCTCACGCCGCTCATGTCGAGCACCAAGGCTGGCGCCCGTTCGGCTCGCACATCACGAAACGGCGCAGAAAGCTCCCGGCGCAACGCCGCGTGCTATAATCGCGGCCACGTGGTGATCTCGATGTCGGACGTGCTGGCTGCCAACAAGGTAACCCTTGAGGTCGTGGCTCCGGATCATTCGCGACGCGTCTTTCGAGTCAACCGATCTCCCTTCCTGATCGGCCGCGGAGGCGACACCGGGAACCATTTGCAACTCTCCGACCCGCGTATCTCGCGTAATTGCGCTGCCATCATCTGCGAGCCTGACGGCTGCTACCTCGAACACCGCGGCCACCGCAGCGGCATCTTCGTCAACGGGAGAAGCATCGAGCGCAGCCTCCTTCGCAACGGCGACGTCATCACGTTCGGGCTGGACAACTCGTATGAGATTGTCTTCCGTTCCTCGGCCGACGAAACACTGGTCCAGAACCTCCTGACGCGAATGGGCAGTACGCTCACTGCGGACTCGTCCTCCGCCGGTCTGCGCAAGTTGAGCATCTTGTTGCAGGCTACTTCCCTGCTGCATTCCCAATTGCCCCTGGATTCGGTCCTGGAGACTATGCTCGACCACGCCATTTCCATCACCGATGCCGACCGAGGGCTGCTACTCGAGGCGGATTCTTCCGGATCGCTTCGGATTCGGCTAGCCCGATGTAAGGGAGGCCTGCGAACGCCTCGGGAGAGCCTCGCTCCCAGCCAGACTGCTCTTCGTCAGGCTCTGGAGCAGAAATTGAGCGTAATCACCGAGGATCTCAGCCAGGCCGACACCGCCCTTCAGATGGCACAAAGTATCGTCGCGCAATCGCTCCGCGCCATCGTGGCAATTCCCCTTTATGCCAACGCACCCATAATTTCCGCAGGGTCCGACACCCGGATCGAGCGCGAGCAGCTTCTGGGCCTCCTCTATCTCGATTCCCGTCGCCGCGCCGCCTTTTCCAAACTTGATCGCCAGATCCTCGACGCTCTTGGCGTGGAAGCTGCCAGTATTCTGGACAATGCGCGTCTGGTCGAACGCGAGCGCCAGCGCCAGCGTCTCGAGCAAGAACTCAACATTGCTCGGGACATCCAGCAGGCGCTGATCCCGCACGGATTCCGCGATTTCCCGTATTTTGCCGTCGCAGGCGTTCACACGCCGTGCCACGCTGTCGGCGGCGACTACTTTGACGTTTTCCCGCTAGGTGATAACAGTACCGTTCTCCTCGTCGCAGATGTCTCCGGCAAGGGCTTGGGCGCAGCGCTGCTCACTACGATGCTGCAGGGCGCTCTGTCAGGCATGAGCCTGGGCACGGATCCCGTGCGGGTGTTTAACCACCTCAACGGCTTTCTGTGCCAGCACACCGAGGTAGGCCGCTATGCCACCATGTTCTTCGGCATCCTGCACGCCGACGGCAAGCTCGTGTATATCAACGCGGGTCATCCTTCGCCGCTGATTCTGCGTGGCTCCGAGATTATTGAACTCGCGAGCGAGAGGTCTTTTCCTGTCGGCCTGATTCCCGAAGCGGACTACTCGGCTGCAACCATGACTCTCGAACACGGTGACACGCTCATCCTTTACAGCGATGGCGTCACCGAAGCGATGGCCCCAGATGAAGAGTTGTTTGGCATGGCGCGTCTTCGGGAGGTCGTCACCGGCAAGCAGGAGGCGCCCTTGGACCAGCTACAGAAGCTGGTCCTGGAATCCATTGACAGCTTCGCACGCGGCGCCAGCCAAGCGGACGACATCACGCTTCTGCTGGTCCGTTACCGCGCCGCGGCTAAGGCCTGCGCCCCGTAGTACGCGCCCGCCGCTAGACTGTTTCGCCGACTGCCCTTCCGCCGGGCCTGACCATTCCTAATTCGACTTCTCTCTTTACAGCCATGAACTGGTTGCCTACGCCGGAGGTCTCCCGAGCGTGACGGATCGCAATTCGGCCGAATTCCAGCTCTCGGGCTATCCAGCTTGGCCGAGGCAACGGCACGCAGAGGGGCGGCGGTGGTGTATCCGGGAAGAAGTCGCCAACGTCTAAGATGTGTGGAAAAATAGGCCTTGAGGTGGTTCATGTCTTCTTCGCAATCATCAAATCCATCCCCGGAGCAGAACGCCCCGCGCCATCGCTACGCAGTGTGGACCGTCCTAGTTGTGCTAATCATCGTGGGTGTTGCTCTGTATCGGAGGCATGCCAGTTTCGCGGCGGCGCCGAAGAGCAATGCCGCGAGCACGTCGGCCATTTCCGTCGGCGTGACGGAAGTGCGCAAACGGGACGTGCCCTATTACCTGACCGGCCTGGGGACGGTCACGGCCTTCAACACCGTGACCGTACACACGCGTGTGGATGGCCAGATCATGCAGGTGCACTTCCAGGAGGGACAGTTCGTACATCAAGGCGATGTCCTGGTCGAGATTGATCCGCGGCCCTTTCAAGTAGCCCTTGAACAGGCGGAAGGCCAATTAGCTAAGGATCAGGCTTCGCAAACGGATGCCAAGGTTGACCTTGCACGCTACCAGCAGCTATTTCAGGCGGGAGTCATTGCACGCCAACAATTGGACGCCCAAGTGGCGACGGTCGGCCAGTTCGATGGCGCCATCAAGTCGGACCAGGCGGCCATCGACAGTGCCAAGCTGCAACTGACATATTGCCGGATCACTTCACCAATTGAGGGGCGCGTCGGGTTGCGGCTGGTCGATCCAGGCAACATCGTCCATGCAGCGGATGCGACCGGAATGATCGTGATCACGCAGGTGGAGCCGATCGCCGTGATCTTCACGATGCCCGAGGATGTCCTGCCGCAAGTGGTCGCGCAGATGAAGGGCCGACAGCTCACGGTCGAGGCCTATAGCCGCGACAACAATTACAAGATTGCAGATGGCAGGCTCCTGACGATTGACAATCAGATTGATCCGACGACTGGTACCATCAAGCTCAAGGCTCAGTTCGAGAACCGTGATCTTTCCCTCTGGCCGAATCAGTTTGTGAACGCGCGGCTGCTTTTGAGTGTCCGGCAAAACGCGACCGTAATACCAACGGCCGCCGTTCAAACGGGCGCGCAAGGGCCTTATGTCTATGTCGTGGCTTCGGACAACAGAGCCACGGTTCGTCCGATTCAGGTGGATTTCTCGGAGGGGAATTTCTCGGTGATCCGCGAAGCACTGAGTCCGGGGGAACAAGTCGTGGTTGATGGCGCGGATAAGCTGCAGCCTGACGCGCCCGTGGTTCCCCATCCGTCCAATGTGACGAGCAGTACGGAATCCAAGCCAGCACCGGAACCACACCCGTGAGTCCGTCGCGGCTGTTCATTCTTCGGCCTGTCGCCACGTCCCTCCTAATGGTGGGCGTGCTGCTGGCGGGACTGGTGGCGTACTCGCAGTTACCCGTTTCGGCTCTCCCGCAGGTTGACTATCCGACGATACAGGTCCTCACCTTTTACCCGGGGGCCAGCCCCGACGTGATGGCGTCAGCAGTGACCACGCCACTCGAGCGGCAGTTCGGCGAACTGCCCGGACTCGATCAGATGACCTCGACGAGTTCGCTCAGCGGGTCAGTGATCACGCTGCAATTTGACCTGAAGGAAAATATTGATGTGGCAGAGCAGGAAGTCCAAGCCGCCATCAATGCAGCGTCTACATACTTACCCAAAGACCTGCCCAATCCACCGATCTACAGCAAGGTGAATCCCGCGGATACGCCGATCCTCACGCTCGCGCTCACCTCGGATACGCTGCCGCTCCAAAAGGTCGAGGATTTCGCGGATACGAATCTCGCCCAGAAAATTTCTCAACTCTCGGGAGTCGGCCTGGTAACCATCAGCGGTGGGCAGCGGCCTGCCGTGCGAGTGCGGGTGAATCCCACGGCGCTGGCGTCTTATGGATTGAGCCTCGAGGACGTTCGCATGGCGCTCGGGGCGGCCAATGTCGATCAGGCCAAGGGCAATCTGAACGGCCCGCGCCAGTCCTTCACGATTCAGACGAACGACCAACTTCTCACCAGCGATGGTTACAAGCCGCTCATTATCGCCTACAAGAACGGCGGGCCGGTTCGCCTCTCCGATGTTGCCGACGTCGAGGATAGTGCCGAGAACACCCTGCAAGCCGCGTGGATGAACAAGCAGCCCGCGGTGATCTTGAATATCCAGCGCCAGCCCGGCACGAACATTATCGGCGTCGCCGATCGCGTGAAGAGCCTGCTCCCGCGCTTGCAGGCTTCGCTGCCTTCTTCGATTCGCGTGGCCACGCTCACGGACCGGACTACGACCATCCGCGCCTCCGTGAAAGACATTCAGTTCGAGCTGATGCTCACGGTCGCCCTCGTCGTGATGGTGATGTTTCTATTCCTTCGCAGCGTTTCGGCCACGATCATCCCCAGCGTGGCCGTGCCGCTTTCGCTCGTCGGGACCTTTGGAGTGATGTATCTGGCAGGCTTCAGCCTCGACAACCTGTCTCTGATGGCGCTGACGATCTCCACCGGCTTCGTCGTGGACGATGCCATCGTGATGATCGAAAACATTGCGCGCTTCATTGAAGAGGGACACTCGCCGATCAAGGCCGCGTTGATGGGCTCCGAACAGATCGGCTTCACGATTCTTTCGCTGACGGTTTCCTTGATTGCCGTGCTGATTCCCCTGCTCTTCATGGGTGACATCGTCGGACGGCTCTTCCGCGAATTTGCCATCACTCTGGGCGTCACGATTCTGGTTTCTGCATTTGTTTCGCTGACGCTGACTCCCATGATGTGCGCGAAGCTGCTCCGTCACGAAGAGGAATCCAAACAGACCCGCTTCTATCGCGCCTCCGGCCGCTTCTTCGACCGGCTGATCGCGGCCTACGGAAGAACGCTGCAAGTCGTGCTGCGGCATCAGACCGCCACCTTGTTCGTGACGGTCGGGACGCTGGCCTTGACGTTGCTGCTCTACTACTACATTCCCAAGGGCTTTTTCCCGGTGCAAGACACAGGAGTAATTCTCGGGATCTCCGACGCGCCGCAATCGGTCTCGTTCTCCGCAATGGCGCAGCACCAGCAGGCGCTCACTGCGGTTATTCTGAAGGACCCAGACGTCGTGAGCTTGTCCACCTTCATTGGCGTGGACGGCACGAACACGACACCGAACAGCGGCCGAATTCAAATCAATCTGAGGCCTCGCGACGAGCGCGCTTCGACCGCCTCAGAAGTGATCCGGCGGCTGCAGCCGCAGCTGGCCCAAGTCGAAGGAATCCAGCTTTTCATGCAGCCCGTGCAAGACCTGACCGTCGAGGACCGCATCAGCCGCACCGAGTTTCAGTATTCGCTCGAAGACGCGGATCCCCAGGAGCTTTCGCAGTGGGCCCCGAAAGTTGTGGACAAGCTCAAAACGCTACCGCAGCTACTCGATGTGGCCTCCGACCAGCAGGATCAGGGACTCGAGGCGAACCTGGTCATCGACCGCGATACGGCCGCGCGACTGGGAATCTTGCCCGCGGCCATCGACAACACACTCTACGACGCCTTCGGCCAGCGGCAAGTCTCCACCATCTTCACGCAGTTAAACCAGTATCACGTGGTCATGGAAGTCGGCTCGCAATTTCAGCAGAACCCCGATGCGCTGAAGGACATCTACGTGAAATCAGCGAACGGCACGGAGGTGCCGCTCAGTGCGTTCACGCATTTCGAACAGCAAACCACGACTCTGGCCGTGAATCATCAGGGCCAGTTTCCCGTTGTGACATTGTCCTTCAACCTGGCGCCTGATGTTTCGCTGGGCGCCGCTGTGGATGCGATCAACAAGGCCGGTCGCGAAATCAATCTGCCGGTTTCCGTCCATCCGAGTTTCCAGGGCACGGCCCGGGCGTTTCAGGCGGCGCTGTCGAACGAGCCGCTGCTCGTTCTGGCGGCGATCGTCACCGTTTACATCGTCCTCGGCGTGCTCTACGAAAGCTATATCCATCCCGTCACCATTCTTTCGACGCTGCCTTCGGCGGGCGTGGGCGCGCTACTGGCCTTGTTGGTTTGTGGGAACGACTTCAGCGTGATCGCTTTAATCGGCATCATCCTGCTCATCGGAATCGTGCAGAAAAACGCGATTATGATGATTGACTTCGCGCTCGAGGCCGAACGCAAGGTAGGAAAGCCGCCGCAAGACGCCATTTATCAGGCGTGCCTGCTCCGGTTTCGTCCCATTATGATGACGACGATGGCGGCGTTGCTCGGCGGTTTGCCTTTGGCGCTGGGTTCGGGAACGGGTGCGGAGCTTCGCCAGCCGCTTGGTATCAGCATCGTCGGCGGATTGCTAATCAGCCAGGTTCTCACGCTCTATACCACCCCGGTCGTCTATCTGGCGTTCAGCCGCCTGGCGTTGCGGCTTGGGCGCCACCGCATCGGCAATCCGATAGAGTCCGAAGCGATGGCGGACTAACGCCCGCGCACATGAACATCTCCGCGCCATTCGTACGACGGCCGATCGGCACTTCGCTTTTGACCGCGGCCATCTTGCTCGCGGGGATGGTGGCATACAACTTCCTTCCCGTTGCGCCCCTGCCGCAAGTGGAATTTCCCACCATTCAGGTGCAAGCGAGCTTGCCGGGCGCCAGCCCGGAGATCATGGCTTCATCCGTCGCGACTCCGCTCGAACGGCAGTTCGGCCGGATTGCCGGCGTGACCGAGATGACCTCCAGCAGCCTGGCTGGTAACACCTCCATCACGCTGCAATTCGACCTGAACCGTAATATCGACGCAGCCGCTCGCGACGTACAGGCGGCGATCAACGCTGCCGCGGGCCAGTTGCCGGCGAATCTGCCCAGCCTTCCGACCTACAAGAAGTCCAACCCCGCGGATTCGCCCGTGATGATTCTCGCGGTACGTTCGGACATGCAACCGATGAGCCGTCTCTATGACATCGCCTCTTCGATCATCGCTCAGAAGCTTTCCCAGATCGAGGGCGTGGGCCAGGTGCAGATTGGCGGCAGCGCGCTCCCAGCGGTGCGAATCGAGTTGAATCCGTCGGTACTGGCAGGTTACGGCCTGGGTCTGGAGGATATCCGCACGGCGCTCGGGCAAGTCAACTCGAATGAGCCGAAAGGCGAAGTGGCCAACGGAAGAGTGCAGTGGACGCTGGTGGACAACGACCAGTTGTTCGACGCCAATCACTACCGGCCACTGGTGGTCGCCTATCACAACGGCGCTCCGGTGCGACTCGGCGACATCGCCGAAGTACAGGATTCGGTCGAAGATATTCACGCGGCGGGACTCGTCAACAACAAGCCTTCGGTCATGGTGATCATCATGCGGCAGCCGGGCGCCAATATTGTCGGCACGGCCGACCGCATCCGCGAAGCCCTTCCGCTGCTGCAGGCCTCTATGCCAGCGACCGTGGACATTGCCGTGGCCATAGACCGAACCATCACCATTCGCGCCTCCGTGCAGGATATACAGATCACGCTGCTCATCACCGTGGTTCTCGTAATCCTGGTAATTTTCGTTTTCCTGCGAACCGTCTGGGCCACCGTAATCCCGGCCGTCGCCGTGCCCGTCTCGCTGATCGGCACATTTAGCGCGATGTATCTGCTGGGGTATTCGGTGGACAACCTCTCGCTCATGGCGCTCACCATCTCCACTGGATTCGTCGTGGACGACGCCATCGTCGTAATCGAAAACATTACGCGCTATCTCGAAGCGGGACTGTCGCCGATGAAGGCAGCGCTGCGGGGCGCACGCGAGATCGGATTCACGGTGCTCTCGATGAGCACTTCGCTCATTGCCGTTTTCATTCCCATCTTGCTGATGGGGGGCGTGGTGGGCCGGCTGTTTCGAGAATTCGCGGTGACGTTGAGCGTGACGATTCTGGTCTCGCTGGCCGTCTCGCTCACGACGACGCCCATGATGTGCGCGAAATTTCTTCGCCCCGTCCGCGAGCAGGGACACAATCGCCTCTATCGCTTGAGCGAGCGTGGGTTCCAGGCGTTGATCAACGGCTACGACCGCGGGCTGCGTTGGGTGCTCAATCATCAGCCGCTGACTCTCGGGATCACGATGGCCACGGTTTTCCTCAGCGCGGTCCTCTACTACTATGTGCCCAAGGGATTTTTCCCGCAGCAGGACACGGGGCTCTTGAGCGGAGCGATCCAGGCGTCCCAGGATGTTTCCTTTGATGCCATGCGTGTGAAGCAGAGGCAGTTCGCCTCGATCGTCACCGCCGACCCCGCGGTGCAAAGCAATATCGCTTTCGTGGGCGGAAACAATGCCATCAATAGCGGGCGCATGTACATCATGCTGAAACCGCTGGCGCAGCGCAGACTTTCGGCGGACCTGGTGATTCAGCGCCTGCGCAAGCAATTGGCAGTCGTACCGGGAGCCACGCTGTATCTGCAGGCCAATCAGGATATTCGCGTCGGCGGGCGCCAAAGCAATGCGCAGTATCAATACACGCTCGAAAGCGAGGACCTGCAGGATGTGCAGACCTGGTCGCCTCGCCTGCTCCAGGCGTTGAAAACGCTGCCGCAATTACGCGACGTGTCCACCGACCAGCAGGACAAGGGGTTGCAGGAGCAGTTGGTGATCGACCGCGACACCGCGTCGCGGCTCGGCCTTACCGCCCAGACCATTGATAACACCCTGTACGACGCGTTCGGTCAGCGCCAGGTCTCCACCGTCTTCACGCAGCTCAACGAATATCATCTGGTGATGGAGGTTGCGCCGGATTTTCAGCGGAATCCGGACGCGCTGAAAAACATTTACGCGCGCTCGGCCAACGGCACCATGGTCCCGCTGAGCGCGTTCACCCATTTCCAGTCCAGGACGGCACCGTTGGCTGTGAACCATCAGGGCCAGTTTCCGGCGGTGACACTTTCTTTCAACCTGGCGCCGGGCGTGGCACTCGGTGATGCCGTGAACGCCATCAATGCGGTGGAAAACAAAATCGGCTTGCCTTCTTCCATCAGCGCCACTTTTCAGGGCACGGCCCAGGCGTTCCAGGCTTCGCTCTCCAATCAGCCCATCTTGATTCTGACCGCGCTCCTCGCGGTGTACATCGTCCTCGGAATGCTGTATGAAAGCTATATTCATCCCATCACGATTCTCTCCACGCTGCCCTCGGCGGGCGTCGGCGCCTTGCTTGCACTCTTGCTCTGGCGCATGGATCTCAGTGTGATGGCCATGATCGGCATCATCCTGCTGATCGGCATCGTGAAGAAGAACGCAATCATGATGATTGACTTCGCGCTCGACGCGGAACGCAAGGAAGGAAAGTCGCCGCACGAAGCCATCTATCAAGCGTGCCTGTTGCGCTTTCGTCCCATCATGATGACCACCATGGCGGCCCTGCTCGGCGGCTTGCCGCTCGCGCTCGGGACTGGCACCGGCTCTGAATTGCGCCGGCCCCTCGGCATCAGCATTGTCGGCGGATTGATCGTCAGCCAGATGCTGACGCTCTTCACCACGCCCGTGGTCTACCTTTACATGGATCGCCTGCGCTTGCGTCTGGCTCGACGCAAGCACTCGACGGCGCCTTCGGAAAAGGCGTCCGGCTTTGGTCCTTCGTTGCCCCTGAGCTGATTGTGACCGGACTACAGAAGAAATGCCTGGGCACGAAAAAGCTGCGGAACCGGTGAAAATCGCGTGAGTCCAATGGCAATCGCCACTTCGATCTGCCGCAGCAGCGTCACGACCTGCTCCGGCTCGTATCGGCTCATTGGCATGACTGGTCTCCCTCCTGGTGAATCCTCTCTGATTCCACTGGCTACGGAAATCCCCGGTTGGGTCAGCGCCGCCCGCAATTCGGCTTGCACTTCTGCTACTGCTCGTATTAGAAGAGTTGGGACCCTAGCGGTTTCAACGGGTCGCTTCAAAGTGGAATCAGAGTTTTCGCGGTCCTGTCAGTTGGGCGGAGGAGCCAGCACGACCTAGACCAAATCGCGTCACCGGACTTTGTCCCGGGTGGCGAGGAAGAGGGGATGTAGACCATGAAGAGGCGGAAACTGTTGTCAATGCTGGGCATCTCGCCCGCACTGCTGATCGGTTCCCAAGCAGCCGCGGACGGTGGGCGCGGCGGGGATGCGAAGACGCCCGACGCAGGTAGTCCGCCCAAATTTACCGCGCTCAGTCCCAAAGGCACGCCGCCGCCCGTGATGCGCTACGCCATGGCGCCCCCGCTCAACACCATTAATGGAAAGACCATCTATCTGGTGGACACCGGATTCTTTGGGGCCGACCTGCTGCTCGAGCAAGTCGCGAGCTGGTATCAGCGAAACATGCCCAGCGTCAAGACCGTCCTCCGAAAGAAGGCCGGTACATACCCTACGGATGACCCCAAGCTTTGGGCGGAAATCAAGGCGAACGCCAACGCGACGATCATGGCCATCGGCCATTGAGCAGGCTGCACCCCAGCGACCGTGAGTCACTGCGTAACGATGGAAAAGATGGGCGTCCCTGCCGTTCCGATTATCACGGAAGCGTACCTCGACTTGGCGAAATCCGTCGCGGCCGAACGAGGCATGCCGACGCTCCGGATCGTTTACACGCCACATCCGATCTGGGGCAAGACCCCCGAGCAGTTGCGTCAAGTCGTGGAAGGGCCCGATCCCGTGACGGGAAAAGCGCTGATGAAGGAGTTTTCCGACGCGCTGACGGCGCCTCTTTCCCCGGAAGACCAGAAATCGGGGGTGCAGCCGGTTTCGCTCGGGCCGGATGTCTTCGGGCCGAACACGGCGGACGGCCATCAGAAGTATTTTATGGACAACGGGATGACCGACTATCTGCCGATCATTATCCCCACGGAAGAAAAAGTCGAGGCCATGCTCAAGGGAACCAGCCACCATCCAGATGAACAGGTCGGGAGAACGGGTGGAGGAGCGAGCGGCGCTTGGCACTACACGGTGAAGCAAGTGGCCGTAAACGCGGTGATGGCGGGATGCGAACCGGAGTTTTTTCCCGTGGTCCTGGCCATCGCCTCTACGGGGAGCCTGGCGCTGGGCGGCTCCACCACGTCGTTTTGCTACTCGATGATCATCAACGGTCCGATTCGCGACAAGCTCAACATGAATTACGGCATTGGCGCGTTGGGTCCGTTCGCTCAGCCCAATGCCACAATCGGCCGCGCCTGGACACTAATGGGCAAGAACCTCGGCCCCGGCGCCATTCCGGGTCAAACCTACTGGGGCTCTCAGGGGAACAATTTAAACTACAACAATATCGTCATCGCTGAAGACGAGAAGGGTAGTCCATGGACACCCTTTCACGTGCAGAAGGGATTCAAGCCGGAGGAAAACGTGGTTAGCTTGTTCAACGGATGGGACCTCCGCCAGGGCCACGGCGCGAAAGGCGCAGGAGAAGCAGTTCCGAAGTTTGACGCGCAGATCGGTAGCATGTTCCCAACCATGACGCGGATGTTCAACTGCCTCGTGATCCTCGATCCCCTCACGGCCAAACTGCTCAAAGATCAGGGATACGACACCAAGCAAAAACTCCAAAACTGGCTTTGGCAGAATACGACCATCACGGCGAAAGAATATCGAGAGTCCTTCCTGGCTCACGTCTGGCTCTATCCTCGAGCTTTAGCGGGAGAAGAACCCTACGCCACGTGGTGGAAGGCGCCCGATGACGCTCAGATTCCCTGCTGGCCGAAAGCCGATAACCTCGATTTGGTCGTCGCCGGAGGCCAGACCAATGCGATGTTCCAGATAGGGAACATGAACTACAGCGGGAGTGTCTCGATCGACAAGTGGATGTAGCTGCGCTGGGCAAGAACGCACGAGCGCCCTCCATGAGGCATCACCGACCCGTGGTCGCGCGGCATCTGGTGGGTGATAGTGCAGCCAAGACGTGTTTGTCGTGGACTTCGTACGCGCGGTGCTTTCCTGCGCCGCTAAGTGCGAATGGTGAGTAGGGGGCACTGTGACCATAACGAGATCGGCTCTGAAGGCCGTTTGCTACTTCGCGATCGCAATCCTCACTATAGGACCGTTGGCCGTTGCTCAGGCCCCAGCGCAAGAGGCTCAACCGGCGAAGCCGGCACCCGCCGATCCGGAACAAGGCAAGCGCCTCTACGAGCTGAACTGCTCCGATTGCCACGGCGCGGATGCGGGTGGCGATGACGCCCCGGATCTCCGCGGATCTCCGGCGAGGCTCGGAGATGCCGTGGTTGCCAGCATCATCAAGCGAGGCGTCCCGGGCTCGGCCATGCCTGGGTTTGTCGAGTTTTCAGACAAAGACGCGGCCAACGTGGTGGCGTTTCTCCGAAGCCTCGACACTTCCTCAAGCAACGAAACCGTGAAGGGCGATGCCAAGCACGGCGGAACGCTCTATCAATCCAGCGGGTGCCCGGCTTGCCACATCGTAGCAGGCCAGGGCGGGAGCGTCGGGCCGGAGCTGACGCGGATCGGGGAGATGCGCGGACCCGGAAGCCTGAAGGCTAGATTGATTGACCCCGGAGCGAACCTGCCCGAGAACGGAACGGGCTTCTACGCCTCCAAGTGGACCGAGTATTTGATGTTCCGCGCCGTCGAAAAGGGCGGGCATGTCGTGGAAGGGATGCGCGTCAGCGAAGACTCCTTCGCGATTGACCTGAAGGATGCCAGCGGGAAGATCCATGGGCTCTGGAAACCGGATCTCCTCTCTCTGAAATCCGAGCCCGGTAAGAGTTTCATGCCGAGTTTCAAGTCCAGTCTGTCTGCGGCGCAGATGGACGACCTGGTCGCCTATCTTATGAGTCTCAAGGGTGCAAAATGAAACTTTGTCTTTATACGCTGCTATCGGCCGTCGCGCTCTCATTGGCCCCAACGCGATTGCCGGCGCAAGACGTCACGGATCAAAAGTTGTTACATGCCGACAGCACGCCGGAAGACTGGCTGATGTATGGCGGCGATTATCAATCGCAGCGCTTTTCCAGGCTCACGCAGATCAATCGGACAAATGTTCACAGCCTGAGGGCGGCATGGATTTATCAACCGAAGCAGGCGGGCGAAGCACCGATTGAATCCTCGGCTGTAGTCGTGGACGGAATTATGTACGTCACCGAACCACCCAGTACGGTTACGGCTCTCGACGCGCGCTTCGGCACCAAGATTTGGAGTTGGACGCCGCACATGCCTGCGAAGCTCTACACCATCGGAGTGCATCGCTCGAATCGAGGCGTGGCAGTCTACGGAAACACAGTTTATACCGTGACGCTCGACTGCCATCTTGTCGCGCTCGATGCCATTACCGGCGCGGTTAGATGGGATGTCCACGTTGGCGAGAACGGTCAAGGATATGCGTTGACGGCTGCTCCTCGCGTGATGAACGGCAAGGTGATTATTGGTATGGCCGGCGGAGACGTGGGCGTGCGCGGCTTCGTGGACGCCTACGATGTCAAGACCGGCGACCACCTCTGGCGCTCGTTCACCGTTCCTGCTCCCGGCGAGCCCGGCTCAGAGACATGGGGCAAAGACATGACCGGGACCGGCGGCGGCGCCACCTGGGGCACGGGCTCCTACGACCCGGAACTGAACTTGCTGTATTTCGGCACCGGAAATCCTGCTCCCGACTACAACGGCCACGACCGTCCGGGCGACAACCTGTACACTGACTCGCTCGTGGCAATAGACGCCGACACCGGAAAGATGAAGTGGTATTTTCAGTTCACGCCCCACGACACGCACGACTGGGACGCCATTCAGGTTCCCATGCTGTTCGACGCCACCCTGAATGGCAAACCCAGAAAGCTTGTGGCAGACGCAAATCGAAACGGATTCTATTACGTTCTCGACCGTGTCACCGGCCAGTTTGTGACCGGCATCCCCTTCGTGAAACAAACGTGGGCGAAAGGGCTAGATGCCAATGGGCGGCCAATTGTTTTGCCCGACACGGAGCCGACTCCCAAAGGACAGTTGGTCTATCCCGATGGTCATGGCGGCACGAATCTCAATGCCCCTTCGTACAGTCCTCAAACAAAGCTTTTGTACGTAGCGGCTCGAGAGTGCGGCGCCTATACTCTGGAAGGCCGCCCCCGCGTGAACTTCCCGGACTACGGCGGCGGCGGCCGGCTCAATCTTTCGGGGGATGTCAGCTACGGGGCCATTCGTGCGCTGGATGTGCTCACCGGCAAAATGAAATGGGAATATCGCTATCTCGCTCCGGCCCAGGTGAGCACTCTGGCAACCGCGGGTGGTCTTGTCTTCTCTGGGACGGACGAAGGCAATTTCTTCGCGCTCGACGCTGTCACTGGCAAGTTGTTGTGGGAATTTTCCGTCGGGGGCACGGAAACCGAAGCCAATCCCATTACCTACGAGATCGCGGGCAAACAATACGTGCTCGTGGCCTCCGGCAACGCCTTCGTGGCCTTTGATTTGCCGTGATGTGAATTCGACACGCTGCTAGAACTTGCGGGACCAAGTCTTGGGCCAGCGCTCGATCACCACCTTTTGCTGCGTAAAAAACTCGACCGCGTCTCTTCCCTGCCCATGGAGATCGCCGAAAAAGCTGCCGCGGGCTCCACTGAACGGGAAATATGCCATCGGCGCCGCCACCCCAACATTGATGCCAACGTTGCCCACGTCCGCCTGGTAACGGAACTTGCGGGCGTCCGAGCCATTCGTGGTAAAGAGGCAGGCCATATTTCCGTACTCGCCCGAGTTCACGAAAGCAATCGCGTCCTCGATCGAATTCGCATGGTGGAGGGACAACACCGGTCCGAAAATTTCCGTGCGAGCCACCTCGCTCGAAAAAGGAAGGTCTTCGAGAACGGTGGGCCGGACGAAATAGCCCTTTTCATAGTTCGCGATTTTGGCATTGCGCCCGTCCACCACCAGCTTGGCGCCGTCGCTAATCGCCTTGCCGATCAAACCCTCGATCCTTGCCCGGCTCTCGGGGGTAATGACCGGGCCCATTTGAACGCCATCATCCAGGCCACAACCGGTGATGCGTGATTCCGCTTTTTCGCGAATTGCTGCGGTGAAGGGTTTGGCCGCGTCACCCACAGTAATCGCAACCGACGCAGCCAGGCAGCGCTGCCCGGCGCAACCAAAGGCGCTGTCAGCCACAATGTCCAGGGTCGTTGCCAGATCGGCGTCCGGCAAGATGACCACAGGGTTCTTGGCGCCGCCTTGGCACTGGACGCGCTTTCCGGCCGCTGCGGCGCGCGCGTAAACGTAACGCGCCGTGGCACTGGAGCCCACGAAGCTGACCGCCCGAATATCGGGATGGTCCAGGATGGCGTTTACGGCGTCCCGCCCCCCGTTCACCAGGTTTACGATACCTGGCGGAAGCCCGATGGTCTCGATCAACCGGAACACCCTCTGCATCGTGAGTGGCACGCGTTCCGAAGGCTTGAGCACGATCGTATTGCCGCACGCGATTGCATACGGGAGAAACCAGAAAGGAATCATGGCCGGGAAATTGAACGGCGCGATGATGGCGCAGACGCCCAACGGCTGCCGGATCATGATCTCGTCAATGCCGGCGGCGATGTCTTCGGAGTTATATCCCTGCATCAATAAGGGCGTGCCGCAGGCTACTTCCACGTTTTCGATGGCTCGGATAATTTCGCCGCGAGATTCAGCCAAGGTCTTGCCGCATTCGATCGTGATGGTTCGCGACAACTCTTCGAAATTCTGCTTCAGTAGCTCTCTGAGTTTGAAAAGAAAATTGGCTCGCTCACCAACCGGGATCTGTCGCCAAGCTGGAAAAGCCTTCGAAGCGGCTCCCACGGCCGCTTCAACCTCCGCGGCGGGAGACAAAGGGACGCGGCCGAGCAACTCCCCGGTCGCGGGGTTGGTTACGCCGAGATGATCCAAGGCGCGAGAATTCCGCCATTCACCATCCACATAGTTCCGGATATCTTCCGCAATTTGTGTCACGTCCAAACGCCCTTGCCTGCAAGGTTGCCGCCAGCGCCAAACTGTTCAACCGCCGACGTGTAAGAATACCATTGATGGTTCCTCGATTCGCGATGAGTACTTCTAGCCCGATCCGCCGAGTTCGGGTGAAGCGCTGCAGTGCCGACGGCGTTTGTTTGTAAAAAAACGGAGAAGTCCCGACACAAGTCCCCACAATGAACGGCGAGAAAGGACAACGCAGAATGGACCTAAGTGCTTGGAAGATAGTGGTGAGCCGCCCAGGACTCGAACCTGGAACCCGCTGATTAAGAGTCAGCTGCTCTGCCAATTGAGCTAGCGGCCCGAAAACGCTTCATTTTAGCACGAGTGAAGAAAGCACCGAAGCCCGCGCCGACCAAGCCGCCGTCGTCACTGGCGGAGTGTCGCGGCAATTTCCTTCGCCACCTGCCGGGCGCGCACCAAGTCCCCGGGTCCGAACGAGATGGCGGCCACGCGCGCATGCCCGCCCCCGCCGTATTTTTCGCACAGCGCGGCGAGATTGATCTCGGCGGAAGCTTCTTTCCACGGATTCGATCCCACGGAGACTTTCGCGCGCGACGGCGAGGCGCTCACGCCCACCGAATAGAGCGCCTCCGGGTGCAGATAGTAGGGCACAAACTTGTTGTAGCCCTCGAAGTCCAGATCGCTCACGTCGAAATAGACCACTCCGCCGCGGGCATCGGCGCGCTCCCGCAAGATGTCCATCGAGCGCCGGTGCCTTTCGAGCAACGGGCGCAGGTGATTCTTCACCAGCGGTGACTCGATCACCTCGGCCAGCGGCAGGTCGGCGAGGTCGGGAATCAGACGCGATACCAGGTTCGGCTCGGGCGCCGCCTCAATCACCAGACCCAGCTGCGTGGCTGGCTCGGCTAACCCCACCGCCGCTTCCGGGGACGCGAACTGCGCTCCGTCAATGATGTCGGCCCAATGAATCAGCTCCGCGAGCGGCCGCGCGTCGAATCCAAATTTCTCCGCCGCCACCGTGGCCAGGTATTTCGTGCAGGACTTGTACGAGGGATCGCAGAATTTCTTGCCCGAGCGATCCTGCCGGAAATGTTCGGCGTCCTCGGGTTTCAGGAACGCGCTCTGATGGTGATCGAACCACCAGGTCAATCGCGGCGAGCTCGAGTACTTGAAATCCACGATGACGTTTTCGTCCCCGTCGAATACCGCGTCTTCGAAGGGCTGCGAGGCTTTGTGGGACATTCCCGTATAGAGAAATTCTGTGCCCGGGTGGATCCGCTCGCGGTAAAAGCGGGTAAAAACCGCCGCGGATGCCGCCCCGTCGAAGCACTTGTCATGAAAACAGACGCGAACTCTCACTAGCCCCTCTCCCGTTCGGCGGGCTCACCCGGCGCACATGGCCGTTGGAGTAAAGCCAATTAAGATGGCCGCTCTCCGTTTTGTTGTCAAGAGGCACCGCCACGCGAAGAGTCCTGTCATAGCGTGCCGACTGGCAGGTATGAGATGCGCGAGTCCGTAGCGGCAGTAGGATTTGCGATTGCGTTTGAGCTGGGGATGCGCGGCGCGCGGTGAGATAGAGACTCGCGCCTATATCCTGTGCGCACACCGACCGCGGCGCTCGCCATCCTCACCCGCAAATGTCGGATAAAGTCGCGCCCGCTAGATGTGGCGCTCGAGGACCTTTACGATCTGCTCTTTGGGCACCGCACCCACGATCTGGTCGGCCACCTGCCCGCCCTTGAAGACCAACAGGGTAGGAATGCCACGGATATTAAAGCGGCCCGGCACGCCCATATTCTCGTCCACATTCAGCTTGACGACCTTCACCTTGCCCGCCTGTTCGCGGGCGATCTCCTCGACCGTAGGCGTTAACATGTGGCACGGGCGGCACCAGTCGGCCCAGAAGTCCACCATCACCGGCTGGGTCTTGCTGGCCTCGATGACGTCCGTTTGAAAGCTCGCATCACTGACGGCTACAATTGTCTCTCCCATAAGCTCCCCTCGCGGCCCCGGTCCCGTAAGAATCTCAAGCCAGGGGCCTGTATTAGTTCGATGATCTCGCGCCCGGCCGCCTTCGAGCCCGCTGCGCTGCCTCGTACAGTGCGGCGTACTCCTGGGCCGACCGGTGCCAGGAAAAATCCTTCGCCATGCCGTTGGTCTGCAACGCGCGCCACACCTTCGGATCGCGATAAGCCCTCAGCGCCGCCCGCACGCATTCCAGCAACGACTGGCCGTTGTAATCCCGGAACTTGAAGCCCGTTCCCTGCCGCGTCTCCGGGACGTAGCTTTCTATCGTATCATCAAGTCCGCCCGTGGCCCTCACCACGGGCACGGTTCCGTACTTCAGGCTGTAGATCTGGTTCAGGCCGCACGGCTCGTACCGCGAAGGCATCAAGAACATGTCCGCCCCCGCTTCGATCTTGTGCGCCAGGCTGTTATCGTACCCGATTTTCACGCCCACGCGCGCCGGATATTTCTCCGCCAGCTTCTTGAAAAGCTTTTCATGTCCCGGCTGCCCTGTCCCCAGCGCCACGATGGCTGCGTCTTCCATCATCAGTTGGCCGGATATTTCCGCCAGCAAGTCGAACCCCTTCTGGTCCGCAAACCGGGACACAATTCCCAGCACCGGCCGCTTCATATTCTCTTCCGGCAGCGAGAACGAAGCCAGCAAGTCCTTCTTGCACGCTTTTTTCCCGCGGAGATCCTTCGCTGAGTACCTTTCCGCGATGAACGTATCGGTTTCCGGGCTCCACACCGTGTAGTCCACGCCGTTCAGAATGCCGACCAGCCGTTCGCCACGACTCCGAATCACCCCCTCGAGTCCGCAGCCGTACTCGGGCGTCTGAATTTCCTTGGCGTACTGCCGGCTCACCGTGGTGAGGTAGTCGGCATAGACCAGTCCGCCCTTCAGAAAATTCACTTTGCCGTAGAACTCTAGGGTGTCCATGGTGAATAAGCTGTCCGGCAATCCGATCTTTCGCAATGCCGCCTGCGGAAACAAACCCTGATATCCCAAGTTGTGGATCGTGAGGACTACCGGCAGTGATCGCACCAGGGGATCGTCAGCATGCTGCGTCCGCAGCAGCACCGGAATGAGCGCCGCTTGCCAGTCGTGACAATGAATCACGTCCGGCATCCACACACGCTTGGCCAGCTCGATGGCCAGGCGCGAAAACTCTGTGAACCGCTCGGCGTTGTCTGCGTAATCCCCGTTTCGATCGCCATAGAGCTGGGGACGGTCAAAGAATGCAGCATCATCCGCAAAAAAGTAACGCACCGATTCCACCGGCCTGCCCTCGGCGATTGTGGGAAACCGCAGTTTTTCCCCCATCGCCACCGTCACGCTCGAAGCCACCGTGGACACGACCTTGTTGTCCCGGTAGCGCGGCAAGAAGACGGCCAGTTCGTGTCCCATCTCTGCAAGCGCCTTGGGCAGCGCCTCGACCACGTCGGCGAGACCGCCCGTTTTGGAGTACGGAAGTCCTTCGGAAGATACAAATAGAATCTTCATCACTCTTCCACCCGAAAAGAAACGGTAACGGAAGGCGCGCACGCGCGTCAACCCGCCTTCCGGCCACCACGCCGGATTTGTTACTTGTGTTCCCTATTGCTACACTCGCCGCGTTATGCCCCGTCAGCGCATGGGTCAGCATTTTCTGAGCAATCCGAGCTGGCAGAAACGCATCTTTGCCACGCTGCCGCATGGCGCTCACAATGTGTGGGTGGAAATAGGCGCTGGCCACGGCGAAATGACTTGCCTCCTGGCTGGTTTGGGCGGGCGCGTCATTGCCATCGAGGCGGACGCGCGCCTGGCGGACGCATTGCGGCAGCGCGTGCGCTCCGATCCAGAGGGGTGGCCCGGCGTCGAAATCATCCGAGGAGACATTTTAGAGACCGACCTCGCAGCACTTTCCGGCGGGACGTTCCGCGTCTACGGCAATCTACCCTACTACATCACCTCGCCCATTCTTTCTTACCTGTTTCGGTATGCGGACCGGGTTGCGTCGGTACATATCGTGGTGCAATTCGAGGTCGCCGCCCGGATCGCGGCGCGACCCGGCCGCCGCGACTACGGCTATCTCTCGGCCCTCTGCCAGTTCTATACGCGGCCCGAAATCGTGTTGCGGATCCCTCCGGGCGCGTTCCGCCCGCCGCCCCGCGTCACCTCAGCGCTGGTGCGCATGGCGCTTCCCGGCGAGCGCGCCACCCTACACGTTCCGAATGAAAAACGCTTCCTTAAATTTCTCCAGCTCTGCTTCAGCCACAAACGCAAGACTCTGCGAAATAATTTGCGCGCCGCGGCCCCCGACCGCCGCATTCACGAAGCTCTCTCCGACTGTGGCCTGCGTCCGGACGCGCGCGCCGAGCAGCTTTCCCTCATCCAGTTCGCCGCTCTCGAAACGGCACTAGATTGAAGCGCCTTTGCTAACTCTCCGCGAGAACGCTGCGCAAGCGGTCGGGAAAATCCGTCATGATGCCGTTGACCCCAGCGTCTACCAGGCGGCGCATCTCCAGCGCTTCGTTCACGGTCCAAGGGACTACGTGCAGGTCCGCGTGCCGCGCTCGCTCGACAAACTCCTGCGTGACCAGGTCCCACCGGGGACAGATCTGCCGCGCGCCTGAGTCCAGCGCCTTTTGAACTAGGTCCCCCTCCTTCGTTTCCGCAAGCAGGCCTAGCATGATGGACGAGTTCAGGCGCCGCAGTGTCGTGAGCGCATCGGGATCGAATGAAATGACGATCGTGCGCGCCGCGGTTTCCGGCTGCTCCAGGGCTGCGGCGAGGGCGTGGTGCATGCCCCAGGCGCCGAGGTACTTGATGTCCAGATAGAACACGACGTCACGCTGCTTCGCGAATGCCAGAATTTCGTCCAGCGTCGGGATGCGCTGGCCTGCAAACTGCGCTCCGAACCAGCCTCCCGCGTCGAGCTGGCGCAATTCGGCCAGCGTGAAATCATGCACGTTGCCCCGGCCATCGGTGGTCCGCTCCAGAGTGCTGTCGTGGATAGCGACGAAACGCGCGTCGCGTGTCAGGCGCACGTCGGTCTCGATGAAAGGCGCGCCCAGTTCGACGGCCCGCTCGAATGCCGCCAGCGTGTTTTCCGGCGCGTGTCCCGAGGCCCCTCGATGGGCAATAATCCACGGTGTCGGCATGTGCCAGGTTATCGTATCAGATTCCGCTTTCTCATCCCGGCCTGCAGAGCGAAAGGTGTCGTCAGAGAGAGAGTCTGGACCACCACGTCTCTCAGTCCTAAGTCGTGCGTACTAGAACTGGCAGAACGTACTCATTTTCCCCTTTCTTTGCAAAGGAGTTCTCACAGGCATAGATCGCTTCTTCGGCATCCTCGCCGACATCCTTCGATCTGCCCAAATCACCGCACGCCTCTTGCTGCAACTCCAACTGCTACAAAAGCTTCCTCTCGGTGCCACACCGGAGCATCCCAATCCCCGGGCGTTTCCTCTTTGGTAGAGAGATTGCCGGAATTGTATCGGTATCCGGAGGTCGTAGCGTGCTGGCGATATCCCCTACGGAATCCGCCTCGACCGTGGCATCATATGCCCTGCGCATCGGTCTGCTTTCGCGCCATGATGCCTTTGCCAGGACGAGTGTTATGACGAATTCCCACGCCTCGCTTCAGCCGATGAACACGGCGCCGGCGGGTTTCGATCCCGTCCGCGATCTTCCTCGTGGATTCATGGACTTCTTGCTGCCCCTGCATCGCGCCTTCACCCCTCGCCAAACCGAACTCATGAAGAAACGTGCGGCCGCACTTGCCGCCGCGCATCAAGGCAAACTTCCCGACTACTTGCCTCCCTCTCCTGCCACACAGGACAACTGGCAGATCGAGCTGCCCGAATGGTGCCAGGACCAGCGCAACCAGATGACCGGTCCGGCAGACGATGCCGAGCTCGTCGTCAAGATGCTCAACTCCGGCGCGCCGGGCGTGTTGCTCGACCTCGAAGATTCCATGGCCAATACGTGGTCCCATCTGATGCTCGGTGTCTCGAACATCCTCTCGGCGCTGCGCGGCGAGCTCAGCTATTTCGACAAGAAGCGCAACCGCACCGTTTCCATTCAGCCCAGCAAGTCCGTGATCATGCTCCGGTCGCGCGGCCTGCATCTTCATCAGGCCGGTGTGATCGCCGGTGAAATCATGCCGGCGCCGCTTTTCGATGTGGCCCTGCTCGCCTTCCAAATGAAGCCGGAAGACCAAAAGCATCCCCCGACGTTCTACATCTCCAAGTCGGAGTCCGCGGAAGAAGCTTTCTGGTGGCGCGATCTTTTTCAGGCCATTGCACAGGCCAAGGGCTGGCCCAGGAACTACATCAAGTGCATGGCTCTCATCGAAGCGCATCCCTTCGCCTTTCAGATGGAGGAATTCTCTTACAATCTCCGCGAACACATCCTGGCCTTGAATCTCGGCCGCTGGGATTACATGGCCAGTCTGATTCACTTCAATCTCATGGACGCGCGCTGGGTCCTGCCGGACCGCAATACCATCCCTCACGACGTGCCCTTCTTCCAGAACCTGCGCAATCGCATCCCGGAGATTTGCCACAAACACGGCATGCTCGCCATCGGCGGCATGACTGCGCTCTATCCCAGCCGCGAGGATCCCGAGCTGAATGCGCGCGCTCTCGCTGTGCTCGAAAAAGACAAGAAAAACGAGGCCTTGTGCCTCATGGACGGCGCATGGACTGGCCATCCCGACCAGAACGAAATCGCCGTCAAGCAATTCCCCTATCCGAACCAGTTGAAGGCGCGTCCCAAGAATCCCGATCCGCGCCCCGACTTGCGGCCCATCCCAGTGGGCGTGGGCAACCGCTCCCTCACGGGTACGCGCGCGGCGGCGCGCACCGTCATTCGCTACCGCCAGGGCGTGCTGGCGGGCCGCGGCGCGAGCCTGCTCGACGGCTACATGGAAGACCTGGCTACGGATCGTATCTATCGCTTAATGATTGCGCAGCGCGTGCGCCATCGGGACGCCGTGCGCATTACAGACGACAACGGTCAACCCGTCCTGCACACGCCCGAGCTCATCAGCGCCATTTTTGACGAGGCGCTGGCCCGCATCCTTCGCGAACTCCCGCCCGGTACGCCGGCGGAGACGTCCGAACAGTTCAAGCAGGCCCGGGCCATCAGCGAAAAGATGATCGTCACGGGAGAGTTCACGCCGGTCTGATTTCGCCGCCGGCTAGACGAAGCTGCAAGAGAGGAAACCAGCTGTGGGGCTTTTCATATTGATTGTGGTGGGGCTGGTCGTCGCGCTGACGTGGCTCGACTGGCGCGAGACTCGCCGTGTCTGGGCCATCCCGGAGTGGGCCCGCGGCGCGGCGCTTGCCGGCGTGCTCGCCGTCTCGCTGGCCTCGGCTACGTCATTTGCCTCCGCCTGGATTGAAGGCTCGGCTAGTCCTTGGCCCGCCGCCCTGGGCTCCCGTTTCTTCTGGCCCGAGGCCGCGTTTGCCCTCGGCATGATGGCGGTCATCGTCTTGGCCGCACGGAAAAAGAGGCTGCGCATCGTCCTTCTGCTGGCCGCCTGCTGCGCCGCCGCCTTCGGCCTCGGCATGCTGCTTTCGTCCTAACACCCCGGTCCCAGGGTGCCTCGGGGCCTCCCGACAAACCCTGGCGCTGACTAACCCGGCACCATCGCGCTGCACAGCCTTGCCTGTCCGGTAATCGCTCGCCATACTCAAATTGATGATCCGAAGCGCCCCATTTGCGAAGGCCGCTGCGCTGCTCGCGCTGCTGGCCGCACCGGTCGGTGACCTGCGCCATTCCGCGCGCGCCGATGACCTCAAGCTGAAGGATGGGACCTCGATTTCCGGCACCATCGTCGGCTTCGAGGACAACTCCTTCAAGGTCAAGACATCCTACGGCTTCGCAGT
>Ga0187780_10000710_pt1 | contig 24609 bp, 22 predicted proteins | sample 1015_Q2_SP10_20__FD_132429 | JGI IMG/M metagenome (GOLD analysis project Ga0187780, IMG submission 132429) | Tropical peat soil microbial communities from peatlands in Department of Meta, Colombia - 1015_Q2_SP10_20_MG | ecosystem: Environmental > Terrestrial > Soil > Wetlands > Peat | place... | reverse complement strand
GGCACAACGGGATAGGAAAACCCCACAACGTATACGCCCTTCCCCAGTAAGAGCTCGGCTATCTTCGTTGCCAGAGCGGCATCACCCAGCATCACCGGCACGATGGGATGTTCGCCGGGCAGTATCTGGAAACCTGAAGCCGAGATTCCTTCTCGAAAGAAGCGCGTATTGGAAAAGAGGCGGTTCCGCAGATCCTTCGTCTGTGTCAACAGATCGAGGACCTTGAGCGACGCTGCCACGATGGTAGGCGCTACGGAATTGGAGAACAGGTACGGGCGGGACCGCTGGCGGAGCAGGTCCACAATCTCTTTGCGGGCGCTGACGTAGCCGCCGCTCGCCCCACCAAGTGCCTTGCCTAATGTTCCGGTCAGGATGTCTATGCGCCCCATGACGTTCAGGTGCTCGTGCGTGCCCCGACCGTTTTCCCCCATGAAGCCGACGGCGTGTGAATCATCCACCATCACCATCGCGCCATATCGCTCGGCGAGATCGCAGATTCTGGGAAGGTTCGCGACATAGCCGTCCATGGAAAACACGCCGTCTGTAGCGATCAAGATGCGGCGCGCATTCGACGCTCCCTTCAACTGGGCTTCCAGGTCAGCCATATCTCCATTGTGGTAGCGAAAGCGCTGGGCTTTCGACAACCGGATGCCATCGATAATGCTCGCGTGATTCAACTCATCAGAGATAACCGCATCCTCTGCATCCAAAATCGTTTCGAAGAGTCCTCCATTGGCGTCGAAGCAGGAGCCGTACAGAATCGTATCCTCCATGCCGAGGAATTGACTCAGACGACGTTCCAGATCTTTGTGAATTTCTTGCGTGCCGCAAATAAAACGCACGGAGGCCAGCCCGTACCCCCACCGATCCAGGGCCTGGTGTGCCGCTTTCACAACTTCAGGATGGTCAGCCAGTCCGAGGTAGTTGTTGGCGCAAAGGTTGAGAACATGCTTCTCGCGAGGGAGATCCACGCGCCCGTTCTGCGGACCGACGAGGAGGCGCTCAGCCTTGTAAAGCCCCGCTTTGCGAATCTCGCTCAGCTGCGACTCGTACTGTGACCTCAGAAGATCGAACATACTCCACTCCTCGCAGACTAGGTCGGACTCACCGCGCCAGGGTCACGCCAATCCAACAGCACTTTACCCGCGTCGCCGGACTTCATCGCTTCAAAAGCCTTTTCATAGTCACGCCACGCGAACCGGTGCGTGATCACCGGCTTGATGTCGAGTCCCGATTCAAGCATGACGGTCATTTTGTACCAGGTCTCGTACATCTCTCGTCCGTAAATGCCTTTGATGGTCAGCATGTTGAAGATCACCTGCCGCCAATCGATCGCTATTTCGCTCGTCGGTATGCCAAGCATGGCGATCTTGGCACCGTGACTCATGTTGGCCAACATCTCTCGGAAGGCCATGGCGTTGCCAGACATTTCCAGCCCGACATCAAACCCCTCGTGCATCCCGAGCTGTTTCTGGACGTCCGTCAGTTTCCTTTCGTTCGGATTGACCGCCAAGGTCACGCCCATTTTTTCGGCGAGCTTGAGTCGGTTCGGATTTACATCCGTAATAACCACAAAACGGGCACCCGCGTGGCGTGAGACTGCGGCGGCCATGATACCGATGGGTCCAGCCCCGGTGATCAGAACATCCTCACCCAGCACCGGAAACGAGAGTGCCGTGTGGACTGCATTTCCAAGGGGATCAAATATCGCCGCCGTTTCTAGATCCACGCGTCTGCTATGTCGCCAGATATTGCTCATGGGCAGCGCGATGTATTCGGCAAAGGCGCCATCACGGTTGACGCCCACTCCCAATGTGTGGGCGCAGAGATGACGCCGACCGGCAAGACAGTTGCGACAGCGCCCACAGACGACGTGTCCCTCGCCGCTGACGATCTCACCGGGATGAAAATCATTGACGTTTGCGCCAACCGAAACGATCTCTCCAACGAATTCATGCCCTACGATTAAGGGGACGGGAATTGTCGCCTGCGCCCATTGGTCCCACTCGTAGATGTGCAGATCGGTTCCGCAGATCCCGGTGATCAGGACCCGCACCAACACGTCGTTGATTCCCGGGCTCGGCGTTGGGACATCTTCGAGCCATAATCCGCGCTCCGCGCGACTCTTCACGAGGGCTTTCATGGGCTCCTCAATTCTCGCCGGGGAAATACAAATGCCGTCGTGCTCGCCTTAGCATTCGATGATGCTCAGTGTGGCTAAGGCGCCGAAGGCAGTCAACTGACCGCACGGCTGGTTCGATGCCGATCGGTTGCGTATTCCAATTGGCAGGTGTAGATTTCCCGTCGGCTAGGCCCTCCCCTAGGTGCTCCGGCTGACGTACGAAAGGAATCGACCGTGAGAAAATCCGTTCTGTTCGGACTGTTCATGACGCTGCTCTTCCCTCTTACCACATTGGCACAGAGCAATTTCGACGGTACCTGGAAGGCCGATCTAAAATCGGCGCAATTCCCCACCAAGCCTGACGTTTTCCTGCTCCAAAACGGTACGTACGAGTGTAAGAGTTGTGTTCCGCCGATCTCGGTCAAGGCCGATGGACAGGACCACAAGGTGACCGGACAACCATACTACGACACCGTCAGCATTAAGGTCATCGACAGCAACACCATCGAAGAAACGGACAAGAGAGGCGGGAAGACGGTGTCAGTGACCAAGCTCATGGTTTCGGGAGACGGAAACACGCTTCACGTCGATTTTAGTGATAGCAGCAATAGCAACGCCGATCCGGTCACGGGAGTGGGGACGGCCACGCGCGTCGAGCCCGGCCCAGCCGGCTCTCATGCGATTTCCGGCTCCTGGCGCATAACCAAGTTCGAAGACGTTTCTGCGAACGGTGTCACTTTCACGTTGAAGGTCCAAGGCGACACCGTGCACATGACCGCCCCCACAGGGCAGTCCTACACAGCGAATCTCGACGGGACAGATGCACCTTATAACGGTGATCCCGGCCTCACCAGCGTCTCGGTTAAGCGCATCGACAAGAGCACCATCGAGGAGACCGACAAGCGCAATGGAAAGACGATTTCCGTGACGCGCATGACCGTCTCATCGGATGGCAAAACTTTGATTCTGGCGACCCGCGACTTGGAACATGGCACTACCAGCCGCGTTTCCGCGACGAAGCAGTAACAGCGCTAAACACTCGCTCCCAGCGACCGCAGCTGCCGAATTGACGAGGAAGCGAGAAGGGAGGCTAGGGCGCTTTGGGGAGGCCGTTCGCGCTACTTTTTTGACCGATCGCGTCGCAAGCCATCTTGACTGCCGTATCGACAGAATGCGACGTCTCGGACAACAGCGTCTCTCCGTTTTTCGACAGCACGGTCACCTTGTTGACCTTCACCAAACCGCCCAGGCCAGTGAGTCCCTTCTTAGTGCTTTGCTTGTCGAATAACACCGCATAGTCCGCCTGGGATCTCTGCTGCGTTACTACGGCCGCCGCGCAGTCGGACGTAAAGTCCTGATAGATATCGACCATTTCAGGGTTGTAACCGCCGTACAAACTTCCGGCTGCCACCCCACTAGGGTTGCCGAAACCGCCCGACGCGGTCCAGGACTCGGTGTCTGTCACGTAGATCCGAGGTTTGGACAGGCCCACTCGTTCGGCATCGGAGCGAGGCTCGCCAGCCGGTGCTGCCAGAGTGGCAGCGGAATTGGTGGTCTCCCCAGCAGGAGCCTTCGCGGAAGCTGCTTCTTTGATCGCGACCTCGAAGCGGGTCACGTACCCGATTTTTCCGCTGGCCGTTCGCACCTCTACGGTGTAGCCCTGCGGGTCGGAGAGGATGGAGACCTCTTCGTTGCAGTTCACGGTTGCCACGACTTCGAGGGGAACGGCTTGTTCGGCATCAGCCGTTAGCGACACGTAAGGTTCGTCATGACATTTGATGATCGCGGTTGCGTTGTTGGAAGCGAGCGGCGGCGGTGGCGTTTGCTGTGCTGCCCCAGCCGAAGAATGAAAGAAAATTCCAAGAAACAAAAGCAAATAGGCATGCTTACTGGCCACGTTCTTCCTCCCCACCTCATGCTCTGCTAAGTCTATTCGTAGGGGAGGCGGGAGGCGGGATGGAAAAACCGACTGTGCTGAACGTGGCAACCCGCCAGAGTTCCCAGTTTTTCTGCTCGTCGAGAATCTCGCGCTATGAATTCACTCGCTCTAGAAGTGAACTGCCCGAATCAGCAAGCCGGCAAGTGCGGCACCGATCAAAGGTCCAGCGACTGGGATCCCGGCGTATCGCCAGTCGGAACTCCCCTTCCCTGCGATGGGCAGGAGCGCGTGAGCGATGCGCGGGCCGAGGTCTCGAGCGGGATTGATGGCATAGCCCGTCGTCCCGCCAAGCGAGAGGCCGATTCCCCAGACCACGGCAGCAACCAAGTATGGTCCCAGGCCTTTGGCCAGACCGTTGGGAGAACCAACTGCCCTGGAAAAGATAGCGGCCACAACGAGCACCAGGACCAGCGTGCCGATTACTTCGCTGATCAAATTGGCGAGCGCGCTGCGAATTGCCGGAGCCGTGCAGAACACGGCCAGCTTTATGGAAGGTTCGGTCGTTTCCCTCCAGTGGGGCAGAAAGTGAAGCCAGACCAGCACGGCGCCGACAAACGCTCCCAGCGTTTGTGCCGTGATGTAGGGCACGATCTTGTGATAGTCCCCCGACGATATGGCGAAGCCGAGTGTGACCGCAGGATTGATGTGGCTGTCGGCGCTGCCGCAGGCGGTGGCCGTGAAAACTCCCGCCATCACCGCAAAACACCAGCCACTCGTGATGACCATCCATCCCGCTCCTTCGGCCTTTGATCGTTTCAGCAGGACATTGGCGACAACGCCATCACCGAGCAGAATCAGAACGAAGGTCCCCATAAATTCGCCAAAGAAGGGTGAGATCATCGGCATTCTCCTTGTCTTACGTATGGCTCTTCGCTCCGACCGGTTTCAAAGTTCCAGCACGTCGCTTTCGCACTTGCTTGAACCGGTCGAAGGGCCTCGTGACTGCCTGGCTGCTGACGCGGTTGTTGTTCGACGAGCCTAGAGACGTTTTTGAGCGTGGCCAGAGTTTACACTCGACTGGGTCAATTTCGAGGAGTCCGCGAGAACGGGCCGAATGGGCGGATTTGGTGCAAGAGTGGCAGAAGCTTCGTTTACCGACTCTTCGCCAAGCCGGGTTCTTGCGCTCCCAGCGCCTAATGGCAAAAAGGTGAAAAGACGGGACCTTGACGTCCAAGCTTGCGGCGCGCCATCAACCTTCGAAGAATCGGCTGGGCTTCTGTCTCGAGCTCAGCGGTGCTCTCGCCCTCACCATTGGCCTGTTTCATGAGGACATGCAGGGATATGAGCATTGCGATATCGGCGGTACATGCGCCGCAATTCGTGTCCTTGCGACCCGGTAACTGGAATACTTCGCCAGCCCGGTCGCACGTTTCACATAGGCCGACCATATTCACTCCCTTGTCCCCGCCCCAACGGGAATTCAGCGACTCATTTTTGACTGTAGCGCCGGAGCGCCGAAACGTCGTTGCACCTCCGCAAGGAGGCCCGTCGAGCAAATCAGATTCTTAAAGGGATTGGTTTGAATACATCGAGCTTTGCCGATCTCGCTTGGACAGACTAGCGTACGTGGCCTCTCAGCGCACTCCCGTCACGCGGTGAGGATCGGTGCGTTTCTCGAATTCGTTCAATCCCTCGTCGCAACAGAAAAGTCCGTCCTACCATCGCGCCGAATGCGATAAAGTGTTGCGCAATCGGAAGGCACCTAGGAAGACTGCGCTATTTCAGCGGGAGGAGCCGCCCTATGTTCCGCAACGATTTGCTAGAAGGCCGAACGATTTTGATCACGGGGGGAGGGACGGGTATTGGCCGGGCTATGGCCCTGCGGTTTGCCGAGCTTGGCGCTAGCCTGTTTCTCGTAGGGCGGCGCGAAGAGCCTCTGAAACAGACCGTTCGAGATATCCAAGCCCTCGAAGGCCGCGCGGCTTGGTTCTCGGCGGACGTCCGCGATTTCGCGGCTGTTGAAAGCTCGCTGGCCGCCGCGGAGAAGGAGTTTAAGCGTCCTTTTGGCGGGATTGACACGTTGGTGAACAACGCGGCAGGCAATTTTATAGCGCGTACGGAAAAACTCTCGCCCAACGCCTTCAACGCAGTCGTCGGAATCGTGCTGCAAGGGACCTTTCACTGTACGCTTGCACTCGGTCGCCGATGGATCGCGGCCAGCCAACCGGGCACGATTCTGAACATCGTTGCCACCTACGCCGACGCGAATTGCGGTTCGGGATTCATCGTGCCGTCTGCCTGTGCCAAGTCCGGCGTTCTGGCCATGACGCGCTCACTTGCCGTCGAGTGGGCACGCTACCAGATTCGCGTCAATGCCATTGCGCCAGGGATATTTCAAACCGAAGGCGCCTTTTCGCGACTGTTGCCGTCGAAGGATTTCGAGGAAAGGGCGAAAAACAACCATCCCATGAAGCGCTTCGGTCGGATGGAGGAACTCACGAATCTCGCCGCTTATCTCCTCAGCGGCCAGGCCGATTACATCAACGGCGAATGTGTTGTGATTGACGGGGCCGACTGGCCGAGCCGGGCCGGGGCATTCAATCACCTAGTCAATCTGCCGGATTCGGCATGGGAAGCGTTGGAAGCAAGTCGCAAAAAATAAATGAACAGCTACGGGGCGAGCGGATCCGGCCGAATTTGGAAGTGCACGACCTTCGGGCTCGTACCCTTCCCTGTCTCGCTGTGAAACGGCGTCCGGGTGCCCCACGTCGTCCAAACTCCTTTTCCTTTCCACCCTCCGCTGGCGTTGTCGACGCGGCCGTCCATTCCCTTCGCAAAGAATCCTAGCGGGTAGGGCACACGCAGGATCACGAATTTTCCGTTCACCAGGGCAATCAACGAATCGGAGGAATTGCCCGTAATCATCGGCGTGTCCTTGCCCAAACCGAGCGTGTCGAACTGGTCGACCCACACGTAGTAATGAGAATCAGCACTGCCGGAGTCGGTCACGTTCTTAAATTGAGGGCCGGGCGTTTGATAAAGAGTCCAACCCTCCGGGCACTGCTGTCCCGTCGCCTGGGGGCCATTGAGCGGACCCTTGCATTTCCGGCGATCAAAACTGGCGAGGTGACCACTGGCCAGAGCTATCCAGACCACGCCTTTGCTGTCAATGTCCATCCCGCGTGGCGAGTAGCCCCATACCGGAGCCTTCGGGTCGTTCCAGGGAACCTCGTAATACTCCGCCAAGGCGGTTTCCGGCGGATTGGGTCCGGGATTCAGGCGAACGACGCCTCCCGGAAAGCCCAACACAGAACCCCAAACCATTCCGTCGGCGCCGACGGCGATACCGTAGAATGCTGCGTTAAGGCGCGTATCCTTCGTTGGGTCGGTCGCGGCGGACTTCAGAGCGGAGGAGATGCCCAAACTCTCGCCGCCCGGCGTTGTCGGAACGCTCTGGCTGCTATCGACGTAAGCGTCCCGCTTACCGTTGCCATTGGTATCAAGCACTAGCGCTGTCCATCCTTGCGATTTCGCGGCATCATGCGTCTGGTCCCATATTCTCGTATTCAGCCAGCCCACCACCCCGCCGCCACCGCCGCTGCTTGTCCACAGGGTATCGTTCGCATCCTGAGCAAATAGCAGGTGATGTGTGCCGAAGCAAGTGTCGATCATCGACACCTGCTTTGTCGTCGGGTCGTACACGGCCAATTGTCGTCCCGACCGTTCCACGGGAGTCAGTTTCGCCGAGGGTAAGTCTGATCCTGCCTTGCAGAACGCCGGATTGTCAGCAGCGCGGATTCGGGCCGTTATCCACACCCGGCCCCGCTCGTCGAGCATTGGATTGTGAACGGTCGTGTGGCTGTCCCAGATCGCTTCATCCCCCCAGATGGGGGAAGGCTCTAAGGGCTTCGGCTGCCCAGGTGTATCCGGATCGCGGTAGGGAACCTTGACTTGGGTAATGGTGCTGTGCACTGGATCGAGCACGGGTAGGTAATCGCGGCTTTCTTCCGGCGCACCGTAAATCAATCCATTCGGGTTCACCTTCGGATTGCGTTTGTCCGTGGAGATTTCATCGTGCAGATAGGCGGTGGGCTCGGCCCAATCCCACTGCGTGATCACCACATTACGCTCGATTCCCTGTGGTCGGGGCGGGGCCTCGCTGGGCAATTCACCGTTGGCGATCCGGGTGGTCCAATCGCCAAACAGCTCGGTGGCGCGCTTTGCACCTAATTGACCGAGCCCACCCACCATGATCGCGCCGGCCTGTCCGGACCGCACGCGCCGTGCCCAAGCCTGCTCCGGATCGAGACTGCTGAACATCGACGGGATGGTGCGCGTGTAGAGGTTGCCAAGTTGATGACAGGATTCACAGCTGTCGGTTTTGATGAGATGAATCCACTGGCCCTGGACCTTGATGGCCGGCGAAATGCCGTTTCCCGCAGCCCCCGTGCCGGGAAACTCACTCTTGTCCGGAATCTTCAAAAGGGCATACCAGTATTGGGCCGGATCATATTGCGCGGCGCTTTTGGCATCCGGTGCCACGTCTGGCTTCAGATTGACCAGCTTACCGGGTCGGGTCTCCACCTTCGGTGAATCGACCAACCCGTAACCGCGCGCCCACACCGTATAGGTGGCGTTCGGCAAATCGGGAATGAGGTACCGCCCACGGTCGTCGGTGACCACTTCCTTGCTGTAACGCGTGGGCAGCTCTGTCGTCTCGGCAATAACCCAAACCCCGGCTTCAGCCCCCTTGCTGCTCAAGACCGTGCCGCCGATTTCGTTCGGTCCCACTTTCACAGCAGGCGTCGACTGCTGCGCACGCACGGGGTTGCGTTCGCTGAGAACGTACACAGTGATTCCGATGGTCACCGCGCTAACAAGGTACAGAACCCTGGGAATTCGCATCCCGCACCCCCTGGCCACGAAGCGAACAATCGACCACTGGAAGGCCTCTTATACACCTCGAAGCGGTTCGGAGTGAACTTCTGTGTCTGTTACCCGCTTGCACTCAACGATGAGGTGGCTATTGACGCCTTTTTTGAGCTTGTCGTAGAATTGTTGGGTTTTGGTGAAACGGGCGACGCCCTGGGCGCATCTTATAGATACCAATAGGATGTGGGGCGAGTGTTGGGCCGAGCACCAAAGAACGGCGGGGTAAGGGGTCATCTCATCGGTTTCGACATATTAATTCTAGAAGAAGGCCGGGGTGTCTCATCTGGCCTTTTTGTGTTTATGTGCTCGGTTCGGTCTGCCGGTCGCTTCTGCCATAAGGGGAAAAAAGCGTGACGCTGGCTCTTGAAGAAAAATACGATCAGGTACGGCAGCTCGTCGCGATGGGCAAGGAGCGGGGCTACCTGCTCTACGATGAGGTCAATGACATTCTGCCTGCAGAGGTTCATTCCTCGGAAGAAATTGACGATCTCCTGTCCACGTTCGAGCGCTATGGGATCGACGTGTATGAGGATCTCTCCAGCGCGAAAGCCGCTTTGGCGGCTGCCGATTCGGCCGAAACTCCCGAGGGAGCCAAGGAAGAGGCCGCTGCGGAGGATGGCGATCTAGATCTCACTCCTGGCACGCTGGAAAAAACCAACGATCCCGTTCGCATGTACCTGCGCGAAATGGGCACCGTTCCGCTGCTGACCCGCGAAGGGGAAGTCGCCATCGCCAAGCGTATCGAGCGCGGCCAGCTGCTCGTGCTCAAGACGATTACGCGCGCTCCGCTGATTCTGAAGGAGCTTCTCAAGGTTGGAGACGATCTTCGCAACGGCTCTCGCTCCATCAAGGAAATCGTGCAGTTCGACGACGAGGAGCTCACCGAGGAGAAGATCGAAGCGAAAACGCGGGAAACGCTCAAGCAGATCGACAAGATTGCGAAACTCTACCTGCAAGCGATGAAGCTGGCGGCCAGGCTGGAGAGAGTCCCGCGGTCGAAGAAACGGTCTTATCTGCGCGGGCGGTACGCCGTAGCGCGGACTCGCGTCGAGATGTCAAAGCTGGTCCGCGAGATCGACTTCAATCCCCTGGAAAAGAAGCGGCTCATCGACAAGATCCACCAGACCGTTGAGCGAGTACATTTCCTGGAGCGGGAAATTGCGAAGCTGGAACGCCGCGTCGATGCATCGAAGGGCGACGTGCAGGCCGAAGCCCGCAAGGATTTGCGCACCCGTCGCCAAGAGCTGACAGACATTGAAGCAGCCAGCGAGGTCAGCTGTCAGGATCTGAAACGTGCACTTCAGGTGATTCTTCGGGGCGAAGCCGAGGCGGAACAGGCCAAAAAAGAGCTGATCGAAGCCAATCTTCGCCTGGTCGTTTCCATCGCCAAGAAATACACAAACCGAGGGCTCCAGTTTCTGGATCTGATTCAGGAAGGCAACATCGGCCTGATGAAGGCGGTCGACAAGTTCGAGTGGCGTCGCGGCTACAAATTTTCGACCTACGCCACCTGGTGGATTCGCCAGGCGATCACGCGTGCCATCGCTGACCAGGCCCGCACGATCCGCATCCCGGTCCACATGATCGAAACAATCAACAAGCTCGTCCGCACCCAGCGGCAACTTGTTCAGGAGCTTGGTCGCGAGCCTACCTCGGAGGAAATCGCCAAGCGGATGGATATTCCGGTCGCGAAGGTTCGAAAGATCTTGAAGATTGCGCAGGAGCCGATTTCACTCGAAACTCCGATCGGGGAAGAGGAAGATTCGCATCTCGGGGATTTCATCGAGGACAAGGCCGTCGTCTCACCTTCCGACGCCGTGATCAATCTCAGCCTGAAGGAACAGACCTCCTCGGTGCTCAAGACCCTTACACCGCGCGAAGAGAAGGTGATCAAGATGCGCTTCGGCCTCGATGACGGCAGTGAGCACACACTCGAGGAAGTCGGCCAGTCGTTTGCCGTCACGCGTGAACGTATTCGCCAGATCGAAGCCAAGGCCTTACGCAAGCTGCGCCATCCGTCGCGCTCGCGCAAGCTGCGCGCGTTCCTTGAGACCTCTGCAAACGACTACTGACCGAGGCTGCGTCCTGGCTTCGCAGCGGAAGCCCGCTACTTTCCCAAAGTTTCTTCGAGGCGGTTGAGCGCGGCAAACCAGTAGGATTTCATCTTCGCGCACTGCTTGGAGCTTGCTAGGTTCCCGTGATCGACAGCGACCTGCGTCTTCGCGGGGCCTTTGCTGTAGAAACCAACACTTAATCGCGACGTGCCAGCCCATCTTCCGCGAACGTACTTCCCCGGAGTGGCAGTGGTAATCTCAAGCTTCGCCCCCGGCAGCCACCGCTGGCGGAGCCTTTCCTCTGTCCAAGCGGCGTAGGCCTTCTGGAGTGGTACGGGTAGTGTGCGACTGCCCGATGCGCTGAACTCGCCATCACATTTCTGAAATTTCTGGCGAATTCCGCGTGCATGTTCGTAACCGACAGCCACCATCTGGCACCACCAGGGAGGCAGCTCCTTTCCGAGGAGATAGGCGGCGATCTCCTTGTGCGGCCACTTCTTCGCACCAGCCTGGTCGAGAATTTTGAACCATTCCGCCCAGACCTTACCCGTCTTCGCCTTCACCGCTTCGTCGCTCGATCGTCTCGTCTGTCTCGGCTTCTTCATCGGCCACCCCACAATGCCACCGCCAGGGTCTTTTCAGGGACGACAGTATACCCTCGGATTCTGCCAAGAGACGGAATCGAAGGTGTCGATTATCATGTCCGCATGGCTATCAAGCTCGATGTTCGCGGCCTGACCGTCGAGTTGCCGACGCGCGCGGGCTGGGTTCGGCCCGTAAACGAGGTGTCATTTGCACTCGAGGAAGGAGAGACGCTTGGCCTCGTCGGCGAATCCGGCTCCGGAAAGACAATGCTGGCACTCGCCCTCCTGGGCTTAGAACCTCCAGGGGCCCGGCGTTCCGGCGAAGCTTGGCTCTATGGGAGCAGGCGAAATGGCTCTGGTGGAAGTGGGGTGAATCTCATCGCGGCATCTGATCGGGAGATGCGCCTGCTGCGCGGCAGGGAGATCGCGATGATTTTTCAGGAGCCGATGACCGCGCTCAATCCTGTGGTCCGCGTCGGGGCGCAGATCGAAGAAGCCATCCGCATCCACGAGCCGCGCCTTGCCCCGAACCAGATTCAGCAGAGAGCGCTCGAGGCCATCGATCGTGCCGCTATTCCCGAACCGTCGCGGCGTGCGCGCCAATATCCCCACCAACTCTCGGGTGGTCTCCGCCAGCGTGCCCTGATTGCCATGGCGCTCGCCGCCGGTCCCAGCGTCCTCGTCGCGGACGAGCCAACGACAGCGCTTGACGTTACGGTTCAGAAGCAGATTCTTGATCTGCTTGAAGGGCTCGGCCGCGACTTGAAACTTTCGCTGCTATTGATCACGCACGACCTCGGCGTTGTCGACCAGATTGCCGATCGGATTGCGGTGATGTACGCCGGCCGGATTGTCGAACAGGGCCCTACCGGTGAAGTCTTACGACATCCGCGCCATCCTTACACCGAAGGCTTGCTGCGAGCCTTGCCCCGGCTGCCCCCTGAAAAGCTGGAATCGATTCGGGGCGCAGTCCCGGCGCTCGAGCGATTGCCGTCTGGCTGCGCTTTTGCGCCGCGCTGCTCCTATCGCGTTCCGGAGTGCGACGCGCGCGTGCCCGATCTCGTCGACGTGCGTGGCGTTCCGGAAGGCCATCGCACGGTGCGGTGTATCCTGGTCAAGTGAGGGCCGGCGGCGGCGGCGGAGAATCTATGGAGAACCGACACCTGCAAAGGGACCTCGTGCGGGATCAATTCACTCGAACCGCACGGGTTTTTGGCGACTACGCCCTCGCGAGCCGCGCGGCGGAAGCAGAACGGCTCATGCGGATGGTCGGCGCCAGGGCGGAGGATTGCGCTGTCGATCTGGCCTGCGGTTCCGGCCCCCTGGCGCTGCGATTGGCTCGCCAGGTGCGCTGGATCTGTGGCTTGGATCTCACGCCTGCGATTCTGAACCGCGCCCGGGGCTTTGCCACAAACGAACAGCTTCCGAATCTCGCCTTCGCCGTCGGGGACGCGGAGGCCCTGCCCTTCGCCGATGACGCGCTGGACCTCGTCGTGACAAGCTACAGCCTGCATCACATGCCGGATCCGGCCCGTACGATCGGTGAGATGGCACGCATCGTGCGCCGTGGCGGGCGTGTCGGCGTGCTCGATATATTCGTGCCGGACGATCCGGCTGTAGCCGCAATGAACAATCGCATCGAGCGCATCCGCGACTGCTCACACACCCGCACACTCGCTCGTCATGAATTCGAGGCGTTCTTCAGCCATCACGGCTTGCGCATCCTCAAGACACACGTCGAAGCGCAGTTGCGCTCCTTCGATCACTGGATGTTGGTGGCCGGATCGAACCCAGGCGACGCGCGTTACCAAGAAGTGCGCCGACTGCTCGAGCAATCCATTGCGGACGATGCCGCCTGGTTCCATCCGCGCCTGGTGCCTGCAGGCGACAATGGCACCGAGCGCGAGCTGGTCTTTGAAAATACGGTGCTTTTTATCGCTGGCGAGAAAATTTGACCGTGAATGACCAGCCGCTTCTGGATGTGCGTGATCTGCGAAAGTCTTTCACAGCTTCCACGGGCACTCTCGACCGTGGAGACGGTTCGCGGCGTGCCATCGCTGTGGATGGTCTCACGTTTTCCGTCCGGCGCGGTGAGACGCTCGGCATCGTGGGCGAGTCGGGCTGCGGCAAGACAACTCTCGCCCGCCTGATCGTTCGCCTCCTCGAGCCCGATTCCGGCGAGATCCGCTTTCGGGGACACGACTGGCTGGGCGCGCATGGCGAGGAACTACGCGCATTGCGGAGCCGCATCCAGATGGTTTTTCAGGATCCGATCGCGTCCCTGAACGCGCGTATGCGCGTCGGGGAGATTGTCAGTGAACCGTTAGCGATTCATGAGTCGCGCCTCCCACACAGAGAGCGCCAAGCGCGCGCAAAGCAGATGTTAGAAGCGGTTGGATTCAGCGGCGATTCGCTCGGGCGTTATCCCCACGAGTTCTCGGGTGGACAGCGCCAACGCATCGGGATTGCACGCGCGCTTGTTCTCCGGCCCGATCTGGTCGTTGCGGACGAACCGGTTTCCGCGCTCGACGTTTCCATCGGCGCACAGATCCTCGAGCTGCTCGACGGCTTGCGGCGCGATCTTTCGCTTACGTTGATTCTGATCTCGCACAGTTTGCCCGTCATCGCGCAGCTCGCCACAGACGTGGCCGTGATGCAGAATGGACGGTTCGTCGAACTCGGCGCCGCCGAGCAGGTTTTCCATTCCCCGCAGCATCCCTACACGCAAGCTTTGATTCGAGCCGTCCCTCAGCTGCGGAGTTAGCCAGGCTTTCTCGCCACCACGCCGTGGATGCCCGGTGGGAATCGAAATCTGCCGTAGCCCTTTACGGCGCGGACCCGGAATCCGCACCGCCTGAGGTCATCCCCCACCTCCCGCGGCAGAAAGAGCCGGAGCCTGTGAACTTCCTCGCCGCACCTGAATTTCTGGCCGACCCAGCGGAGCGTAACAATGTGGCGGAGAAGGCCGTGCGGTCCCTGAGCGCTCGCGCTGGCCACGACCGCCCAATCCCGCCCGGTCGAGATGTGCTGGCGCGGTGTCCCGCCCGGCCGACGATCCGGCCCGGCGAAATCGCACAAAAGAACTCCCCCCGGTTCGAGCGCACGGTAGATACGTCTGAATAGACCCAAAAGCGCCCGTTGGCCGCCTCGGGAATCGAAGCTGTAATTGAGGCATTCACCGAGCGAAGTGACGGCGGCACACCGTGGCAGTCGAACCCTCCAAAGCGAACCCACCTGGAATCGGGCGTGTGGCGCAAGCTTTCTCGCCAACCGAATCATCGCCGGCGATTGATCAATACCCAGCACATCGTACCCGGTGCGATGAAGGCGCTGAGCCAAGCGGCCGCTACCACACCCTAAATCGACCACCAGACCGCACCGGATGCCGTAGCTGCTGAGAATTCGCTCAAGGCCCGGTCGAGCGCCGAGCGCGTAGCCGCGGAAGCCCGCGTCGTGGATGTAAGCGAGGTCGTCCCGGTATCCGCGCACACTCGGATTCAGATCCGCCGCTCGATATGGGGAAAATCGAGCCAAACTTTCACGCCGCAGAAGTGCGAGCCTTCCGTACAGATCGGAGTGGAAATCCCCGCCCGCAGAAAGCACGGTGGGCCAATGTAGCGCGCCAGTTCCGGAAATGCCGCGCGCACCTGCTCGACCTCTTCGATCGAAGCCTGATAGATCTCCTCCTGGGCGTTAAAACAGGTCCGCATCGTCCACTTGTGCAGCAAGTGCAGCAGCGAACCGGATTCTACCAATCGGATGGCCTTGGCGTTGGGCAGCAGGTACAGCGCCAACTCGCGCGGCACGCCGCGGTCGAGCAGTTCGTTCTTTGCAGCCCACGCCTCATCCATCGCCCGCTCGAAAACTTCGAGTGCGCGCGGGTTGTGGCGGATCAGCATCGGCGTGATGCAGTCGATTGAGCGCGTATCGGCGAGTGTAAGCAGCGGACGAGAGCCCGGCACCATGCGGTGCCGTTGGTCTTGGCTGTCGGCCGTGTGACTGATTTTCTTCGCAAAGGTAAAATGCGCGTGGTCGAGAGCACGCATCATCGGTGCGTGTACGCCGACGTTCAGCGTCTCGCGGCGATATGGATTGCGCGCGGGATCGAGCATCCGGTCCAAAGCCTCACCGTCGGTGCATTCCGCCTGCGTCAACCCCAGCACGGCGCGATAGGCCTCGGCCATCGCCTGGATCGCCTGGGGCGAGAAGTCAATGAGCTTCGACGTCCGCCCCGCCAGCCGGGCGTCGAATTCCTGCGCAAACGCTTCGCCCTCGCGCGCCGGCACCTGGATTTCGGGAACGCTCTGGATGGGATCGTTATCGACTCGCTCGAAAAAGGAAGGATCGACTTCGCGCACGCGTGCGACCATTTCGCCAATCACGTGCTGCCCTTCGGTCGGGGTGTCGCTTGCCGGGCACATCCGCCACAATCGGTAGAGTACGATTCCCGACAGTGTGTGAACCATGGTGGTGAACGCCGCGACGGGAAGCACATACCGCGCCACTTCGATTGAGCGCTTCTCCGACTGCCGCTTCACTTTTTGGATACGCTTGGCGTGCGAAGAAGCGCTCACATGCCAGATGTCGTCGAGGATCGAGCGGGCCGTCGGCTCGAGCAGGCGCGTGAGCTCGCGGTAGTGCTCCCATAGACGCGCAACGGCCTTCAAATAGATCGCTCGCTCCTGGTGTCCAAATCGCGGGTTCTCAGCCGGGACGTACGCCTGCGCGCGGTCGAGCTTCACGTAACGCTGGCTCTGCTGTTCGGAGTTGTAAAAAGGGTGCGCGTGCAGAAACGACCAGACGAACTGCCGGCTCACATTTTCCAGGCCGAACTCGAAGTGTGCGTGCTGATAAACGGTGTGATGGCCGCCGAGGTAGGTTCCCGAACCGATCGTCACCCGCTGCTTTTCGGTGATTTCCTCAGGACCAACCAGGTGCGGGGAGTAACAGGTCCGCGCCGCCGCGATCGCGGAGTCAAAGGGATGCGCAAACGAATTGCGCAAGGTGACGCGCGGCGCGGCCGTTTCGACTAAGGAGTCGAGCGGTGTGTCCGGCCCAGAGGACAGTTGGGTGGCCATCTTCTCCAGATTGTACACCGAGCCGCTGTCCCAGACCCGTTAAGCCAACTGAGTTACTTCTTGGCGGCGGTTTTATCCGCGTACTTCTTCTGGAACCGCTCGACGCGCCCGGCCGTGTCCACTAGCTTCTGCTTGCCGGTAAAGAAGGGGTGGCAATTCGAGCAGATTTCCACTCGGATCATGGGACCTTTGAAGGTCGAACGGGTCTCAAACGTGTTGCCGCAGGCGCAGTGTACCGTGACGGCGTGATAGTCCGGATGAATTCCTTCTCTCATTCGAAATGCTCCTGTCTGCTGGCCGGTCTGCGCGAAGCAGAAATCGTTCGCGTCGCTAGGCCAGCGGGGAGGAACTATTATAGCCGAAAACGAGGCTTGAAGCCGGCGTCAAGAACCACTGAAGAGCAGGGGCATCCCTAGCTTCGATCTGTAATTGGGCCTGTAACGCTCGGCGTTATAGAGCTTCGCCACGTTGACCTTACGGGCCCCTAGGGACAAATCGGTCAGCGGTGCTTGGGCATAGCAGCCGTTTTGGATCGCCACCATCTTCCCGCTAACTCCCTCGCGGATCAGATCCACGGCGATGTTCGCAAAACTGATGCTCACCAGCTGGTCGATTGAGTCCGGTTCGCCGCTGCGCAGGTCGTACGTTAGATCGCTAACCATCGTCTCCTGTCCCGTGCGGCTGTGCAGTTCCTCCGCCAGGGCATGGCCGATGTCGGCCTTTTTCCGGTGACCGTAGGCGTCCGCTTCCCCATACTCCTTTACCTCTGCGCCGATCCAGATCGCTCCCTCCGACACAATGATGAGCGAGTAGTTGCTCGGATTGATGGCCTTGTCCTCCAGCAGCAGTTTCGAGAGTCGATCGAGATCGAACGGATATTCGGGAATGAGACAGCGCTCGGACGTGACATAGGCGGTGTAGAGCGCCGTAAAACCCGCGTCCCTTCCAAAAATTCGAAAGATTCCGATGCGCTCGTGCGACCCGATGGTGGTGCGCTGACGGCTAATCGATTGCTTGGCGCGCGTGACAGCCGTCGAGAAACCAATGCAGTATTCGGTGCCCTGCACATCATTGTCCATCGTCTTCGGTATTGCGATCACCGGAAATCCGTTGGCAGAAAGAGCCGAAGCAAAACTGAGCGTGTCGTCGCCTCCGATGGCGACCAGGCAGCCGAGCTCGAGTCGTTCCAGATTATCCAGTACGATGGACGTGAAGTCATACTGCTTGCCGTCAAAGGGAAGCTCCTTGAGTTTGCTCAATGAGAGGTACTTCGGCACAGCCGCCTCGGGGACGCGGCGCGGGTTGGTCCGCGACGTGTGCAGCACCGTACCGCCGGTTCGGTCGATCGTGCGCGTATTCTCGCGGTTGAGCTCACGTACATAGTTGGGATCGTCCGGGCCCGTCATGTGAACCAGACTCTCCCAGCCCCTCCGCAGTCCGATCACGTGCCGTCCGGTTTCACTCGATCCGTACACGACCGATTTGATCACCGGATTGAGTCCGGGAACGTCACCCCCGCCTGTCAGAATGCCGATCTTGTTTTTGGCCGTCACCATGGGTCCTTTCTGCGCGCCGCTTTGGGGCGCCCGCCGCTCCCCCGAAGGGCCATCCAATTGTGCTTAGGTTGCTGGCCCAACGCAATCGGGCCTGCCGGGCGAGCTGGGAAACACCGAGACGCAAGTTTCCGATTCCTGTAATCTGTGTCCGATACCTGCGAGATCAGATTCGGTGAGACTCGGCATCGACCGCGCCCGTTTGCTCCTCATCTCGATTAGCTGTACCTGCCTGCTGATCCAACCGGCAGCGCGCGCTGGGAAGTCGCTCGAAATCTACTTCATCGATGTGGAGGGCGGGCAGTCCACCTTGATCGTCGACCCTCAGGGAGAATCACTGCTCATCGACACGGGCTGGCCCGATTCCAATGATCGGGACGCGGAGCGCATCCTGGCAGCGACGAAGACAGCAAACATCAGCCACATCGACTACCTGATCCTCACGCACTATCACTCTGACCACGCGGGCGGCGTGTCGCAGCTGGCGAGCAGGATCCCGATCGCGGCCTTTGCCGACCACGGACCCAATATGGAGCCGACGGCGGAAACCAGTGCCAACTACGCAACCTATCTGAAGGTGGTCGCACAATCCCAGCGCTTGATCCTGAGGCCCGGCGACACGCTTCCGTTCAAGGGAATGCATGTCGAGGTGTTGACGTCGGCGGGCGCAGTGATCGCGATGCCGCTCCCGGGAGCCGGTGAGCTAAATCCGCTGTGCCCTCAGTTGCCGTCAGCTCCGGCCGACGCAAGTGAAAATTCCCGTTCCGTAGGCCTGCTTGTGAGCTACGGCCAGTTCCGGTTCATTGATCTCGGCGACCTGACGATCCGAGGCGAGCTTGGTTTGGCCTGCCCACGCAACCTGATCGGCAGGGTGGACCTCTATCTGACCACACATCACGGAACCGCTCATCCGGGCACCGGGGATTCCTCCAATGCGCGCGAGATCGTTGACGCACTCCGGCCGCGTGTGGCGGTCATGAACAACGGTGCGATCAAGGGCGGGCATCCGGTGGCCTGGCAGATTGTGCGCGACTCGCCCGGCCTCGAAGATCTGTGGCAGTTGCATTACGCGGTGATGTCGGATCGAGACCACAACGTCCCAGACCAGTTCATCGCCAACATCGACGCGAGCGACGACGGGCATTTTATCGAAGTCTTGGCCGAGCCCAATGCCACCTTCACGGTCATAAACTCTCGAAACCATTTCCAGAAGACGTACCAGAAATAACGGAAGCCTCAGCGGTCCATCTCGGCAAGTGCGTCGGCAAAATCCTGGTGCAGACCACGCGGAAGGATCTGCGCGCTCACGATGCGGCGAACAAGCGCAATGTTGTCGCGGGAGTGAACATACGCGCGGTTGATGTCCGCAATAGAGATGCCCTCCGGCTGGGTGCTGATTTTCTCGATTGCGTCCCCTATGTTCACAAACCCCTGCTCGACGACCGAAAAATAGATCCCCGAGCGACCACTGGCGAGGAATCGTTTCACCATCTCCGGGCGTCCAAAGCGAATCCCAAGCTTATAGCACGGGATGCGCGGCTGTGTGACTTTGACGACCGCCTGTCCGATGCGGTAGAGATCGCCAACCAGAGCATCCTGTTCCCCTAAGCCCTCGGTGGTCAGATTCTCGCCAAAGTAGCCCCAGGTGAAATCGACGTCTGGCAATTGCTCGGCCCAGTAGGAGTAGTGTTCGGACGGGTAGGCATAGACGGCCTTATTGCGCCCCCCGTGCACTTCCAGGTCCGCCTGACGATCGCCGTCCAGGTTGAGCCGATACAGCATCCGGGGTCCGTCCACGGGGGATTTGAAAATCCCCGTCGTGACTTCGCGATCGTGATAGAGGACCCGCCGTGGGAGACCGACATTCAGAGAGATGATCTTCATAACCGGCAATCCAAGACGGCGGCGCCATTGACCCGGTCGCCCTTCAGGTCCTGCAGTGCGCGGTTGGCTTCGCCCAGCGCAAAAATCGTCACCTGGGTGCGGATGGGAATCTCCGCTGCCACACGAAGGAAATCTTCACCGTCCTTCCGGGTGTTGTTGGCCACGCTGCGAATCACGCGCTCTTGATACAGCAGATCGTAGCCGAACGACGGAATCGGGCTCATGTGGATGCCGCCGAGCACGAGGACACCCCCTTTTTTCAGAGCGCCGAGCGCGGGCGGCACCAGTTCTCCTGCAGGCGCAAAGATAATGGCGGCATCGAGCTTCACGGGAGGGTCGGCGGTTGCCTCGCCCGCCCAGACGGCGCCGAGCTGAAGCGCCAGTTGCTGGTGCTTGGCGCCTCGTGTACACGCATAGACCTCGACTCCCCAGTGGCGCGCCACCTGGATGGCCACGTGCGCGGCTGCACCAAACCCATAAAACGCGAGACGGCCGCCGGGCTCGATCGCCGAAAGCCGCAGCGAGCGAAAGCCGATGATCCCTGCGCACAGCAACGGTGCGGCTTCGCCGTCGGAAAAGCCTTCCGGCAGCGCATAAACGAAATCCTCCGGTGCCACGGCATATTCCGCATAACCGCCGTCCGCCGTGTAACCGGTGAAGTCTGGATGATCACAGAGGTTTTCCTTGCCGGCGCGGCAGTACTCGCAGGACTGGTCGGTCCGGTGAAGCCACGCTACGCCGACACGGGCGCCGAGCTGGAATTTCCGAGCGCCTTCGCCCCGTTTTTCGACGACGCCCACGACTTGATGGCCCGGAATCACGGGAGATTTTCGCGGCGGCAGTTCTCCCTCCACCACATGAAGATCGGTGCGGCAGACACCGCACATCTTGATGCGCACCAGGATTTCGCCTGGGCCGGGCTCCGGGTCACGAGCGTCCACAAAGCGAAGCGGACCGGTCTCGACCGCCGCCGGCGAATAGAGCAGGCAAGCCTTCATCCGACGACCTCGGTTCTGACGCTTGGTTTGAGTCCCGCATCTTCTGCCACGCCCAGCGCTACCGCAGACCAATCCAGGTTTCCGCGGCCCTTGGCTACGGCGGAAAGCCAGCGATCGCGCAGCAAGCTGGCGAGAGGCAGCGGAGTCGTGCTCTGGGCAGCCGTCTCGAGAACGAGGTTGATGTCCTTGAGGCCGAGCGCGAGCCGGAAGCCCGCAGGCTCAAACTTTTGTTCGGCGATAAGGTTTGCGTAGCCGGCGTGCAGTGGGGAAAAGCGCCCGATCACCTCGCTGACGGCCTTCATCGAGACGCCACTGTTTTCCGCAAGCACCATCAGTTCGGCAATCGCTTCAATGGTGGAGGCGATCAGGAAATTGCCGCAGAGCTTGACGACATTGGCCGCTCCCGGTTCTTCGCCGAAATAAAGGACGCTTTGGCCGATGGCTTCGAAGATTGGCTGTGCTCGTTTGTGCGCCGCTGTGGGGCCGGAGGCGCAAACCCAAAGCTTCTTTTGGATGGCGGCTTCTGGCCGTCCAAAAACGGGCGAGGCCAGATACTCCACTCGATGTTTCGCGTGATGCTCAAAAAGACGACGCGCCGTGGCAGGCGCGATCGTGCTGAGCGAAATGTGCATTCCCCCGGCGCCCAGCCTTTCGACAAAAGACCCTGGCGAGAGGCAAAGCTCTTCGAGGGCGCGATCATCGGCCACCATGGTGAGCACGATTCCGCCGGGTGAGGCCACGTCGGGCGCTGCTTTCGTGGCGAGCGCACCCTTGGCGACGACAGCAGAGGCCTTCGAGCCGGTGCGGTTGTAGACCCGCAACGCGTATCCGGCCGCCAGAAGGTTTAGGGCGATCGGCTCGCCCATGTTGCCCAAACCTATGAAGCCGAGAGTTTCTGCCATTTCCGCGACCTCCCTCGCTGTGGACGCCAAGCGAATCCAGTGAAGTTTTCAAGACGACCCGGCCATCGGTCCTCGTTTTGTCGCTCGCTCGACCGACCTGATCGCTTCGACTCGTCAAGAAAGCCGAGAGGCCAGGTCGATGAAATCCTTCGCGATCAAGTCGAACCCTGCGGTCGGCGGCGGGGCAACACGGGAGTCGGGTCCGAACTCGAGTGGGCGAGGGACGAGGCCCGTTCTCAAGCCGCAAGAGGCCGCGGCTGTCAAATCCGGCGGGTGCGCCGCAACCATCATGACTTCCGAAGGCTTCAGGCTGAGGAGGTCGACGGCGCCGAGATACACTTCACGATCCGGCTTGAAGTGGTGGAACAGATCCGAGCCAAACACGGTATCCCAAGGCAGAGCGGCAAACTTGGCCATTTCGACCAAGAGCGAGACGTTGCCATTCGAGAGCGTGGCGATCGTGTAATTCTTCTTCAGGCGTGTAAGACCGGAGACGGCGTCGGGCCAAGGGTAGAGGCGATGCCAGACCCGGTTCCAGTTGTCTTTTTCTTCTTCCGTGAGCCCGGTGATGTGGAATTCCTTAAGAAGTTCGTCGAGCAGCATGCGGTTCAGGGCGTCGAGCTTCATCCAGGGCAGCGTGCCGTTGCGTACTTTGTTCATCGAGGGAACATAGCCGGCGCGCCAACGATCGGCGAATTGACCCCAGTCGATCGTGAGATTTTTTTCTCGACCCCACTGCTCGCCTTCTCCGATGATGGAGCCACGCCAATCGACGACCGTGCCGAACGTATCGAAGACCAGAGCCTTCACGCCAAGTGCATTGGTGGGCTCTGGATTAGACCTCGCCCTGGAGGTTTCGGTGGCCGAAAGAGCTGCCAGGCCCCCGATGGCTACGGGTACAGAAAGGAATTCGCGTCGCTGCATCGCGGTGTCCTCCCCGAAACGAGTGGGCCACATTATAACGAGAACAGCTGTTCAGCGTTGGTTTGATAGAGCTTCTTTTTGTCGGAATCGCTGATCGGAAGATCGTCGGTGACCTTCACCTCTTCGGGAACGAATTGGTAGGGATAGTCCATGGCGTATAGGACGCGGTCGGCGCCGAGCACGGCGAGGGCGTAGAGAATCGCAGGCCGCCAGGCCATGCCGCTCGTGGTGACATGGAAATTGGTCCTCAAGTAGTCACTCGGCTTTCTTTCCAGCTTCGGGACATTCGCGTAGCGATGGTTCAAGACCAGGCGCTGGTGCATGAAGTCGACACGGAAAAGCCAATAGGGAAGGCCTTCGCCGAGATGACCGATCACCATCCGCAGCCGAGGGAAGCGATCGAAGACCCCGGAGACCACGATACGCAGCACGTGGAGGCTTGTTTCAACGGCGAAACCGAAGACGGCTCCGTCCAGGCCGCGATCGAGGAACGGGCCGACCATGCGTGGGGATGGTGTGTTGGGATGCAAATAGATCGGTACGCCAAGCGATTCGGCCGCTTCGAAAATCTCCCAGAATTTGGGGTCATCGAGATATTCGCCGCGCGTGTGAGAGTTGACGATCGCCCCTTTAAGCCCCAGCGATTTCACCGCCCGCTCCAACTCTTTCGCGGCGGCGGGAGGATCTTGCGGGGCGATCGCAGCGAGCCCCGCGAAACGGTCCGGATGCTTGCCGATGGCCTCGGCGAGCTGATCGTTGAACGAGGTCGCCAGCCCGACGGCGGTGGTGGCCTCAAAAACTTGAACACCTGGCGATGTGATGGAAAGGATCTGTTTGGCAATGCCGGTTGCGTCCATGTCGCGGATGCGACGCTCGCCGACGTCCTGGATCTGTTCACGAATTTCGACCAGGCGCGGGCCAGGGTTCGTCAGATAGAAGCGCATGAAGCTCTCAAAGCCAGGATCGTTGTGAGAGCCGTCTTCGAGGAGCTGTCGATAGCGGGTGAAAAGTTCCGGTGGTGCGTAGGCTTCTTCGGTGGCGATACGGAGATAGGAGGGATCGGTCACGACCTGTCAGATTCTATCAGCAAGGAGCGAGGGCTGGGCATGTGACGGATCTGGCCAAAGAAGGCGCCGGGGCGAGGGAAACCTCGACCCGACGCCAGAAACAGGTGATGTTACGCCCAGCTGTAGCCGTGGCTTGCGAGCGGGAGTGAGCGAACGCGCTTGCCGGTAACAGTGAAGATGGCGTTGGTGATCGCTGGAATCATCGGCGGCAGGCCTGGCTCGCCGAGACCTGTCGGCGGATTGTCGGTCTTCCGGAAGAAAATGTCGATTTCCGACGGTGCCTGGGTGAGTCGGAGAGGCGGATACTGATGGAAGTTGCTCTGCATCGCGCGACCGCCCTCAATCGTGATCTCGTAGCCCATCGCGTGACTCATGCCTTCGATCACTGCGCCCTGGGTGATGTTTTGGGCGGCGCCAGGATTGATCACCTGGCTGCCGATGTCGCCGACGACCCAGACCTTGTGAACCTTTACGCGGGTCTCTTGGGTCACGGAGACCTCAGCGACCTCGGCAAAGTATCCGCGGTGGCTGAAGTGGAAGCCCACGCCCAGCGCCGTGTCCTTTGCCAGTTTGCGCGTACCCCAGCCAGACCGTTCCGCCACCATCTCTAAGACGCCACGCATGCGCGCAGC
>Ga0187780_10000709_pt1 | contig 24649 bp, 16 predicted proteins | sample 1015_Q2_SP10_20__FD_132429 | JGI IMG/M metagenome (GOLD analysis project Ga0187780, IMG submission 132429) | Tropical peat soil microbial communities from peatlands in Department of Meta, Colombia - 1015_Q2_SP10_20_MG | ecosystem: Environmental > Terrestrial > Soil > Wetlands > Peat | place... | reverse complement strand
TGAAGATCGCGGAATACGTCCACGAATATCTTGACTCGGACAACCAGAAGGCATTCAGCGAGAAGGTCTCCCTCATCGTGAAGAACATGGACAATCCGGTTCAACTCATGATTGACGACATCAGGAAGTTGAACGAGCCCCGGCCCCAGGAGTCATCCTTCAGGCGTCGGTCAAGACTGGAGATCTATCTCGACATCATCCAAGCCGCCTCTCTTCAGCCGCTGCGCCCGACGCAAATCATGAAGGAGGCGAACATATCCTACAACGAGCTGAGGGGGATAATCGAGAACTTGGAATCAAGAGGTCTCCTGAGGACGGAGAACACGTTCAGTGGGAAGTACTACCAGTCAACCGAAACTGGGCTCAGGCTTCTGGACGACTACCGGTCGGTCAAGACCAGGCTCTTCCCCGGGTAACCGGGAGCCCAGTTCCAAGAACCGAAAAAGTGGGCGTGCGGTCGAGCCACCCTCGCTTGCGAGGGCGCTCGGGATTTGGCACCCCCCCACACACCCGACCGTCTCAATGGTCTAGAGAGAATAAAAGGCTGATGAATCTGAAAATCATCTATGTGGTTGCGAAATCCTCACGCCTGGTCATGATGGAGGCTCTCGGCAACCCATGAACCTGAAGCGGGGGGCGAAGCGGCTCGCAGTGAAGTCGGTCTCGTCTCAAGTGGGTTCCTCATCCCTGGTCTCCAGAGAGGTCCTGAAGATGCTCAGGTTCGAATATGGGCCTTTCGACCGGAAACTGTCCGCGGACACCCAGGGAGCGGTGTCGTGCATTTCGGTGGATTTCGACGTGACTACATCGACTCGCTTTCTCGACAACCGCAGGGGCTCGCTGGCCCTGATAGAACTGGCAGACCGCTACGAGATACCAATCACTTGGGCCATTTGCGCCAAGTCGGCAGAGGACGACATGGCATCTTACTCAGCGATAGTCGATTCCTCGACCCACCATGAGCTCGGTGTACACACATACTCGCACATCGATGCCACGAGATGCTCCGGGGAGGAGTTCAAGGCGGACGTCGTGAGGTGCATACAGTCGCTCGGATTGAACTCTCCGAAGGCCTTCGTCTTTCCTTGGAACAGAGAGGCGCACTTCGACATTCTGAGGGAGCTGGGCTTCCGGAGTTTCAGGGGGAAGCAGAGGGCGATCGGAATGCCTGTAGAGAAGGAAGGCATCTGGAACATAAGGCCAGTCTACTACGTGGACCAAAAGTCACGCGCCGCCGGTCCCCTCATCCAGAGTTACATCGACCTGTGCGTCAGGCGCACCGCCGTATTCCACCTGTGGACTCATCCGTGGAGCCTGGTAGTCAACGGGAATACCGAACCAATGATGAAGACATTGGAGGGCGTCTTCCAGTACTTGACTCGGAAACGCGAGGAAGGAGTACTGGCCACGCGCACTCTCGGCCAAATAGCCGCGATGCTGGATATCGGAGACGCAGCTTCCACGCCACGTGAGGCCGTCCAGCAGCCTGCTCGGAGTGCATCTCGTTGAAGATAGCCCAGGTCAACTCCTACTACTACCCGTTCATGATCGGCGGGGCAGAGTGGTATGTTCGCAACATCTCGCGGGAGCTAAGCAAAGCAGGCAACGACGTGACCGTCTTCACTGCCAACACCCACGGCGGGGAGAAAGCTGCCGCAGACGAGGTCTTCGAAGGGGTAAGGATCCGCCGGTTTCCGCTGAAGCTCGACTTGACGTACAGGCTGAAGCTGTGGGAAGGACTAAGGGACGCCCTCATCGAAGGGGATTTCGACGTGATTCACACATACGACTACGCTCAACAGCACAGCGTCGATGCTCTCCGCGCAGCATCGAAGAAAGCCATAGGCTCCGCTCTTACTGTCTTCGACGTGCACTCCGCCATCCCCAGAGCGTGGTACAAGAGGGCTCCAATGAAGTGCCTCGACTCCTACTTCGCTCGGAGGACATTCCCCCTCGCAACCCGGATTCTTGTCCGAGCGCCGAACCTTGTAGATGGACTCCCTGGGTTGAACGGGTTCCAGTCAAAGGTGAGGGTGTCGCCCTCGGGAGCCAGGGACGAGTCGTTTGGAAGGTTCGACGGAGGGAAGTTCAGACAGAAGTACTCTGTCGGAGATTCTCCCATGGTCCTCTTCGTGGGGCGGCTCAACCCGCTAAAGGGGCCTCAGATACTGCTGGAAGCGGCTCCCGCGTTGGTAAAGGAGTTCCCGAAGACTACCTTCGTGTTCGTCGGGCCCGACCAAGGAGGATACCAGTCGGTCCTCGAACGGAGAGCATCGGAACTCGGGATTTCCCCAAGTGTTCGATTCACGGGGATGATATCGGATTTCGAGGAGAAGATGCAAGCGTATTCCGCCTGCGACGTATTCGTCCTTCCAACGAGCTACGAAGGGACCAGTCAGGCAATCTTCGAGGCCATGTCTCAAGGCAGGCCGGTCGTCGCATCACGTGTCGGCGGGGTGCCGTACCAGGTCGAGGATGGAAGACAAGGCTACCTTGTGGACTACGGCAGTATTCAGGCGCTTTCCGACAGAGTAGCGCGCGTGCTGAAGGGGGGAGATGAAATACAGGAGATGGCACGGCAAGCCAGAGCCAGGGCAGAGGACTTCCGGTACTCGAAACTCGTTCGGGGCCTCTTATCCGTGTACGAAGAGATTAGCGAGTTTGGAAATTAGCGGCAAGACGGTCCTCGTCACGGGAGGAGCGGGGTTCATCGGCTCACACCTGGTCGATTCCCTGCTCCGCCTGGGCGGCGACGTTACGGTCTTCGACAACTTCGATGATTTCTACAGCGGGAAGGAGCAGAACATCGAAGGCCACGTGGAGCATCCCAGGTTCCATCTCGTCAGGGGAACGATTCTCGACTACCAAGCCCTCTCGAAGGCCATGGAGGGGAGCGAGCTAGTCTTCCATTTGGCAGCCCAGCCAGGAATCAGATATTGCCTGACGAACCCCACGAAAGCGAGCGATGTCAACGTAACGGGCACTCTCAACGTGCTTCTAGCCTGCAAGAATCTCGGCGTAGAGAAGCTGGTTTACGCCTCCTCATCATCACTTTACGGGAATGTCACCAGGGTGCCGATTCAAGAGGCCGCCCCCTTGAACCCCACTAGCATCTACGGCGCGACCAAGCTGGCGGCCGAGAAGTACTGCCTTGCGTACTACCAGACCTACGGCCTCCCGGTTACCTGTCTGAGGTACTTCTCCGTGTACGGTCCCCGAGGGAGGCCGGACCAGGTCCTCTATTCGATGGCACAGAGGGCCGCTGCCGGAAGTGCCCCTGTAGTGTACGGAGACGGGAAACAGTCGAGGGACTTCACCTTCGTCTCCGACATCATATCTGGGACAGTCTTGGCTGCCTTTCGCGACGACAGTGTCGGTCAGGTCTTCAATCTGGGCTTCGGGGCCGAATTCTCGATATCTGAGGCGGCCGAAAGAATAAACGAGTACTTCAGGAACCGACAGGACCCCATTCACAAACCTGCCTATGGCGGGGACTTCTCCCGTACCCTCTGCGACAACCAGAAGGCCCGCCACCAGCTGGGATGGTCCCCTAAGGTGAGTTTCACAGCTGGCCTCGACCAATTCTTGGATTGGTTCTCGAAGACGAGGACACAGGCGCCCGGGCAGGAAAGACCTCCCGCTTAGGGGTCTGCTCGTCAGTCTTAGACAGCAGGGTAGCAAACTTTGATCTCCAAAGTCTGCAGGCTCGCCTGGGAGTACCCGGTTCGGGGTCTTTCTACCTACGGCCTTCAGCCGGTCTTCGTCAACCTGTCAGAGCAGCAGGTCAGGCAGGGATACGAGGTCCACGTTGTCGCAGCACGGAAGGGATCCCAGCCGAGCGAGGAGACATGCAACGGCGTGCAGGTACACCGCGTCCCGGTGCCGTTCAACCTCAACGCTCTGAGATTGGTGAACCGGCTTGTCGGCGACGGAGGCGAATGGGTTGTCCATACCCATGCGACCTGCGGGATCTTCACCGTGCCAATGAGAAAGCTGCGGCGAATCCGGCTAGTCTCGCACTCTCATGGAACCTCACGCTCTCACCACGTCCCAATCCGGTTCAAGAGCGGTGGCTTGGAAGTCGATTACTCCTCGGTCGGAATCACCTACGACACCCTTCGCGAAAAGTCGATGTGGCGATCCGCGGACAGGGTGCTGACGGTGAGCCGAACCCTCCTGAACGACATCCGCGATTCATACGGAGTCCCCGAGGACAGGCTGCGCGTCGTGTACAATGGTGCCGACACCCAGCTTTTCAGGCCGGGAAACGGTTCGGAGCTTCCGTCTTCCCTCCGGGACCTAGAAGGGAAGAAGATCGTCCTCTACGTGGGTCATTTCGGGCTGAGAAAGGGGATCTTCTTTCTCATCCGAGCAATGAAGATCTTGAAGAGAGATGTCCCCGACAGCCACCTTGTCTGCATCGGCGGAGTACCAGAATGGCTGGGAGGGAGGGACTACTGGGGCCTCCTTCGAGGGGAAATCGAGAGCAGCGGGGTCGTTGAGCAGGTGACTCTCATGGACAAAGTCAAGAACGTCGACCTGCCGGCGTACTACCAGGCCGCGCGTGTCTTCGCGCTCCCATCCTACTACGAGACAATCTCCAAAGTGACAATGGAGGCCATGGCTTGCGGGATTCCTGTTATTGCGACGAACACTGGGGGAATCCCCGAGGTCGTCGAGGACGGAACAACAGGGATCCTCGTTCCGTACGCTTCGGTCGAAGCCCTAGCTGCGGCTCTCTCCACTCTCCTCAAGGACGACCGCATGGCAAGGAGAATGGGGGCGATGGGGAGGGCCAAGGTCGAACGCGTCTTCACATGGGAAGCCGTCGCGCAGAGAGTCAAATCGGTCTACGATGAGTTCCAATGAGGATTAGGGCGCCAGCAAGAGAGCCTGAGGCTGGTCGGGAAGACGGCCCGGTTGATGCCGAGGCGAAGGACCTGGAGGCCCTGAGACTCAGGGTATGGCACAGCCGGCGGAGACGAGTGAGGCAGATGGGCAGGATCTACCTGGCTGTCGGGTTGGTCGCCCTCGTGGCCGGTTACTTCACCCAGTATTTTGGCCTGGAGGTCCTCTCGGCCATCATGATCCCCCTCGGGGCCTTCTTCACGCTCTCGGGCAACGAGCCGTATGTGAAGTCCTCCGTAGCCGGGGAGTCAGTGATCTCAGCCATGCGAGTGCTCCAGGAGACCCTCCATGTGAACTCCGACCAGGGACATGCCGTATTCGTCCCTGGGAAAGGAGATGGCAGGGCCGTGGACATGTTCATCCCGACTGGAGACCTCCCTGACGGAGCGGAGACGACTGAAGGAATCCAGGGACACTACTACACTCCGCTCGGCCACGACCTGTTCAGCACCTATCTTCGGGAAGCCGGAGGCAGGACTCATCACGACCTGCTTCACGCACTGGACCAACTTCGGACAATCATGACGTCCGGCCTAGAACTCGTGGAGGACATCAGGTTCGAGGTCAAGAACCAGGCGGTCGACGTGCGCATCAAGAACGCCACCTTTGCCGAAATCGGCAACTTCCCGGACCTGGCCCGCGATGTCTATGCGAAGGCGGGTTGCCCGGTGACGAACTCGGTCGCAGAGTGGGTCACCTACTGCACCGGTGCCATGGTCAAGTGGCTCGACGCTCAGGTAGATCCGAAGGACAGAACCGCGTCGGTCAAACTTCTTGTCGTTGGAAGCCAGAGTTGAACGCCCTAAGGACTGCGGCAGGCGTGGCGAGCACCTCGGCCCTGGTCTATGTCCTTTACCTCTCCAGGCCCCCCTTCGAATCGTCAACGCTGTTCTCTGTCAGAATGCTGGCCCTCGCTTCAGCGGCCGCGGTGGCGGTCGTGGGAAGCGCCCTAATCGTTGCCGCAAGGCGCGCGGATTTGGAACCTCTGACTGGAATCAGGGGATGGGTGGGGTGGCTTCCGTTCTCCGGGGGGTTTCTCCTCTACGTTCTCGGGACCTACTCGTACTTCCCTGATGTGCTTCACTGGGTTTCGCTGTGGTTGCTGGTCGAGGGGGTGGCAGTTCTGCTGTTGGGCATAAGAAGCTGGGACCTGACCGTGCCGCTGCTCTCTCCTTTGCTGCTGGTCGTCCCCGGACCCCCCTCGCCGACCTTCCTGCTAGAGTCGATGTCCATAGCAGCCTTCTGCCTGTGGGGCGTGGTGGCGATTGCACTTTCTCACTCGTCGGCTTCGTGGGCAAAGCCCATTCTTTTCGCGCCTTTCGTCTTTGGGCCCCTGGTCTTCCTTCTCCCGGCCTACTTCCCTCTGGGGGTCTTAGCGGCCTCCGCGGCCCTGGGATGTGGCTCTCTGCTGCTTCTCCGGAGGGCCAGGGGACGAACCCTACCGTCCTGCAACCTGGACTCGTCCCCCGTGAACAGGGGGAGAAACGGATGCGTGAACTGCGGACGGTTCCTCACAGGAAGGAGCATCCTTCGTGCCAGGACCGAGGCTGCGGTGCTAGCCACAATTGCCATAGTGGCCTTGGTGGCTTCGACTGTGGCGCTTCCGGTGGTTGCCGTGACCTCAAGTGACGTGAACCTTGGAACGTTCGGCGTGACCCAATTCACCGGCACACCCTACATCGCGGTTCCCAAGGGGTATCTTCAGAACTCTAGTGTGCCGTCACGCACTCTTGAGAGGCTTTATGGTGAACAGGTCGTCGTGGTAAAGCACTTTTTCCCCTCAGTCCGACCGGAGAACTTCTCCTACACGGTGTATCTCGAGGTGTCCTCATCCCACGCTTTCCTCGTGAAGCATTGGGAGTTTCTGGGAGGGTACAACCGGACCACGGAGACCCTTCGGATGAACGGCTCAGTCCCGGTCTACTCCACGATCCTCCGGTCAGGCAACGGGTCGGTGGTAGCGATGTCCTACGAAATCCCCGCGACTGTATTGCGGGCTGGCAAGTACGTGAACATGTACATTGGGATAAGCGCCCTCGCGTATCCGTCCTTCAACCTGACCCGTCAGGCCTACGGGGCCATCAAGGCCGCGATGATCAACAATTTCGTCACGCCTCAATCCCAACTCGTCCAGGCGAGCTCCTGGTCGAGCGACATCGCCCTCTCGCTCACCACCATTTCGTCTGCCACCCCCTATGCCTCCCTCGGCGGGGGCGCCGCCGTGATCTTGGGGGTCATGGGGGCCGTCCTAAGTGCGGACAAGAGTGAGCAGACGTTGCTCGATTCCGTGGTTGGGTTGGACTACAGGGACAAGAGTATTCTTGCGGCAGCGCTTGACCTTAAGATGCGTTCGACGCCTCGGAGCGGGAGGGAGCTTCTTTCGGCATACAAGTCGAGAGTTGGGGACTCCGCGGCTCCGTCGGCCTTCTTCAGGAGACTCCTTCACCTGGAGAAGATGGGCCTCGTCAGGCAGGAACCCGTCCTTGTCGGCGGCCGACTCAACTACCTCTGGCGCCTAGCCATCACTTAGACCTACATTGAACAGCCGCTATGTTTCCGTCGCCGCGCTTCTGGTCATCGCGCTGTTGCCCATGGTCCAACCGGCGGCAGGTGCTGTCGTGGCCCCTACCGTGCAGGTGCAGGAGCGGGTGGTCCTGTCCCCGAGGTATTCCATCTTTGACTTGGCGGTCAGGGAAGCGGTGACGATCTCTGTCAACGTCACGTTTCCGTCTCCAAGCGCAGGGAGCGTGCAGATCGTTGTATCGACTTTCGCCAGCCCGGTAACGGCCGTCGGGAGCGCAACAGTCAGCTCCGGAACTCCCCCGGTTCAGACCCTTAGCCCCACCCCCTTTGCTCCGGCGAGAGCGGTAGAACCATGGAGGTTCGTGTACAACATTCCGCCCAACACGATGAACGCAACCCTCCTGATCAAGGGGTCTTACACGGGATCCTCAATCTTCTGGAAGGACCAGACTCAGGTCGCCCCCGTCTCAGTGACCGTGGTCCCTGGCAGCCTGGGAATCATCCTCCAGTCTTCCATCGTCGTCTCGTACCCCGGCTCGACAGACATCAAGAGGGTCTTTCCTCCCGGCTTCGATTACACCACTGCGTCGAGCGCCGGGACCGGGACTCTCATCTCCAAGGGCTACTATCCGGGTTTCATCGTGCTCCTCTACCAGCCGGGCCTTTGGGATGTGGCAGCGTGGTGTCTGCTTGGACTCGGGATAGTCTTCCTCCTGCTGCTCCCCAGCCGCAGGTTCAGGGAGAGGCTCCCCAAGGGGAGAGGTTCCCTCGCAAAGGTCCTTGGCCCGCTCAAGAGGAGCTGGACCGCGCTGAAGCGCGTCGACTCCCACAAGTTCCTCACGGTCTACGTGATCATCTCCGTCCTGATGCTCTCCCTCTCCTTCATGGCCGGTCCGGACCCCCGAGTCAAGGTCTTCGTCATCGCATCTGATGCGACCACGGCGCAGGTCCAAACCGCCCTGCAGCAGAGTCTGGGGAACGTGCAGATCTTCACCCCTTCGGACACGCAATCCGAGTTCAACACGATGGCGACCCTTGGGACGGTCCAGATAGTTGTGGTGTCTGACTACAACAAGCTAGACGTGCCTTCGGTCGAAAAATACATCCTCAACAATCTGGACCTGGTCCCACTCGTCGTCATTGTCGGCGACACCAACACGGTTCTGGCGAACTATACTGACCGTCTCTACAACGATACTTCGTTGAACTCGGGAATCCCGCCAATTCACGTGAACTCTCCGGGAGACCTCGGGAGCCCCCAGTTCAAGGCGGACGTTCTGAGGCAAATCCGTCCGAACTCTATCGGACTTGCAGTCGGTCTGACCAGCTTCCTGGGGATCGCCGCCGTCGTGGGAATACTGTCCTTCCTCCTCGTAACCTTCGGCATCGCCTTTCTTGTCTCTAGGCTCATTGAAATTGGAGAGAGGCCCCTGGTCTCTTCGCTGATCGAAGGCATGTTCTATGCCGGCGGAGTCTTCTTCTTCACCCAGGCGGTCTACATGGCAAGCAGCGCCATGCTCGGATGGCCTCTGGGGCTGCATGCTGTGACAACCGGGAGCACGCAGCTGACTGTCATAGGCCTCTTTCACCTCGGGGCAGGGAACCAGCCGCGTACGCTGGCTGCTCTGGTCGGCCTTGCGATTGGCGCGCTTCCGGTGATGTCGTCGAAGATAGACAGGTACGTCGCATTCGCCGTCGGCGCACTGGCCTTCTTCATAATCGTCGATCCTCTTACCGGGGGGACAGTCTTCTTCGAGTTCGTCGTCCTGCTGACCGGTGGGCCACAGGTCGGCTTCGCCAGCAGCTCCTACCTCGGCATCAAGACCTTCCTGAATCAGATTGGGACGGATGTCGCCGGATGGATATCCGGGAACTTCGGAATCTCGTCTGGTGAGATGTTCTACTACTTCGGCGCTGTCCCCTTCGCCCTGATTCCCAAACTGCAGAAGAGCACCCGCACGATAGTCTTGCTCGTCTGCGGGTTCGCCGCAAGTGATGGCATTGTAAGGGTGGCGGAGATGACCGCCTACAAAACAGGCCCATCCATGGTAGCGGGGGCCATCTCCGGATTGGTGATCGCGATCGCTTTCCTCGGCCTCAGCAGAGTCGAAGGACTTGTCAGGCGCTACTTCCCGAGCACAACCTAGATTGAGCGGACTCAAAGCGCTGAAGGTCCGTCTCCTGGCGCGACCGGTCCTAGACGCAGCCGCACTCCTCTTCTCCCTGGTGATGCTTGCCTCGCTGCTGCCACCCGTCCACGCGCCGTCGGTGGTTCAAATCGTCTACTACCTCGTAGTTCCCGGCTACGCCATTCTCGGGCTCGCCAATTATCCCATGGGCATCCTCGACAGAATAGCCCTGGTGCTTTTGATTAGCCTCGGGCTGGTCGCCGGGTTCGCCGCTCTGTTCCAGTCGTTCTATCCCCTGGGAGCAGTCAATCAATCGCTCTTCATACCCCTCGTCGCCTTGGCCGCTTCCGCCCTCTCTCTTCGGACTTCGGCAAGACGAAAAGCAGGTTGAACGTGCTTTACGTGGCCCCCGACGTGGTGGTCCCCTACTACAGGGGAGCCTCAACCCACGTTCTGGAGGTCGCAAGGGGGCTTGCGGGAATCGGCGACACGGTTCATGTCCTAAGCAGGAGACTGGACAGGTCGCAGCCGAAGCGCGAGTCCTCTGACGGGGTGGTCATCCATCGCATCTTCAGGGGAATCCTGAATCCGTTCCCTGGGTCGGGCTATGCCAGAGTAGAAAGGGGAGAAAACGAAACTGATGGGATCCGTCGGTCCTTCTACCGGTCGTACCTCTCGACCCTTTTCCCGCTCTACGCAGGATTAGTCTCGCTGGACCTGATCAGAAGACACCGGATTCAAGTGATTCTCGAAAGGGAGACCGCCTTCGGCGCGGGAGCCTTCGCCAGCGTCCGAAGCGGTGTCCCGCTGGTCCTGGAAGTCGTTGGCCCCAGGTATAGCCAGCAGTCGATGGCAGCAGCGAAGATGGTGCTGGCCTACACGAGGGCGATGGTCAAGGGGGCCGACAACGCCAAGGTCACGATAGTAGACGCCGGTGTTGACCTAGAGAAGTTCCGACCCGACCGGCCCCAGGGAGCCGGAGTCAGAACCCGCCTCGGCCTGGGCGAAAGCCAGCTCCTCGTAGGATACGTGGGAACATTTCAGCCCTGGCATGGGCTGGATTGCCTGATGGTCGCGGCGAGGACATTGGCGCGCGAACTGCCGCAGCTTCGGCTGCTACTTGTGGGCCCTTACTCGGGGAGCGTTCGGGAGACGGCGAAATCACTGGAGGTCGACGGCATCTGCATGTTTGCGGGCCCGGTGCCCTATGATGGTGTCCCGGCCTATGTGAACGCCTGTGATGTCATGGTCGCACCCTACGACCCCAGTCGTTCCCCCCTAAGGGCGTCGAGAGGAATTGGTTCCCCTCTCAAGGTACTGGAGTACATGGCTTGTGCCAAACCGGTCGTCACGACGGACCTGGAGCCCACCAACCGAATACGCGACATATCGAATGCGGCGCTTCTCGTTCAACCAGGGGATGCCGTGGCTCTGGCAGATGCTCTAAGGACTCTGCTGCTTGACCGGGGAAAGGCCGAGCTGATGGGCCAGATCGGGAGGACGCTCGTGGAACGTGGGTACTCATGGCGAGAGTTCGCCGCTCGTCTACATGAGATATTGCAAGACGTTGCTACGAGTAGGGAGTAATGACCGGGGATTCCCCTCTCGTCACGTCTGTGGTCGTGTCCTACAACGATGCCGGCACCATAGGCACGTGCGTCCAATCCGTCCTCCGCCAGGATTACCCCAACCGAGAGACGATCGTGGTCTGCGACGGAGGGTCCACCGACGGCACCAAGGGGAAGCTCGAGGAAATGCTGGCCACGGCCCCGGGGAGCTTTGATCTGACAACCATTCCGCACACGGGACGGTCGGCGGCGAGAAACATAGGCTGGAAACGCGGGAGAGGCGACATTGTCTTCTTCGCCGATGCAGACGACGTATACGAACCGGACTATCTTACGCGCGCCATCGAGGCCCTCTCCACCAAGGGAGCGGGGTGTGTCTGCGTGACCGGCGCCTCCCTGATAGAAGGCGGCGGGTCGGCGCAACGAATGCTGAAGCTCTACAGCCTGGCTCAGGTGAAGCGAAGGGCCGAATCCGAGTTCAGGCCCTCTTGGGCATGGGTCTACACGAGGAAAGCCCTTGAAGCCGCGGGGGGCTTCGACGAGCGACTCGACCAGGCCGAAGACAAAGACCTCTTCGAAAGCGTTCGGAAGCTCAACTTCGGCGTTGCCGTCGTCGACGGCATCCACTGGCTACACCGGAGACCGGGCACCAACGCGAAGTACTTCAGAAAGACTCTGCACGGCGGCGCGAGCCGCGTCCCGTACTTTGCGAAGCATCGAGATCGCCTCGGGTTCATCAGAGCCACGGGAATAGTGTGGTTCATGTGTTCCGCCGTAATTGTCCAATTCGTCTACCCTCCCGCCGTGGTCGTCATGGCCGCCGCACTGCTCGCGGCCCTCCTCTACAGAGGCATATCCATGGCGGCCCTGGTCTGGAATGAGGCCCCCCACAAATCCGACCTCCTGCTCTACCCATTTTTCGGCCTCGCTTCTCACACCGTCTCGGCTGTGGGTTGTCTGGTGGGCCTGGTGCAATACATCGCGTCGCCGGTCAGACAGTCACCTGGAACGCCATCGGGAGTCTGAGGACTTGCCCGGACAAGTCACTGACCTAGGTATAGGAATGGTCTCGCAAGGGACTGCCATCGACAGCCTGATTGGAAGTACCCTGGACATTCTGGGCTTGGTACATGGGCCGGCCGAATCCCACCACGTGTGCGTAATCGACACACGGACCAGAGTCGCGAGCCATGGCTCTTCGGATCTGGTCGGGCCAGACTCCACAGTCTACTTCGATGACTTCCTTCCGATCTCCGAATTCCTACCCGCGCTGCAAGGTAGACCGAGAACCATTCCTGAGTCTCACGTCGAGCCAGAATTCAGCACGAGGGCGAGCAGACTCTTCGAATCTATACGCAGCCGCTTCTGGGCCAGGAGGCTCCCGTGCGTGACGAAAAGCTACTGGCCCCAGGACGCGCCGGCGTGTCTCGTCCTGACTCACGACGTGGACTGGTTCGACTATTCACCCGCCCACAGGGCGGTCTCCCAAGGGAAGTCAGCTTCGGAGTTCCTCGGGCTGCTATACCGCTATGCGGTGGGGGCCCGGTTTGGGCCTAACATCGCTTCAACGATACAGTTGGAGGCCGGTCTCGGAGCAAAATCAACCTTCCTTTTCAGGAACGAGTATCCCAGCTCCCAAGAGATGCTCCCTGACGCGATTCGCATCTGCCATACTTCGGGGTGCGAGGTGGCCCTTCACGCTGCAAAGAAATCACACAAGGACCCGGGTGCGATGGTCAGAGAAAAGGCGGACATGGAAAAGACCCTCGGCGAGCCCGTGCATGGGCTCCGAGAACACGCGCTGAAATTCGAATACGACAAGACCTGGAAGTGTATTGAAGGAGCGGGGTTCAGATACGACATGACCTTCGGCCTCAACGAAAAAACCGGATTCGTTGGAGGGCTATGCCATCCCTACCATCCCATGTCCTTAGACGTGACCCCCCATTCCTTCGTGGAGATCCCCACATCTCTGATGGACTGGACGTTGGTCCGAGACGGCCTGAGCTACGAGAAGATGGAGGCCCTGATCCTGCATCTGAGGGATTCCGTGGCCAGCCTTAGTGGCTGCCTGTGCGTCAACTTCCACAACACCTATGTCGACAGTGACCTGTTCCCTGACGTAGAAAGGGCCTACAGGCAACTGGTGTCTGAATGCATGAAGGCCGGCTTTTGGAACGCTACGGCCAGAGAGTGCGCAGAATGGTGGATCAGGCGCGAGCGCTCCTCTTTGAAGGCCAGCATTGATGGAGGCTCACTCAGCGTCGAGCAAGGCGACTCTGGCGTGCTGCCCAAGGTGTACTGGCCCGACGGGAGAATCGAGCTGTGGGGGCAGGTCCAAGAGGTAGGGGGACGTCGAACATGACGGCCAGGTTCCTCTTCTTCACCTTCGACTTCCCGCCGAGCGTCGGTGGAATCGAAACGAGGACAATGAACTACGCCAAGGAGATCGTGAAAGGAGGAAACGACCTCGTAATCGTTCACCTCCTCAACCCCAGTGACCGTCTGAGGCTTCTGGGGAAGAGAACGAAGTCCATGGACTCGTTCTTCGGAGCGAGACTGCTGAGGTATGCCTATTCGTTCCAGTCGACTCCGATGACCTTCGTGGCCTCGGTCAGGGATTCACACTTCCAGGATCGAGACGTCGTTCACGTTTTCACAGGTGCAAACACCGTGACTGGCCTCCTGTATCTCGTCCTCGCCAGGCTCACCGGCAAGGAGGCGGGAGTCTCCGTCTTCGGAAAGGACTTCCTGGCTTCCAGGCCCAGCGGCCACTTCTTCATCCCCCTTCTTCTGTCTCTCACAGTGGCGAACCACGTCATGGTCAACTCGCTGTCGACGCTGAAGCAGCTTCCCCCAGCATTCCGCAAGAAGGCCACGGTCCTTTACCCCGGCGTGGACCCGGAGGAGCTCGGGATTGCCCAACAGACCGGGAGCACGCGGCCTCACAGGACTGTCCTGTTCGTGGGAAGGCTCGTGAGGCGGAAAGGACTGACAGACCTGCTGAGCGCCTTCGAAATCGTCTCGGAGTCGGTCCCAGACTGCAGACTAGTCATCGTCGGGGACGGCCCCTTCCGTCCCGAGCTCGAGGAGCTGGTTTCGAGGTCATCGGCCCGCGACAGAATCGAACTGAAAGGGATGCTCACCGGGAGACCTCTGTACCAAGAATACGCTTCCTGCGACGTCTTCGTCATGCCTTCTCGCGCGACCAGCGTCGACACGGAGGGATTCGGGATGGTGTTTCTCGAAGCGGCCTACTTCTCTCGCCCTGCCGTAGGCACTCGGGCGGGGGGGATACCGGAAGCCGTCGTCGACGGAGAGACAGGACTACTGGTCGACCAGGAAGACGTGAATGGGCTGGCTTCGAAGATAACGACCCTCCTTACCGACAGAGCCCTTTCCGACAGACTCGGCCGGCGCGCGCGTGAAAGAGTGCTCTCAGAGTACACGTGGGCAATGGCAACCCGAAGATTCATGGGGATGTACGGAATCGGAAACAGCAGCGAGACGGCCAATCCGACTCGGTCTGGTCCACACCAGTGAACACCGAGAATCGGAGGAAGCCTTCACGGGGGCGGGTCACAGCCGTGGCCATCCTCTTCCTGATGACTATATCGGTCATCACGGGTACGCTCACGCCCGTTGCGAAAGCCACGCCCGCGGGCTACGCTCCAATCAAGTGGCTCCTCATTCAGGACGGGACAGTCGGAGATTATGGCGACAAGGTAGGCTATCATCAATTCTGGCTCAACTTCATGCGCGACCTGGGAACCCCCTTCGACGTCGTGACCGATGCCTCAGTTACCCATAACACATTCTGGACCAGCTCGGGCGAGCCGAAGTACCAGGCATTCATCTACGCTGGGGTAGACTGCATGAACCTCGGGGCAATCAGGCCTGTCTGTTCAGACCTTCACCGCCAGCCTTCGTCGGTCTCCTTGGCAGCGATGAAGTCAGCGGTATTCGGTGGCATCAACGGCATTTTCATAGCCTCTGCCGCCCAAGGCCTGCAGAACCTCTGGGGAATCTCTTCGCTCAGTGAACTCAGCACCAACCAGAAGGTCACCTGGACGGTGGCCGCGACGTTCGCCGGAGTGAACGGGACGATCTTCCATGCGGGGTTCAACACCACTTCCGCAAACCCAGTTGGGCAGCTTGTGACCATCGGCTGGTCGGGGAACGCCTCGGCGCTGATTCAGGCCTCTTGGCACGGAGGTTCCTCCGTGGCGGCGGCGAGCGTCTCGTACGGAAACGGAACCGCCTACTTCTGGTCCGGGACGGAAGGCCGGGTGTCGTCGTACAGAGAGGGATACCAGAGCGTGTTCAGCATGACGACGGGCGACCTCTCCTCCGGGGGGAACAGCAACTACAACGTAGCTCAACAGCTGCGAGAGTCCCTCTTCAGATACGTCTACGACGCCTGGAAGTACAAGGTCCAGATCCTACCATGGCAGACTGGCGGCAGTGCGGTCATCTTCAGAATGGACGACGGCTACATCGGCCAGATCTACAACGCCACCTATCCGTGGAGCACCGCCTGGAACTTGAATGAGTTGGCCGCCGCCGGTCTGTCCGCGGACCTGACCATTCCAATCGAGGGTGGATGGGTGACCGCGACTCAGGACTGCCCGCTCTCCGCAAAAGAAGTCGGATCCGTGTTTCCGCCATACACTGCGAGCGGCTATCGCTTCTTCTGCACCTGGAAAGAAGGAGGCCTCACGAACGAAGCGATGGTGTTTTCACGCCTGGACAACATGTCTCAGACGGTCGACGACGGCAGCGTGGCAATTACCCGGAGCGAGGACCAGACCTTTGCAATGAACGACGGGAACAGCACCCTCATACGGCAGCTCAAGGTAAAGATCAGCACCGAGCCGGGCTCCGTTTACCAACTCCGGATTCTGAACCCTTCCGGTGCGGTGGCATGGTCATCTGGCAACCTCAATGCCACCCATCTTTCCCCCTCTTGGGTCACCTTCAGGCCAAACGCTACCTTCGTTCAGGGGACCGGACTCAAGATTGAGATTCAGGTCTCTTCAGGTTCGGTCACCTGGGAGACGTCTTCACCCGGCAACTATTCCGGTGGTGGCTTAACGTCGGACCCCTCATCGGACGCTGACTTCGTGGTTGTCGGGGGCACATACTGGGACGTGGTGTCGTTGGACCTCAACCACGACCTCAACTGGACCAACGATGGCCAGACCACCCAGGCGGGCCTGCTGATGGCAAAAGGGACCCCGTACCCCTCGGAGAACAGGACGTTCCAGTTCCAGGGCTTCCCTCCCCAGGACAGCTTCAAGCGATTCACGGTCGACTGGGTGAATGGAAGGACGGCGACCAACGGCCCTCCCAAGCAGCTCACGCTGGTATGGTACTCGACGGAGAGCGACTGGCTCAACACGTTGGCAGGCAAGGCCACGCGGCAGTTCTATCTGAACTACTCTGAGAACTACGGGTTCGGATTAGTCCTCAAGGGCAGGTTCCACCACCCGTACCAAGGAACGACCTACAGGGGGTCAGATTTCAGCTGGAACGCCAATTCCAGCTACTACTCCTACAACTCGGTCCTGGCCGAGGACACCTCGGTGATGGACGAAGCCAGGGCCATCTTCGGACCGAGCATGAACACGCTCGTGCAGACCGCCCCCTATTCGGGGGGCACGTACCCTCCAGTCGCTATCTACGATCCGGCCCATGGCCAGGGTGCCTTCTGGAAGGCTGGCCAAAGAATAGCCTGGCTGGGTGACGACCAGTTGGCGTCGTCGAACTTCTGGAGGAACGTGGTGGTGGGCGGGTTCAGGCAATACGAACCGACTTCAACCTTCGATGGAGTCAGCCAGTTGGATTGGAGCCATTCGTACACATTCGTGGGCACAAACTACCAAGACATGCAGCTCTTGAGGGAGGACTTCGCAGGCGCCCAGGTGAAGAGCGACCTTTCAGCTAACGAGGTGCTGGCATACTACAATCTGTTTCCCGCCAAGTACAAGCAGCCATTCGACCTCAACTCGACGGCCTTCATGGGGACGACCGAGAACCTCTTCAGCTTCTGGAACAGCACGATGTCAATGTTACAGAACATGCCCGCCGCTTACTACCAGGGCGGCAACCTCACCCTAGAATTCGACGCGCGCAGCAACGACCCAGGGCCCGTCACGGACCTCGTGTGGAGATTCCCTGGCCTCAGCCCGTTCGGTGATGGGCTGACGCTGAGGTCAGTGGTCTCGAACGTAACTGGGTGGAGTGTCGCCAATCAGACGTCCGAATACGTGCATTTCGAGGCCGCGCATGCAACTGGCGAGACGAAGATTGTCGTCAGTTACGGGACTGGCCCCACGGAGATCCAGATTGGGACCACACCAAGCGGACTCGAGGGGGCAATCTATGTCGACGGCATGGCATGCCAGGTTTCTCCGTGCACCTACGAGTGGGCGGCCGGCTCTACACACAATGTCACCGCCTCGCCTGTTACCCCAGATCTCGGAGGGACGAGGTACGCGTGGTCGGGTTGGCCATCGAGCGCCTCTCGGACCCTTCTTGTCACACCCCACTTCCTCCCGCAGAACTTCACCGCTCGTTTCAGGGCGCAGCACCTCCTCTCCATCGCAGGTCCCTGTCCAGTTTACGGAGGGGGGTGGTTCGACTCGGGAGCAATCGCAGTCGCCAGCACGCCCGGCATCTGCCGCCGCTCTGGTGGGGAGGGGACCCGGATTTCCTCCGTCCTTCTTGACGGGGTGCGTAATGCATCTGTCGCAACCAGTGGCAACGTCACTGCGGAGGTCGCGATGGATACACCGCTCAACGTCACCTTCAATTCGGTCACACAGTTCTCAGTCAGTCTCGATTCGGCTGCCTCACTCGGACTAGTGTCGATGACCCCTCCTACGCTCCGCGGAGACAGGTACTGGTACGACAGCGGGACCGCAATCACCCTCATACTTCGTGGAATCTACGGCAGAAATGACAGTGAGGGGGTGAGGCTGTCCGGCTTCGTCATCAACGGATGGAATTCGACCACGGTCGCGGAAACGGGGAACGTCACGGTCCTGGCGGGCTACCAGTTGAGTTCGCCCCTGAATGTCACTGTCGACCTAGCCACGGATTACAAGGTAGCGGTCGCTCCTGGCTCCCCCGTATCCGGGGCTGTCACGGTCATGACCCCTCCCTCTCTCCCAGGGGACACCGGATGGTACGACGCCGGAACAACGGTCGTGCTAAGGGCAACGCCGAACTCGGGCTATCAGTTCCAAGGATGGAACGGAAACGTGGTGCTCACGGAGGGACAGCGGATCCCGGCCCTGAGCGTCGTCGTCTCTCAACCAATCACGGAGACCGCCGACTTCGTCCGATTACCCACGGTTCAGACCACTACCACTTCCCACGAAGGAGGCCAGTCTCTGGCGTGGCCAACGCTGTTGCCTATTCTGGGTGCGGGGGTCTTGGTTGCCCTGTCCGCCTACGCGCTCTACTCCTACTGGTACAAGAAGGACAACCTCGTCATCGACGAGCGTTCTTCCGCTGCACTATTGCGACAAGAGAGCGTGCTCCGATGAAGGTCATGATGATTTCAGGGGTATTCTATCCGAAGATCAACGGGGCGGTGGTCGCAGTGTCCAACATGATGCGAAGCCTTTCGGCGAGGGGACATCAGGTCACTCTCGTCACGAGAAGGGACACTGGCTCGGCTTCGCTGGAGAGCTGGGACGGGGCGAGGGTGGTGCGCGTGGGCAGGCCTGGATTCGCGATCACGGCTAGGGTCTCGCTGGCATTCGAACAGTTCCGAGCTGCCCTGAAAATCGCCAGAGCCGATCCCCCTGATGTCATCCACGCCCACGGGTTCACTTCGCTTCTTGCAGGCGCGGCCCTAGGAATTTCGATTGGCAGGCCGGTCGTCGTGAGCTTCCACGGAATCCAGCGCCTTTGGTCTGTTCAGGCTCGCTGGAGGAGCGAGACGACTCTCCAACTGATGTTGCCGTTCGAGAGGGTTCTCCTTCGGCTCACTAGGAGGGTGCTGGCACAATCCTACCTCCTGAAGGGAGTCATATCGGAGGTTTATGGGATCTCACCCGGAAAGGTGACGGTCGTCCCCAACCCAGTGGACGTCGAGAAGTTCCGATACGGGCTGCCTCAGCCTAGGGACCGGCCTGTCGTGCTATTCGTCGGGTCGCTGATGAAGGTGCACGGTCCTGACCTGCTCCTGGAGAGTATTCCTCTGGTCCTCAAACGACACCCAGGAGCCAAGGCAGTTCTCGTGGGCAAGGGGCCACTAAGGGATCTCCTTTTCGACAGAATCAGACAGCTCGGTCTGGACGGTTCAGTCGAGTTGCACGATGAAGTGACAGATCAGGCCGAGCTTTCCAAGATCTACCGAGGCTCACGCGTAGTTGTCATTCCACTGAGATACACGGGATACATCCTGTCGCTCGTGGGGGAGGAGGCGATGGCTTCAGGGAGACCGGTCGTTACCACCATGACGTTGGACGAGGAGCTGTCGACCGTTGGGGTCGTCCGAGCGGGCGGCAGCGAAGACTCTCTAGGAGGAACAATATCGGCAGTGCTCTCATGGGACGACTCGCAATACGGCCAAGTGTCCGCGACTGCCAGGGGATACGCAGAAAGGAGATTCTCCTACGAAGCCGTGGGCAGGCAGTTGGAGAGCATTTACAAGGAGGTCATCATGGACGCCTCGGGAAATGCGCGCTCCAGCCCGGCAACCCGAACGGCAGGCTTCGATCACTCAGTCGCGAACGTCTCAAGCCCGCCTGGGTTGTCTTCTGATACGGAGGGAATGAATCCATGCAGCAAGTAGTCGCGAAGGCGGGGAGCGTCGAGGTCATCGATGTCCCGGCTCCTACGAACAACGAGGACGAGGTCTTGGTGGCGAACGCGTACTCGGTCGTGAGCACAGGCACGGAGTCGGTCACGATTGAACGAACGGAACCTCGGTCGTACCTCGACGTGCTCAAGGACCCGAAACTAATGGGGAAGGCCTACCGCCGCCTGCGGGGTGCTGGTGTAAAGAACACTCTAGAGGCCGTAAGGGAATCCAGGGCACCGAAGAATGTTTTGGGCTATAGTAGCGCCGGCATAGTACTGGCGGTTGGGCGAAACGTAACAGACATCAACCCTGGAGACAGGGTGGCCTGTGCCGGGGCAGGAGTCGCGAATCACGCCGAGATAGTTTCGGTCCCCCGCAACCTCGTGGCCAAGGTCCCCGCCTCGGTCGGGCTCGACGCCGCGGCCTTCGCAACCCTCGGATCGATCGCCACTCACGCTATGAGGCGCGTCGGCGGGCAGCTCGGAGAGACGCTGGCGGTGGTGGGAACGGGCCTGATCGGGCTCCTCGGAGTTCAGATTGCGCACGCCGCGGGAATGAGGGTGATTGCCATTGACAAGGACCCCGGCCGAGTTCAACTCGCGAAGTCGCTGGGGGCAGATCTGGCCATATCCATCGAAGGTCCCGAGCAACTGGAGGCGTTCTACGCCGCGACGGACGGCAAGGGGGCGGACGGAGTGGTTGTGTTCGCATCCGGGTCCGGGAGCGAGGCAGTGCGGCTTGCAAGCCATCTCGCGAGAGACAGAGGAAGGGTCGTGGTAGTGGGAATGGTGGGTCTGGACCTTGAGCGGGGCGTACTCTACGAGAAAGAGCTCGACCTGTCCATGTCCCGCTCATACGGCCCCGGCAGGTACGATCCGTCCTACGAGGAGCGTGGAATCGACTACCCGTTTTCGTACGTGCGATGGACCGAGAACCGCAACATGCAGTCCTTCCTGAGACTGTTGGAGACTGGCCAAGTGGCGGTTTCGAAGCTGGTTGGAGATGTCCACCCTCTCGCTGACGCCAAGAAAGCATACGAGAGCCTCCTCGCTACCGGGCCCAGGCCAATAAGCATCCTCTTCAAGTACAGCCCTGAGAAGTACGTAACCGAGGGTCCGAAGCTGGAGGCCCCAGTGCTCCAGTTACTTTCGCCACGTTCCACGGGGGGTCAGGTGAAGGTTGGACTGGTCGGGGCGGGGAAGTTCGCCAAAGAATTCATCCTTCCGAATCTCAAGGGGAATCCCGCCTTCCGCCTTGTGTCCGTCGTCTCCTCATCGCCAGTGAATGCCAAGGAGACGGGAGAGAAATACGGATTCGAAAAGTGCGGAACCGACTTCGCCGACTTGCTCCGCGACCGGGAGGTCGACCTTGTCATCGTGGCCACGCCCCATAACCTGCACTCGAGTATGGTTGTAGAGTCACTGAAGGCAGGAAAGACTGTCTTCACCGAAAAGCCGCTGTGCTTGACCGAAGCTGAGCTGGAAGAAGTGGCAAGGACAGTCTCGGACACGCGGCTGCCGGTCTATGTCGGCTTCAACCGAAGGTACTCGCCCATGATCGTGAAGGCCAAGGAGCTCCTTAAACAGACAGGGGGTCCATACCTGATCAGCTACAGGGTAAACGCCGGTCATATCCCACCCTCACACTGGCTCCAAGACCCTCGGGTGGGGGGCGGCAGAATCATAGGAGAGTGCGGTCACTTCTTCGACTTGTTCGACTTCCTGGTCGGCTCGTCGGTTAGGTCCGTGAAGGTGTCCAGCGTGCCATCAGGGACTGGGAGGGTAGTGTCGCATGACAACTTCGTCGTAAGCATGGACTGGGAGGACGGGTCAGTCACTTCACTTACCTACACTTCGCTTGGTAGCAATGCCATGTCCAAGGAGAGGATAGAGATTTTCGGTGGGTCGAAAAGTATCGTTGTCGACGATTTCAAGACAGCTGAATTCCTGGGGTATTCGCTCGGACCTATCAGGTTCGACCGGCAGGACAAGGGCCACGCCGAGGAGTTCGGCCAGCTGGCGAAGGCGTTGTCGGGAAGGGAATCCACCATGATTTCATTCGAGGAAGCGTACAAAGCGACAAAAACCTCAATCCTGGTGGACAGGATGGTTAGGTCAAGCGAGCCGATCCATCCAGACTCGCAGACCCCTGCCTCCCGGTAGGCCACAATCGTGTCCTGCGACGATACGCCATGAGCAAGAAAGGGGAGAGCGTTGCAAAGAAGGCGACGCAGGGACTCGCCTTCAATTCGGTCAGAACGATTCTCTCCGCCGTCATTTCCCTGGCCTACAGCATCCTCGCCGTAAGGTACCTTCACATCCAAAGCTTCGGGGTGCTCGTTTTCCTCGACAGCATCTTCTCTCTCTTGGGAGGCCTGTTCATGCCTCTAACGCACCAAGCCCAGGCCAGGTATGTCCCCGAGTTCATGGCACAGGAGAGATACCCTCTCGTGCGCCGCCTGATCGGTATAGGCCAAGAGATCAACATCGTGCTCGCCCTGGCTTTCGCACTTCCTTTCGTAGTATTCGCGTCCCCAATAGCGGTGGCTCTGGGAAACCCCACCTGGGCGGTATTCATCCAACTCATGGCTCTCAGCATGGTGATCTCGGCAGGGCTCGGGATTCTGAAGGCGATTCTCAATGCATTCTACGACCAGAAATTCCTGAGCATCTGGGAGAGCTTCTTTTCGTTCATGAGTCTCGTCCTCTTGATCCTATTTGTCGTCTACCTACAGTGGGGGGTTCTCGGCGCGATTCTCGTTGGCATCATCACCTACGGCGCCTCGGGGCTTCTCTACGCGTATCGCATGAGCTCGAACTACTCCTCCAATGTCAGGGGGGAAACGGAGCGGATAGGGAAACCACTTGCGGCACGAATCAGAAACTACGTGATTCCGAACGCAGTTTCAAATCTCGTCTCGCAGTTCGCGAACGCCTACGGCGGGGTCCTCATCCTGGGCCTCCTCACGAACTCGGCAGATGTCGCATACTTCGACATCCCCAACACCTTCGTCCAGAGGGTATTCAGCCAGGTGCAGCTAATCATAGGCGGACTCAGCCTGGTAACGTTGGTGGAAGTCAATGTCAGGAGCCCGGGAAACCTGGCGCTTGCTACGAGGCAATTCGTTAAGTTCGTCAGCATCTACGCTGTCCCAGTGATGGCGGGCGGGCTGGTGCTAGCGTCTCCGATCTTGACAGTTCTCTATGGTTCCCAAGCCCTTCCTGCGGTTCTCCCGTTTCAGGTACTTTTGGTAGTGTTGGGAGTGGTCACCATACTCCAGTTCAGCGTCACGCTCCTCTTCGTTCTTGACAAGGCATTCAGGGCCTTGCTCTGGGCAGGCGTGAACACCGTGATTCAGCTGGCTCTGTTCTTGATCCTCATCCCGACCATGGGGGTGATGGGTGCCGTGATTGCACTGTCGGCATCCGCCTTGGTCACAGGGGTGGGGATGACCTACGACGCTTCTGTACGACTAAAGGTGGGCGACATCGTGCCTTTCAACGCCATATTCAGGGCGACTCTGGCAGCGATTGTGATGGCGTTGTTCGTCTATGCAATGGGTCTAGTGATTCCGATCACCAACGCCGTGACTCTGACCCTTGCGATTGTCTTGGGCATACTGGTGTATCTCCCGTGCCTGCGGTTCATGAGAGTCTTCAGTGAAACCGACAGGCGGCTGGTCGAAGGCTCATCCATTCCCTTCAAGTCCCTACTGCTGAGATTCTTCTGGAGGACTCGGGAAGACTGACGGCAGACGTCCCTCAGCGGCAGACCTCTCTAGAGCAGAGCATCAGCAACCTCTGGGCCTGGCTCCGCACTTGGGAGGATGCCGAGGGAGGCATTCACGGTCCTGTCGTGTATCACCACAGGGACAACCTTAGAGTTCTCAGACCGGACACGTGGACACAGGGGGCCGCGCTGCTGGGCCTTCTCAACGTGCACAGGAGGTCGGGAGACGCAGAGTTCCTAGACGATGCCAAGAGGCTGGGATCCTTCCTGACCTCCAACTACATTCCTGAGCTTCATGTCTTCAGAGACTCCAATTTTGACCAGAAACCGCTGGGGAGGCCGGCGCTTGAGGGCAACGCCATTGCGAGCCTTTCGCTCCTCCAGCTGGCGCGGAGCCTCGGGTCAGAGGGAGGCAGCTTCGCAGAGACAGCGAGGGACAACATCGACGAATTCGTTACGAAGGAATGGGATCCAGTCGCAAAGTCCTTCGCGGTGAAGTACCATGCCGGGAGGGCCCATATCCACAACAAAGGGGCCATGGCGATTCTGGCCATCCTGGCTTCCGACGAGGACCACGGAGGAGAGCTCACCGGAAGGTACGCCGTCCCCGCGGCCGACTTCATGGTTGCCTGCCAAGTAAAGCAGGGCGAGATGGCTGGGGCTTTTCCATACGCCGACAGAGACAATAGCTACAGGACAATCTACTCCCTCGTGACCGCCCTCGGACTGTTGGGACTGCACCGGGCCACTCAAGAGCCAAAGTACCTGCAAAGCGTCGAGAAGCTGCTCGATCATCTGTCGAAATTCGTCGACGCCAGGACGGGCCTCATCTGTCACTACCACCACACGGGGTACCCCCAGTGGGTGACAGATACCATACTATACCACCTTGTAAGGATGCTCGCATTCGACCAGGAAGAGGGAGGTGCGTCCGGAAGCAGCAAGGACCTCTCTGACGTGCTTGCCTACCAGTA
>Ga0187780_10000708_pt1 | contig 24678 bp, 26 predicted proteins | sample 1015_Q2_SP10_20__FD_132429 | JGI IMG/M metagenome (GOLD analysis project Ga0187780, IMG submission 132429) | Tropical peat soil microbial communities from peatlands in Department of Meta, Colombia - 1015_Q2_SP10_20_MG | ecosystem: Environmental > Terrestrial > Soil > Wetlands > Peat | place... | reverse complement strand
GGACTTAAGTGACCGTTGTCAGGTTGTCAGCGGTGATTTCTTGCATTCCGTGCCGGTTGGCGCCGATGCCTACGTTCTTTCACGGGTCATTCATGGGTGGGACGACGGAAAAGCGATTGAAATTTTGAAAACCGTCCGCGCTCCCGGCTAAAGGCCGACTGCTATGGTTCGAAACCATGATTCGGGACGACAGGCGGCTTTCATACCTGTTGTTGTCGGACTTGCAAATGATCATTCGCAGGGGCGGCTGCGAAAGGACCGAAAGACAATACCGTGCGCTTTACGAGCCTGCGGGTTTTAAGCTGACTCGGGTCATCCCGACTTTCTCCCCGACCGGTATGACGATCATTGAAGGCAAGCCGGCCTGAGATCGCCTCCAATCGTTCGCCAGCAAGCGACAGCCGTACATGGGCACAAAAGTGCGCAAAGGGCGAAAAGCAGCAACTGAAGGTGCGCTTTAAGTCCAACCAAAGTTTGCTCGGCAAACCGACAGGTTGGGGCAAGGCGCCAGGCGAGGGAGCATTAGGGTGAGGCAGCTGCCAAAACGCCTGCGGCGTTGTGCACGAGGCAAAGCGCAAGCCCTCGCTTGTCCGAACGGATCTGCAGGGCTAGGACAGCGCCGCGTGAACGAGCTGCGGCAGCACTTCGGTGGCCTTGCTTCGCAAGCAGTGGGTGGCGATTTCATCGATCGCGGTCCGGTGCGGATCGATTACTACAACGGCTGCGCCGGCCCGTTGCGCGATCAACGGCAGGCTCGCGGCCGGCTGAACAAGCCCGGACGTCCCCACGACGATCATTAGGTCGCAGGTCGACGCGGCGGCCTCGGACCTGCGCCAAGGGGCAGATGGTAGCGGCTCGCCAAACCAGACGACACCTGGCCGCACTTGACCGCGACAGGCGCTGCATGTTGGGGGTTCGATCCGCTGCCCTCCTTCCGATTCGACGGGAGGTGCTGCCTCGAGGCGGTAGTCAGCGCCGCAGCGAGTGCACCGGGGAAAAAACAGACTGCCGTGCAGGTGCAACACATTTCGACTGCCGGCTCGCTCATGCAGATCGTCGACATTCTGTGTCACGACGATCGTCTGCGGCCGGGCCGCCTCCAGGTGCGCCAACGCGAAATGCGCGTCGTTTGGTTTAGCCGTTGTCACCTTGGCGCGCCGCCATTCGTACCAGCCCCAAACGAGCGCTGGGTCTTGTTCAAATGCCTCGGGGGTCGCCAGCTGCTCGGCATCAAAGCGCTCCCACAAGCCAGTCAGCGCGTCACGGAATGTCGCTAGGCCGCTCTCGGCGGAGATTCCGGCGCCGGTAAGCACGATCGTTTTCGCCGAGTGCCGGATCAAGTCGGAGATCACGTCAAAAGCCATGGTGAGATGCTGGCCGCGGGACCTTGTTGTGCAATTTGCCCTGGCTGGGTGCCTCGATATCCGGCCGGGGGCGCTTGCTCGCCGAACGGAAAGCGAAATCTAAGACGCAGAACCCTCGCGGGCCAGAAAATCGAGCTCTTCTGGCGTCGAGGCGCGCCCCAGTATGTGATTGCGGTGCGGATATCTCCCGAATCTGTCGATTGTTGATTTGTGCCTGCGCTCGGACGCCAGGCTTGATTCCATTCCCAAGGTGCCGAAAAGTTTCAAGGCCCACTCGTGGATCAGCGCAGACTCGCTGTGCATAAATGGCATGTAGATGAAGGCTCGCTGGGCAACAGGCAAGAGCTGGTCGGCACCTACTGCCACCGCCTCCTGGGCCAAGCACAGTGCCAGTGGATCAAACGCGAAACTGTGCGGATCGTCGCGGTAGATGTTGCGCGAGAATTGGTCAAGCACGATGATTTCCGCAAGACGCCCGCTGGGATGTTCCCGCCAGCTGTACAGCTCACACCGCGTGGCGGCACGGTGGATCGCGCCGAAGCGCATCGCTATGTCGCTATCGAATCGAGGATCGTGCGCCCACCATTTGCTCGGGCGAGTCTCTTCGAACCAAAAGCGGATCACTTCTTCAGGGTTCACGTTCTGCCGACCGTCCCAAAATCGATTCGCCCGCAAGCTCGCGGTGCCAGATCAGTTCACCGTCGCGATGGATCTCGCGCACGCGATGAAACGGCACTTCGTGCACGGTCCCGTCCGCCTCGGTTGCAATGAAAGAAAAGTGGTTGCCCGGTTCAATATCGATACTCTCGAGCGGCACACGTACGATCCCATGTTCGATGCGATCGTAATACCCGATCGTGAACCGGCCAACGCCGAAGCTTGGATCCCAGCGGATACGGTTCAAAACGTCCTGTATCGGAATCACGGCGCCCTCAGCGAGCCAAAGCGTGCACACGCGCTAGGTCGAGCACGCCGGAGGCGCCCCAACCGCTGACTCCCGGCGGAACTTCGGGTCGAAATGCCTCGTACAGCTCGTACGCTTGCTGGGCCAAATCCTCCGGCGGCAGGGAGTGCGCCAGGGCGACCAGCGCTTGCTCGACTGCGCCGAGCGCGCCACCAAACTTGCCTTCCAAGTAGCGTTGCACGCTCTCAGGGCTGACGGGCTTGTCCTTCGAGAGCGCACGCAGACCATCGGGTGTCTGCACCACCGGTACCGCGCGATGCATCAGGTCGACGTGCAAAACCTGGCCCGGGGCAGCGCGCTTGCGCCTGAGCTCTTCGGGCGCCGGCTTAAAGATGCCAAGCGATCGGCCTTTCGCATAGGCATTGAGGCCGGCGACCACGCGCCCGAGCGTCAGCGCTTCATCGCGGTGAAAACCGAGACGCTGAGCGACGACCGCCGCCCACAAAGTGAGCACCGGTGCACGATTGACAAGGACGCGAGACCCGCCGGCGGCGGCGCCTGCCGATGCTGCCGACCCCGCTGCCTTTATTTTGCGCATTGATGTTGCTCCGACCCAACTCACATGAGCCTGGCAGGGGCAGTTTGATTTGTGCGCTTCGTTGCGTCAATCCTCCTTGCTCGTGCTATGGATTCCAATGGCCGGCTTAGTTCCTGTCCGATGGCGCGGCGTCTGATCCAACCGGTTGGTGACCTTGCGCGATGCAAATACGGTCCAAAAGAATGCCCGAAGGGTGGTCGTCGCAGGCCGTCGTCGCGGGCGCTGGGACCCTCAAGCACCAGGTCAATTACGCAAGCTAGGCCGCGGGTTGCGGCCGGCGCGGGTGCACAAAGCTCCGATGCGTGGGTGCTGCCGGCGCTCGGCCCCGCGCGAGCGAGTTCAGAAAGCCTTCGGTAACGCGCTGACCTCTTCGCAGGATGCGCCCGATGCGGCGGCGTGCGAACCGCGGCAAAAGGATCGAAATTGCGTACATTGGGAACTAGCGCGCATGAGTCGCGCTGCCAACGTGATTTTTCCACTCGAGAACGGGCCCGCCGATCTGGGCAGACGAAAATGCTAATTGCCGCAATTTTTCTGCTTATCTTTGCCGTGATCAGCGGTGTGTTCCTGGGCGTTTACATCTTTTTCGGGAAGACGTATCCGCCGATTCCCCTCGCCATTGCCCACGGTGCTTCGGCCCTTACGGCTCTTGCGCTGGCCATCGCGGGATCCATGGGCGCAAGTGCAGCGCCTCTCTTGAAAGTTGCGCTCGCCGCGTTGGTGGTTGCAGCCCTTGGCGGGGCTTTTTTGTTTAGCTGCCAGTTGCGCGGTAAACCGCACCCCTGGCCCGCGCTTGTGGCGCACGCGCTGCTGGCTTTCGGGGGTTTCGTTGGCTTTACGCTGGCCGCATTGACGTCCCTTGCCCGCTGAGGTTGCACAAGGCCGGTTGCTTGCCTGCAAAAATGCGAGGCCCATTTTTGTCGCGAGCCCTTTGGGTGATGATCATCCCCGGAGGGGCATCGACCGATACGCAAACGACCAAAATGAATTGTTCTTCGATGCGCCTTGCGCCAGCGTTGCGAAGATTAAGTGAGACGCACTATCAGCCTTCCAGTCTCAATTCGAAAAAGGGGGCAAAGCCGTGGCCTAGGAGTGGGTCTCGCCGCGCACCGCGGCGCTGGTCACTGCGAGATTTGGGCGCGAGGAACCTGGGTCGAACAAAAATGCCCGTTACGGCTTGCGGCCGCAGGTGAGTAATTGCATGCAGCAGTTGGAGGAATCAAGGGATTTATCTATCTCACACCGGGCAATTTTGCCCATTCGACTTGCGACCGCTTGAGACAATGCGCAAAACACAGTTTTTGCGTTGCGCGGCGTCAGAGCGGCAACCGTCTACTGGGAAGACGGGCCCTAGCCTCCCTGTGGAAGGAAGATCCCAACCTATGAGCCGGTCGCTATCTGCCAGACTCTCGTATGCCTTTGGCTTCATCGTTGTTGCACTTTTCGTTAGTGCCGCCATGGTGTGGAATTTCAAGCAGGCCGCTGAGCGGAACATCGGCAGCGGCCGCAGAAATACGCTCGATACGGCGGCTCTGGCGGACGCGCAAAATGCTCTTTGGGCACTGCGCTGGGGCGTCGCTCAGTACATCGCAGTTCCCGACGCAGCGGTCCGAGCGAAAATTCTTGCTGACAGTACAAAACAGCGTGCCGATTGGGATCGCGCCGTTTCGCAGCTACGGGGCATGGACATTGGCGAGACAGGCAGCGCGTTGCTTGCGAGTGTGCGGGAGAACTTTGACAAATACACCGCCTCCCGCGAAAAATGGATGCAACTAATGTCCGAGGGCAAAGTTGCCGAAGCCGTCAAAGAGCGTGCCGACGTCACGACTCCGATGGGCGCTGCAACCGTCGAGGCGATTAGCGCTCTCGTCGAAGTGCAACGACAGCGAAGCAGCGAGGATTCCAACGCGGCTGGGCGCGACCTGGAGGGTATGAAGTATTGGGGCACGGTAGTACTGGCGTTCATGGTATTTGCGGCGGTGATGGCCTGCGTAATCGCGGTTTGGGTGGTTCGTTCGATTAGCGGGTCGATTCACCAAGCGGTCGCGGTGGTCCGCACGGTCGCCTCAGGTGACCTTTCGTCGCAAATCGAAGTTGCAGGCGCTGACGAGATTTGCCAACTGCTCGCCGAACTGCGCAAAATGAACCAAAGCCTGGCAGCGCTGGTTGCCCAAGTGCGGGCAGGAGCGGCCGGAATTGCGGCGGCAACGGGCGACATCTCCGCAGGCAACCAGGATCTTTCGCAACGCACCGAGCAGCAGTCGGCATCGCTGAAGCAGGCCACGGCGTCGATGGAACAGATCACGACCACGGTCCGGCAGAGCGCGGAAAACGCCCGTCAAGCCAATGAACTGGCAGTTGCCGCAAGGAGCGCCGCTGAAAGAGGTGGCGACGTCGTCGCCGGCGTCGTGCAGACAATGGATGCCATTGCGGGTTCCAGCAGGCGGATGGCTGAGATCATCAATGTGATCGATGGCATCGCATTTCAGACAAATATTCTTGCTTTGAACGCGGCCGTCGAGGCAGCGCGGGCGGGTGAGCAAGGGCGCGGCTTTGCGGTGGTGGCGGGCGAAGTGCGCAATCTGGCGCAGCGAAGCGCACATGCCGCGCGCGAGATCAAGGAAATAATCCAAGACAGCGTCCAAAAGGTCGACGCGGGCAACAGTTTGGTTGGTGACGCGGGATCGTCGATGGCAGAGATTGTCGAGCGGGTGAAGCGGGCGACGGATCTCTTAAAAGACATCTCGCAATCCTCATCGCAGCAAAGCGCCGGCATCGATCAAATCAGCGATACGGTGAACCAGATCGACCACGCCACGCGGCAAAATGCCATCCTTGTGGAGCGATCGTCGGCATCGGCACAAAGCCTTGCAAAGCAAGCCGAATGTCTCGCGCAGGCGGTCGCGGTCTTCAAGCTCGGCAGCGACGAGGATGCGAAAGTCGCCGTGGCAACGGCCGGCGTAGCCCACTAGCGATCCGCATCCGAGCGGGAGGTGCTCAGTTGCCGAAGGCTGTGCGGCGCTTGCAGCTGGCGGTTGCCACGAGGTATTCCAAAGGTGTGGCTCGTCGCGTTGCCGTTCGCCTGCCTATCGGAGTGAACAAATGCGGGTCACGCACTTTTTTGCGGGCAGCGATCAAAACGCGCGCGCGAGGTACTTTGCGATGAGCCTCGACTGGCCTTCCCAACCTTGCTTGTCGGCAGCGTAGGCAAGGGCACGGCGCGATACCGGTAGAAGGTCGAAACCCGATTCGCTAATCGTCAGCATCGTGCCGCCCGTCGCCAGCGCGAGTTCAAATACGACGCGTGTCATGGGCTCCATTGTGTAGTCAACGCCCGGTTCGACGGCAAACGGGTGCCACCGGAAGGAAAATCGCTGCATCGGCTCGACTTGCTCGACGATGCATTCGAATAATTTTCCTTCGTACGGCGCTTGGGACTTGGCGATTTCTTGGTCTACCTTCGTTGGGACGATTCTTCCCGTGAGCCGGGCGCCGGAAACGAAGCCACCGTCAAATTGCACCCCGAACCAAGAACCGAATTGTTGCGCGTCGCTGATGGCCTGCCAGACGCGCGCACACGGTGCCCGCAGCAAGATCGCCTTCTCAATACGATCGGTCGACACGGTCATATGCGACCCATTGGCTGCAGGTACCGTAGCACGGTGTGCATGCGCATGCCGGTAGGGCTTTGTTTTTGACCCGCGCGGGCAATTGAAGAGTTTGCGATCGCCTCTGAGATTCTGCTGGCGTCAAAACTGCCGCAAGACCCCCCAAGCTGTGCGCTCGTGCCTGGGTCGCGCCCGCGTTGTTTGCGATCGCGGCAACGCGCTGCAACAGCAACGCGAAGGCAGGCGGCAAATTTTCTCCGACGACATTCATCGCTTGGACGTTTGCATCGTGCAAACGGGCCAAAGCGTTGATTTTGCGTGCGGACGCCTATGCGCGCTGCCTGCTCAGCGGATTTTCGTGCGTTTGGGCTAACGCTTGTGTGTAACCAGGCAAGGGAAATAGCTCGTACTTTGACCGCCTTTTGGCCAAGGCGGGAACCAACCGTTTTGCGGATCGCGAATCAATTCGCCAATCGCGCGCATCAAGGGCACGCGCCGCGTGGCACAAACTTGATGTCGATCACGGCTTAACTGCCACTGACGCCATAGCCTATGCGACAAACACCTGCCTGCGGCGCGCGCCTGTCCGCGTGCGCAGGCTGCATGTGCGGGCAACTTGCATCGGAGGTCGGTTACCCACGATGGGCACGGAAAAATCGCAACGCAAGGTGATATACAAGTTCACCTATCCGAACGGGAAGATTTACGTCGTGAAGGACTTGAAAGACTCCATCACGTTTTTCGGCAAAGTCAACGAAGCGCTCTTGGCAAAAGACTTCACGCGCAAACAGCGCCGGGACTTTACGGTTCGGCGAGAGATTATTTGGGAGTCGGATACCGCGAGCGACGAAGAAGTCGGGCAGACTGAGGCCGCTTATATACGCGCCTTGGGTGCGAATGACCCCAAGATGGGCTATAACGAGTGGCCTGAGTTCAAAAGCAGAGCATGACAGCGCGGCTGCGGACACTTGAGGCCGAGCGGAGGTTGATCTGACGTAGCGGGTTCATCGTCCGCAGCATAAATACCGCCAGCGCGGCGCCGGCGCCCGCGAGGTGGCTCTGAGGAAGGGAAACAACCGATTGCGGCAGCGCGGCCGTCAGCAAGGAACGGTCTAGCGCGCATTCGAGCGCAATTTTGAGCGTGACTAGGCCCAGCGCGAGCGCAAACAGTACGCGCCGAGGACCTTTTTCGCACGCGCCGGCAAGGCACAGGTAGGTGGCTGCAGCACTGACGATGCCCGAGAGGCCGCCGAAATACCGCAATTGCGGCAAATGCCAATAAAGCACAAGGCCGACGGCAAGTCCTGCGACGATATAGACAAGCCCGAGGTATCTCGCCCCGCGCACTTCGACCATCGAGCCGACCGCCAGCAAGCCAAGCACGTCGCTAGCAAAGTGTGCAGCCGACAGATGCACAAAGTTTCCGCTGAACAATCGCCACCATTGACCGTTGGCAATCGCAACGCGATCAAAAATCAGAGCATCAGCGATCGGGTCGAAGAAAAAGGCGGCCGCGGCCACTGCGCAGACAAGTAGCGTCCAGGCAGGAAATTTGCATTGCGTCATGAGGCACCTCGCCCGCGCCATAACTGTGCTCCAGCCAGCGCCAAAAGCAACACGAGCCAGGTGAAATCGAGGCTCCCGGCACCCGCGGGCCCAGGGTACAAGGCGCTGCGCACGATTTGGTATTCGTCGGGTCGCTGCTTCACTTTTTCCTTAAATTGGACCAGCTGCTGGTCCAGGTTCATGATCATCTGCTTCGCGGCCTCATCAAAACTGCTCTCACTATCGTGCCGCAGTTGCTCGCTGGCGTTGACGAGCGTGGCGCTAGCCTTGACGTGACTCGTTCCAGGTGCGCGGAAAAGCATCTTGCGGCTCTTGATGTCCAGCACCACGGTGTCAAGCATTGTCTGCGTGTCGTTTTTCTCGCCCGGCACGACATAGGCTCCGACGATCGTCCAATACGTCAGGCTCAAGATGCCCTCGTCCGTGAATTGGATCTGGTCATAGGACACGAGCGCAACTACGTCGATCCCGTACATCGTCCGAATCTGATCAAGGTTCGGGAACCCGCCTTGGGGCTTGAGGTACGCCGAGGGAATGATTTCAATTTCCCTGACGAATGGAGACTGGCGGAAGTGGTCGGCTACCTGCTGCAGCAATTGCGTCTTGCGTTGCTCGGTTAGCACAGTACTGCCATGCGCCTTGCTGGGCACAAAAGCGATGCCGACGCGCAGCAAAAGCGTAAGGACCGGGACCGCGGGCGCAACGACCGGCTCCTTGGTGTCCGGATACAGGAAATCCACGACGCTGGCCGACGCATGGCGTTCGCGCGTTGTCGCGCATCCTCCGAGCACGAACGACAGACCAATCGACGCAAGCAAAACAACAAGAATGCAGCACGAGCGGCTGGCGTGCATGAACGTGCTTTCTTCCTTATGTATTTGGCACCCGGCACATGACTGCGTCATCGCTTTGTTATTTGCGTTGGCCATATGCGTATTGCGGAAAATTACAAGTGTACGGTTGGACGGTGCGTGTAGCCCTTACGCTACCAAGTCTTCTAATCTGCGCCCTGCGTGCCAGTGCACGTGCATCGAGGTGCGCATAGGGTTGCGACGCGCGGGGAACTTTGTGAAGAAGTGCGGGTCGTATTGTGCGTTTGTCTGTTGCACGGCGACACGGATCACGAAGGGGAGCGTCATGCGTTCGTCTTACGCATGTGCTACACCGTGGATCCGCGGCTGCGCAATGGTGTAATGCGTTTGCTCGATGGGAACAATTCGCGGCGCGACGCACAATGGTCCCGGATCAGACGCTTTTGGCAAGGAGTGCGTATGACGGACGACTTCGAAGAAGTGCTCGCTGGGTCCGTGGGTTCGAATGCATCGGCTGCATCGGCGCTTGAAGGTGCGACAGCGGCGCGACCGAGTCCGGAGCTGGTTTCCGAGATTTATGGCAAGTCTCCCGCACCGTTGCGAACGAAGTTGCTTGAGTGTCTGCTTCGCCCCGTCGGCCCGTTGGCGCTCGTGACAATCGCCACCGGCGCATTTAGTCACTTGCTGCATCGACTTACGCGTGAAGCTTCGCCGATTTCACTCGATGAAGCGGCACGCATTACGTCCGAGCATGTACTGGAGCTCGCGCGGTATGTCGAGCAATGCAGTCCGCATGAACTGATGCGCATCGGCTCGCTGATTGCGGCAAATCCCATGGGTATTGCCACCATGAGCGGATCGGCGTTGCTGCTGGCACTGGGCGCCTGGAGCGCCTCGCGCTAGATCTCAAAGAATCTTTTGCAGCAGTATTGCCTGGCCCGCGGCCGGGTCAAGCATATACGGCTCAAACCCTGCCCTTTCGTACACGCGCAGCGCTTGCTGGTTGTTTGACAGGACCTCGAGCGTCACTTTGCAGCAATGCAGCCGAGTTGCCAGCTGCTGTGCCCACTCGAGAAGGGCCTTGGCAACTCCGTGGCCGCGCTGCTCCTTGCGCACGACGATGTCGTGGATATTGAGCAAGGGCCGGGCCGCAAAAGTAGAAAAACCAGTAAAGCAATTGATGAGCCCCACCGGTTCTTCCCCGATGTAGGCAAGGGCGCCGGCGTAGCCCGAAATCTCTCGTAATCCTGGCACGAGCCGCTGCCGTGCTTCATGGGTCAGGCCTTTGCCGCCACCCATCGGGTCGCGTGCGTAATGCTCGAGCAGCTCGATCAGTGATTGCGCGTGCGATGGGTTTTCCAAATCGATGGCCCCAACACGAGTCGAGTTCAGCGTCATCACGGTCATTACCTTTCCGCCCAGCGGATGAAAATCGCGTTTGCGCACATGAAGGCGTCGTCTATCGTCCGCAACCAAAAGTGGCCGGCGCAGTCCAGGTGTTGCCACCTAACCAGGCGCCGGCGTTGACCCGGTGCTGAACGCGCTCGGCGCATGCTTGCGGCCTCCGCGAGGCCCTTGAAGTTGCCGCGTTCACTGATGGGCGCACTGCCCCTTTTTCTCGAACCAGTACACGACGTTGCCGGCTACCACAATGCTACCGGAGACAACGGCGCTGGCCGCGGTGACCGCGCCCATTCCGACGAGCAATGCGACACAGCCCTCGTTCGCGCACCGTACAAAGCCCCCAATTTGCGCAACTTCTAGGTTCATCTGGCGCGCGTAGATCTTGCAATCCGCATCGTAGACGCTGGTAGTGCGTGGAACGTACACGCAAGCGGCTAGCAATCCAGCAATCAATAGTGCACAACGCTTCACCCTCATCACCCACGCGCTCGTCCAGGATCAAGGACGGCAGCAAACACCGCTTGTCGGCCGCAAAAGCGGCCCGTTGCCGGCGTCGCTCGTTCTTGAATTTCGTTGATTCCTTTTTGAAAATCCATCGGATATTCCCGCAGCAAGATAAAACCCAAGCTCTCGGGCATGCTGATGCGACAAGCGCAAAGTCTTTGCCGGCCGGTTTTCACTTTGCGTATTAATCCAACAGCGAGTATGGGCCGCCCCTTTGGACTGCTCGTTGATACGCAGGGCGCGCGCGGATCACTTCCACCCAACGCCGCAGGCGTTGGTGGGCCGCGCGTAAAGCCCCACGCTTCTCGGCCGCCTCCAAAGGAAAACTCATTTGAATGTCGGCGGCGGTAAATTCGGCTCCCGCGAACCACTCGGAGCGGTTTAGTTCCGTCTCGAGAAAGTCCATATGCAAAGCAAGCTGCGGATCGATCAAGCGTTGGCGCACGCCGCGTTCAATGGCCCGAGCCAAGGGTCGCAATAGCCCAGGCATGGGAGGACGCGAGATTCGGCTAAACACAAGTTTGAGCAGCAGCAAAGGCATGAGCGAGCCCTCGGCGTAATGCATCCAGTACGTATAACGCAGCCGCTCCTCGGAGTCCGACGGTGGAATCAATCGGCCTTGGCCATGCACACGGACCAGGTACTCGATGATGGCGCCGGACTCTGCGATTGTGCGGCCATCGTCGGTGACGACGGGCGCTTTCCCCAGCGGGTGGATGGCGCGCAGTTCTGGCGGCGCCAGCAAGGTACGGGCATCACGCTGATAGTGTCTTATCTCGTAAGGCAGGCCCAGCTCTTCAAGCAGCCACAAGACCCGCTGTGACCGGGAATTATTTAAGTGGTGGACAATCAGCACGATCGAATTGCTCCAGTGCTTGCTTGCGCAAAGACGTGCTTTGGTATCACACAACGCGCGGCTGCGCTAGGGGACATCGGCGGCTTTGGCCGGCAATTTATTCTGGCGCCTTCCGCGCCCGGCCTTGCATCACCAGCGCAATAAGCGCGGACCAAATGTTGCGCCGACGGCCGTTGGTATCAGCATACCTAGTACGTACCAAATGCCGAGAAACGGTGCAGCAAGCTCCGGACAGTGCAATGTATACACCAGCGCCGCGAGCGCGCCGGCGGCAAAGCCGCCGGCGGCGCCGGTTAGGCGCAATCGCGTGGGCGCAAGACCACGCATGGTCCAAATCATGGCAATGAACAATGGCACGGAAACCAGCGCAATCAGCAATGGGCAGACGCTGGCGGTTTGTCCAAATATCAAATCGGCGCGCTGCTGCGGGGCGGCAACGATCAGGCTGGCCGCCGCCAGCATCCATATCACGATCACAGGAGCGGCAAGAGCCGCGGGGGCTAGGCCAAGCCGCACCCCAGGCAGCGACAGGCGCGCAACGCACGCAAGACCTGCGGCGCCAAGGGCGACGCAAAACGCCTCTCGAACCCAGAACATTGGAACAAACGCCTCCTGTAGCAGCTTGGGGTGCAACCCCAGGGCTCCGACAGTAAGTAGCATTGCGGCCAAGCTGCCGGCGGTCACACTGGCCAGATAACGGCGCGCACGCTGCCTCGGGTCTACGGCCTCGGCTCCCGTTGCAAGAAAGTCGACGAGCTCACCGGTCTTCACGCTTCACCCCTGACCTTTGCCGCCAGGGCTTTAAGCCCTCGATGCACGCCGATTTTTACTGCCGATTCGGACATTCCCGTGCGCTTGGCGGCCTCGGCTACCGAGAGTCCTTCGAGCTTGACGTAAATGATTGGCAGACGGTGGCGCTCGGGCAGCTCAGACAGCAGCTTGGAAATATCTCGACGCGCATCGGCCGCGTCATTGTCCGAGGCAGCGAGCAGATCCCCTTCTTCTTCCAGGGGATCATGAAGTAGGTCAGTGCGTGATCGGCGGCGAAGCAGGTCGATCAGTTTGTAGCGCGCCAGCGCAAACACCCATGCCGTAAGTGGCTGTCGCGGATCATAGGTGTGGCGTTGATTGTGCACTGCCAGCAGCGATTCTTGCACGAGATCTTCTACCTCCTCCGGCAAACGCGTGAGCCGTTTGCGCAAAAACGCCCGCAAGTGGGCGGCCAGCTCCTTTAGGAACACGTGGTACGCGGCCGAGTCGCCATCGAGGCCACGCAACAGCAGACCTCGCAGACGCTCCTCGTTCGATGGCATGAGGCCTTCTCCGTGTATTCGCACCGGCGCCGCGTCTGGTTACAGCAGGCCGAACTTTCTCGGGTGCCAGGTCCGCGCCAGCACAAATTGTGCCTTGCCCCGTAACCGAACGTCACTTGCGCGCGAATTAACCAGCACGCAGCCTGTGTGTGCCGCGACGTAAGCCTGCCGCGTAGGCTCGATTACACCTTTAGGGGAAATGCACATATGCGTATTTGCGTCACAACGATCCTGATTTTCAGCAGCATGTGGTCAGTCGCGGCGCCGGTCGTCGCCGCTGGCAGCTGCGAGGTGCGCAGCGGTCCGCGCACCGCTGCGCTAGTCGAGCTCTACACTTCGGAGGGCTGCTCCAGCTGTCCGCCGGCTGACCAGGCGCTGGGCAAGTTGCGCGAGTTGCTCGGGCCGGACGCCGAAGGTTTTGGTCTGGCACTACACGTCGATTACTGGGATTACATCGGCTGGCGTGACCCGTGGGCGCAGGAAATCTTCTCCGAGCGACATCGGCGTTTGGTTTCCGCGAATCATCATGACGTCGTGTACACACCCCACTTCTTCGTCAACGGAATCGAGATGCGACCCGGACAAAGCGCGCTGCACGACGAGGTGCGTGAACTCAATGCGCAGCGGGCCCAAGCTCAGATTCAACTGAGTGCGGGCAGCACTTCAGCCGGCACGGTCACGCTGGACGTATCGGCGCAAAGTGACGCGAAGATAGGCAGTCCCGCGCTATACATCGTGGTGTCCGAAAACGGTCTGGTCTCCAACGTACGCAGGGGAGAAAACGCGGGCCGGACGCTAAGACACGAGCACGTGGCGCGTACCTGGATCGGCCCGATTGCACTTCACAACGGAGCCATCACGGTGCATCGCGAGTTGCCCCTCCCGGATCGCGGCAGCGGAGCGCGCTGGGAGCTTACGGCTTTTGTGGAAGATGAGCGGACCGGCAAGGTCGTGCAGGTGCTTGGCCTGCAACCGTGCACAACGTTCTGAGACGCCGGTCAGCCCCGCTCCGGCTGCCAATAGGCGTTAGCCAAGCTCGCGTTACGTCACTTGCTGCTAGTGCCATGGCATTGGCGCATGCAGGCTAGAGCCCCGCAACAGCGTCGAATCGGCCGCGAACCAAGCCCAGGCGGGCCAAAGCCATGAGCAAGAGCTCCGTCGCTCGGCAGCGCATCACGCGGTACCACGGGCGGGGCGTAAAAGTGCCGACCCGCGCGGTCTTTTGGCTAGCGAAAATGGCCGCGAGCGCACCGCGCCGCGTAGCCCGAGTGCCTTTTCATTTTGCTGCCGGCCCACTAATCGGACGAAGAACCGTTTTTTCATCAAGGCGAAAGCTCAGGGCGCCAGCGTCGTCCAGTAGCCTTCGTTTGCCGCGCGCAATCTGACTGTGCTAGAACAAAGTGCCGCGGTCGGCCCTCGCAGTGCGGCGATACGCCGTCGCGGTCCGGATTCGTCGGCGGTTGTGTGGGTGACGCCGGTAGCATTACGATTGCGGCAGACTGTAGAACCACACGTCAGGTCGAACGCGAAGGAGCGGCTCCTGTGTACGAAGAAGACGATTGCGACGTCAACGTCTTGCGAGGCGTCCTGCCGCTGATGTCTCGCCATGCGGCTGGCTATCACCCGATCAGCTACACCGTGTGGTACGAGTATGCGAAGGGCCGGCACGAGGCCCTGAGCCGCAGCATCGATGAAGAGCTCAAGCGCCAACAACGCCTGAGCGTTGCCCAGACTTACTTTCTGTACACCAAGCATCTTGTGGAGCCGGCCGAGCAGGCGCTGATGAGTGCCCGTTCGGGTCTTCTGGATCTGGTCGATCAGGTAAAGAAGGCGGTGCACGACGTCGACCTCGACACGTCGGACTTCGATGCAAAGTTGAGCAATTTCCAGCGCGGCCTAGCCACCGCAACAAGCGTCGATGACATGGGTGGCCAGGTTCAAACGATGTTGGCGGAGACCAAGCGTGTGAGCGAAGGCATCGGCAAGCTTTCGGTCCAGCTTGATCAAAGCAAAGCGGAAGTTCGCCGTCTGACCGATGAGCTGCACCGAGTGCGCGAAGACGCGCAAATCGATGCGCTGTCGGGTCTGCTGAATCGACGTGGGTTTGATCGCGAACTGCAACGCATGGCGCCCAAGGCCGGGGCGCTAGACGGGGCGCTTTCGGTGATCATGCTGGACATCGATCATTTCAAGAAGATCAACGACACCTATGGGCATCCGCTGGGCGACGTTGTGATTTCCGTCGTTGGCCGGCTATTGCATGAGTGCGTGGGCCAGACGGGCATCGCGGCGCGCTACGGCGGCGAAGAATTCGCCGTGCTGCTGCCCGAGCAGCCACTGGAGGAGGCACAAAAGCTGGCCGAGGTAATTCGAGCCAGCGTTGAGAATGGCCAAATTCGAAGACGCAAGGGAGACGCCCCAATCGGTGGAGTGACCATCTCCGCTGGCGTCGCGGCGTGGCGACGAAGCGAGGACGTGTCATCGGTCATCGAACGAGCCGATCGCGCGCTGTACGTTTCTAAGCGCGCAGGGCGAAACCGCGTTACAGCAGACGGTGGCTAGCGCGAGCAACCGACCTGCAGTTTTGCGTTCGCGCTCAGACCAAGGCAGCGCGCAGCCGCGGCCATAGCAGATTCACCGCCAAGCCAGCCATCACCAACGCTGCGGCAAACAACTTCCAGGCGGGTAGCGATTCTTGCAGCCACAGCGCCGAAGCGCCCATCCCGAAGACGGGCACGAGCAAGGCCATGGGTGTGATCGTTGCGGCCGGATGTCGCGCCAGCAGCCAGCCCCACGCGGCGTAGCCAAAAAGTGTGTTCCCCCAGCCTTGCCATGCGACCGCGGCCCAAGTGGCCCAATCGGCTCGCTGCAGTCCCGCGACGCTGGCTTCGCGGCCCTCAACAAGAAGCGACAAAATAAGTAGTGGCGCAATGCAGTAGGCACTGGACCACACCACGTACGCCAGCACGTTCGACGGATTTGCCTGTATGGCGGCCATGTTTCCCCCCGCCCAAGCGAGCGCGGCGAGCAGCACCAGTAGGACCCCGCCGATCGTGGTGGTGCCGTCGGTGTGCGCGCCAATCACGGCGATGCCCAATGTCGCAAGCAACAGTGCCAGCCACTGAAATGCGCGGACTCGCTCACGGGTGAGCCGAATCGACAGACCGATCGTAAAGAACACCTGGATCTGAATGACTAACGAGGCGATGCCGGCAGAGATGCGGCCATCCATTGCGATATAAAGCAGCCCGAATTGCCCGACGCCGATCAAGATTCCATATAGCGCAAGGTTCTTCCACGGCACCGACGGACGCGGCAGAAAAAATATTGCTGGTACCAGGGCCAGCGTGAAGCGCAACGTGGCAAACAACAGGGGCGGTAGATCCCGGAGGGCAATCTTGATGACCACGAAATTGGTGCCCCAGACGCTGACAACGGCGAGCGCGAGAAGAAAATGACGCCATGGAAGGGCCGCGGACACGCGGTCATTTTCGCACGCGAGTCCACTTCATCCGAATTGCCGAGATTTCATCCGGCTTTTTGGGCAACCGGCCGGCAAGGAGCGGTGCCAAATTGCAACGCCAAGGTGCGTCGGCCGCGGGGTGGCGCGCCAGGAAGGACCGAAACTTTGGATAAAACGGCAATTTATCGGAAGACCAAAAAGGGTCTTGCGGAAATCAGCTCTAGTCAGCGCTCAATTGACCGCCGCTTGCGACCTTTGCTGATCCTCGTAGACGGTCACCGCACGGCGGCGCGCATTCATGCGTTGATGGGCGGCATCGGTATCCAAGAACAAGATTTCGATCAGCTCGCGGCCGGGGGTTTCATCGAGACCATTGCCCGTCCCGATACCACCATTGCCGCAAACGACGATGTCAAGCCGACCCAGTCGCCGCCGCCCGCGCCGCCGCAACGGCGCAACGCACTTGAACGCTTTTCTGACGGACAACGATATTTGTGCGAGACCGCCGCAGACAAGCTGGGACTGTTGTCTTTCCTATTTGTGCTAAAGCTCGAAAAATGCAGCTCGGCGGAGCAGTTGCTCGCACTCTTGCCGGAGTTCGAGGAAGCGCTGGCAAAGAAGCTCGACAAGGATTACGCCCGGCATTGCCGCAAAATCGCCGAGACCATTTTGCGCGATTAAGCTGCGCGCGAGGTTCGCAGGCCCAAGCTCACTACACCTCGGTTTGGGCAACATCAGTTGCTTGGCCGCGCGCGATATCCCTCCTTCTCGATGGCCCGGATCAGATGCTGCACCTCCGCGCTTCCCACAACCGTTGCCTGACCTCGTTCCAAGCTGACTTCCGCAGACTGCACCCCTGAGACGCTTTTTAGCGCCCGGGTGACCGCCATTGCGCAGTGCGAGCAGGTCATGCCGCTGACAATGAGCTTGGTCGTGTTCATGGCAAGGTTCCTCCTCCGGGTTTCGCAATCATTGCCTGCGTCACAAGGGTGCCGGCCGACGTGGCGGATACCAAGCTATTTTCCAGGCCCGATGCCGCTTGCGCAGCTAGCTTGGGCATCCGCACCCGGCGCAGGCGCAAGCTGTTGGTGACTACGAAAACGCTCGATAGTCCCATTGCCAGTCCCGCAAACATCGGATTCATTCCGATGCGCCAAAACGGGTAAAACGCGCCGGCCGCCAACGGGATCAGCAGCGCGTTATAGAAAAAAGCCCAGAAAAGATTGGCGCGGATCGTCCGCATGGTACGAGTTGCGACCTCAAAGGCGCTCAACAATGCGCCAAGATCGCCGCGAGTAAGCGTGATGTCGGCGGCCTCGATCGCGATTTCGGTTCCTGTGGCAACCGCGATGCCGACGTTGGCCTGGGCCAATGCAGGCGCATCGTTGATGCCATCACCGACGAATGCGACGGTGCGACCGGACGCCTGCCGACGACGGACCTCCTCGGCCTTGGCAGCCGGCAACATCTGCGCCACGATGTCCTCGATATCGATCAGACGCCCAAGCTGACGCGCGGTCGATTCACTGTCACCGGTCACCATCGCGACCCGCAGGCCACGCGAGCGCAAGGCCGCAATCGCGGGCGCGGCGGTGGGGCGCAATGGGTCGGCAATCCCTAGCACGCCCCAAACGCTCGCGTCGACGCTCAGGTATACCAGTGTCCGTCCGCGCGCTGCCAGCGCCGCTGCGGCGGCTGCGCAAGGCTCTTTATCGATGCCTTCGCGGTCCAAAAGCCGTTCGGCGCCAAGAAGTATCCGATGGCCATCGACGGTCGCACGAACGCCATGACCGGGCAGCGCCTCAAATTCATCAGCGGCCGGCACGGCGATATGGCGCGCCTGCGCCGCTTGTGTGATCGCTTCTGCCAAGGGGTGCTCGCTGCTGGCATCGGCGGCGGCGGCAAGGCGCAACACCGCAAGCGTGTCTTTTCCGGGTGCCGGTTCGACCTCGGTCAGCTGCGGCTTACCCAGCGTGAGCGTTCCAGTTTTGTCGAACATAACCGTATCGACGCGGCTGAGCAGCTCCAGCGCTTCTCCGTGCCGAAACAGCACGCCGAGTTCGGCGGCACGGCCACTGCCGACAATGATTGCAGCAGGTGTGGCAAGCCCCATCGCGCAAGGACAGGCCACGACCAACACCGCAATCGTGCTCACGAGGGCCAAGGTGATCGCTGGTGGCGGACCAAAAGCGAGCCAAGCGATAAAAGTCAGGACCGCGATCGCGAGCACTACGCGTGTAAAGACTTCGACGACGCGATCGGCCAGGCGCTGAATTGGCAGTTTGGACCCTTGTGCACGCTCAACCATGCGGATGATCTGTGCTAGGACCGTCCGCGCTCCCACCTCCCGCGTCTCGATCTGCAGCACACCGAGCTGATTGACCGTGCCGCCAATCACACGATCGCCAGTGCGCCGCGCCATCGGCATGGCTTCGCCAGTGAGCATGGATTCGTCGACGAAACTCTCGCCATGTCGCACCTCGCCATCGACAGGAATGCGTTCGCCGGGGCGGACCAATACGACATCGCCTATGGCGACCTCGGCAATCGGCACGTCCCACTCTTGACCGTTGCGCAGTACCCGCGCGGTCTTGGCCTGCAGGCCGATAAGTTTTGCTATGGCCGCACCTGCACGACCCTTGGCGAGTGCCTCCAGATACTTGCCCATAAGAATCAGTGTCACTACTACCGCGGCCGATTCAAAATACAGGTGGCGCGCATCGGCCGGCAGCCATCGTGGAGCGAGCACCACTACCGCGCTGTAGAGCCAGGCCGCCCCGACGCCGGTCATCACAAGGCTGTTCATATCTGGCGAACGAGCGCGAAACGCATGCGCGCCGGTGACAAAAAAGCGGCGGCCCGGACCGAACACAACTGCGCTGGCAAGCAAAAACTGCGTCCAGTCCCAGAACTTCGGTGTTGGCGCCAGCCGCCAAAGTGTTTGCCCCAGCCCGGGCGCCAGCATGGGGCCCATCGCCAAAAACAGAACTGCAAGTGTCAGCGCCGCCGCAATCACCAGATCCCTGCGCTGATCGTGAAGCTCGCGCTCGCGCGCCTTGGCCTCGCGCTCGAGTGCATTTTGGTCTTCGAAGACCAGCGGCGTGTAGCCGGCGGCTGTGATGGCCTGGGCCAGCGCGGCGGTACCGACGAGCTTTTCGTCATAGCGCACGCTTGCGCGCTCGGTCGCCAGATTGACTGTGGCCTGTGCAACACCCGGTAGCGCGCGCAAGGCGCGTTCGACGCGGGCGCTGCAGTTGGCGCAGGTCATGCCACGGACGCCGATTTCGATGAGCTGCATGATGCGATCCGGCCAAAAATTGCGCTACCGGCGTTGGGCCACCATCCCGATCAGCGCTGAACGGCCACTGTGCCCGCTGCCCTCCGCAATCTCGGCCTCGTACTTGCGCAACTCCAAGATTCGCATCGCTTTAAATGCGGTGCGAAGCAAGCTCTTCGTATACAAGTGCGACCTCACGGGCGGGCCCCCGGTGCGGTATTGGAGCTGCTTGGGAGTGTAGCCCTGCAGCACCAACGTGCCGCCGGGCTTGAGCGTTCTTACCATGTTTGCAAAGAGCCGCTCTCGCATTGCCGGATCCGCAAACTGCACAAAGATTGCTGCCACGCCGTCGTAAACCGTCTCGGGCCAGAGGCAGGCGTCACAGTCCATGACCGCGTAGCTGACGACTGCGCCATGGGCGCTAGCGAGTCGCCGCGCCTTTTGCACGCCCACGGGCGCAATGTCGAACGCATCGACTGCGAGGCCCCGGCGGGCAAGCCACACGCTGTTACGTCCCTCCCCGTCGGCGACACACAAGACGCGATCACCCGATTGCCAGACGTGTGCGTGCTCCCGAAGCCAGATGTTCGGTGCGGTGCCAAAGAAATACTGCTCGCCCGCAAAGCGCTGGTTCCATGTCTGCGTCGGATCGGAAAACGCCAAATTCGGGCGCGCGCTCATTTCGTCAAAGATGCGTTGCAAAAAGGCTCCACAAGACGCCGGCCACCGGAGCGGTACACTTGCGGGCCATTTTCCCATGTACGTCCGATTGCGCCAAACAACTGCCTGCCTCATTCTTGCCTGCTGTTGCTCGGCGGCGCAGGCAGCATCGGTTGCGCCCGTTGCGGGCGAGCACGGCATGGTTGTGACCGCGCAGCACTTAGCAACGCAAGTTGGGGTTCAGGTACTTCAGCAAGGCGGCAACGCGGTCGATGCGGCCGTTGCCGTCGGCTATGCCCTTGCGGTGGTCTATCCCGCTGCGGGCAACCTCGGCGGCGGCGGCTTCATGACGATCTTGTTGGCCGACGGCCGCAAAACCGTTCTGGATTTTCGCGAGAAAGCCCCGCTGGCCGCGGGGCCGGACATGTATCTAGGTTCGGACGGGCGGGTCGTCGAGAACTTGAGCAGGCGCGGCTTTTTAGCGGTCGCAGTGCCAGGAACTGTTTCGGGTCTTGAGACGGCATTGGTCCGTTACGGCACCATGAAGCGCGCGGCACTATTGACGCCAGCGATCCGCTATGCCGAGCAGGGATTCGTGCTCGAACAAGGCGACGCCGACATGTTGCGCGTGGCCACAGAGCCATTTCGCAAGGACGCCGCGGCGGCGGCAATTTTTCTGGATCACGGTGAAGCCTATTTACCCGGTAAGCGCCTGGTGCAGAAGGACCTCGCAAGGACGCTGCGGCAGATCAGCAATCAAGGTACGAAGGGGTTTTATCAGGGCCCTGTTGGCACAGCGATCATCGCCGCCAGCAAGGAGGGCAAGGGCATCCTCACCCAGTCAGATTTGGACCAGTATGAGACACGCGAGCGCGCACCGATCGAGTGTGACTATCGTGGCTATCACATCATTTCGGCTCCGCCTCCCAGCGCCGGTGGAGTCATTCTCTGCGAGATTCTTAACGTTCTAGAGGGCTACCCGCTAAAGGACCTTGGCTTTGGTTCGGCGCAGGCTGTGCACTATGAGATCGAGGCCATGCGCCACGCCTATCTTGATCGCAATAACTATTTGGGCGATCCGGATTTCGTGCGCAACCCCGTCGAGCACCTGCTGGACAAAGCGTACGCGCAGCGCCTGCGCGCTGCGATCGACCCGGCCAAAGCCGGCATCTCCGACGACTTACAGCCCGGCGTCGCACCGCACGAGGGCAGCGACACCACGCATTACTCGATCGTCGACCAGTTCGGCAATGCAGTGTCCGTCACCTACACGCTCAATGGCTGGTTCGGTGCCAAGGTGGTGGCCCCCGGCACCGGCGTGCTGTTAAACAATGAAATGGACGATTTCACCGTCAAGGAAGGAGTGCCCAACCTCTTCGCGCTGGTACAAGGATCGGCAAATGCTATTGCGCCCGGCAAGCGTCCGTTATCATCGATGTGCCCAACCATCATCACCCGAGACGGCAAGCTCGTAATGGTTGCCGGTACGCCGGGCGGGAGCCGCATCATCAGCGCGATGGTTCAGGTACTTCTGAACCTGGTCGACTACGGAATGAACATCCAAGAAGCCGTCGACGCTCCGCGTCTGCACCAGCAATGGCAGCCCGATTCGACTTTGATGGAGAACTTCGCTCTGAGCCCGGACACTCAAAAGATCCTGCTTGCCATGGGTCACAAACTGATGCGCTCGCGGCCAGCCAATCATGTCACGGCCATCCTCGTCGGAGCACCATCACTTGGCGGCGTTGCTGTCGGCGCGAACCGTTTCTATGGGGCCAACGATCCTAGGGGCAACACCGGCCTTGCGCTGGGCTACTGAAGCGGTTAGGGGCTGGCGTCAGGACCCCGGTGGCGCAGCAAGCGCCGTAGCAATCGCCTTGCCCTTGGGTGAGCCAAGACCCGTACATGCGTCCCATCCAACCGCCGCGGCGTACATTCCGTTGTTGCCCGACGTAATGTCATTAAATAGACCCGCAGTCGAATAGAGCAGCGGTTGGACCAAACCCGCGGGCGTGCCGCGTGTGGAGTTAATCCGTGCAATCAGTGCTGCCCAAAGGGGCGCGACTGCACTCGTTCCGCCGATGACGGCGTCGGAACCATCGACCCGCACGTCATAGCCCGTCCTTGGATCCGCGTCGCCGGCAACGTCGGGCACCCCACGACGCGTTAAAGAGGAAATGCCACCTTGCGCGCTGTGCAATTGAAGACCAGTTTGCCATTTTGGCAAAGCAAAGAAGGCGCTCACGCCGCCCCCGGAGGCGCCTCCTTGAGTGCCGTCGTTCCATACTGTCTCACTTGCGATTTGCTGGCCACTTGCCCGCAACGACGTACCTCCACATGCGAGCGCATAGCTGCTCGAGGCGGGGAAATCGACGTGTGCGGAGCCATCGGCTACTCCGTCGCTTGAACCACTATCGCCTGAGGCAACGCAGACCGTTACACCGAGCACCGCGGCCTCCTGCAAGACCTGGTCGATGGCCATCATCGCCTGTTGCGTCCAGCTTGATTCGGGTCCGCCCCAGCTTATTGAGACGACCGACGGTTTATTTGTCGTGTCATGGACCGCCGTACTTACCGCATCCAGAAAGCCCGCGTCCGTGTTCGGCGCAAAGTACACGACAATCGATGCGCCGGGTGCGATCGCGCCAGCGACCTCGATGTCGAGCTCTACCTCTCCATCGGGACCATTCGGATCTCCCGAGGGCTCGTTGCTGGCTCCATCAACCGCGACGGCAAGCAGTGATGGTTGCGCGATTCCGAGCTCGCCAAAATACGCCGCAACGTCCTGTGCACGATAGCCTCCTCCCAGCTCAATGAGGGCAATCGTTTGGCCCTGGCCGTTGCCGGCCGGAAAATCGTAAAGCTGCGCTAGCTGCGGTGGCGTGAACGATGCGCTTGCTTGACCAGCGGCCGATGCCGGGTTCGCCGGCCGGTGGCGAAAATGCGGTTTTGCCTGCGGACGATTGTCGAGCCCGAGCACCGCATCGACGATTTCGTGCAGTTCCTCCGGAAGCTGGACGGCACCAGTGCGACCCCGGAAGGGGCCAGCCGGTGCATCGAACTGCTGCAAGTCGACGCCAAAGGCTGCATTGCATTGCGCGACCGTTCCCTCCAACAACACGGTACGGCGAGCGGCGTTCTCGAGCCGGACGGTCAGGCCGTAGGTCGCCGCAAATTTTCGAATCGCCGCCAGGTGTTCCGGGCGCATTCCGAACTGATGCGCGAAATCCTCCCGTGTCATCGGACGCGCCCGGCGATCGCCGCGTTCGACTCGAGCGATGTGGTCCGCCAACACTGCACTGGACTGGCGCTTTAATACGATCGTAACCTGCAGACGCTGGGCAGGATCTGCCTTGCCCAAGGATCGCGCTCCCTTAACTATTTCGCGTTCGCTGCCGCGCAAGGGCCGATGAGCCATAGTGAGACCTCCGTCACAACGGGACCCGAAAAGATGTCGTTGCTCCGTGCGTTCGAGCTGCGTCTTTGCGAGCCGCCGACGCGCGATCGTACTTCCGTTCTTGCGCAACCAGCCGCCCGCTTGCACGGCATCGACCATGACCCGAACGCGGGGCGGTGTGTGAGCGCATAATCGTCAACGGTAAAATATGAACGCGAATTTCCAAAGAGACTCAGCCATCTGGCGCGATCTTGCGCCGGCCCGCAGCTTACGCACGTTGCAGATTATTGGGCTCGATTGCCGCGCGTTGTAGGGTCGCACAGCCGATGTACGGGTCAGCCAATCGGTCGAGTGCATGGCGGCGTTTGCGCCAAGCGGTAAGTCGAGCAATGCTTGTGGTTGCAGCGCAAATATCGCGCCAAGCGTTGAGGCGCTACGGTACCGGGCCGGCCCATGCGCTTCGCAGCAACGGGGCGCGCGGATCGCACGCAGCGCGCCGGGCTATTGTGCCGCGACGACTTGCCGGCGGCAGCCTTGTCAAGCAGGCGGCGCTGCCCAGCGCGCGGCAAATGCCACGTTGCCTGGCAAAGGCTGCAGCGCGGCGGCATGCGTGCAGTCGTGGCAAAGCAAGTACACGCGGTCCGATGTTGGGGGCCCCTTTGGGGGCGAGGCGCTGAGGCAATGGCACAGAAAAGAGTGCAGTCGTACAAGTCCGAGTTACGCCAGCTGCAAATCGAGCTCGTCAAGGCGCACCGCCACATTATTGGCCATGGGCGGCGCGTGCTGGTGATTTTTGAGGGGCGTGACGCCTCGGGCAAGGACGGCTCGGTTAAGCGCATTGTCGAGCACCTTAGTCCGCGCGACACGCGGGTGGTCGCCCTTGGCAAGCCGTCGGACAAGGAGCAAGGACAATGGTATTTCCAGCGCTATGTCGTGCACTTGCCTAGCGCCG
>Ga0187780_10000705_pt1 | contig 24699 bp, 19 predicted proteins | sample 1015_Q2_SP10_20__FD_132429 | JGI IMG/M metagenome (GOLD analysis project Ga0187780, IMG submission 132429) | Tropical peat soil microbial communities from peatlands in Department of Meta, Colombia - 1015_Q2_SP10_20_MG | ecosystem: Environmental > Terrestrial > Soil > Wetlands > Peat | place... | reverse complement strand
GTGGCAAGCACGTCCCGGTTCTTTTACAAGAAGCGATCGACCTTTTAGCCGTCCGGCGCGGCGGAACCTATATCGACGCCACCGTGGGCCTTGGCGGGCACAGTTACGAAATCGCAAGACGCCTAGGCGCACGGGGTCATTTGATTGGGCTCGATAAAGATCCCGCGGCGCTTGAAATGGCACGGCAGCGGCTAGAGCCGGGGCAGGCAAGATTTGGGCCCGCGGCGGCTAGCGGTTCTCCCCGAGCGGGGGAAAAAGATTGGCCGAAAATCACGCTGTTTCACGCTTCCTTTACCGAGATTGAAGATCGGTTGGGGTCAGCCCTAGCCGATGGCCTTCTGGCCGACCTCGGAGCGAGCAGCTTGCAATTCGACGATCCCCTGCGAGGCTTCAGTTTTCAGGCCGAGGGACCGCTCGACATGCGAATGAACCCGCAGGCCGAGCTGACTGCCGAACAAGTGGTAAACCACCTCGACGAGCGCAGGCTCGCCGATGTGATTTACGAATTCGGTGAGGAAAGGAGGTCGCGGAGAATCGCCAGAGCCATTGTCCGGTCGCGGCCGATACGTACAACCGCACAGCTTGCGGATGTGATATCCGCCGCGGCTCGGCCAATGAAACGGCGTCCCCTCACGGGCCCACGAGGTCCGCATCGGGGAGCCGGCTTTGCGCGCATCCATCCGGCGACCCGGACCTTTCAAGCTCTCCGAATCTTCGTAAACCGCGAACTGGATGATCTGCGGGCTCTGCTCCATCGAGCTCCGCAGATCCTCGTGCCGGGTGGACGACTGGTGATCATCAGCTTTCATTCCCTCGAGGATCGAATCGTAAAAGATGCCTTGCGCGAAGGAATCGAGCAAGGACTCTACCGCGTACTGACCAAGAAGCCGGTCACACCCGGGGAAGAAGAGATCGATCGCAACCCACGGTCACGCAGCGCAAAATTGCGCGCCGCGGAGCGAATCTAACGGACCACGGCTCCGCGCGAGGGGACTCAGATCCCGTACGAGGGCCGGTTGCTCGTAATGACCGTGCAACGAAGACCAAGTTTCCGGAGCAGTATCGCCTCCCAACTCCAAAGGGCGAAAAACAAAACTACCTTCTCTCGATACTGCTCCGGAGAAGTTCTGAGGTAGGTAGAAACGAGGAAATCATGTACACCGGCACCCTGATTGACGACCTGATCAAAACCGTGGAGCACGCGGAAAAGTGCTCCGAGCGACTACTTTCTTCAGAAGAAAAACTGGCCCACTTCTACCGCATGGCGCAGTTTGAACTGGCCCACTTTGAGTCGCGCCTTGCGGGAGTGAACTAATGGCGGCGCCCCAGGCGGTATTCAAAGCTATCTTGCGGAATGGGCGGAAGCCATGCTGGAACGGCACGCCTGAAGTTTATTTTGCCAAACCCATCGACAATTCGCGGCAGGTCAAGCTCGAAGATCCCAAGCGCAGTCACGAGATGCGGCAGTTTGGTGTGGCCTTGGCTTCGCTTTTCCTGCTGGTGATGACCTACACCTGGCAGCATTTCAAAGCCGTAGAGTACGGATATAAGGTGGAATCGCTGAAGGCTCAGCGGGACGGTCTGATTGAGGAGAACCGCGTGTTGCGGCTGGAGAAGGCATCCCTGCGTGCCCCCGAGCGGATCGACAAGATCGCGCGCGAGTATGGCATGCAACCGCCGCGGGCCGGCCAGGTGATGCCCATGGATTCCGCCCTGCCTGAATCGAGCGCCCCCGAGATGGCAAGCGTGGCTGCCGTCTCTGTAATTTCAGCGCCGTGAAACCGGCAAGTTCACACGGATGAAATCGCATCCGACTAGCAGGGGAAAGGCCGATCCCTGAGAGCCTGGCCAATCTTTGGTTCCGATGGCGGGCGGCTCGCATGGCTTCGGCCGGCTCCCTGTTTATTTAAGGGCGCAACGTGGCTTTTCCTTCATCCCGCAATGCCATAGAAACTCGTCTCTATGTCCTTGGCGTTGTCCTTCTGGTTTGGTGTTCGGCCATTTCCCTGCGTCTGGTCTATCTGCAACTCCTCCGCTATGGGACCTTTGAGCTACGCGCCCAGCACCAGCAGCAGCGCACGGTCGAAATCTCGGCGCGCCGCGGCCTGATTTACGATCGCGCCGGCCGCGAGTTGGCGATGTCGATCGCGGTGGATTCTGCCTTTGCCGTACCCAGCGAAATTCCCGATCTGGCCAGCACGATCTCGCTCATTTCCCGCATTACCAAATCCGACCCGCGTGAGCTTCTCGCCCGGTGCAAGGCCGCCCGCACCTTTTGCTGGGTGGCGCGCAAGGCCGATAGCGAAACCGTCCAGCGCATCCGCGCACTCAATCTGCGCGGGATCTATTTCCAGAAGGAGTCCAAGCGCTTCTATCCCAAAGGCGAACTGGCGGCGCAGGTGATCGGTTATGTCGGGACCGACGATGAAGGGTTGAGCGGCATCGAGCGCGCCTACGACGAGGGGCTACGGGGTCGGGCGGGTGAGATGCTGATCTCGGTCGATGCGCGTCGGAAATGGTTTTCGAGCGTCGAGAAGCAGCCCGAGCCGGGGCAAAACGTTGTGCTCACGCTCGATCAGGAAATTCAATACATCGCCGAGCACGAACTCGACGCGGCCATGGAAACGACCCATGCCATCAGTGGCACGGTCATCGTGGAGAATCCCCATACCGGAGAAATCCTGGCGCTGGCGAATCGACCCACCTTTAACCCCAACCAGACCCGCGAAATCTCGCCCGAAAGGCTGAAAAACCATGCGGTGAGTGATGTCTACGAGCCCGGGTCGACGTTCAAGGTGGTTACCATCTCGGCTGCCCTGAATGAAAACCTGACTCGCCCCGATGAGAAGTTCGACTGCCAGATGGGATCGATCGTCGTATTCGGTCGGCGCATTCACGACTGGAAGCCGTACGGCGTCTTGTCGGTGTCCGACATTCTGGCGCACTCGAGCGATGTCGGCGCCATCAAGATTGCCCTGCGTTTGGGCGACGAACGCATGGATAAATACATTCGCGGCTTCGGATTCGGGCATCAGACCGGAATCGAGCTTCCGGGGGAAACCCGGGGACTGGCCAAGCCTCTCAACCGCTGGTCGAAGGTGTCGATCGGGGCCATCGCCATGGGCCAAGAGATCGGCATCTCGCCGCTGCAGCTGGCTGGCATGGTCTCCACCATTGCCAACGATGGCGTCCTGGTCGGCTCGCGCATCGTAGCCTCGACCACAACCCCGCAAAGCACACCGCAAACCATCACCTTTCACCCGGTGGAAGAACGCCGCACGATTTCTCCCACGACCGCTGCCCTGATGCGAGAGATGATGCAGGGCGTGGTGCTTCACGGTACGGGGAAAAAGGCCATTCTTGAGGGCTACAGCTCCGCCGGCAAAACCGGTACGGCACAGAAAGTCGACCCGGCAACCCATACCTATTCGCGCAGCAAATATATCGCCTCCTTTGCCGGGTTCGCGCCGGTCAATAACCCGGTCGTGGTTTGTGCCGTGATCTTGGATTCGCCCGTCGGCGGGCACCATGGTGGCGAAGTTGGGGCGCCGGTATTTCAGCGAATTGTGCAGCAAGTGCTCGAGTACCTGCATACCCAGCACGACGTCGAGCTCCCGCCCAATCGCAACTTGCTGGCCTCGCGACCGAGCAAAGAGAAAGAGAAGGAAGACGATCTGCGGGAAGGCTCGCCGGATCGGGTGAGTGACACGATCGACCTCGCCGACCTGCCCAGCCCGAGTTCCGCGCCGTCCCGCCCGGCTTCGACACCCAGCCAAAGCGCTTTGCTGGCGCCCCTGGAGGTAGCCAAGCACGAGAATCCCCTCCCTCCGCCCAAGCCGGAATCCGTGGCGCCCTCGCCCCCGGCCGCTTCCGGGCCTCTACCCCCGAGCCGAGGCACGGTCATTGTGGATATCGAGCCCGGTGCAATCCTCGTGCCGTCTTTCGCGGGAAAGAGCGTGCGTGCGGCCATTGAGACGGCCGAGGCGAACGGTTTGGATTTGGATATCATCGGCGACGGTTTGGGCGCAGACCAGTCACCACCGGCCGGAGCCCACGTTGCCATGGGGTCGAAAGTGACTGTGCGTTTTGGGCGGTGATCGGGGGCCGCCGGGTTCTCCCTTGCTCGAATTCACTCACGGCGACCCGGGAGCGAGTTCCTGTGGTCCCTACCGCGTTGGGCGTGCTGGCGTGCCCTATAATCGAAGGAAATGGATTTCGAACAGCTTCTCTATGGCGCGGAGATCCTGTCGCAAAGCGGGAATCCGACGGTCCGCGGTCTCGAATACGATTCCCGGAAGACCCAGGCCGGAGACGTCTTTGTCGCCATGCGCGGGGAGAGCCACGACGGCAATCAATTTATTGATCAAGCCATCGCCGCCGGAGCCGTTGCCGTTGTCACCGATTCGGATCGCGAGAAGCCACGCCCAGAAGTGGCTTGGGCGCGGGCGGCCCACGCCCGTCGGGTGCTGGCCCGGCTCAGCGCCAATTTCTATCATCGGCCAGCCGAGCGCTTGGCGGTAACCGGAATTACCGGCACCAACGGCAAGAGCACGACCGCGTTTCTCCTCGAATCCATGCTGCTGGCGGCCGGCCGCAAGCTCGCGCTCATCGGCACCATCGAGTATCACGTGGGCGGTAAAACCCTGCCCGCGCCGCACACCACCCCGGAAGCGCTCGAACTCAATCGCACGTTGAACCAGGCTCTGGGCGACGGCGCGACCGAAGCGGTCATGGAAGTCTCCTCCCACGCGTTGGCGCAGCAACGGGTGTATGGCATTCCTTATGATGTCGCCATCTTCACCAATCTGACCCGCGATCACCTCGATTACCATCACACCATGGAGGAATATTTCGCGTCCAAGCGAATCCTATTTGAGGGTTCGGGGACGGATGGTCCCCGGGTGGCGGTGCTCAATGTCGATGAGGTCTATGGGGGAAAACTGATCAAAGTGAGCAAGCGGCACGGCGCACAGGTTCTCACCTATGGACTGAAGAAGGCCGATCTGCATGCCGAGAAGGTGGAAATCAGCCAACAAGGAACGCGCTTCGACCTCGTCATGCCCGACGCCGTCATCCCCCTGTTCTCTACCCTTCTCGGTCAGGTGAATGTCTATAACATTCTTGCCGCCGCCGGTGCGGCGTACGCCCGCGGTTTGCAGTCCGAGCATATTGCCAAGGGGGTAGAAGCCCTGACGAAAGTGCCCGGCCGTTTCGAGCGGGTCGATTGTGGGCAACCTTTCACGGTCGTGGTCGATTATGCCCACACCGAAGATGCTTTGCGCAATCTGACCTCGCTCGCCCGGCGGTTTGTCGAAAGCGCGGGCAATCGAGGCCGGGTGATCACCGTGTTCGGCTGTGGAGGGAATCGTGATCGCGCCAAGCGCCCGCTGATGGGTGAGGCGGTCGGCGAGCGGAGTGATTTTGTCGTCTTAACCTCGGATAATCCCCGCAAGGAAGATGCCCTAGCCATTATTAACGATGCTTTGGTCGGTTTGCAGCGCTCCGATGCCAAGTACAAGGTAGAGCCGGACCGAAAAGCGGCGTTTGCTTTGGCGATCGCCGAGGCCAGGCCGGGGGACATCGTATTACTGGCCGGCAAGGGCCACGAGAAATACCAGGTCGTGGGGGAAGAAGCCATCCCCTTCGATGATGTGGAGGTGGCGCGCGAGGTCTTGTCCCGCGCCGGATTCTCTTCCGAACCTGCCGATGCCACCGCAGCCCGGAACCTATGAAGCTATTGCTCGGTCGAGTCGCTGAGTTCGTTTCCGCCAGCGGTGAATTCGATCGGCAGGCGACCGCCCTCGGTTATTCCATCGACTCCCGTACGATCCAGCCCGGCGAGGTGTTCATCGCCGTCCGCGGCGAACGCTTCGACGGTCATGATTTCGTCCCCCAGGCTCTCGAAAAAGGGGCGGTGGCCGCGATTGTCGGTCGCGACCGACTGCCGAACTATTCCCCCAAGGCTGGCCTGATGGCGGTGGGCGACCCTTTGGCCGCCCTACAAGCCCTGGCCGCCGCGGTTCGCCGGCTCTGGGCGAAGCCGCTGGTGGGGGTCACGGGATCGACCGGCAAGACCACCACCAAGGAAGCCATCGCCCATGTGCTTGCCTCCCGCTTCGGCGTGTTGAAGTCCGAGGGCAATCTCAACAACCACTTCGGTCTGCCCCTGATGCTGCTGAAGCTCGAGCCGGACCATGACATCGCGGTCATCGAAATGGGGATGTCTCATGCCGGAGAAATTGCCATGTTGGCGAGAATTGCTCAACCGGAAATCGGTGTGGTGACCAATGTGGCGCCCGTGCATCTGGAGTTCTTCGCCTCGGTTGGGGAAATCGCACGGGCGAAATACGAACTCATCGAGGGCTTGCCTGCCGGCGGGACCGCCATCCTCAATGCGGATGACGAATACGTTTCCCAGTTTGGACGCGATTTTCACGGCAAGGTGGTCCTCTACGGACTCCGGCCGGAGGCTCGCGTGCGGGCGGAAAATGTCGAGGCCCGGGGAAAGCTTGGATCGAAGTTCGATCTGGTCGTCGATGGTTGTCGCGAAAGGGCGGCCGTGCCTTTGGTTGGGGCGCACAATGTCAGTAACGCGCTGGCGGCGGTGGCAGTGGCTCTGGAATGTGGATTCACCGCGGCCGAAGTCGCTCGTGAGCTGGCCCGGCTGGCTCCTGCCGACAAGCGCGGACAGGTCGTCCAACTGGGCAACATCACGATCATCAATGATTGTTACAATTCGAATCCGAAAGCCCTCGACGCTATGGTGGAAGCTTTGGCGACCATGCCGGCGGCGCGGCGCATTGTGGTCGCCGGGGAAATGCTCGAACTCGGATCTAGCGGGGAAGCTTTGCATCGCCAATCGGGCGAGCACATGGCGGGGCAAAAGATCGATATGCTGGTAGGGGTGCGCGGCCTGGCCCAACCCATGGTCGAAGCGGCTCGTGGGGCGGGGATGCGAGCGGAGTTCGTAAAGACGCCCGAAGAGGCCGGCGACTGGTTGGCAAGGGAGACTCGGTCCGGGGACCTGGTTCTGCTGAAGGGGTCCCGCGGTGTGAAACTGGAAAAAGCTCTGGAGCGGTTCCGAGAGCGCTTGAACTAGGGGGTCCCCCTTTGGGTGGCCGCCCCCTTGGTCATGTGTCTCCGGCTAACCCTCGACTCGCTGTCGGTAGTGGCGATTCATTGCGTTCCATGCTGACGGCGAGTGAGGGACGAGAAACGACGAACCGTCGGAGCAGGGAGGCGGATTGCTCTATTGGTTGTTGTATTTGAAGCTGTTTCACTACTTCCCGCCATTCCGCATTTTCCGCTATCTGACCTTTCGTACCGCCTTTGCCAGTCTGACCGCTCTGTTCACCGGATTGATTGTAGGCCCGCTGGTCATTAACCGGCTGCGGGAGTTCCAGATCGCCCAATACATCCGGGAAGAAGGACCGAAAGCTCACCAGAAGAAGGCGGGCACGCCCACCATGGGCGGTTTGTTGATCGCGATTTCCATTGTCATTCCCACCCTTCTGTGGGCCGATCTCAGCAATCGTTTCGTTTGGATCGCCGTGCTTTCGACGTCCGCCTTTGCGGCCATTGGTTTTGCCGACGACTACAGCAAGGTGGTGCACCGCAGAAATTTGGGACTCACCGGCAAAGCCAAGCTTGGCTACCAGATTGCCACCAGCATCGGGGTCGCCGTGGCGCTGATTGCCATGCAAACGCGGGGGCTGTACTCGACCAAACTGCTGGTGCCGTTCATCAAGCAATTCCGTCCCGATCTGGTCATTGACTCGGTCGAGCACACGGCTCATCTCTGGCCCCTGGCTTTTGTCCCCTTCATAGCCTTTGTGGTCCTGGTGATCGTCGGGGCCAGCAATGCCGTGAATCTCACGGACGGTCTTGACGGACTCGCCATTGGATGCACGGTGATTGCCGCCGGGGCCTTGGCGGTGCTCACCTATGTCAGCGGCCATGCCACCTTTGCTTCCTACCTGGAATTAGAGCGCATGCCGCAGGTCGGTGAGCTGACTATCTTTTGCGGCACCATGGTGGGGGCGGCCATCGGTTTCTTGTGGTATAACGCCCATCCGGCCGAGGTTTTTATGGGCGATGTCGGATCGCTCGCTCTCGGAGGAGCGATTGGAACCGTGGCCGTCATCATCAAGCAGGAATTGCTGCTTCCCTTCATCGGCGGGGTGTTTGTGATCGAAGCCATTTCGGTCATCCTGCAGGTGGCCTCCTATAAGCTTCGCCGCAAACGCATCTTCAAGATGGCTCCCTTGCACCATCACTTCGAACTGCTGGGCTGGTCGGAGTCGAAAATCATCGTGCGTTTTTGGATTGCCTCGTTGGTCTTCGCCCTGTTTGCCCTCACGACCTTGAAACTCAGATAGCGATGTCGTTATGATCCCTGATTCAGCCCATCATGAGTTAGGAGGAGCCAGTGGCCATCGAGCTTCGCGACAAGCGTGTCCTCATCGTAGGCCTCGGCCAATCGGGCATGGCTGCGGCGCGATTTGTGAAGTCGAAAGGAGCGAAGGTCACGGTCTCCGATACCAAGACGTTAGAGGAATTGAAGGATGAAATTCCTCGCTTGCTCGAGGAGGGCTTCGCGGTTGAGGCCGGTCGACATAGCGAACGTACCTTCGAGAACCAGGACCTGATCGTAGTAAGTCCTGGAGTTCCCCTGGATAAGCTACCCCTCCGGGGCGGGCGCTCTCTCCCCGACAAGGTCATCGGAGAAATCGAACTGGCGGCCCAGTTTTTTCCCGGCCGGATCGTTGCCATTACCGGTTCGAACGGCAAGACCACAACCACGGCCCTGACCGGTGAAGTGGTTCGAAACGGCGGTTTTCCCACCCTCGTGGGCGGCAATATTGGCAGACCGGCCATTTCGCTGGTCGAGGAAGCGACCGAGGATACGGTAGCTGTGCTTGAGGTATCCAGCTTCCAGCTTGAAACCATCCGGACTTTCCGGCCGCACATCGCCGCCGTGCTCAACATTACCCCCGACCATCTCGACCGGCATGGCACCTTGGCTGCCTACCGCGACGCCAAAACGCGGATCTTCGGGAATCAGCAGGCGAGCGATTTCGCGGTGTTGAACGCCGATGATCCCAGATGCGTGGCGCTTGAAACCCGCACTCGAGCCCAGGTCTTCTGGTTCAGCCGCAAGCGGGACCCAAACCAGGGAGCCTACGTTTCCGACGATCGTATCTTCTTCCGGGACTCGACCGGCCGGCGGGAGATCATGCCGGTGAAGGAAATTTCGCTCCCCGGCGCGCACAACCTGGAGAATGTCTTGGCCGCCGTGTGCATGGGAGTTCTCAGTGATGTTGAGCCCGGGCGCATCCGCAAAGCGGTTCGCGAATTCCACGCCGTCGAGCACCGCTTGGAATACGTGGCCTGCATCGGGGGTGTCGAATATTACAACGATTCCAAAGCCACCAATGTCGATGCCACGATCAAGGCACTCGAATCCTTTCCCGCCAATATCCGCCTCATTCTCGGCGGCAAGGACAAGGCCAGCGATTACCGCCAGCTGAACGATCTTCTCCGGCAGCGGGTGAAATGCGTGTACACGATCGGCGCCGCCGCGGAAAAGATTGAATCCGAGATCCAGGGCGCCACCGAAGTGGTTCACGCCGAGACCCTGGAGAATGCCATCCGACGGGCCGCCGAGGCCGGCGAGTCGGGAGACATCGTATTGCTCGCTCCCGCCTGTGCCAGCTTCGATCAGTTCCGCAACTACGAGCACCGGGGCAAAGTCTTTAAGGAGACGGTACGGTCGCTCGCGGCGGGAGAGGAAGCCGTGCCGAAGCTGGGAGCGATCGGGCGAACCAAGTCAAGCAACAGAGTGCAATGAACCCCTAACCATCCGCACTCGCCGCCGTGTTGAAATGAGGGTTCCATGGCGAAGCGCGTCAGCGCCGATCGTTGGCTGTTTACCGTTACCCTCGTCCTGATCTTTATCGGCCTGGTGATGGTGTTCAGCGCCTCGGCGGTGATGGCGAAGGAACGTTACGGTTCCGGATACTTTTTTCTGCTTCGACAACTGGGCTGGGCGGCAGCGGGACTTGTGATCATGGTAGTTGCCATGAGAATCGACTACCGCCGCTACAAGCATCCCGCGGTCATCTTTTCCCTGCTGGGTCTGACCACCCTAATGTTGATCGCCGTCTTCTTGGTGGACCGGTCTCACCACACCCACCGCTGGATCCACTGGGGTTTCATGTCCTTCCAGCCCTCGGAGATGGCCAAACCGGCGCTGCTGCTTTTTCTTGCCTTCTTCTTGGAGAACCGCACCCGGACGATGAACGATTGGCGAAACACGGTCCTGCCCGCCGTCGTACCTACGCTGGTCTTTGTTGCCCTGATCGTGCTGCAGCCGGATCTCGGCACGGCCATCACCTGTGCGGCCATCACCGGCTGCGTTCTGTTTGTGGCGGGAATCGAGGTGCGCTATCTCGGCTACGGACTCGTCGCCTCGCTGGTTCCTTTGTATTTTCTGGTATTCCATGTGGCCTACCGCCGGGCGCGGATTCTGGCCTTTCTGAACCCGTATTCCGACCCGCAAGGCCGCGGCTTTCATATCATCCAGTCGCTGATTGCGGTAAGCACCGGCGGTTTGACCGGCGTGGGTTTGATGGAAGGCAAACAGAAGTTGTTTTACTTGCCCGAGCCGCACACGGACTTTATCTTTGCGGTGACCGCCGAAGAGTTCGGATTAATAGGCTCGCTGATCATCGTCGTTCTGTTCGCCATCTTCTTGTGGCGCGGCCTCGACACCGCCCTCCGCACTCACGACGTTTTCGGCCGATTGCTGGCTTTGGGAATCACTTCGATGATCGTGGTTCAGGCCTTTATCAACATCAGCGTGGTCCTCGGCCTGATGCCCACCAAGGGAATACCTTTGCCCTTTGTGTCTTACGGAGGCTCCTCCTTGTTCTTTGCATTGACCTGTGTGGGCGTGCTGCTCAATATCTCGAAGCAAGCGGAATGAACCCAATCGTCGGCCGATCCGTCTCCCCAAAAGGGAATGAACCGACAGGGGAGCCCTTGGTCTTGGTTGCCACTCACTCGTTAACCTCGCCAGCTTCGCCGTCCTGCACGTCGCTCGGTTCCGGTTTATAGTCAACGGCATGCGCGCGATCATTGCGGGGGGTGGGACCGGCGGACATGTCATTCCCGCCCTGGCCATTGCGCACGAGCTCGAGCGGCAGTTCGCCGCCGAAGTGCTATTCATCGGAACTCCCCGGGGCATCGAAGGTCGTCTGGTGCCGGCCGCAGGTTTTCCCCTGCGTTTCGTCCAAGTCGGAAAGTTAAAGAATGTTGGCCTGAGAACCCGTCTTGAGACTCTGTTCGATCTGCCGCGAGCCGTGTGGAAGGCAGGCCGGATTCTCTCGGAGTTCCATCCCGACGTTGTGATCGGAGTCGGAGGGTATGCTTCCGGACCGGCTATGTTGGCCGCTATCCTCGCTCGAACCCCCACCCTGATCTTCGAACCCAACTTGGTTCCCGGCTTCGCCAATCGGGTAGTAGCCCGATTTGCCTCTTCGGCCGCCGTTTACTTCGAAGAAACGGGAGAGTACTTTCCGCGCTCGAAAGTGACGGGCGTTCCCGTGCGCCAGGCTTTCTTTCAGATCGAGAGCCGGCCCGCGTCTCCCACCCTGTTGATCTTCGGCGGCAGCCAGGGCGCGCACGCGATCAACCGCATTGCCATCGGAGCGGCAGTGCCCTTGCTCGAACGCGTGCCCGGTCTCAAGATCATCCATCAGACCGGCGAAGCCGACTATCCCGACGCGCAGGCGGCGTACGCGAAGTTAGGCTCGTCGGTCGAACTCCATCGTTTTATCGACGATATGCCGGGCGCCTTTGCCCGTTCGAGTCTGCTCCTTTGTCGCTCCGGGGCGAGCACGGTGGCGGAAGTTACGGCAGCCGGAATACCAGCGATCCTGGTACCCTTCCCGGGAGCGGCCGATGATCATCAAAAGCGCAACGCCGAGGCTCTCGCGCGAATCGGTGCCGCCATCATGCTCGAGGAAAAACAACTCAGCGAGGAGAGTTTGGTCGAGACCGTGAGTTCGCTCTTTGCCGACCGAGTTCGCCTCGATCGCATGGGAGAGAACGCCCGTAAACTGTCGCACCCGAATGCCGCGCGGGAGATCGCGGAAATGGCAGCCAGACTGGCAGCCGGAGAAACGGCCTAGCCGCCCGGGCGATCCCCTGGCGGCAGAGCGATCGGTTCGGCCGTAACCCGGTACTCGCTCTTAACCAAACCACTCGGGTAGTACTGAGTCGTTACGTGGCTCAAGCGGACATCGCGCGGTAGTGTGCCGAACAGGGGAATTCCGTCTCCAATGAGGACGGGCACTCGAGTGATAATGAGGCGCTCAATCAGGCCGGCGCGCAGAAATCGTTGAATCGTATTTCCTCCATCGACATAGAGGTGGTGGGCACCGCCGGCAGCGAGTTTGTGAACGATTTCCCCAGGAGGTCCAGCCATCTGCTCCACCACGCCACCGCGTACCCTCGAAAAATCGATGGTCCGGCTACTAAGGACCACCACGCGTTTCTGACCATAGGGCCAGGCGGAAAAGCCGAGAACCGTCTCGAAGGTCTTGCGTCCTATCACCAGCGCATCGACCGTGGCCATGAACTCGTCGTAGCCGTGGGGTTCGCCGCCGCCCGGTGGCAGAAAGTCAAGAGCTCCGTTCGGCCGCGCAATGAAACCGTCGACGCTCGTCCCGATGAAGATAGAAACGTTCATCGTAGAATCCTCCTAATCCGAATCGGCGGCATTATATCCTTGCGAAAGTGCCCTTGATTCTGCCCCTGGCAGCCGAAAGATGTCCGGAAATGGACGGTTAATTTCGTGTGTGGACATTCTGGGTTTCGAGACGAGGCTTGCCTATCGCCTAGTTCCTGATTTTTAAAGCGGATGGGTGGACTTTGGCTATGGTTGGAGGATTGCAGTCGCTCAAGTCCGTGGTTTTCGAGCTGGCTAAAATTGTATTGTCCTTCGGCGTAGCTGGGAGTGAGAAGCAAAGATGACCGGGCTTAGCCAAGATCTTCGCTTTGCGGTGCGGCAGTTGTCGAAGTCGTGGACATTCACGACCACCGCCGTTGCCACGCTAGCCCTGGGAATTGGGGCGAACGTGGTCGTGTTCAGCGTGCTGAATGCGCTGCTGCTGAGACCCCTCGACGTGCCCCAACCAACCGGCCTTTACAACGTCGTGCACCAGGCACACGGGTATGACGATCAATCCTATCCCGACTATCTGGATTTTCAGAGCAGGAATCGAAGCTTCAGCGGTATGGCGGCGTACAACTTAAACAGCGCCGGTCTAAGCAGTGGAAACGCCACCTTTAAGTGCTGGTACTACAGAGTCTCAGGAAATTATTTTGACATGCTGGGGGTCGAGCCTGCCCTTGGCCGGTTTTTTCACGCGACCGACGAACATGGACCCAATTCGGCCCCCTTTATCGTCTTGAGCTATGACTTTTGGCGCAGCCATTTCAACGCGGATCCCCACATCGTGGGAGCGACAGTCGACATCAACCGGCGCCCGTTCACCGTGGTCGGGGTTGCTTCGAGTGCGTTTCATGGAACCGAGCGGTTCTTTTGGCCGGACTTCTGGATGCCAATCGTCAATGGCCAGGACTACGAAACGACCGACTTTCTCTCGAATCGCGCCATGCACAACCTCTGGATTCTGGGAAGGCTGAAGCCGGGCATCACCCCCCAACCGGCCAGCGATGATCTCAACTCCATCGCGCGTGAACTGGCGCGGGAGAATCCCGAGACTGATGATGGCTTGAGCGCAAGACTGGTACAACCTGGATTGATGGGCGACATGCTCGGAGACCCGGTTCGCTCGTTCCTGGCCGGCATCATGCTGCTGGCCGTTCTGGCGCTGCTGGCGGGCTGTGCTAATCTGGCGAGCTTGTTTGTCGCCCGTACGGCCGACCGCGGCCGTGAATTGGCGATCCGGTTTGCGGTTGGGTCCAGCCGCTGGCATATCGTTAGGCAACTGCTGGTTGAGGCTCTCGTCATCTCTGCGATTGGTGGTGCGCTCGGAACCATTTTTTCCCGCACCTTACTAAACGCGTTGACGCGGTGGCAACCATTCCCGGAACTCCCAATCCACGTGACCGTCAGCTCAGATCCGAGGGTCTACCTTGTGGCCCTGCTCTTGTCCGCGGGAAGTGGAATGGTATTCGGTTTGGTTCCGATACGGCAAGTTTGGGCGACCAACGCCGCCCAGATTATGAAAAGCAGTGCGGCTGGCACGATTGTTTTTCGTCGCCTCACGTTTCGTGATCTTCTCTTGGGTATTCAGGTTGCGCTTTGCACTCTGTTGGTGACGTCCTCCTTTGTTGCCCTGCGGGGAATGCAACGCTCAATGCATGCACCACTAGGCTTTCGACCGCAAGGGGTGCTCCTGGCGGAGACCGATATGCACATGGGGGGACATTCCGACACTTCATCTCTGCCGATTCAGAAGCGCATACTCCAGGAGGTCGGCCGCATCCCCGGTGTTAACTCTGTCGGGACCATCGATGAGGTGCCGCTCGGCACCGGAGGAAGCAGTACGCCGGTTTACCGGGAGGGTACAGATACCCGGCCATCGAACCGTGCATTTAATGCCAAATATTACTCCATCTCACCCGGGTATCTGGATGCCGCTGGGACTCGCTTGCTGACGGGGCGCGATTTCACTTGGCACGACGATGACAATGCGCCGAGAGTCGCGATTGTAAACCAGACGTTTGCCCGCGGACTGTATGGATCGACTTCCCCGCTGGGTCTCCGCTTTACGCAGGCGGACAAGGTCCCTATTGAGATTGTCGGTGTCGTCGAAGACGGAAAGTATGACTCGCTCACAGAATCGCCCTGGGCAGCGATGTTCTTCCCGCTTGCGCAGAATGCCGACAGTGACACTTCACTAGTCGTCCGATCGCACCTGTCACCGGGAGAAATCGTCCCCGAGCTCAGCCGTGTGCTCGCCCAGATAGATCCGAATTTGCCGTTTTCCTTCCATAGCTGGCCGGATGCCCTGGCACTCGTCTTGTTTCCAGCGCGGGTAGCGACGGCCAGCCTCGGGGTGATGGGCTTGTTGGCGGCGATGCTGGCGGTCACCGGAGTCTTTGGCATGGCGATGTATTCGGTTTCGAAGCGGATCAAGGAGTTTGGCATCCGCGTTGCCTTGGGAGCAGACCCAGTCCAACTCATGCGCTCGGCACTGGGCCGTCCCCTGGTTCTGCTGCTTTTCGGTTCCGCCTCCGGCTTGCTGCTAGGTGTGATTGCCAGCCAGTTGTTAGCCCAGATCGTGTATGAGGCCACGCCGCGTGATCCGCTGGTGCTGGCGGGAGTCATGATCACCATGGCGCTCCTCGGCCTGGTGGCAACGTGGGTCCCAGCCCAGCGCGCTCTAGCCATCGATCCGGCAGAACTATTGAGAGACGAATGACGAAACAGCGTTACTAATTGTTCCCGGCCATTCGCAGGTAAATCCGCTACACAACCCCTTCCGATACGATCGCTCACTCGCCACTCGGACGACCACCCTAACCGAGCGTACGCGAAGCGAATATCATATTCCGTCCGAGGTCGATACCGTCCCAGGCCGCCCGCGCACCCGATTTGGTGCCACTCAATCGGGAAAGCGTGCATGGTTCAGGGACGCGGCCGGCTTCGGATGGAAAATTCCACAAAAGTGACAGGAGATAGGCAGATGACACAACCAGGTCTTGTGAAGTTGCTCGTCGTAGTGAGCTTGGCCACATCGGGTCTGTGCCGGGCGCAGACTGCAACACCGCCGGCGGCTCAGCCGGCGAGCTTGTATCTTACGCCGTATGGCCCGCCGATCACCCTGGAGGCGGCGAAAAAGGTGGCGTCGGCCGCGCAGGCGGAAGCCATGCGAAATCACTGGTTGATGACCATAGCCGTCGTCGACCCGGCGGGCAATCTGGTCTACTACGAGCGCACCGACAATTCGCAGTTAGCCAGCTCGAAGATCGCCATCGAGAAAGCTCGCTCCGCAGCCCTCTTCAAGCGCCCGACGAGAGCTTTTCAGGACGCGATGGCCAAAGGCGGCGTCAATCTGCGAATTCTTTCGCTCGAGGGGGCCGTACCGGTCGAAGGTGGGGTGCCCCTGATTTTGGACGGCAGAATTGTCGGCGCGATTGGCGTTTCCGGCGACTTGAGCGAAAATGACGCGCAGTGTGCCACGGTGGCTGCGCAGGAACTAAAGTAGCGGACGCGATCGATCCTCCCGCCACGTTCTCCCCGGCGGCGCGAGCTGGCGAGATTTCACAGCCACGTTTTCGTTGATTCGTTTCGAGTGTCGGGTGATAATTCTTCTCGCCGCCGAGAAACGAGTATCGGTTGAAGACCCATCCGACCACGCACCACGATCAACGAAACCGATGAGGACAATCATGTAGAGTTGGCGAAAGTAAGGAATTTCCACCAAGGGGGGGCGACTGGTGTGATATTCCTGGAACCAACCCTACTCAGTACGATGGACGTTGCGCTCACCCAGATGGGATCGATTTCCTGCCGGTTCGAATACTGCCGACCGTTGGTGCAGGATCTCCCGCCCCTCGAACTGGTGCTGAAGTACAGAAGCGGAATTGGCAGCCGCTTGACTGGCTGGATTGTTTTTGAGGGGCTGCGCCAAATCCCGAGAGGGCAAGATCTGCCCTGAGGCTTTATGTTCGCCAAAATTCAACGCGTGCATTTCGTGGGAATCGGCGGCATCGGCATGAGTGGCATTGCCGAGGTCTTGCTGAACCTCGGCTACAAAGTTTCCGGGTCCGACCTGAAGAGCAGCGGAATTACCGAGCGCCTGGCAACCATGGGTGCACAAATCTTCGAAGGACATAGGCCGGACAACATTACCGGCGCCGAGGTGGTGGTTACCAGCTCTGCCATTGCCTCGAACAATCCCGAAGTAGAGCAGGCGAAAGTCCTTCACATCCCGGTGATTCCGCGGGCCGAAATGCTGGCCGAACTGATGCGCCTGAAATACGGCATTGCCGTGGCGGGAATGCACGGCAAGACGACGACCACGTCGATGGTGGCGGCCGTGCTTGCCGGCGGTGGGCTGGATCCGACCGTTGTAGTGGGAGGACGAGTGGATGCCATGGGGTCGAACGCCCGGCTCGGCAAGTCACAATACCTGGTCGCCGAAGCCGATGAGAGCGACCGCTCGTTTCTGAAGCTTTCCCCGGTACTCGCGATCGTCACCAACATCGATCGGGAGCACTTGGACTGCTATCGCAATTTGCGGAATGTGAAGCGCGCCTTTTTGGATTTCATGGACCAGGTGCCCTTCTATGGCTTAGTGGTGGTCTCGAACGACGATGCGCATCTTCGTCGCTTGCTGCCGCAGGTTCGCCGCCGCACCATCAGTTACGGAACCCGCCGGGGCTCGGATTTCCACATCAAGATGATCGAATGCGGCGCCATCGCGGAGAACAATCAGCCGATTAGCCGCTTCGAGGTCACCTACAAGGGTCGGAACCTGGGTGAATTTCGTCTGCACGTTCCCGGCGTCCACAATGTCTTGAATGCCACGGCGGCGATCGCCGTGGGGTTTGGTTTGGATATCAAAATCGAGCAGATTCGCAGCGCGCTCGAGAACTTCCGCGGCGTGGATCGCCGTTTCCAGTTGCGCGGCAAAGCCGCAGGTGTGAGCGTGATCGACGATTACGGACATCACCCCACGGAAATCCGGGCTACTTTAGCTGCCGCTCGCCAATGCGGATATCAGCGCATCCACGTGGTGTTCGAGCCCCACCGGTACAGCCGCACGCGCGATCTGATCGATGAGTTCGCCACCGCCTTCGAAGAGGCAGATACTTTGCTCGTCCTCGATATTTATCCCGCCAGCGAGAAGCCGATTGAGGGGGTCTCGGGAGAAGCATTGGCCCGCCATATTCAACAAGCAGGAAAACGCGATGCGAGATATGTTGCTTCTTTTCAGGAGGCTGCGGAGACCGTCGCCGCCCAAGCCGGGGAGAACGACATGATTCTGACGCTCGGGGCCGGCAGCGTGTCCCAGCTCGGGCCGATGATCCTAGAGAGGTTGGGCGCGCGAAACTCCCTAACTACCCCCGAGCTGAGCAGCCTGGTTACGGATTCCTCGAAGTAGACTTTCCCCAGGAACCTTATGGTTGTGGCCGTCGGTCGATAACATTGGAGCATCCGATAACGGATTGCCGGACCGCGCGTCTAAACTGCATATCCAATGGAGGAGTAAGAAGATGGCTTCCGAGAGGGCGATGTACTGGATGGCGGTCGGACTCATGGCAGTTCTTCTGGGCAATCACTTTAGCGCTAAATACGACCGCTCGTTGCGGGACGCTTTCGCCGGGGCGCAACGTAGGCTTGAGAGAACCCCCGATCTTCGCTCACCGGAAATGGTGACAGCGCCACTTGAGGCCCAACTGGCTTCGATGCAGGTGAAGATTGCCCACGGGCGAGTGGCGTGCGCCCTTCTTCAAGCCCAACGGGCGCAAATGATGGCCAGGGAGCAAATCCGAGCGGACGAGGTCCATGGGATCTGTCCGCGCCAGCACCTGAGAATCCGAGTTTCCGAGACCCCCGTTCCGACCGAAGGCAAAATCTAACGAGTAAGTGCCTGTTCCTCCGCACGGGAGCGTGATGTTTCACCCAGCATCCCGCCTGTCCTCCGCGATCAAGGAGATTTGTGCAAGATGCACCAAGTTTTGGTACTGGGTCAGTCTGATTTGCACAGAGTTTCACATCGATTCCGAAACCGTGGCACATGGCATCATGTCAAAGGGAGGCCGCAAGCTATGCCGTCACGCCCTTGGATATGGTAGATTCCGCTCCAATGCTCAGCTTCGACGACGAGCGATGGAACCATCTGACGGGCGGCTACAAGATGCCGTTCGACCCGCGTCCTTCCCTCCGAAAACTGGAGAGTCAGCAGGCCCCCCACGGCATGGGACGACTTGTGGGAACACTTGCATCACCAGGGGGACGTCGGGGACGCTTCATATGCCACTGTACCGGAACTCGTAAGAATTCGTCGCAACGGGAGTACGGCTGACTGGAATCTCTATGCGATAGTGGCGATTATTGAATTGGCTCGCACTCAGAGCAGCAATCCGCCACTGCCAGACTGGTTGGAGAATGATTATTTCCGTTCGATTCAGGAGTTGGCTGGAATGGGTGCTGAAGAGATTTTCACCGCGACCGACCCTGACACCATTCGCGCCATCCTCAGCGTGATTGCGATCGCGAAGGGTTTTCGGACGCACGGACGCTTCCTGATGCGATACTCCGAGGACGAATTGTTGAAGATGGAAGCATGATGAGTGTAACCGCTGATTGCGTAAACCAAGAACGATCCCTACTACTGCGCCATCCCGACCCGGCTCAGCAGGCCGGCGTAGCGGGGATTCGAGCGGATATTGTCGAGCTGCAGCTTGTTCGATGAACTTGAAGGACAGGTCCTTCTCGCCCAGGTACGCTGCAGTCAAACCGGCGGACATTCCAGATACTTCTTCCAATCCCCATTTTCAAACGCCTTGGAAGCCCCGCCCCGTTTATCGCGTGCCCGGACAGCTTCTCAGAGCGCTGATAGTTCCTCAGCGTCCGCGCAGATTTGCTTCGCAGGTAAACATCGCCCAGGTCCTCGTAGGCCGTGGTTCGAGACAGCGATGCCGCGTTATCAAACTGGGATCAGTACACTCTACTGAAGCGGCGTACCGCTGGCCAGGCACGTCGCCGGGATGCCGTCATCCGAAGATCGAATCAGGCCCGACTGATCTGCACAGAATGTCTTCCGCCCTAAAGCATTTCCATTCGGCGTGGCCGTAAGGTGAAACCCTATGGCGGGCGTGCCGTTGCACTCGGAAAGCGTGAACACAAACCCGTAACGCTTCCCGCTCGCCAGCCCGCTGTCGATCAACATGGCCTGGCGCTCATTCGGTTCGCCCTCGCCAAAGCCATCCAGATTTGAAAGCGTGCAGCTGTAGCCCACCTTCGGGTACCTGCTGGCGTAAGTTACCTCCGCCTTAAGAATCGTGCGCATGGCGCCCACTACCATCGCATCGCGGCCGGCAGTCTGCGCGGCACTGTCGTTACGGAGAGCGATCGAGTTTTGGGTGCCAGGTTGCGGCGCCATCTTCTCCGTGATGGCCTTCAGCAGATCCGGATCTGCCAAGGAGAGGTGAATTGTCACGGAAATTTCATTCAGTTTCCAGACCTGCGCTTCCTGCTTCAATGAGAACGTCATCTGCGGCATGAACGGAGTACGCTGCTCCTGCCCATTCGTGTAGGCACAAAACGTCAGCTCAATGTCATCCTGATCGCCGCGTAGCGCGTCATTTTCCACCGTGATCTCGAACCTTTGACCGCTCTTCGGGTCTTCCCCGGCCAGCATTACAGACCCGGTGTCAAACGTCAGCACATTCAGTCCGTGCGTTTGAAGTTGGTTGGCCATCAGCGAATATTGCTGCAAATTCGCCAGCAACCCCGACTTCTCCAATGCCGTTCGTGTGGCCATCGGCAGGTGCTTCACGAAGGTCCCGGGCGTCTTACTAAAAAACATCTCCATCAGCGCCTGCCGCGCAGTTTGCGAGGCCGCTTCCGTTTGTTGAGCCCACGAGCCAGCAGCGTACAGGATCGCAACAACCATTGAACTGACGACTCTTCGCACGGTTCATCTCCTCTGCTGATCGTGCCATTCTCCGCTCGGGGTCGACCAGTTACCGAGGTAAGCCGAGCATCCGCAAACACAAGGCGGCAGGGACGTCCCGCATGTGCGATCTCCAACGCCTTCAGTTCGAGACCGGACTTTGAGCGCTATTGCCCTGTTGACAACAGCTATCCCCTCGCACGCTAGGAATGCTTTTTGGCATGGTAGGATTCCCGATCATGAAGTTTGAATTAGCGTGTGCTTGTTTGCTATTGATCACGACTGCTATAGCGCAGCAGCAGGACACCGGGCGTCCTGATGGTTCAATCTACGGCGTAGCCATCACTAGTGATGGACAACCAGCGAAACGACTCGGCTTGACGGCGGTGCCACTGGGGGTTCCTCTCGGTACTGTGCTTCCGCACACAACGACAGATGATCGCGGGGAGTATCGTTTTGTAGATCTTCCGTGGTGGGGCAGATACACCGTGTACGCCGAGGATGAAGAAGCCGGATATTCTAGCTTCAGCACTGGTGGTTATGGTGAAACCCAACCTCCTGAAGTTGAGATAACACCCGCTCGTCGCGAGGCGGAGCTTAGGGTGGATCTGCCTCCTAAAGCCGCGTTTCTTCGAGTCCAGCTGAAAAACGGAAGAACGGGTGCGCTGGTCTCAGGTATGAGAATCTCAGTGATGCACGACACTAACCCTCCATCGCTGGCTTTTAGCATGAGCTGTTTTTCGACAAAGACAGTCCTACTGCCGCCCGACAAGAACCTCTTGATCCACATCACCTCGGATGGATTCCGCGAGTGGAAAGAGAGCGTTCGCAAGGGCAAGATGCTGCATCTCACGTCCGGTTCGCAATTGACTCTCGACGTTGAACTTGACCCTTCGGATTAAACGGCAGGAGAGCGTTGGCGTAACATCCCGATTGTGCTCAAAACCCCCGGGTGGGGTTTTGAGTCAAATCACTGATTACAACAGCTAGTGGCCGCTGACGAAAAGCTTATGTTCATCGTTAAGGGCGAGCTCGACTAGGATGGGGCTCACCAGAACTCTCTGTTGACCAGTAGAAAACGATTACGTCAAATACCAGGATATGAACTCCGTCCTTCCCTGGGAATTATCTGCTGTGATTTTGCTCTCCTGTTCGATTTCGCACAGCCAAGCCAACTCAGCGCCGGATCCTGGGACGATTCTCAAGCAAATGTATGAAGCGAGCGGCGGCCAGGCATGGGACCCGGTCGCGGGTGCCGCACTGACCGGTGATTTCGATCTCGGCGGGTTGAAAGGCACTTTCCGCCAGGTGATTGATTTTAAGAATGGCCGTGACATCTTGACCTATGACGTCGGCGTGACACGCGGGGGACAGGCAAACACCAAAGACGGTGGCTGGTGGCTCGACGAGAAGGGCTTGCCTACAATCCAGGACGCTCCCGAGGCCAAGGCAGATGGAGCGACACAATCCTATGAAGACCGCAACGGATGGTTTCATGCCGATCCGGCGGTTCCCATGTCGTACGTCGGTACCAAGGCTGAGAAAAATCGCACTTTCGAGCTGGTACAGGTGCATCCGCCAGGCGGTCGTGACCTAACCCTGTGGATCGATTCCGCCACGCACCTGCTGGATCGAGCCGTGGAATTTAGCGCCCAGCAGAGGGAATCCACGACCTACTTCTCGGATTATCGCCAGGTGGAGGGCATTCGGTATCCGTTTCAACAGAGGCAATCGACGGGTGACCCCGAAAATGACGTGACCATGACGGTTTCCGAGCTGCATTTGACTGCGCAGGTCAATGACACGGAGTTTGCGCCGCCGCCCTCCACGACCCGCGATGCACATCTGCTCCAAGATACGACCTCCATAACCATCCCCTTCACGCTGCATGACGCAGGCATTCTTGTCGATGTTTCCATCGACGGAAAGCCTCCGCTGCCATTTGTGCTCGACTCAGGAGGCGTGAATCTGCTCACCGTCGAGGCCGCCAAAAAACTCGGGGTGCAACCGCAAGGCAATATTGCGGGGAACGGGATCGGAGCTAACGCGTTCTCCGCACACTTCGCGCAGATCAAACGCTACCAGATAGGGTCGGCGGAGCTTCTCGATCAGCAGTTCCTGATCATTCCCCTGCCACCCATTTTCAGCTATCGCGGCAAGCAGGAACCAATCGCAGGACTGATCGGCTACGAAGTGCTGCGCCGCTTCCAGGTAACTGTTGATTACCAGCATCGCCAACTAACGCTGGCAACGACGACACAGCAGCCAAAAGGCGAACGCGTGCAGCTGTTCTTCAATACCCGCACGCCTTTCGCCACGGCGTCGGTTGACGGAGTGGAAGGATATTTTGGTATTGATACCGGAGATGATGGTGCGCTCACCATTTTCAAGAGTTTCTATGAAGCGCACAAATTTTCGGTGGAAGTACCTTGGGTGAAGAGCGCTGAGGCTGGCGCGGGCGGCGAGAGTTCGACAGTCTTAACTCGCATCGCCTCTTTATCGATTGGCCATTTCACCCTGTCTCATCCGTTGACAGAGTTAAATTTTGTCAACGGCGGTGCCTTTGCCTCCAGGCTGACCGCCGGCAATATCGGCTCGCAGGTATTTCATAACTTTGTGATGACTTTTGATTATGAGCACCGGGCTTTATACCTTCAAAAATCGCCTGATTTCGGGCATGAGATGCCATACAACCGCAGTGGGATGCAGCTCGATCTGAACGATGCTCGGGACATCGTGGTCAAGGCAGTGAACTCCGGTTCGCCCGCGGATCTCGCGGGGGTAAAACCCGGTGACCACTTGCTGGCCGTCAATCACAGCGATGTCCACGACAAAGATCCGACCAATGTGGAGGATCTGTTCACCCAAGCCGCAGGAACGCATCTCAATGTGGAGATTTTGCGAGACGGAGCACATAAAACCACCGAGATCACGTTGAAGGAACTCCTTCCACCCGACGGCGCGTTTCACTCCGCTTCGCTTCCATAGTGGGAGTAGCATAATGCTGCTGAGGCAGCACGTATGCATAGTTCCATCTCGTGTGCGCAGTGCGAAGGTACGGGCAAGTGCTCAAGATGCGATGGAGCGCGCACAAATCCCCATCTCAACTCAGCAGAACCAAAGTGCCCTCACTGCTCTGGAACTAGGATGTGCAGTGAATGTGACGGTACGGGGAAGTCCGCAATAGCCATGCCTCTGTACCACGGCAATCTGGTCAAGCAGGGGCTAGTTTGGGCCGTCGTAGTGATTGCAATCTGGTGGGCATCGTCGTTCTTCAGCAACAGTCGCTTCTATGGTCTTGCGTTAATTCTGATTTGGACGCTTTCTTGGTGCCTGATTTTGTACCGCAATGCGAAACGGCACAAGCAGAGAAACAATCAGCCATTGTCCCGCAGTTAACTGGCGATAAATCGCGAGTAGACTTGCAACCAATGGGTTACAGTGCAAACGCCCGATGCGACAGCTAACCGATGAGGCGTGCTTTGCCGGGTTCAGAAGGTGCCTCTCGCGAGCAAGCAAGCGATGAGACACCCGATCGGAATTGCAAAGAAGAAAATCAGGGACAAGGCACAATAGATTCTCTTGTGGCTAGCTGGAAAGAGTCTTACGTGTTCGCCCCAGAACCAATGCATTCTGAATTGTCTCCACATTCGAACCTTGATTGGAACCCCAGAGAATTCATCCCACCATTTCCAGTTCTTCCTCTCGCCTATTGGGATCGCTTTGTTCACGTCATCCCGAATTTGCTGACCAGCTATCCATGCAAGAGGTGACTTCTCCAAAACGTAATCTGTGAGATCATTACCCCACCTCGCATCTCACCTCTGGTAATGATGCTATGCGTACTTTGCTTCAGGATCTCCGCTATTCCGCTCGGCAGCTCATCAAAAATCCAGGATTCACACTGACGGCAGTGATCTCGTTGGCGCTCGGCATTGGAGCGGCGACCGCTGTATTCAGTCTGATCCACGCCGTACTAATGAATCCTTATCCGTACCCCGCAGCGGACCGAATTGTACGACTCACGACGCAGAGC
>Ga0187780_10000703_pt1 | contig 24737 bp, 25 predicted proteins | sample 1015_Q2_SP10_20__FD_132429 | JGI IMG/M metagenome (GOLD analysis project Ga0187780, IMG submission 132429) | Tropical peat soil microbial communities from peatlands in Department of Meta, Colombia - 1015_Q2_SP10_20_MG | ecosystem: Environmental > Terrestrial > Soil > Wetlands > Peat | place... | reverse complement strand
GACCTGCTCGACCTGGTGGACCGCTACGCGGTCGCGGCCGGGGCTGCCGATACTGCCGAGGTCGAAGAACCAGCCGGGACCGAGGTCGCGGAGCAGGCCGGGACGGTAGTCACGGCCGGGCCGGCGGCGCCCGCGAGGCTACCGAGCCCCGATAGTCCGCCGAGCGGGGGGATGATCATTTGAGCAGCCCGAGCGTCGAGAGGAACATCGACTTCGAGGTCTGCATCGCGGTCACATCCGACTGGTAGGACTGCGACTCGGAGATCAGGTCGGTCATTTCGGTGACCGTGCTGATGTTCGGCAGGCGCACGTAGCCCTTGGCGTTGGCTTCGGGGTTGCCCGGGTCATAAACCTGCTGGTCGGGTGTCGCGTCGGCGACGATGCTGGTGACCTGCACGCCGCCCGGCGGCGCGGCGCCGCTGGCTTGCAGCGCGCCCGTGAGCGCGCCACCGAAGCCGCTCTGGCCGACCTGCTCGAGCTCGACCTCCTGGCGCTGGTAGGGCTGACCGTTGGCCGCTTTGGTGGTGTCGGCGTTGGCGAGGTTCTCCGCGGTCACATCCATGCGGATGCGCTGCGCGGTCAGGCCGCTGCCGGCGATGCTGATCGCGTCGAACAGGCCCATCAGGCGACCGCCCCCATCGCCGCGCGCAGGATGTTGTCGCGCGCGCCGACGACCTGCGTGAGCGCCTGGTAGTCGAGCCCGTTTTCGGCGAGCTTCGCCGATTCCTGATCGACGCTCACACCGGTGCCGTTGGGGCCGGCTTCCTGCGGTCGGGTGACGGTCTGGAACGCCACTTCTTCGGGCGATTCGCCGCCTGCCACGGCACTTTGCAGCGTCGCCTCGAAGTCGACTTCCTGGGGCTTGTAGCCGGGGGTGTCGGCATTGGCGATGTTGTTCGAAAGCGCCGTCTGGCGCTGCCACGCGCCGCGCATCGCAGCCTGCAGCAGCTGCTGAGTGGAATCAACGAGAGCCATTTGAAGGGGTCCTTTCCGCCCTCCCTGGGCTGCAACCGACGCTCTCCCTGAGGTCGCTGACTTCGCGGTCATCGAGGGGCCGCCCCCTCTTGATCGGCCGATCCGTGTGGACCTTTAGGGCTCAGGCGCTGCGGTCTAGACGCGGACGACGCGGCAGCTGACCGGCGTAGCCGTTGGCCGTGCGCCTCGCCTGCGCGGTCCTCACAAGCTCGGCCTGCAGCAGCTCGCGCAGGCGTTGCAGCTCGACGCGGGTGCGCTCGTGCAGCAGCCGCGCCCGCTCCAGCAGCGGCAGCGCCGTAGCGGGCACCGTCGGCGGCAGCGCCGCGAGGAGTTCTTGCCAGCGCTCGCCGAGCGTGGCCAGACCCGCGATGTCACCCCTGCCCGCGAGCTCCAGTTCGAGCTCGGCGTGCTCGTGGATCGCCTCGAACGCGCGCAACGAGGAGCTCGCGCTGTCGCGCGGCGCTCGCGCGGCGCTCACCAGCGCTCCACCTCGGCCGCGACCTGACTCCACGCCTCGCGCAGCTCGCCGAGCAGCCCGCTGACATCCTGCACCTTCGTGACGTCCTGGTCGAAGCGAGCGTCACTGAGCTGCCGCAGGCAGAACGTGTAGATCGCGTGCAGGCGCTGTGGGATTTCGCCCTGCTCGAAGTCGAGCGAGCCGTCGAGGTACCTGATGATGCGTTCGGCGCGACGCAGTGTGGCGTGCGCGCGTTGCACCTCGCCGGCGCTCATCGCGGTCGCCGCCTGACGCAGAAAGCGCGCGGCACCGTCGTAGAGCAGCACCACCAGCTGACCGGGAGTCGCGGAAAGCACCTCACCGCGTCGGTAGGCGATCTGCGGCGCGGTAGCGTAGCTCATCTGGAACCGTCGATCATTTCCTACCGTAGATCGACCCCGCGCGGGAAATATTGAGCGCTGGGTCTACAGTTTCGAAGCCGAAGTGCTTGTCTGTTCCGGCTGATCGGCGGCGAACGCGTTCACCAGCGAGGTGGCCTGCGCGTTGTTCTGCGCGATCACGCTTTCCAGCTGCGTGAACGTCGCCTGCAGCGCCTTTTCGCGCAGCGCGAGCATTTCGTTCATGTTGGTGATCTGGCTGCCCAGCTGAGTGATCTCAGCCGTGTCGCCGTTGATGCGCGCTTCCAGGCCGCCGCCGGGTTGACTGGCTTGATTGATCAGCCCCGTGAGCGTTTTTGACCAGCCCTGCAGCATCTTCTGCACGCCGGCGGGGTTGGTCTTGACGGCTTCCGTGAGCTTGCTGGAGTTCAGCGTCAGCAGGCCCTCGAGCGTCGCCTGCGAGGTGCTCGCGCCGCCGGTGGGCGCGCCCGTGCTGATACCGATGTCGAGCGGGCTCGACATGCCGGCTTCCAGACCCGCGACGTTTTCGTACATCGTCGTGCGCATGCTGTCGAGCAGGCTCGAAAGTTCGGGGTCGCCGAAGAGCGTGCCGGCGCCGAGTTCGGCCGAGGTCTGCGGGTGCGCCGGCGGCTTGGTCGTGAGCTGCTTCTGAATCGCTTCGACGGTCGTGTTGTAGAGCTTGATGAACGACTGCACCTGCGCTTCGACGGCGCTCGCGCTCGGGCCGGGTGGCTGCACGTCGATCGTCACAGGCCCCGTTGGCGTGAGGCTGCTGAGCGTGAGCGTGACGCCGGCGATGGCGGTTGTGACCGTGTTCGAGCTCGATGTGCCGGCCACGCCGTCGACGGTGAATTCGGCGTTGCGACCTTCTTTGGCGGTGCCTTCCTTTTCTTTCAGCGCGCCGCCCGGATCGGTGACTTTGATGAATTCCGCGCCTGTGGCGCCGGTCGCGCGCGTGGAAAGCACGATCGTTCCGTTTTCGAGCGCCGCCGCGAAGACCTTCGCGCTGCTGTCGGCGTTGATCGTGTCGGCCAGTTCCTTGGCGGTCCCGCCCGCCTTGAGTTTGAATTCCTGACCTTCGATCGTGATCGTATCTTCGGCGGCGGGGCTGGTGAACGTGAACGTTCGCTGCGCGGAGTTCGCGAGCTGTTTGACTCCGACCTCGTAGCCGCCGACCGGCGCACCGGCGCTCGCACCCGCGCTGACTCGTGTCGGTTCGTTGGAGGTGACCGTCTGCGAGCTTTCGAACAGCGAAGGCAGACTGAATTCGGACACGGAGAACGACAGCTGCTGCAGGCTGCCTTGCACGCTCTGCAACGCACTCTCGCCGGCCTGCAGCTTTGACTGCTGCTCGCTCAAATGCGTGACCGGCTCGCGTTGCACGGCCATCAGCGCGGCGACGATCGACGTCGTGTTCAGACCGGAGCCAAGGCCGGCGAACGTGATCGGCGCGCTCGAGGTGCCGGTCGTGGTGTTGAGACCGAGTGAGGAGAGATTTAGGCCTGACGTGGACATGCGTGCGGCTCCTACAGGCTCAGCGGCATGCCGGCGGCCAGCTCGACCGCATCGCTGGCCGACATTGTGCTCACGAGTTGGTCATCGCTGTCATGCAGCTCGATCCTCGTGCGCTCACCGTGCGCACCCTCGAAGAAGCGCAGCTTGCGGCCGCTCTCATGCAGCAGCTCAGCGATCCTGGCCGCCGCGGCGAGTTGATCGAGCACCACCTGGGGTGGCACAGCGCGCAGCGCCGTGAAGCTTGTGACGTTCGAACTCTCTAGGCACAGCGGACCATCGGCAGGCATGCTCGGCGAGCTCATCGTGCGTTTTCTCCCTGAAAACATGTGACGCGGTCCAATCCGTGGGCCGCCTCGCGCTTGGTTTCACTCATCGTCATCGACGCCCTCCGGGGGATCTTGAGGATTACTCGCGGATTTCCTCGACTTGCCAGCGCCCTAACCGCGTCGCACGGACGCGCTCCGGCGGCAAGCGCGCGCCCGCGCAGCCATCGTCTGGCCAGGTGATCGACCGCATGCCTCGATCTCTGAGCGGTTGGCAACGCGAGCCGCTGTGAGCGCCAGGTGGCAGGGAATGCCCGCGTCGCCGCGAATCTACTGCGGGTTGGACCGCGGCATTCACGCTCGGACGCGAGCTGGAGGCCAGACGAGCGGGCCACGCCCACAGTTCCCTCGAGATCGACATCAGACAATGCAGACACTTGGCAAGCGCATCGCCAGAGCTCCCGCCGAGGAGGTGCTGGCGACCTGGCACGAATACCGCGCGAGCGGCGACCGCGAGCTGCGCGACCGCCTGATCTTCATGTTCATGCCGATGGTGCGCTACATCGTCTACCGCAAGGTGCGCGAGGTGCCCGCACAGTGTGAGGTCGAGGACTTTCTCTCCTGCGGTCTGGAGGCGCTGATCCGCTCGATCGAGCGCTATGACCCGCACAAGGGCGCCACGCTCGAGCAGTACGCGTGGACGCGCATCCAAGGCGCGGTGCTCGACGAGCTGCGCCGCCACGACTGGGCCCCGCGCTCGCTGCGCAGAGACGAGCGCACGATCAACACTGCGCGCGAAAGCTTTCTCGCCGAGCACGAACGCCGCCCCAGTCGCGAGGAGCTCGCAGCGACAGTCGGCATGACGCCGCTACAGCTGACCAATCGTCTCGACCAGATCGAGCTCGCGGAGGTCGGCTCGCTGAACCGCGTCGTGCGCTCGGACGAGAGCGCGACGATCGAGCGCATCGACACGCTCGAGAGCTCAGACCGCGAGTGCGACCCGATCGCGAGCGCCGAGCTGCGCGAAGCCAAGGCGCGTTTCCGCAAGGCGTTCGCGCGGCTGTCCAAGCAGGAGCGCGAAGTCGCGGTGCTGCTCTACGTCGAGGACCGCACGCTGCGCGAAATTGGCGCGCGACTCGGCGTCTCCGAGAGCCGCATCTCGCAGATCCACACGCAGCTGCGCCGCCGCCTGTACGAACAGCTGAGCGCCGAGGCGCCGCTGTTCAGCGTCGTCGGCTGAGCTCAAGGATCGCGCACCGCGGGCGTCAGTCAGTGATGGCGAACAGCGAGTTGGCGTTGATCGGCTGCCTGTTCTCGCGCACCTGCTCGCTTATCGCCTTGAGCGGATCAGCTGCCTGGTAGTACGTCCCACGTCGCGCCCCAAATCGCTCGAGCAGTCCTGCGCGCACCATCGCGCGCAGGTCGTCTGTGGCGCCCTGGTTGGTGATCTCTTCGTCCCACATCTTGAGCGCCGTGCGATAGGAAGCGTTGCGGACCCGCATTCCGACTGCAGCGTCGAATAGCGCGCTCAGCACCCGTGGCGGTAGCCGCTTCTGTGCACACACGGCTTCGAGCTGAGCCCATATCTCCTCAGACTCCTTGACACGGCGCAGGACACTGCTCGCCTGGATGAAATGCGCCTCCAGGCAATACCTGACCCAAGGTCGAGCATCGCCCTGCGGACGCCAGCCTTCAGTTCCGACCTGTTGCAGCACTCTGTAGTAAGACTGCGTGTTGCGGCCGAGGTACTCCTCGATGCTCGAGAACTGGGGCGCCAAGATCTGGTCGCGTGCGAGCACGAGCGTCTGCAGACACCGAGACATCCGCCCGTTGCCGTCGCGAAACGGGTGGACCATTACGAGATTCAAATGGGCCATCGCGGCCCTGACCATCACGGGCGTCTCGTTGTCGCTCGACAGGCCGTCTGTCAACTCCTCGATCAGCTCCGGGAGTTCCTCGGCGGGCGGACCCTCGTAGACGATGTCGCCTGTCGCATCGTTGCGAATCCAGATCGGGCCTGGTCGCCAAAGTCCAGGGCTCGCGTCAAGCGCGTACTCGGTCATCATGAAATGCAGGCTGCGGAGAATCTGTGGCGTGTACTGGAAGTGCTCGTCCTGGGCCAGCTGAAGCACATAGGTCATCGCGCGCCGATAGCCGGAGACGGCGTTCCAGTCCTCGTCGCGCGCATCCGTGGGCTCGTCGCCGCCGATCGCCGCGAGTGCGTCCTCGAGCGACACGTCGTACCCCTCGATGCTGTTCGAGCCTTGGATCGCGCGGGCTCCGAGTACGCGCCTCACCAGCCCTAGCCACCGTCGCGGCTGGGCCACCCGAAACCGGAGCTGCCGGCGTAGCTCGTCGATCCTTTCGAGAGCGGCCGCCTCTTCGAAGCTCATCGGCGGTGTCTGGAAGATCATCGCCACACCTCGGAGGACCCTTGAAACAGACATTCAATCATGGTTTCCCATGATAATATCAAGAAATTCCGTGAAACCCTCTTGCTGAGAGCGGCTCAAGGATCGCGCCCCGCGGCCGAACACCTGGGCGGAGATGGATCTCGGCCTCGACATCGCCGCTTCGGGCATGGTCTCCGAGCAGGTCCGCCAGGACCAGCTCGCCAATGACCTCGCCAACGCGTCCACGCCCGGCTACAAGCCGGACGAGTCGCCGCAACACAACTTCGGCGCGGTGCTGCTCGCGAACACCGAGGGCGGCACAGCGATCGGCGCGGTCGACGAGGGAGTCGCGCTCGGCAAAACGTTCACGAACATGACCGCCGGCGTGATGCAGGAAACCGGCGAACCGCTCGACTTTGCGATCGAGGGCAGCGGCTTCTTCGCAGTGCAGACCGCGCAGGGCGTGCGTTACACGCGCGACGGGCAGTTCACAGTCTCCTCCGCCGGCCTGCTCACCGACGCGAACGGCAACCCCGTGCTCGGGCCGGGCAGCGCGCAGATCAAGGTCGGCGCCACCGGCGTCGTGCCCGCAACCGCGGTCGGCGTGTTCGAAGTGCCCGGCGCGGTCAAGCAGGGCGAAAACCTGTTCACGGGCACGCGCGCTGGCAAGCCGACGGGCACCGTCAAGCAAGGCTCGCTCGAGGGCTCGGGCGTGGACGCCGCCAAGGTGATGATCGAAATGATCAGCTCGATGCGTAGCTTCCAGTCCGGCCAGCAGGCGATTCAGTCGATCGCGGGGACGCTGCAGCAGGCCGCCTCTCAGGTCGGCTCGATGAATCCGAACGGCTGAGCGGCAGCGCTCAAGTCCGCTCGCTCACGGCCGATCACCAGGAGGAGAAACCTCGAGCCCGGCTGCAAGCCGTGCGCAAGCCTGGCTCGACGACTACAAACACGGGTGGGCTGATGCTCGAAGGTCTCTTTGCCGCAGCAGCAGGCATGGAAGCACAGCAGGAACAGCTGAACGCTATCAGCAACGATCTCGCCAACCTTTCGACGAGCGGCTACAAGTCAGAGCGCGTCGCTTTCAGCGACCTGCTCTACAACCCCGTTGACGTCGCCGGCACACTGACCACGGCCGGAGCGGGTGCGAACGCGCGGCTGATCGGACGCGACGAAACGCAGGGCTCGATCCAGGAAACCGGCGACCCGCTCGACCTCGCGATCGAAGGCGACGGCTACTTCGCGGTCACGCGCCCGAACGGCACCGTCGCGCTCACGCGCAACGGCAACTTCGGCGTCGACGCGAGCGGACAGCTCGTCAACACCGAAGGCAACCGCCTGTCGCCGCCGATCAAGCTCCCCAACGGCGCCTCCGCCGACCAGGTCACGGTCGCGCCCGACGGCACCGTCGCCGTCGGCACGCGCAAGCTCGGCCAGATCAAGCTAGTCACCGTGACCTCGCCCGAACACATGCTCGCGGACGGCAGCGGCGACCTCACCCCCACGGCCGCCAGTGGCACGCCACACCCAGCCAAAGGCCACATCCGCCAGGGCGCGCTGGAGGACTCGAACGTCAACATCGCCGGCGCGATGGCGCTGATGGTCAGCACCCAACGCGACTTTCAGCTCACCAGCAGCGCGATCCAGACCGAGAGCCAGATGATGTCGATCGCGAACGAGCTGCGCCCGCAATGAGCCTGCCGCTCCCCGCCTCCGCAGGTGCGCCCGCGAGCGGCCTGCCAATTGTCAACCAAGCGCTCGAGCCGGCATGGGTGCGCCACGGATCGCCCGCCACGCAGAAGGCCTACGAGAGCGCGCTCGCGTTCGAAGACACGCTCGTCGAACAGCTCTCCAAGTCGCTCACCGCCGCCGCGGGCCTCGGCGGAGCATCGGGGGAAGCCGGCGCGGAAGGCGATGCCGGCCAGGAAGAAGGCGGTGTGGCGGCTGGCGGCGGCGCGGTCCAGCAGGAGCTCTCCTCAACGCTGCCGCAGGCACTTGCGGCGGGCGTCATGAGCGCCGGTGGGCTGGGCATGGCCGCCCAGCTGACGCGCGAGCTCGAGGGCATCCAGGCCGGCGCACACGTGCGCACGAGCGGCGGCACCGTGAGCGGGGGAGGGGGCGCGCAATGACGCCCAGCTCGCTGATCCCGCACGAGGCGGCGCGCCAAGACCGCGAGCTCACGGCCGAGGTGCTCGGCCACCTCGATGCGCAGATCGAGTCGGCTCGCCGCCTGCTCGAGGTCGTGCTCGAGCAGGGCGCCGCGATTCGCGCGCGCGATGTGCAGACGGTCGTGCGCCTCGCGGGCATCCTGCGCGGCGAGATGGAACGCCGACAGCTGCTCGAGCAGGAGCGCTCGCGCCTGCTCGCGCGCAGCGGCGAGCGGCTGGGGATCGCCGCCGAGTCGGTCACGCTCGCGCTGCTCAGCACGCTGATGGACGCGACCAGCGCCGAGCGCGCGAGCACCCGCAGCGCCGAGCTGCGCGGCCTGCTGCACGAGCTGCAGCGGGTGCACGGCACCAACCGCGCGCTGATGCAGATCGAGCTCGGCTTCCTCGACCACCTGATGGGCATGCTCTCGCTCGACGGCGTCAGCGGCTACGACACCCACGGCAGCTCCCGGCCGATCACGCGGTCGCGCCCGCACGGCGCGCTGCACGTCCTCGACCTGCGCGCCTGAAGCCATGACTATCCCGACCCTGCAAGGACTGCAGACCGCGCTCAGCGGGTTGATCGCCGAGCAGACAGCGCTCGACGTCACCGGCAATAACATCGCCAACGCCAACACCGAAGGCTTCTCGCGCGAAACGGCCGTACTGCAGCCGAACCCGCCGCTGGACATCCCCGCGCTCTCGACGCTCACCGGGCAGGGCGCGCAGCTCGGCACGGGCGTGGGCGTGGCGAGCATCACCCGCATCCGCAACGTCTACCTGGACGCGCAGTATCGCGCGCAGAACAGTGCGCTCAGCAACTCGAGCACCCAGGCGGAAGTGCTACAGCAGGCCCAGGCCGCGTTCAACGAACCCTCCAGCGCCGGCATCGCGAGCCGGCTTTCCGCCTTCTTTAGCGCCTGGAACAGCCTCGCCAGCGCGCCCACCAGCGAAGCCGCCAAAGACGCTGTGGTCGCCGCCGGCGAACAGCTCACGGCGAGCTTCCACGCGCTCAACACGCAGCTCACGACGATCGCCGGCCAGGCCGGCGAACAGTACAAAGCCCTCACCGGAGTCGGCGGAGAAGTCGAAAACGACGCCCACCAGATCGCAGAACTCAACAGCCAGATCAAGCTCGCCGAACAGGCCGGCCAAAAACCCAACCAGATGCTCGACCGCCGCGACCTGCTGCTCGACAAGCTCTCATCGCTGGCGAACGTGACCGTCAGCGAACAGCCCGACCACACTGACACGGTCAGCTTCGGCGATGCCGCCAAACCGCTGGTCGAAGGCAGCACCGTCAACTGGCCGCAGGCGCTTACCGAAGCGGCCGGCGGCACGCTCGGCGCGCTGCTCGACCTGACGGGCGCCAAAGGCGCGCTCACGGGCCTGCAGACAGGCCTCGACGGTGTCGCCGAAGCGCTCGCGGGTACCGTCAACGAACACCTCCCGGCGCCCTTCTTCTCCGGCAAAGGCGCAGGCGAAATCGCGGTCGCGCTCAAAGCCAGCGAAGTCAGCGCCTCCGGCGGCAAATCCGCGGGCGGCAACGAAGTCGCACAGGCGATCGCCGCGCTGCGCGGCGGCGTGGCCGAACAGGGCTACGCCGCGCTCGTCGAGAAAGTCGGCAGCGACGTGCAGAACACCAAAGACGACCAGGCCAACCTGCAGACGACCGTCACCGCCATCAACGACCAGCGCCAGGAGGTCTCCGGTGTTTCGCTCGATGAAGAAATGACCAACCTGGTCACATTCCAGCGCGGATATCAGGCCTCCGCGCGCACACTCTCAGCGATGGACGAAATGCTCGAAACGCTGATCGAGCACACCGGCAGGGTGGGGCTGTAGCGATGACCGAGCGCATCACCCCGGAGATGGTCAGAGCCGCCTCGCTCAACAACCTGACCCAGTCGCTCACCTCGCTCGAGCGCTCCGCCGAGGAACTGTCCTCCGGCAAGACGATCCTCGAACCATCGGACAACCCGTACGGCGCCAGCCGCATCATCAACCTCGAAAGCCAGCTCGAAGGGCTGAGCTCCTACGAGAGCAGCACACAGGACGGAATCGCCTGGGAGACGACGGCCAGCGGCGCGATGGCGAACATCAACGAAGTCGTCGAGCGCGTGCGCGAGCTGCTCGTGCAGGCCGCCAACGGCACCAACAACCAGAGCGACCTCGCGACGATCGGGCAGGAGGTCGAACAGCTGACCGAAAGCGTCAAGCAGGACGCGAACACGCAGTACGCGGGTCAGTACGTGTTCTCGGGAACCGCGACCACGACCGCGCCGTATCAGCAGGGCGGCGACGAATACCACGGCAACGCGGAAACGATCAGCCGCGTGATCGGCCCCGGCGCGTCGGTCACGATCTCGACCAACATTTCCACGCTGCTCGGCAACGGGCAGGCTTCTGGCGATGGCAAGCTGTTGGACACGCTGCGCACGATCGGCGAACACCTCAAAGGCGGCACCGAAGAAGATAGGAAAGCGGTCGGCACCACCGATCTGCAGAACCTCGACACGAACATCGAAACGCTGCGCCAGCTGCAGGCGAGCTCCGGCAGCACGATCGATCAGCTGCAGACCGCGCTCACGCGCAATGAAGGCATCCAGCAGTCGATCACGCAGGCGCTCTCGAACACTCAGGACACTAACTTCGCGGCCACATCGGTCGCCTACTCCAACGAGCAGGCCGCATACAGCGCCGCACTGCACGCTACGGCCACGATCGTGCAGGAATCCCTGCTCAACTTCCTCCACTAACCGACCAGCAGACGCGCACCATGTCAGTCACCTTCCAGAGCATCCGTTTCGGGGCCGTCGAGATTCCAGACGACGCCGTGATCGAGTTCCCCCACGGGCTGATCGGCCTGGGCGGCTCGCGCTACGCGCTCATCGACCGCAACCCCGGCACCGGCTTTCTGTGGCTGCACTCGCTCGAAGACCCCGCGCTCGCGCTGCCGGTCGTCAGCCCCCACCAGTTCTTCGCTTCGTTCTCGCTGGAGATCGCGCCAGAGGACCGCGAGCGCACCGGCATCGAGGACCTTACGGGCGCGAACGTCTACGTGACCGTGCGCGCGACGCCCAATCCGCTGGACATCACAGCCAATCTGCGCGGCCCGATCGTGATCCGCGACGGCCGCGGCTACCAGGTCATCAACACCAGCCAGGACGCACCGCTGCAAGCGCCGCTGTTCACGCTGCCCGCAGCGACCACGCAGATTGCTTCATAATCAGCCTCGATGCTGATCCTGACGCGTCGTCCTGGAGAGCGCGTCGTTATCGGCGACGAGATCCTCGTGACCGTGATGGGCGTCAGCGGCCACACCGTACGGCTGGGCATCGCGGCGCCCGCCGGCGTGCCGATCTATCGCGAGGAGATCTGGCTGGCGGTCGAGGAGGAGAACCGCGCGGCGGCCGCCGCCCACGCCGACGCACTACCCTCACAGCTACCCAAGCCGGGCACTGGCCAGCAGACCGCAGACGAGCAGGCGCGACCGCGCGCGGCAGACGGTGAGGGCTCTGCGGGGACGCCCGCGACGGGACCGGGGGCTGAGCCGAACGCCGCCGGCGGCCCCCCCGGCGAGTCTTGATCTCACCCGAGGGGCTGCTGTAGACTCCGACTGGCCAAGCAGCCAAACCGGCTGCTGAGCCCAACGAGGGAGGAGTCGGGTATGCCAGCCAAGCAAGGTGCCCGCAGGGGCGCCCCGGGAGTACTTCGGATCTGCGTACTCCTGACCGTCGCGCTGTGCGCGACCGCCGCGAGCGCGACGAGCGCGTCGGCGCACAAACTGGGGGAAGTTGAGATCGTGCGCCAGGCCGGACCGCCGGCCGGTGAAATTCCCAGCAACACGCACTACTTCACAACAATTCAGGCGGCCGTCGAAGCCACCAAACGCGGCGCGTGGGTGCTGATCGAACCGGGTGTGTACGGCGAAGAAGTGAAGGTCACGAAAGCGCACTCCGGGATCTGGATCCGCGGCATGAACCGCAACACGGTGATCATCGACGGTCAACACAAAGTGCCCGGACCACAGGGCGCCAATGGCATCGAGATCGAAAAGGCCAGCAACGTCAGTGTGGAAAACCTGACAGTGCGCAACTTCGAACGCGCCGAACTCGACGGCCCGGGCGGCAACGAGATCTGGTGGAACGGCGGCGAAGACTCCAAACGGATCGGCGCGCACGGCTGGTGGGGCCGCTATCTGACCGCCTACGACACGGGGCTGAACGGCGGCTACGGGATCTTCACCAACAACGAGATCGAAGGCGAATGGGAAGACATCTACGCCTCCGGGTTCAACGACTCGGGCATGTACCTCGGCGCATGCCAAGAATGCCAGGCGCTGATCACCTTCGCCACGATGGAAGACAACGCGCTCGGCTACTCCGGCTCGAACTCCGGCGGCAGCCTGGTGATCGAAAACTCGATCTTCCGCCACAACACGACCGGCATCGCGCCCAACTCGGAAAACCCGGGCGACGGACCGCCGCCGCAGGACGGGCAATGCAACAGGGTGAACCGGCGCCACCCCGACCCCACGCCTGAAATCACGAGCACCGAAATCCCGAGGTGCACGGTGATCCGCGACAACCTGATCACCGAAAACAACAACCTCAGCGTTCCCGCCAACCACTCGGCGGCCGCCGCACCGTGGGGCGCCGGCGTCGCGTTGCCCGGCGTCTACGCCGACCTGGTCGAACACAACACGATCACCGACAACCCGAGCAACGGAGTGCTCGCGTTCGAGTTCCCCAACCCGTTTCCGGTGCAGAAAGACACGATCTTCTTCCAGCTCGCCGGCAACAAGATTGCCGAAAACACATTCTCCGGAAACGGCACGCTCGGCGGTCCGTACTCCGGTGACGTCGCACTGGAGGGCGGGCAGTTCGGCAGCAAACAATCCGTCAACAACTGCCTCAGCGGCAACTCGTTCGCCGACGCGACCTTCCCGGCCGCGATCGAAGGAACGTGGGGCTGTCAGAACAAAACGACGCCAAACGGCGTCGAAGAAATCCAGTTCATCGGCTACCTGCTGGCGCTGCAGGCGGAATCAGAAGGCAGGACTGCGGTCGCACAGGCGCCGCCGCCCGCGCAGCCGACGATGCCAAACCCGTGCCGCGAAGTGCCCAGGGACCCGCTATGTCCGTGAGGCACTGAAGCTGCTCCGCGCGAGTCCCTTTGCCGTCTTTCGCGACCAGAGCTCGGCTTCAAGCGCGCCGCGTGTTCTTCTTCATCCTCGCCGGGTTATCCCGGTGACCTCCCATGCCCGGCCAAGGGCGCTGCCATAGAAAGCCACAATGACGAGGACCAAAGCACGTTGCAGTGCGGCACTCTGGGCGCTGGCAAGGAGCGCTACGGCGAGGCCGAGCTGCACTGAGTAGCCCACGACCGAAATTGACGCGAAGGCGAGATTCAGCTTTCTGTTTCGAGATCTCGAGGAGAAGTTTCCAGCCCGCTTTGCCCGCGGTATCAGCGCTCTGGTGGCCAGCAGGCCGACGGTCGCCATTGCGATGCTTGATAGCCCGAAAACGACTGAGCCCCCGGTCAGCGCCACGATCGAAACAAAGAAGATATCTACCAGGACGACGAACGCGCTCCCGGCCAACACAGTTCGCAACTCCCGAGTTGTGGGGTCCGCGTCATCCGCGTTGACGACCGATACGGCGACGACGAGCAACCCCAAGATGGCAGCGGACGCGCCCGCGCTTGCGCTGAAGAAGCTCTCATAGTGGCCAACCACGTCGCCACCCTATCGTGGACAAACTGGTGTAGCACTGGTCAGCTGCGACCTCCGCGACCTCATGAGCAAGGGGCTTGCGAGTAGTCCCGCGAGCGTGAAGGCGGAGGAGTCGCCTCCTCCCGACAGAAGCAGTACCGAAGTCCGGCCATAGCCGGCCGGCAGTCGTAGGGCGTTGCGTTGGCGAGGACGAACTCACCAAGCTCGCCCCAGCCTGCTGAGTCCATGATGAACCGCTGCCGGTGAACACATACCCAGCGCCGGCTTCTTGGTTTTGGGTTGGATCGCCGATCAACGCGGTGTGACCATCGCTGCTCAACGCCACGGCATAGCCGAAGTCGTCAAATGGGCCCGAGGTGAGCCGGGAAGGGTCCCGCTTCGTTAGCCTTGCGGTCAGCGCCTGCGCGTCATTGAGGTGGTGGTCCCTCGTGAGACCCGGCAGCGCCCGGAATGACCGACCGGTGCTGCCTCGATCGCGCGGCGCCTCGAGGCCGAACAAGCACCTGCGCCGCCGCGTGGCTGGCAATCCGACATCTCGACGGCGCCGGATACGGCCACCCTCGAAGCCGTCGCCGATGAACTCGCCCCGCGTTGTCGCCACCGGCGACAGCGACCAAGCCAAGGCCCTGCTGCGCATCCTCATCGCCGAGCTACAAGTCAACAGCCGGGCGGAAATCCTGCCCACCTACCGCGCCGCCACACCCACGGTTTAGGCACACAACAGTTCAGTGGGCGAAACTTGTCGGCGCGCAAACCACGCGCTGATGGTTGCGCCGGCTGTCTGTGTGTCCTGAGCGGAAGCCCCGTCGCGTTTCGTCCCAAGGCGATCGTATGGTGGCGGTGTGCCGCGAATCAGCGCTGGTGGCGGAGTGGGCGGCCATCCACGAGGGCGAGCTGGCCGCGAACTGGGAGCGCGCCCGACGCGAAGAGCCGCTAGAGCCGATCGGGGCGCTGGCGTAACATGCTTTGCATGAAGCAGTTGCACGACGTAGTTGGGGTTAAGGTCAGCGGCGAGTACCGGCTGCGCCTGACCTTCGATGACGGAACGCTCGGCGAGGTCGATTTCGCGGGGCGCGAGTGGCGAGGTGTCTTTGAGCCACTGCAGGACCCGGAATACTTTGCGCGCGTGACGGTCGATGCCGATGCGGGCACCGTGACATGGCCAAACGGCGCCGACATGGCGCCAGAGCCCCTATACGAGCAGGCCCGCCAGAGCTCGTCTCGCGCCACTGGCGCCCCGCGCTGACGCCGACGGACTCGGCCGCGTCGTCACCACTGGCGACAACGACCAAGCCAAGTCCCTGCTGCGCATCCTCGTCGCCGAGCTACAAGTCAACAGCCGCGCGGAAATCCTGCCCACCTACCGCGTCGCCACACCCACGGTTTGCGCGCACAACAGTTCAGTGGTGATAGCCGGGCTCTAACCACGCCTCTGGCTCTCGAGTGTGGCGAGCGTGCGGAAACGCTCTCCTCGCTCCTCGAAGTCGTGGTAGTGGTCGAAGCTCGGCGCCGCGGGTGAGAGCAGCACGACCGTGCCTGGTCGCGCGAGCTCACGCGCGCGCTCGACCGCCTCGCGTAGGTCGCCGGCTTCGAACATGCTCGCCTGGGTTGCGCCTGCGTCGGCGATCGCGGCGACCAAGCGCGGTCCGGTCGACGGCACGCCGATAATGGTCACGCCACTCGCCGCGAGCGTCCGCGCGAGCTCTGTGAAGTCCTGGCCGCGGTCCTGGCCGCCCGCTATCAGCACGATCTCACGGCCCGGGAAGCTCGCCAGCGCCGCCAGCGCCGACTCGGGCGTCGTCGAGATGCTGTCGTCCACCCACAGCACGCCGTCGCGCTCCGCGACCGTCTGCAGCCGGTGCGCCAGCGGCTCGAAGTCCGCGAGCGCAGACGGCAGGGGCGGCGGCGCGACGCCCAGCGCTTCGAGCGCCGCGAGCGCGCCGCAGAGGTTCAGCGCGTTGTGCTCGCCGCGCAGCGGCAGCTCGTCCAGGGCCGCGACCGGCTCGCCTCGCAGCGCAATGCCGTCGGCTGACACATCCCAGCCGTCCGCGACGCCATAGAACATCGTCTCGGCCTGTGGCCGTAGGCGCGCGAGGCGCTCGTCGCGTCCGTTCAGCACCGCCACGCGCACTCCCGGCAGGCCGAGCAGCCGCAGCTTGTCCGCGTGGTAGGCGTCCTCGGAGCCGTGCCACTGCGTGTGCTCACGGAACAGGTTCGTGACGAGCGCCACCTCGGGGCCCGTCTCCAGGTCGGCGATGTGGTAGCTGGACAGCTCCACGACCGTCACCCGCGCGGGCTCGCGATCGAGCAGGTCAAGCGCAGGCACGCCGATGTTGCCCGCCAGCGCCACCGTGCCACCGGCCGCCCGCGCCAGGTGCGCCGCGAGCGCGGCCGTCGTGCTCTTGCCCTTCGTGCCCGTCACGCCGATCACGCCCGCGCCGCCGCGCTCCGCCAGCCACAGCGAGGTCGCCGTCGTCACCGGCACACCGGCCTCACGTAGCGCGCGCAGCTCCGGGCGATAGACGGACACGCCCGGAGAGCGCACAACCACATCACAGCGCGAGAGCGCCGCCACGATCTCCGCGTCGGTCACGACCTGCACATCGGGCGCCTGCAGCGTCTCGCGCACATCCGCAGGAGGGGGCGAGTCGAAGGCCGCGACGACGATGCGCGCCGACGGCAGCCGACGCGCGAGCTGCGCGGCGAACGAGGCGATCTCCCTACCGGCGCCCCACACGCCGACGCGCGCGCCGTCAAGCTCCGAGAACCGCACGGACCTCCGCCAGCAACGCCGCCGGCACCGCGTGCTCGTCGCTCAGCGCGAGCACCACATCAGGATCGCCCTCCTCGGCCGCAAAGCGCGGCAGCACCTCCGCCGCCAGCCGCCGCACGACCGGCCGCTCGCGCCAGCGCGGGTCGCGCGCGAGCAGACGCATCGCCGCAAGGCTCTCCAGCTCCTCGCCCACACACTCAAACGGCTTGTGCCCGCCCGTAGCGCTCAGCAGCGCAAAGCCCTCAAACTGCTCCTCCTCGTCGAGCATCGCGCGGCCAAAGATCTCGCGCATGTGCTCGGGCTCGCTGAACGGCGCAAGCGCCAAGAACACGAACCGGCACTTAGGACAATCGCAGCACCAAGACGCCGCGCGCAACGCCGGATCAAGGCGGAAGATCGCGTTGCAGCTAGTGAACGCGCCGTGGTAGCGCTCCATACCAGCAAACGCGCGCGCAATCGCCAGCTCCGACGCCGGACGCAGCACCGAGAAGATCTGCAGCTCCGGAGCCACTTCCGCGAGCGCAGCGCTCATCAGCTTTTCCGCACGCAGGCCCTTGCTGAACTGGTGGTTGACCTCGACGCCGTCCCACACCACGTTGCCAGCCGAAGCCGAGCGCTCGTTGGCCATAGCCACCGCGTCGAAGCCATTCAGAGCGGCCGTCAACAGCGCCACGCAAGACACGATCGCCGTGATCGGCACATGCCCGTTGATAGCCCCCGCCTCGTTCAGCGCCCGCAGTCCGGGGTCCAGGCGGCGTGTCACAAGCAGACGGGGCAGTCCCGCGATCGCGACCGTGCGCGCGATTGGCGGCGCGTCGCCAACGGAAAACAGCGCCAGCTCCAAGCCAGAGCGCCGGACGATCTCCAGCGCCACGGCTGAGTCCTTGCCGCCGCCGACCGGCACGAGTACTCGACGCGGCGCGGTCACCGGCGGAGCGTCGTCCACGCGGCCGGAGACGGCCGTGGGGGCGATCGCGCAGCCGGCCACCACCGGCCTGGGCAACCCGGGCAGTCCATTCGTATAGGCGAGCTCCGCGAGGCCCTCCGAGTAGAGCGCTTCGAGCAACTCCGCTACCGCGGGCGGTGGCGTGCCCGTCTCGCAGGCCACCTCCGGCGCAAGCGCCGTCTTGAAATAGCTCACTCCCGCGACCCAATGGAGCAGAGCCAGGAGGCCGTCTACGCGCTGGCGATCGCTGCCGGTCAGCGGACCCGCCGTTGGCAAATCGTATTCCTCTACGAACGCGATGCGGTCGTCCAGCTCGTAGTGGAGCTTGACGTGGCCCTTGTCGTCCAGGCTGCGCGCCGTAAAGCGAAAGCTTTGGAACGCGGTCGGGTCGAACACAGCGGCGGGCTGCTCGAGGTTGGCTGCCATCGTCGCGATCAGCGTAGAGCCAGCGCAGGCTGCTCGCGTGTTGACCGCGGTCACTGCGCGAGTCCTCACGTGGTCGAGAGCGCCCGCGCGGCGGCGGCTGGAAACAAGCGTGTGGCCTGGATGCGCCCTCTGGGTGCCCACGTCTCGGCACAATTTGCGTGATCGGACCAGCGGCGCAATCATAAGGCCGCTGTGGAACGGCACACACGTCCAACCATGCTTTCGTTCTCGTCATGAACGCCAACGGCAACGGCCACATGCCGCTCCCTCCCGGTCCGTCCATGCCGAGCACGCTGCAGGTCCTCGGCTGGGCGACGCGGCCGCTGCCGCTGATGGAACGCGCGCGGCGGCGCTACGGCGACATCTTCACGCTGCACATCCGCCGCGGGCGTCCATGGGTGTTCCTCGCCGATCCCCAGGACGTCGGCAAGGTGCTCACGATCACCCCCGAGCTCGTGCGCGCCGGCGCCGGCGAAGCCAACCCGCTGCTGCGGCCGCTGCTCGGCCCGCGCTCGGTGATGCTGCTCGACGAGCCCGAGCACATGACCGCCAGGCGCTTCATCCTGCCGTCCTTCCACGGCCAGCGCATGCGCGGCTACGGCGAGATGATGGTCGACGTCGCGCGAGCGGAGATCGCCAAATGGCCCGTCGGCGAGCCATTCGCGCTGTGGCCGCGCATGCAGACGATCAGCAACGAAGTCGTCATGCGCGCCACCTTCGGCAGCACCGAGGGCGAGCGCATGGACCGCCTGCGCGTGCAGCTGCGGCAGCTCACCGACTGGCTCAACGACTCACGCCGCCTGATGGGGCTCGCGATCTTCGGCTCGCGCTGGCTGACGCGCGACCCCCGCTTCAAGCGCATGATCGCGCCGGTCGAAGCGACGCTGCTCGAGGAGGTCCGCAGCCGGCGCGCGGCGCCCAGCCGCTCCGAGAACGAGGGCATCCTCTCGATGCTCGAACAGGCGCACGACGAGAACGGCACGCCGATGACCGACCAGGAGCTGCGCGACGAACTGATCACGCTGCTCTCCGACGGGCCGACCGCGACGTCGATGTCGTGGGCCTTCGAGCGCCTGCTGCGCCACCCCGAGAAGATGCAGCGGCTGCGCGCGGAGGTGCTCGGCGGCGAGGACGACGCCTACATCGAAGCGGTCGTCAAAGAGATCCTGCGCCTGTGCCCCGCCGTGCCGCTGGTCATGCGCGGGCTTGTCGAGCCGATGGAGCTCGGCGGCTACACGATCCCCGCCGGCACGATCGTCGCGCCGTGCATCCACCTCGTGCACCACTGCGAGGACATCTACCCGCACCCGTACGCGTTCATGCCCGAGCGTTTCCTCGAGCGCCCGCCCGACAACTACAGCTGGATTCCCTTCGGCAGCGGCGTGCGGCGCTGCGTCGCCGCCACGTTCGCGCCGATGGAGATCAAGCTCGTGATGCAGACGGTCCTGCAGGAGGTCGAGCTCGGCCCGGTCTCCAAAGGCACCCAGCGCCCGACGCGCAGCTCCGTCGCGTTCGCGCCCGCCGACCAGGCGCCCGTGATCGTCAAGCGTCGCCTGGACCCAAGCACAAGCGGCAGCGCCCTCGCAGCGGCCGCCTAGCCGCGGGCGCAATCCACCCGACTGAGGGCCACCGCGCGACCCACCCCAGCGAGCCGACAGGCGAGCCCCTTAAATCAGTCGTTCGCCGTCACCGCCTCCAGCAGGTGTGCGAAGCGCTCGCGCGCCTGCTCTCGGCGGGTCGGCAGGTGCTCGCTCGGCACTTCGTTCGGCGGCGACGCGTAGCCGCGCAGGATGTGACGCGCGACGCTCTGGCGGTGGACCTCGTCGGGGCCGTCGTAGATGCGCGCCGCGCGCGCGAAGCGGTACATCTGCTCGAGCGGCAGGTCGGTCGAGTAGCCGAGCGAGCCGTGCAGCTGCAGCGCGCGGTCGATCACGTCGTGCAGCACCTTCGCGCCGTAGAACTTGATCAGCGCCACGTCCGTGCGCGCCGCGCGCGCGCCCTGCGTGTCCATCACCCACGCCGCGTGCAGCGTCATCAGCCGCGCCGCGCGCATCTCCGCCGCGCTGTCAGCGATCCAGTTCTGCACCGTCTGCTTGTCCGCCAGCAGCGAGCCGTGCGCGTGGCGGTAGGTCGCGCGCTCGCACATCATGTCGAACGCGCGCCGCGCCACTCCCAGCCAGCGCATGCAGTGGTGGATGCGCCCCGGCACCAGCCGCTGCTGCGCGATCACGAAGCCCGCGCCCTCCGCTCCCAGCAGCGCCTGCGCCGGCAGGCGCACGCCCTCGTAGTTGATTTCCGCGTGCCCGCCGTAGCCGCCGTACTCCTCCCACGGGTGCTCCATCGTCGGCACGTCGCGCACGATCTCAACACCCGGCGTGTCCACCGGCACGATCAACATAGACGCGCGCTGGAACGGGTGCGCGTCCGGGTTCGTCACCGCCATCACGATCAGGAAGTCCGCGATCGAGCCGTTCGAGCTGAACCACTTGCGCCCGGCGAGCACCCACTCATCGCCGTCGCGCACCGCGCGCGTGCGCAGCTGCGTCGGGTCAGAGCCCGGCGTGTCCGGCTCGGTCATGCTGAACGCGCTGCGCAGGTCGCCCGCGAGCAGCGGGTGCAGCCAGCGGTCCTTCTGCTCGGGCGTGCCCGCCAGCGCCAGGATCTCCGAGTTGCCCGAGTCCGGCGCCGAGTTGCCGAACGCCAGCGGCGCGATCGGGCACGTGCCGAGGATCTCGTGCATCAGCCCCAGGCGCACCTGGCCCATGCCCTGTCCGCCCAGCTCCGGCGGCAGGTGAGCCGCCCACAGGCCGCGCTCCTTCACCCGCTCCTGCAGCGGCGCGATCGCGCGCTTCAGCCCGTCCATGCCCAGCTCGCGCCAGATCGCCTCCAGCGGCCAGATCTCGCTGCGCACGAAGTCCGCCATCCAGTCGAGCTGCTCCTGGAAGTCAGGGTCCGTCGAGAAGTCCCACGTCATTTCTTGCCACCCCTCCCACAGCCGGAAACCGACACGATCGTGCTCTGTTTTACCACCGCCCCGTTCTGGCCCGTGATCTCCGTTTCCATCGCCATGCGCCTGCCGCACAGGCTGCCGCGCGCGCTAGCCGGCAGGTTCGCGCCGAGCAGCGAGTGCGGGCCGGCGTTCAGCTCCAGGTCGACCGACGACAACGGCGCGTCGGGCAGCGAGCGGAACGTCGCCGACACGAGCGGGCCTTTCACGTGCGCCTGCCCGACCACCTCGAGCACCACGCCTTGGGTCTGCAGCACCAGCGCGATCTCCGGTTGCGCCGCGCCCCCGCGCGAGAGCACGTAAACCGGCCCGAACAGCGGGTAGTGCAAGATCGGCGTGCGCACCAGCGCGGTGCCCACCACCGACGCCGCCGGACAGCGCGCGGGGTTCGCTTCGAACACGCTCGCCATGCACGCTCTCTGCAGCGTGCTCAGCCGCGCCACCAGGCGCCTGGGCAGATCGACCTTGAGCTTCGCGATGTTCGCCTCGCCGCGCGGCGCGACGATCCGCACGTGCAGGTGCACGCCGCCCGCTTTGCTCGCCCTCGCGCGCGCCAGCGCGGTCAGCTTCGGCTTGAAGCGCAGCGTCGCGCAGTTCGCCGCCTGAAAGCGCGAGGACACCGCCGCCGTGGTTCCCGCGCTGCTCCCGAGCGTGCCCTGCACCGCCAGCGGTTCACAGTCGGTCGGGTTGAACGTGAAGCCTTCGCGATCGATGTCCAGGCTGACCGCTTTCAGCTGCAGCGGGATCCCGTCCACACGCTGAGGCAGCGGGTCGCTCGTGATCGTCAGCGCGGCCGTGCGCGGATCTACGTTCACGCGCGCGCCGAGCACGATCGTGCCGAGGTTCAGCGGACCCACCTGCGCCGGCACCACGATCGACAGGCCGAACGGCGCGCCGCCCGCCGTGCGCCCTCCAGGTGTGCCCTCGCGCGGCCCGGTCAGGTACACGCTGCCTGAGAGCACCGCCGGGTCCGCGCCCGGCCCCGCCGTCACGCTCACGCCGCCGATCCGGCTCTGCGGCGCGCACGTCCCCGCCTGCGCTTGCGCCGACGGGCACAGCTGCACGCTCGAGAGCATCCCCAGCAGGCCGGGCGGCAGCCGCACGGCGAGCGATTCGAGTGGCTCGTCCGCGTCCGTGCGCGACAGCGCCACCGTCAGCGGGCTGAACGCGCCCGCCTGGTTGTTCGTCGTGCCCGCGAGGAACGACGGGCGAAACTGCGGCGTCGGGCAGCCGCTCAGTTCGTACGCTTCGCTCGTCGGTTGCGCCGGCGTTTCGCTGCTATACGGCGTCAGTTGCGCGCTGGCCGCCTGCGGCGTGCCGCACGTCGTCGCGTTCGCAAGCGGCGCTTTCGGACCGCCGTCCAGCGTCAGCTGCACATCTTCGAACGGCAGCTGTGGCGCTTCGCGGAACGCGACCGTCAGCTGACCCGTGGCCTGGTCGATCGCGCCCACGCCCTCGAGCTTGACCGTCACGCCCTCGCCCTGCACCTGCACGAGCAGCCGCAGCAGCTTGCCTTCCTGCGCCTGCGCCGGCGTGCACGGCGCGCATTCCGGTTCGCCCAGGAACACCTCGCCTTCCAGCGGGCTCGTGAGCAGCGGCGTCAGCACCTTCGCCGTGCCGATCCGCGACGCCGCCGGACAGGATGCTTGCGTGAGCGTGTGCAGGCCGAACTGCTGCGGCGAGCACGCTCGCAGGCCGCTCGCCGCCGACGGCGAGATCACCGCGCCGGCGGGCAGGCTCACGACCGCCGTGCGCAGCGCCGGCGTCGCAAGACCAATCGGGTCTTCATCCTGCGGCACGTGCACGTCGAGCGTGTAGCCGCTCGGCGCGCCCGCCTGCGTGGTTTCCGGCGTGAACGTCAGCGAGGGATCGAACACCAGCTGTTCGCAGCCGGTGAGCGCTTCGTCGATCACAGCGGGTTTCGCCAATTCCGGCCTGGGCGGCGGTATCGGGTTTTGCCAGGAGTCGCCTTCCACGACGGCCGCCAGAGGGGTGGGCTGGCACCCAGTGGGCAGCGTCAGGAACGGCTTCGTCGCGATGCCGCTCGGGCAGCGTTTGTCTTCTTCCACGCCTTCTTCGATTTCCACCGAGGGCCTGCATGTCTCTTCTTCGGGCGAGCCTTCGCCGCGCGTCCCTTCGCGTTCGAGGTCGTGGCTCGCGGCAGCGGGCACGCCCCACAGCGTCAGGATCGCTCCCTGGAGCGGGCCGATCTCGGGGATGTCGTTCAGCTGGGCCGTCAGTCCGTAGTCGCCGTCGCTGCGCACGTGCAGGAAGAGTGGCACGTGGCCGATGTCGGCGAAGTTGAAGCCGAGCTCCGCAGGCTGGCCGGGCGGCGGCTCGATGTCGTATACGGGAAAGACCGCAGAATGAAGCGTGCCATAGAAGAAGGTCTTGACCGTGCCAACCTGCGAGTCGAGCGGACAGCCTGGCGATTCGTGTTCAAGGAAGGCATGCTGGCTGCATCGGGGCACGGCGGTCGGATTGCCGACCAACCCTGGCGGCAGCGCGACTTCGAGGTCCTTCACCGAGGCATTCGCGAGCGGCGGTTCGGTGAAGCTGTTGCCAGCCGACTTGGCTTCGCGGCCACTCACGTTGAACGCGAAGCTCGTGGTCAGCTCAAACGGGTGTGAGCCGGCCTGCGTATCCGCCTCGCCGCCTTCCCCCACCGTCTCCAGGTCGAAGAATGAGGGGCCGAATGGTGGCCCGTCGGCGCCAAGAGGGGTGGTTTCGATGATCGACGCGCTCGGCGCACCGCCGCCGGACACGGTCGCCGAGTTGGGGCCAAGAGCTTCGGCGTCCGCTGGGATTGAAACGACGATCGTGACCACGATCGTCTCCCCGGCGAGCACCGCACCATGTTCGCTGTCTTCTTCGTAGGTGCAGCTGACGAGCTTCGTGACTGGCTGCTGCGAGCAGATCGTCCGAAATTCGGGCGACCCTTTCCCGTTCGGGCCTTCGCCACGGGCAGTGACTTCCTGCACTTTGACTTCCGCGGCCGGTTTCCCCTCCTTGACGACAACCGACGGCAGCGTGTCGGTCACGATCACCGCGCTGCGGCGCATTGTCGGCGCGCCGCCGTCGTTGCGGACGATCAGCGCGTACGCGTCGGAGCTATCACCACGGTGAAACGAGCTCGGCTGCGACTCAGAGGCAATGCTCCAGTGCGGGCTTGCAGCCGCTAGCGCAGGACTCACCGTGAACGCACCGAGAGCGATGATTGCTGTCAGAAGCGGTGCGAGTCCGAGGACGCCCACTCGGACGATGCAACCGTTCGGACGGTTCACCGCTCACCGTCCGGACGAATGGCGCGCTCCGCCCACGCCGGCGCGGGCGCTGCTGATCCTCACCGGCCCGTAGCGCCTCCTGGCGGCGGAGATGCACTCTGAGCGCTTCCGGCGACGCTTGAGCACATCGCATTTGGCAAGGGCCCGGCCTAGCAACTGACTGCGCGTCAATTTCGGGGGCTGCGTGACCAGGTTGCCGGCGCCCGCGAAGGAGGCCGATGCGGGTGAGGGAAAGGCAAGCGGCTGCGGGACCGCGGACGGTCCTCCGCATTCGCCTTGACACGACGGGACAACCGAAGCAGCAGGCAGTCCGCCGTCTACGCGCGCATCGTAGACGTCGACGAGTTCGTCGTCGTCTGTCGGAGCGAGCTTATCGCGCGTGGCGAAGAACACGTCGTTCCCGCTCGCGCTCGCGT
>Ga0187780_10000700_pt1 | contig 24775 bp, 24 predicted proteins | sample 1015_Q2_SP10_20__FD_132429 | JGI IMG/M metagenome (GOLD analysis project Ga0187780, IMG submission 132429) | Tropical peat soil microbial communities from peatlands in Department of Meta, Colombia - 1015_Q2_SP10_20_MG | ecosystem: Environmental > Terrestrial > Soil > Wetlands > Peat | place... | reverse complement strand
CCGGGCCCGCTGACCCTGGTGCTCAGGAAAGGCGCGCGGGTCCCGGCAGTGGTCGCGGGCGGCGGTGGCTCCATTGCCGTGCGCGTTCCGGCGCACCCGGTGGCGCAGGCACTGCTCAAGGCCTTCGGCGGTGGTATCGCCGCGCCGTCCGCCAATCGCTACGGGCGCGTCAGCCCAACTACCGCCGCGCACGTGCGCGAGGAGTTCGGAGCGCGCACGCCGCTGCTCCTGGATGGCGGTCCGTGTCGGGTGGGCGTCGAATCGACGATCGTGGCGCTCACCGGCCGCACGCCACTCTTGCTGCGCCCGGGAGGCATCACGCAGCGCGAGCTCGAGTCGGTCGTTGGCGCGGTCCGCGTCGCGCGCGCGGGCGAGGGGCCGCGCGCGCCGGGCCGCATGCGATCGCACTATGCGCCCGGCACTCCGCTGCTGCTCCGGGCGGCATCGGGCGTCGCGCACGCCGGCCAGCAACCCGGTACCGCGGTGCTCGCCCGCCGGCGCGCGCCGGCGGGATATTCCGGGCCGCTCTGGATCACTGCACCGCGCGACCCGGCGCGCTATGCGCGCGCGCTGTACGCCAATCTGCGCGCGCTCGATCACTCCGGCGCGACGCGCATCGTGGTGGAGTCGGTACCGAAAACGGAAGCCTGGACTGCGGTCGCGGACCGCCTGGCGCGTGCGGCCGCGGGCGAAGCGCGGCAGGAGGGCTCGTGACTCTGGCTAGTCGGCGTGCGGCGGCTTGGTCGCGGAGTGAAAGGCCAGGAATTTGTGGTAATCCACCGGCCGGATCTCCTCGATCGGGCACGGCACTGTATCGCGCACCCGGATCGAATCGAGCCCGCGATGCACGGTGTTGGCGGTCGAGGTGACGGCGATCGTCTGCGCGAACTGCAGGTCGAGACAGGGCTTGCGCACGCGCAGGAGATAGGCGTCCCAGGGCGTGGTCCACACCACCAGGTGCTCCGGCCCGAGCACCTGCCAGCCGTTGCGCAGATCCCAGAAAAAGAAATCGTCGACCGGATTACCCGCCACCTTCTGGTACTCGGCGAGCAGCGCCGCGTCGCGCTTGGGGGCGTCCGACGCGCACGCCGCGCACAGCAGGGCAATCGACAGTACGGCGTGGCGCATGGAGGGCAATCCCAGAGCCGCGCGGCTCACTCTGGATCCTTGCATCATCGGGTCGTTTGCTCCGACAATCAACGGCGCGCCCGCCTCAGGCGGGCGCGCCTATTTCCGGACGGCGCCTCGCGCGCCGGAGCGCTATGTCCGTCACGCCTGCCGCCGCAAGCTCCCGTCGCAGTGAGCCGATACAGCTGCCCGAACCGTACCCGGATTCAGCCATCGCGGAGCTGGTTGCGCGCTTCGGCTCGCCCCTGATGCTGATCGATTGCGCGCGCATCCGCGCGCGCTACCTAGCGCTGAGCGCGGCGCTGCCGGACGTGCTGATCTGCTACGCGCTCAAGCCGCTGCCGGAGGCGGCGGTGGTCGCGACGCTGCGCGATCTGGGCAGTGGCTTCGATCTCGCGAGCGGCGGCGAGATCGACCTGGTGCGCGGCCAGGGCGTGGATCCGCGTCGCTGCATCCACACCCACCCGATCAAGCGCGACAGCGACATCCGCGATGGGCTGCGGTTCGGCATCCGCACCTTCGTCGCCGACAATCCCGATGAGCTCGGCAAGTTCGTGCGCCACCGCAAGCGGGCGCAGGTGCTGTTGCGCGTCGCGCTGCGCTCTGGAGCCGCGGTCTGCGATCTGTCGCGCAAGTTCGGCTGCGAGCCGGAGGCGGTCCCCGAGCTCCTGGCGCTGGCGCGCCGGCTCGGCGTGCGCGTGTCGGGCCTGTCCTTTCATATCGGATCGCAGGCGCTAGCGAGCGCGGGCCACGTCGCGGCGATCGAGACCTGCGCCGCGCTCATGGAAGCCGCGCGTCGCGCCGGGAGCCCACTCGACACGCTCGACATCGGCGGCGGCTTTCCCGCGCCGTATTTGGAACCGGTGCTTTCCATCGAGGAGTACTGCGCTCCGGTGCGCGCGGCTCTGGCACGCCTGCCGGCCGGCATCCAGGTGCTGGCGGAACCTGGCCGCTACCTGGTCGCCGAGGCGGGCACCTGTGTCGCGACCGTGGTCGGGCGCGCGCGCCGCGACGGGCGCTGGTGGTATTACCTGGATGACGGACTGTATGGCTCTTACAGCGGGCAGCTCTACGATCACATGACTTACCCGGTTGCAGCGCTCAAGGACGGACCGCTGGAGCCGTCAGTGCTGGCCGGGCCGACCTGCGACAGCATCGACGTGATCCGCGAGAACGTGCCGCTGCCGGAACTGGAAATCGGCGACCTGATCGTTGGCCGGGTGATGGGTGCCTACACCCACGCCTGCGCCACCGACTTCAACTTCCTGCCGCGTGCCCGCGTGGTGGCGGTCAACAGCGTCGTGCCGGGGGAGTCGCGCGCGGCGAGCGGCGATGGCTAGCAGGAGCATTGCTGCCCTCGTCGCCATCCTGGCTCTCGCCGCGGGTTGCAGCCGAACGCCGGCGCCCAACCCGGGCGATCGCGGTGCGCGGCTCTACGTAATGAACTGCCTGGCCTGCCACCAGGCCCACGGCGAAGGCGTGGCCGGAATGCAGCCGCCCCTGGCCGGCACGCCGGTGCCGAATGGCGACCCGGCGGTGATGGCTGCATGGGTCATGTTCGGAGTCCGGCCAGCCGCGCTGCCCCGCGGCCAGTATTCGAACGTCATGCCGCAGTTCGCGTTTCTCTCCGACGCCGACCTGGCAGCCTTGTTGACTTACGTCCGCAATAACTTTGGCAACCACGCCGGTGCGGTGAGCCCGCAGGTCGTCGCCAGCGTGCGCGCCGCGCCGCGCTGAGGCCGGCGTGGCGGCGGCGCGCTGCGCTAGAATTCCCGCATGACCCAACCGCAGGCTGCGGCGACGCAGCCGCCCAGCATCGCCGCGCGGCTGACCGCACTGCGCGCCGGACGCTACGCCCCGCTCGTCGGGCGGGCCGAATCCGGCTGGATCGTGCTCGGCGATCCACAGGTACTGGAAGGCTACTGCTTGTTGATCGCCGACCCCGAGGTTGCGCACCTGAACGCGCTGTCCGCCGCGGCGCGCGCAGTGTTTCTTGCCGACATGGCACGCTTGGGCGACGCGGTGTTGACGGTCACGCAGGCGCTGCGCGTCAACTATGCGATGTTCGGCAACGTCGATCCGCTGTTGCACGCGCACGTGTTCCCACGGCGTGCGAGCGAGCCCGAGGCCCAGCGCGCGATGCAGCCGTTCGCGCTCGACTGGAGTGTCGCGCCGCGCTTCGATGCCGCGCGCCACGCAGCGCTGGCCGCCGCACTGCGCGCCGCGCTCAAACTGGGCGCCTGAATTTGCCGGCAGGAGCATAGCGATGGATATCTCACGGCGCTCGGTGATCAAAACCCTCGCCGCGGCACCGCTGACGCGGCTGCGCCGCGAGGATCCGGAACTCGTGCTCTACAACGGCCGGATCTGGACGGTCTCGGACGCGCAGCCGGAGGCACAGGCGCTAGCGATCGCGGGCGGACGCATCCAGGCGCTCGGCAGCAACCGCGACGTGTTGGCGCTCGCCAGCGCGACCACCCGCAAACTCGATCTTGAGGGGCAGCGCGTCGTCCCGGGTTTCATCGATGCCCACGCCCACCCGGCCGTGTCCGGCCTCGAGCACCTCACGCAAGTGGCCTGCGACAAGAACTCGATCGACACGATTCTGGCGGCGCTGCGGGCCAAGGCGCAGACCACCGAGCCGGGCGCGTGGGTGCAGGGATTTCTCTACGACGATGCCAAGACGCCGCGGCCGCTCAACCGGCGCGATCTCGACGCCGCACTCCCCGATCATCCGGTGGTGGTCCACCACCGCGGCGGCCATACCGGCTTCGTCAATACCCTCGCGCTCACTAAAGCCGGGGTCGATGCGCATACACCCGACCCGCCCGGCGGCCGATATGAGCGCGGCGCCGATGGCGAGCTGACCGGGTTCGTGGCCGATGCGGCGCTGAATCGCATCGACGCGCTGATTCCCAAGTTCGCGAACCGCGACGCGTATCGCGCCGCGGTCGGCCTGGTGAGCAGCATGTTCACGCGCCGCGGCATCACCTCCGCCTGCGACGCCGACACGCCGCATGAGGCGTTACAGGCCTACCAGGACGCGCGCGATGCCGGCGATCTGACCATGCGGATGTACTGCCACATCACCCGCGATGACCTGCCGCGGCTGATCCAGGCCGGGATTCACACTGGCCTCGGGGATGGCTGGGTGCGCATCGGCGGCGTCAAGCAGTACGCCGACGGCTCGATCTCCGAGCGCACCGCGTGGCTGTCGGCGCCCTATGAGGGAATCGCGGGCTACTCAGGGCTCGCGCTCGGCACGCGCGACAGCCTGTATGCCACCGCGCGCCAGGCCTGGGACGCCGGGTTCCAGCTCGCCACGCACGCCAACGGTGACCTGGCCATCGATCGCGTGCTCGGCATCTACGAGCAACTGATGGCCGAGTCCCCGCGGCGCGGCGCGCGGCCCCGGCTCGAGCACTGCACGCTCATCAACGACGGCCTGATCGCACGCATGCGCGCTATTGGCGCGGTGCCCGTGCCGTTCGCCGGCTACGTCTATTTCCATGGCGACGTGCTGCACTACTACGGAGAAGAGCGTACCCGCCACATGTTCGCCATGCGCAGCCTGTTGGATGCCGGGCTCAGGCCTGCCTCGTCCTCCGATTACACGGCGAGCCCGGCCGATCCACTCATGTGGATGCAGTCGCAGGTCACGCGTACCGACATGGCCGGTCACGTTTGGGGCGCGAACCAGCGCATTACCGTCGCCGAGGCGATCCGCTGCTCAACGTTGAACGGCGCCTATGCGTCGTTCGAGGAGCATGCCAAGGGCAGCCTCGAGCCCGGCAAGCTCGCGGATCTCGTGGTGCTGGCGCAGGATCCGTTCCAGGTCGAGCCCGGTGCACTCGCCCGGATTGCGGTCGAGCGCACTATGGTCGGGGGGCGCTGGGTCTACGAGTCCTAGTCGGACGGGCGGTTCAACCCCAGCCGTTCGCTGAGCGCAGCCAGGCTGTCGAGTGGCGCCTCGCAGTGCGTGCCCTCGCAGACGTAGGCGACCGGGCCCGCTCGTCCGACCTTGGTCGCGAGCCCGGGCGGCAAGCCGGTCTCATCGTCGGCGATCGCAAACACCATGCGCCGCGGGGCGTAGCCGCGCGCGAGCGCTCGAACCCAGGGCTCGAGCGCGCCCTGAGCGCCGCGCAGGATCACCGACTGCACCGGCTGCAGATGCTCCTCGAGGGCGTCGAGCAGCGCAGTATGTCCGCGCGGGTGCTGCTCGAGCGCGGGCCAGGCAGCGCGCAGTGTCCGCTCAGCGGCGTCCAGGTAGCGCGGCTCGCCCAGCAGATGGCCGAGACGTGCGAGCAGACGGACGGCAACTCCATTGCCGGATGGCAGGGCGTCATCCGAATATGCCTTGGAGCGGTGCATGAGCGGCTCGGCATCATCCGCGGTAAACCAAAATCCGCCCACCTGCCGGTCCTCGAAATGCTCGAGCGCCGCGTTGCTCAGCTCGACGGCGAAGGCGAGGTCGCTGCTGTTCCAGCGGCACTGCAAGAGCTCCAGCACGGCATCGGCGAGGAACACGTAGTCATCGAGGTACGCGTTTAAGTGCGAGCGTCCGTCCTTGTGGGTGGCGTAAAGGCGCCCGTTGCTCCACAGCGCCCGGCGCAGGAACTCGAGCGCTTTCCCGGCCGACTGCGCCAGCTCGGGCGCATCGAGCGCACGAGCGGCGATCGCCAGCCCGCGGATCATGAGCGCATTCCAGCTGACCAGGATCTTGTCGTCCCGCCCCGGGCGCACCCGGTGACTGCGCACCTCACCCAGCGCAGCGAGCGCGCGGTCGATGCGATCCGCGACTGCCGCCGGCGCGACCCCGTCGGCCGCCGCGATGTCCTCGACAGAGCGGAACGCGTGCAGGTGCCAGTAGTGGCCTTCGAAATTCGGCGGGCGGTCGAGGCCGTAGCGGCGCGACAGATCGCGGTACTGGTCCTCGGGCACAAGCGCCTGCACCGCGCTGCGCTCCCACACGTAGTAGCGGCCCTCGTGGCCTTCGGAGTCTGCGTCCAGGCTCGAGTAGAACCCGCCGTCCGGCGCCTGCATTTCGGCGCGAACCCAGGCCGCGGCCGCGAGCGCAGTGCGGCGAAACAGGGGCTCGCCGGTCGCCGCCCACGCCTGGGCGTAGAGCGCGAGCAGCGGGCCGTTGTCGTACAGCATCTTCTCGAAGTGTGGAATCATCCACCAGGCGTCCACTGAATAACGCGCGAATCCGCCGCCCACCTGATCGCAGATGCCGCCCTCGGCCATCCGGGTAAGCGTCAAGGTCGCCATGTAGAGCGCGCGCAGGTCCGGCGAAGGACCGGCCGCGGTCTGTGACCATGCGCGCAGGCAGCGCTCGATGTAGCCGGGGTGTGGGAACTTTGGCGCCGGCGTGAAGCCGCCGAACTGGCTGTCGAAATCTTCCTCGAGCGCAGCGCGTGCGGCCGCGAGCGGGCGCGAGTCGAGCACCGCGGCCGATGAGGCCGGCGGCGTTGCCAGGGATTCGAACACCTCACGCAGCCGACCGTTCTGCGTGCGGATCTCGTCCTGGTGCGCGTGGTAGTAGGCGCTGACGCGCTCGAGCAGGTCCCTAAACCCCGGCAGCCCGTGCCGTGGCAGTGGCGGAAAGTACGTGCCGCCGAAGAACGGCATCTGGTCGTCGGGCGTGAGAAACAGGGTCAGCGGCCAGCCGCCGCCGCGCTGGGTCAGGAGCTGCTGCGCGATCTGGTAGATGCGATCGACGTCCGGCCGCTCCTCGCGATCGACCTTGACGTTGACGTACAGCCGGTTCATGACGGCGGCCGTTGCTTCATCCTCGAAGGATTCGTGGGCCATGACGTGGCACCAGTGGCAGGCCGAATAGCCGATCGAGAGCAGGATCGGCCGGCCACTCGCACGTGCGGCGGCGAACGCTTCCGGGCCCCACGGGTGCCAGTCGACCGGATTGCGGGCGTGCTGCAGGAGATAGGGACTGGTCTCGCCCGCGAGACGGTTGCGGTGGGTGCCTGGCTCGCTCATGAGTCCGCGGCCGGATCTGACCGCTCCGTTAGAATGCGCGACCGATATTACCCTTACCCCGGATCCCGGGCGCGGCCCGAGGCCAACCATGAGCGCTGCCGATCGAGAGGCCCTGTCTGAGTACGCCGAGCTGCGCCTCAAGCCGCACGAGGATCGCCGGCTCAATCAGGGCCACCTGTGGGTGTTCTCCAACGAGGTCGACACCGACGCCACTCCGCTCACCGCGTTCGAGCCGGGCGCGCTGGCGCAATTGCGTTCCAGCCGGGATCGATTCCTGGGTTATGTCTACGTCAATCCGCACTCGCTGATCTCGGCGCGGATCCTTGCGCGCAACCTCGAGGACCGACCCGGACCGGAACTCTTCGCGCGGCGCCTCAAGGACGCGCTCAGCCTGCGCGAGCGAACGCACGGCGCGCCGTACTACCGACTCGTGTACGGGGAGTCCGATTTACTGCCCGGGCTCATCATCGACCGCTACGGCGACATCTGCGCGATCCAGATCGCCACTGCCGGCATGGAGGCGCAAAGGTCGGCCGTGCTCGAGGCGCTCGAGCACGTGCTGCATCCCTCCGGCGTGCTGCTCAAGAATGATTCCGGTGCACGCGACCTCGAGGGCCTGCCGCATTACGTGGAGGTGGCTGCCGGCACGGTTCCGGAGCAGGTGGAGGTGGTCGAGGCGGGCCTTTCGTTCCGAGTGCCGCTGGCCGGCGGCCAGAAGACCGGGTGGTATTACGACCAGACCTTCAATCGCGCGCAGTTCCTGCCACTCGCGCGCGGCGCGCGCCGCGTGCTCGACGTGTGCGGCTATGCCGGCGCCTGGGGTATACGCGCGGCGCTCGCCAATCAGGGCCACGCGACGGTCGTCGATGCCTCGGCCGGCGCACTCGCCGTTGCCGCCGCCAACGCCGAGCGCCTGGGTGTTGCGCTCACCACCGTCAAAGGCGACGCCTTCGACGTATTGGCGCGGCTCAAGGAGGAACGCGCCGAATTCGATCTGGTGGTGCTCGACCCGCCGGCCTTCGTCAAGCGCCGGCGCGAGGCGGCGCGCGGCGAGGCCGCGTACCGGCGATTGAACCAGCTCGCGATGCAGGTGATGGCGCCCGAGGCGCTGCTCGCGACCTGCTCCTGCTCCTATCACCTGGATCTTGCCGCGTTCACCGGCGCCGTGCACAGCGCGGCGCGCCATCTCGGGCGCGAGGCTCAGATCATCGCTACCGGCGGTCAGTCGCCCGACCACCCGGTGCACGCGGCTATTCCCGAAACGCGCTATCTCAAGGCGCTGCTGCTGCGCCTGGCGGTCCCCTAGCGCGCAGCCGCGCGCGATTCCGTTACACTTTCCTCGTGCTGAACTATCCCGAGTTCAATCCGGTCGCGCTCGCGCTCGGGCCGCTCAAGATCCGCTGGTACGGCCTGATGTACGTGGTCGGCTTTCTCGGCGCATGGTGGCTGGGCCGCTGGCGCGCGCGCCAGCCCGGCTCGAGCTGGACGCCGGAGGCGGTCGACGATCTGGTGTTCTACACGGTCTTCGGCGTGATCCTGGGCGGCCGCATCGGCTACCTGCTGTTCTACGGGCACGCCGCGCTCGTACAGGATCCCTCCTATTGGTACAAGATCTGGCAGGGCGGCATGAGCTTTCACGGCGGGCTGATCGGGTGCCTGATCGCACTGACCATCCTCGCCTACCGCCAGCGCCGCAACGTCATGGACGTGCTCGACTTCGCCGCGCCGCTGCCGGGAATCGGCATTCTCGCGGTCCGCATCGGCAACTTCATCAACGGCGAACTGTGGGGCCGGCCGACCGACCTGCCCTGGGGGTTTGCCGTGCGAACGCCGGAAGGCGGCACTGCGGTCCTGCACCCCTCGCAGCTCTATGAGGCGACCTTTGAAGGGCTGATGCTCTTCCTGGTGCTGTGGTGGTTTACCGCGCGCCCGCGGCCGCGCATGGCGCCTTCGGCGCTGTTTCTGATTCTCTACGGCACCGCACGCATCGCCATCGAGTTCGTGCGCGTGCCGGATCAGCAGCTTGGCTACCTCGCGTTCGGCTGGCTCACCATGGGCCAGGTGCTGTCGCTGCCGATGCTGCTCGCGGGACTGCTGATGATGGCCTACGCGTACGCGAAACGCGTGCCATCGGGCAATTACGCGCTGGCCTGAGCATGGGCGAATACGAGCGCCTGCTCGAGCACGTGCGCCACAAGGGTGAGCGCAAGGGCGACCGCACCGGCACCGGCACCCGGTCCGTCTTCGGCTGGCAGATGCGCTTCGACCTGGGTGAAGGCCTGCCGCTCGTGACTACCAAACAGATTCACCTGAAATCGGTGATCTACGAGCTCCTGTGGTTCCTGCGCGGCGATACCAACGTCCGCTATCTGCGTGAGCACGGGGTCACGATCTGGGACGAGTGGGCGAACGCGGACGGCGAGCTCGGGCCGGTCTATGGCAAGCAGTGGCGTGACTGGGTGACGGCCGACGGCCGCCATGTCGACCAGCTGAGCGCGGTGCTGGCCGAGCTGAAACGCAATCCCGACTCCCGGCGCCTCCTGGTCAGCGCCTGGAACGTGGGGGAGCTCGAGCGCATGGCCCTCATGCCGTGCCACACCCTGTTCCAGTTCTACGTCGCAGCCGGCCGGCTCTCCTGCCAGATGTACCAGAGAAGCGCGGATGTGTTCTTGGGTGTGCCGTTCAACATCGCGTCGTACTCGTTGCTGACCTACATGGTCGCCCAGCAGGCGGACCTGACCCCCGGCGAATTCATCTGGACTGGCGGTGACTGTCACCTGTACCTCAACCATCTTGAGTCGGCCGATCTGCAGCTCGCTCGTGCGCCGTACCCACCGCCGCAGCTGAGTTTTCGTCGCCGGCCCGATTCCCTGTTCGACTACCGCTACGAGGATTTCGCGATCGATGGCTATCGCTATCACCCGGCTATTCGGGCCGCGATCGCCGTATGACGGGTGCGGCGCGCCACTCCTTTCAGCCAGCGCCCGTCGCGGCAAGAATCGCCGAGAGCCTGGTCCGGGATGGCTGGGCGCTTGAGCACGACTTTCTTCCGCCCGCCGCCATTGCGGCGCTGGCACGTCGATTGCGATGTCACGCCGGGTGCGGCCGGCTCCGGCCGGCGCGCATCGGTGCGCCGGGGCGCGTCACGGTCGCTCCCAGCGAGCGTGGCGACCAGATTCTCTGGATCGAGCCGCCGCTGGCGCGGCCGGAATCGGAACTTCTGGATGCGCTGGAACTCCTCAGGCTCGAGCTCAACGCATCGCTCGCTTTAGGCGCCTTCAGCCTCGAGTGCCACTACGCGCTCTACGCTCCGGGCGCGCGTTACGTCCGGCATCTGGACCGATCACCGTACGGTCGTGAACGGGTGCTGTCGTTCGCTCTCTACCTCAATCGCTCCTGGACCCCGAGCGACGGCGGTGCACTCGTGCTCTATGGCGATCCACCATGGTCGGTGCTGCCGCAAGCCGGGACCTTGATCGTGTTCCAGAGCGAGCGGTTCGAACACGAGGTTGAGCCGGCCCGGCGCGAGCGCATGAGCGTGGCCGGCTGGCTCAGCCGGCGGACCACCTGGCCGTGACCGGATAGCGGACTGCGAACGCTGCGATGACCCGCGACCAAGCTTTGGCCCGGCTGGAACTGGTGGTGGCGATTGCGCGCAATGGCGTGATCGGCAAGGGTGGCGGGTTGCCGTGGCACCTGCGTGACGACCTGAAACACTTCAAGCGCACGACCATGGGCTATCCGATGCTGATGGGACGGCGCACCTGGGACAGCATCGGCCGGCCATTACCCGGACGGCAGAGCCTGGTGCTCACCCATGACCCGGGATTCTCAGCGCCGGGCGCCACGGTGGTGCAGTCGCTGGCGGCGGCGCGCGCCTTAAGCGCCCCGTCCGGCGCGCTGATGGTGGTGGGAGGCGCCCAGATCTATGCGCTCACGCTCGCGCAGGCCGCCGTCATCCACTTGACGGACGTGCACGCCGAGCCGGAAGGCGATGTGCGGTTTCCGCACTGGTCGCGCGCCGGCTGGCGCGAGACCTGGCGCGAGGAGCACCGCGCCGATCCGGACAACGACTACGACTTCACGCTGCTGAGACTTGAGCGGGCTTGAGCGCCGGCAGTCGCGCGCGGATCTCCTCTCCGAGAGCGGTAAGGTCGACTTCGGTGAGCCGCGCCGCGTGCGCGGTGGCGCGTTCCAGCATTTCGGCCTGGATGGATCCGCGCCGCAGCGCCTCGGTGTAGGAGATCTCGGCGTGGAACATCACCATCGAATAGCGCGGGATGAAGCGGTCCGGGTAGCGGCGCTCGAGCTCCAGGGATAGCTGCTTCTGCAATTGAAAGCGCGGCTCGCGCACGGTTTCGCGCATCTCGGTGTAGTTCTCGATCGCCATCTGGGCGATCGCCAGCGTGTCCTCGCGCCGCTGCCGGTCGAAGCCCGCGAAGCGGCTTTCCCAGTCGCGCGCCGACCCGACCAGATCGTCAAGCAGCACGCAGTCCTCAAACGCGCAGTTCATGCCCTGGCCGTGAAAGGGCACGATGGCGTGCGCGGCATCGCCAATGAGCAGCGCCCGGCCGCCGACGTGCCAGGGCGCGGCGTAGACCGTGCCCATCACGCCGGTCGGGTTGGCAAAGAACTGCTCGGTCAGGTCCGGCAGCAGCGCGCGCGCGTCGGGAAACTGCCGCTCGAACAGCGCCTCGACCGCGGCCGGCGTATCGAGGCTCGCAAAGCTGACCGGCTCGCCGCTGCGCGCGAGGAACAAGGTCGCCGTCAGGCTGCCGTCGACGTTGGGCAGCGCGATCAGCATGTAGCCGCCGCGCGGCCAGATGTGCAGCGCCTCGCCGGGCAGGCGCAGCCGGCCGCCCGGTGCAGGCGCGATCGTGAGCTCCTTGTAGTCGTGCGCCAGAAATTCTTCGCGTGCCTGGGCGAGCCCGTCCTGCACCATGCGCTGGCGCAGCAGCGATCCCGCGCCATCCGCACCGATCACCGGTGCCGATTCGCTGAGCGTCTGGCGGCGCGGGCGACCGCTGCCGTCATCGAGCGTGAGCACCCCGGCGGCGAAGTCGGCGTCGGTACACGTGGTCGCGAACTCGATGACGACGCCGGCCGCCTGTGCGGACTGCAGCAGCACGTGATTCAGGGCGGCGCGGGATACCGAGTACAGGAGTTCGTGCGGGCGCTGTCCATACGGCAGGAAGCGCGTCGAGCCGTCCAGCTCATGCAGCATGCGCCCGCGCATCGGCACCAGCAGTTCGCGCACGGCGCCCGCGACCCCGGCGCGCTCGAGTCCCGCCAGGCCGCGCGCCGCCAGCGCCAGGTTGATGGAACGGCCCGCGACCGGTCGTGAGACGCGCGGGTCCGCGCGTCGCTCGTAAATGCAAACGGCGAAGCCGCGGCGCGCGAGCATGGTGCCGAGCAACGGGCCGGTGCACCCGGCGCCCAGGATCGTCACCGAATTCGTCACGACTGGTTTACCGCCTGCGCCAGGCACTCGACGAACTGCGCGACCTCGGCGTAGGTGTTGTAAAGCGGATGCGCCGCCACCCGGATCACGTTCGGCTCGCGCCAATCGCCGATCACGCCGAGACGCTTCAAGTCCGCGAACACCCGCCGCCCGTGTTCAGCATCGCCCTCAACCCGCAGCGACAGCTGGCAGCCGCGCTCGGCCGGCGCCTCCGGCGTCAGGCAGCGCACCCGGGATTTGAGCCGTGCGGCCAGGAGCTCCCGGGCGTACTGCCCCTGGGCGAGCGATTTTTCGCGCACCGCGTGCATGCCGGCCGCTGCGTAGCAGTCGAGCGCCGCCAGCAGCGGCGCCAGCGCCAGCACCGGCGGGTTCGACAGCTGCCAGCCCTCCGCCCCCGCAATGGGCTCAAAATCCGGTCCCATTTCGAAGCGGGTGCTCTTGTTGTGGCCCCACCAGCCGCCGAAACGCGGCAGCTCCCGTGCCTGGGCGTGGCGCTCGTGCACAAAGGCGCCCGCAACCGCTCCCGGTCCGCCACACAGGTATTTGTAGCTGCACCAGACGGCGAAGTCCGCGCCCCAGTCGTGCAGCGACAGCGGCACGTTGCCGATCGCGTGCGCCAGGTCCCAGCCGATCATGCAGCCATGGTGGCGCGCCGCGGCGGTGATGCGCGCCATGTCGAGCACTTGGCCAGTCAGGTACTGCACGCCCGGCAACAGCACCAGCGCGATACGGGCGCCCTCGCGTTCAATGGCAGCAAGCACGTCCTCGGTTGCCAGCAGTCCGGTGTCGGGCCGCGCGTCGACCTCGATGAGCGTCGCCTCCGGGCTGTAGCCGTGGAAGCGTGCCTGCGTCACCAGTGCGTAGCGGTCCGAGGGAAATGCGCCGCGCTCGCACAGGATGCGCGAGCGCGCGGGTGTCGGCCGATAGAAGCTCACCAGCAGCAGGTGCAGGTTGACGGTGAGCGTGTTCATCGCCACCACTTCCGCGGGCTTTGCGCCCACCAGGCGCGCGAGCGGCGCCGCGAACTGCTCGTGATAGGGCATCCACTGCCGCGGGCCGTGATGGTGGCCGAGCACGGCCAGTTCGGCCCAGTCGTCGAGGATGTCCCGAATTCTTTCTCCGGCCGCTACCGGCTGCGCACCCAGGGAATTGCCGCAGAGATAGATGCAGGGCGTGCCGTCGGCCTGACGCGGCAACCTGAATCGAGCGCGCATCGCGCGCAGCGGGTCGGCAGCATCGCGCGGATCGGTCACAGGCGCTTCAGCCGGTAGAGCACCGGACGGCTCGGTGCGGCGTCGGACAGGAACGCCGGCACCTGCAGATCGAGCAGGTACATCCCGTCCCGGATCGTGGGCGCGATCCAGGCGAGTTCGGTCACGGTGGCGTGGCCGCGGGTGGCTTGCGCGGCGCGGCGGTTCCCGGGCGGCAATCCCCAGAACAGCCGGTGGGCGGTGAGTGCGCCACCGTCGCGCGTGCGATCGAGCGACGGCAGGTCGGTGACCAGGTGTTCAATGTTCGCCGCCACCAGCGCGGCGGCCGCCTCGCGTGTCAGGTAGGGAGCGGGAATCTGCGCGCCGTACTGGCGGGTGAGCTTGCTTTCATCGTTAGGCAGGGTGCGAAGCACGATCGCCTGGGGAGCGACCGGCAGGCTGCGCCGCCCGGGCAGCGCATCGAGGGCCGCGAGCACAGCCCGTGCGGTGATCACCCGGTCGCCGCGCTCGGGCGCTGGCACGGTCGATTCGTCGGTAGCGCTTGCAGGACACGGGCTCACCGATATCACTGCGGCCAGCCACAGGCCGCCCTTTAAGACCTCGCTGACGGCGATGCGCTCCTCGGTGATGTGGCCGACGCATTCAGTGTGAGTACCGTTGCAATGGGGCACTAGGCTCAGCGCCTCGCAATTCACTGCGCCGCCGGCCCGGGTGTCGAGCGCCTGCGCGCCATCGTCGAGCGCGCGCGCATGCGCGCGCGGCGCGCCATAGTGATTCGGTTGCGGGCCGTCGAAGTCGAGTGGCACGGCGAGCGACAGCGGATCCGACACGTCGGCGTGCAGTCGCACGCCGTGAGCCTCCAGTTCAATCTGCATCAGCCGGCCTCGACCGGCGGGGCGAGCACGGCACCGCAGCGGCTGCAGGTGCGGCGCGCGCGATCCGCGTAGAAGCGGGCCATCAGCGGCGCCAACTGCGTGTCGATGCTCTTGAGCTCGAAGCTCTCCTCGTACAGCAGATGTTGGCAGCTCTCGCAGTACCAGCGCAGCGCGTCATGCTCCCCCGGCGCCCGGCGCCGCTCAATAACCAGACCCACCGTCCCGGGACCGCGCTGGGGCGAGTGCGGAATGCCCGCCGGCAGCAGGAAGATGGAGCCCGGGCCGATCCGGTAGTCGACCGCGCGCCCGTCCTGAATAGTCTTCAGGAGCAGTGTGCCTTCCAGCTGGTAGAAGAACTCCTCGCCCGGGTCGACGTGGAAGTCCTTGCGCGCGTTGGGCCCGCCGACCGCCATGATGATGAAGTCGCCCGCCGGGTACACCTGGCGGTTGCCGACCGGCGGCACCAGCGACGCGCGGTGGTCCGCGATCCACTGCATCAGGTCAAGTGGGGGCGTAAGCGCCATGGCGAGATCATCCGTAGAACCCCTGATTATAGCGGGCGCAGGACCGGTCAACCGGGAGGGCCCCGGCTCCGTTATGCTCGTGTCTGCGCCAGCCGTGCGCGGACCCTGCTTGGAGGCTCGCCATGGACTCATCCACCCGATTTCTTAGGCTCGGCGGTGCTTTGTGCGTGCTGTTGGGCGTCACCGCAATTGGTCACGCCGAGGCGCCGCCCGCCGCCGACAAAGTGCCGCCGCCACCGATGGCGGCGCCGGGAACTGCGCCGGCCCAGGAGCCCGCGAGCGGGGTGTGGCAGGAGCACAAGTACCAGTTCCAATACATGGGCTTCACCTCCACCTTCTCCTGCGACGGGCTGGCGGACAAGCTCAAGCTGCTGCTCAACTACATCGGCGTGCGCGGCGACGTGAAGGTTTGGCCCGGCCCATGCGCCGCCAGCTACGGCCGCCCGGACAAGTTCGCCCGCGCCGATCTCACGTTCGCGACGCTGGTTCCGGCCAGCACGCCCGGTGCCACGGGCACCCCGGGCATCGGCGCCTGGAAGTCGGTGGCGATCTCCGCCAACGAACCGCGCGACCTCAAGATCGGCGACTGCGAGGTGGTCGAGCAGTTTCGCGATGTCGTTCTCAAGAAGATGTTCGCGGTGCGCAACATCGTCGATAACACGCGCTGCATCCCGTACCAGGAATCGGGCACGCTGATCGACCTCAGGTTTGAGGTATTCGCCCCGCTGCCCGGGGCGCAGGCGGTGCTGCCGGCGGTGGCCGGTGCAGCGCCCGCAGCGCCGACCCCGTTCGCCTATCCGACCAACCAGCAGAACGCCGAGCAGGTGGCCCGCGATCGCACCGAGTGTTCGGGCGTGGCTGCCGCGCAGAGTGGATTCGATCCGGCGCACTTGCAATCGGCGGCAGACGGTGCGCAGACGGCGTACAACCAGGCGCTGAGCAACTGTCTCGCGCTGCGCGGTTATTCGGTGCGCTGAGCTACTCGGGCACGACCGCCGCGACTCCGCGGCAGCGCAGACTCACCGGCGGCGCCGGTGCGTCCAGGCGCACCGCGGTCAGCGCTCCACCCCAGACGCAGCCACTGTCGAGAGACAGCACGTCCTCCGTCTGGTGGTAGCCGAGTGCCGACCAGTGGCCGAAGACGATGCGCTCGCCCGCGCTGCGCCGGCCCGGGACGCGAAACCAGGGTACTGCATCGGGCGGCGCGCTCGCTGGCGGGCCTTTGATCTGCAACAGCAGCCGTCCATCGCGGGTGCAGAAGCGCAGGCGGGTCAGACAGTTGATCGTGTAACGCCAGCGCGCTTCGGCTGCCAACGTGTCCGACCAGCGCTCCGGCCCGTCGCCGTACATCGCTGCGAAAAACCGCTCCGGCGTTGCCTGCAGCACCGCCTCCACCTCGCGCGCGTGTTCAAGCGCCTGGGCGACATCCCAGTGCGGCGGGAGTCCGGCATGCACGAGCGCGGTCTTGAGCGCGTCATCGACGTGCATCAACGGCCGGTGCGCGAGCCAGTCGAGCAGCTCGTCGCGATCGTCCGCTGTCAGGATCGGATCCAACGTGTCGCCGCGGCGCAGGGGCGCTCCGCGTGCGACCGCGAGCAGGTGCAGATCGTGGTTCCCGAGCACCGTGACCAGCGCCGCGTCCAGGCTGCGCGCGAGACGCAGCGCGGGCAGCGAGCCCGGTCCGCGGTTGACGATGTCGCCGGTCAGCCAGAGCCGGTCGCGGGCCGGGTCGAAGCGCAGCGCGTCGAGCAAGCGGTGGAATTCGTCGTAGCAACCCTGCAGGTCGCCGATCGCAAATACGGCCACGGGATCGTTCGAATCTGCGCCGGGCCCGCGGCAGTCTCAGTGCAGGACGCCGGGGATGGCGAGCGTAAACGGCGCGATCGGCGCATCGAAGCGCTCGCCGTCGTCAGCGACCATCTGGTAGCTGCCGTGCATGGCTCCCACCGGAGTCTCGAGTACCGCACCGCTCGAGTAACGGAAACCCTGACCGGGCTTCAAGTGCGGCTGTTCGCCGACCACGCCGTCGCCGCGGACCTCCTGCACCTTGCCGTTCGCGTCGGTGATGATCCAATGCCGGGTCAGCAGCCGCGCCGGCACCTCGCCCTCGTTGCGAATCGTGATGGTGTAGGAGAACACGAAGCGGCGCTCGCGCGGATCCGACTGCTCCTCCACGTAGGCGGTGTCGACGTCGACCGAGATCTTGTGGCGGTCGCTGCCCGGCGTCGCGGATGTCATCGGCGGCCTCGCTGTCGCAGACAGGTCATTTCAGTCGCACCGCGAGCACGTCACAGCGCGCGGCATGCAGGATCGTATCTTCGGTGAGATTCACCAGGATGGACAGGCCGTGCCGCTCGCGGCTGCCCATGACGATCAGGTCGGCGCCGGTCTCGAGCGCTACCCGCAGGATCTCCGCCTTGGTGTTGCCGGTCTCGACGCGGCGCACCGCGCTGCCCAGGCCCAGGTCCTGCGCCAGGGCGTCGAGCCGCTCGCGCGCGCGCTTGATCAGTTCCTCCTCCATCTCCACCGCCGGCAGCAGTGTCTCGCCGAGCGGTTCCACCGGCACGTATTCGACCACGTGCAGCAGTGACACGGTGGCGCCACAGGCTTGGGCCAGCGACCGCGCGCGCTCGCCGATCACGTGGCTGTCGTCGGACAGGTCCACGACCAGCAGAATGCGTTGATACAAGCCGCCGGCAGGCATAACCGGGTCTCCCCGCTTGCCGACGATTATAGCCTTGGCGCGGCCCCGCCGGCCTGCGCCAGACGGGCGAACTCTTCGGCGGAGACGGTTTCAGCGCGGCGGGACGGGTCGACGCCGGCGGCGGCAAACGCCGCCGTGTCGACATAAGCGGCTAGCGCGTTGCGCAGCGTCTTGCGGCGCTGCTCAAAAGCAGCCGCCACCACGCGCGCAAAGCGCTGGGGGTCCGGTATCGGAAACGGCGGTTGCGCGTATGGGACCAGACGCACCACCGCGGATTCGACCTTGGGCGGCGGCTGAAACGCGCCGGCACCGACGGTGAACAGTTTTTCGACGCTGCAGCGCGCCGCCAGCATGACGGTCAGGCGCCCGTAGCGGCGCGATCCGGGGCTCGCCGCCATGCGCTCCACCACCTCCCGCTGCAGCATGAAGTGCAGGTCGCGGATGTCGGCGGCGGCGTCGAGCAGGTGGAACAGCAGCGGCGTCGAGATGTTGTACGGCAGATTACCGCAGATCCGGAGCCGCCGGCCGGCGGCGAGCGCCGCAAAGTCGACGGTCAGCGCATCCGCCTGCAGCAGTGTCAGCGCGCCGCCGTAGGTATGCGCGAGCCGCTGCACGAGATCGCGGTCAATCTCGATCGCCTCGAGCCGCCCGGCACGCGCGAGCAGGGGCCCGGTGAGCGCACCGCGGCCCGGGCCGATCTCGACCAGGGCATCGCCGGGTTGCGGATCGATCGCCGCGACGATGCGGGCGATGATCGCGGGATCGTGCAGGAAGTGCTGACCGAACCGGCGCCGTGCGGGCATCAACGGGCCGCGCACTCGAGGGCGAGCTGCAGCGCGGCGCACAGGCTGCCCGGGTCGGCGCGCCCGGTGCCGGCGATGTCGAGCGCGGTGCCGTGATCAACCGAGGTGCGCAGGATGGGCAGGCCGAGCGTCAGGTTGACGGCGTGGCCAAAGGCGGCGTGCTTCAGCACCGGCAGCCCCTGATCGTGATACATCGCGAGCACCGCATCGGCGTCGGCGAGCGCGCGCGGCAGGAACGCAGTATCCGCGGGCACCGGACCGCGCACGGTGATCCCCTGCGCGAGAGCGCTTTGCACAGCCGGCACGATCACGTCCTGCTCCTCGTGGCCGAGGTGGCCGCTCTCGCCTGCGTGCGGGTTAAGCCCGCAGACGAGAATCCGCGGACGTGCCAGGGCGAAGCGCTCGCGCAGGCCAGCGTCGAGCACCGTCAGTGTCGCGAGCAGCCCGTCGCGGGTGAGTGCCCCCGGTACTGCGGACAGCGGCAGGTGCGTGGTCGCGAGTGCCACCCGCAGGCGATCCGCGACCAGCAGCATGACCGGGTGCGGCGTCGCCGTTAAATCGGCGAGAAACTCGGTGTGGCCGCTGAAGGCCACGCCGGCTTCGTTGATTACGCTTTTCTGAACCGGCGCCGTGACCATGGCGGCGAACTCGCCGCTCTGGCAGCCCGCCACCGCTCGCTTCAGGAGCGCGAGCACGTAGCCGGCATTGGCGGGGTTGAGGCGCCCCGGCTCCACGCGCTCGGCCAGTGGCTCGTCGCCGACCGCAAGCGTCCCGGCTCGATGTGCAACGGGAATCTCGCCGCGCTCGAGGATCACGCTGCTGCCGAGTTCTGCGGCGCGCTCACGCAGCAGCGCGAAGTCGCCCAGGCACAGCAGGCGGCACGGCCAGTCCCGCTCGGCGAGCGCCAGGCACAGATCGGGGCCGATTCCGGCGGGCTCGCCCGAAGTGATCACGACCGCCGGAAGCGTCATCCCCCCGGCTCCTGCACTACATGCGATAGTCGACGTAGGCCTCGTCGCGCAGGCGGCGCAGCCACAGCTCGGTTTCCTCGTCGGCTTTGCTGGCGCGGATCTGATCGTAGGCGCGGTGCCGCTTTTCGTCGGCGCTCACGTCCTGGGTGCGACGACCGAGCACTTCGAGAATGTGCCAGCCGTATTCGGTGTGGAACGGTTGGCTGATCTCGTTGATCTGCAGGCGCTCCAGCTCGCGTTCGAACTCGGGGACGAACGCGCCCGGCGCGGTCCAGCCGAGGTCGCCGCCCTCAGTCGCGGACCCCGGATCCTCGGACACCGCCTTGGCGATGGCGCCGAAGTCCTCGCCGCCCTTGACGATGCGGTCGCGGATGGTCGCCAGCCGCCCGCGCACGGTCTGGTCGTCCTGCAGCTCGTTGGTCTTGATAAGAATGTGCCGGGCGTGAATCTGGTCCACGGTCTGCGGACCACCCGAAGTCCGGATCTCGTTCAGGCGCACGATGTGAAAGCCGGACGGCGTGCGCACCGGCGGCGCGACCTCGCCGGGCTTGAGCTTGGCCACCACATCCGCCATGAAGGTCGGCAGCTCGTTGCCCTTGCGCCAGCCGATCTGGCCACGATCGAGAGCCGACTGCGCCTGGGAATAGGTAACCGCCAGCTCGCCGAAGTCGTCACCTTTCGCCGCGCGCTCGTAGACCTCCTGGGCGTGCTTCTCCACCTGCTCGAGCTGGCCGGGGGAGGCCGCTTCGGGCAGCGCCAGCAGAATGTGCGACACGTTGTATTCGGCGTTGTCCTGCAGGCCGTTCGTCTGGCGGGCCAGGAACTGGTCGATCTCGCGCGGGCTGATGTACATGTGCGAGAACACGTCACGGTTTCTCAGCATCGACAGCGTCATCTCGCGGCGCATCTCCTCCCGGTACTCGGCATAGACAATGCCCTCAGCGGCGAGCGCATCCGGCAGCTGCGCGAACTCGATGTGATTTTGCTGGGCGACGTTGCGCAAGGCACCGTTCAGCGCCTCATCCGTGACCTTGATGCCCAGATGCTGGGCCCGCTGCAGCTGGATCTCCTGCACGACGAGCCGCTCGGTGACCTGCTGGCGCAGCACCGAAGGGGCGGGCAGCGGCGTTCCCTGCTCGCGTAGCCGCCGGGTGACCAGTGCCATCTGCTCGTCGATCTGACTCTGGAGCACGACGCCATCGTTGACGATGACCGCGATGCGATCCAAAAGCTCGCCTTTGCCGCCGAGCTCACGGGTCTGCGCGGCGACGCGAGCCGGTGCGAGCGCGATGGCAAACGCACACAGTGCCGCAAGCAGCACGGTGGATGACAGGGTGGCGCGCGCAGCGCGCGGAGGTCGGGCCATGGCGGTGACTCTTGAGGCGGCGGACCGGGGGCAGCTACTCCTGCATGAGGGTCCCGGCGCCGGCCGGGGAGTATCCCCGAATTGACCGCTCCAGGAAAGCGGTCGCAGGGGGTCCGACATTCGACAGGCCGTTGAGTTCCACCTGCAGAACGATCGAGGTGGTCTTTTCGCCGGTCTGAATGGTGACTTCGGTCGGGCGGCTGACGATATCGCGCCGCCCGACCAGATTCACGCGCCAGCAGCAGCTCAAATACTGCACGCCGCCCAGCGTCTCAATCGCCGTGTGGTCCTCGAGCGAATAAAGCTCGCGCGCCACGACATTGAAGCGACTCGCGACCGGCCAGGCGATGCTGGTGTCGATCTGCTTGATCGAGTTCTGCGTGGTCGGCGTGGTGACCAGCGGGCTTAAGGACTGCACGTAGGTATAGCTTAAGTTGAACACGCGGTCGGGCGCCGGCCGGTACTGCAACGTCGCCTGCGTCTTCTGCGTCTGCTCGTTGTGCGGATCCCACTGCTCGCCGAGATTCACGCTCCAGTGCCCGTACAGGCGCAGCGCCAGCTGCGCGACCAGCGCCGAGGAGCCTCCGGTCACCGGCTGGACCTCGACCGCCATGCCGGTGGCGGGATCGACGACCGGCAGCCCGACGCGCGGCTGCTCGAAGTAGTAGATCTGTCCGAGCGTGGCCGAGAGCAGCTCGCGGCCGGTCGCGTTCTCCACCAGGCGCGAGGTCACGCCGGCCGCGATCTGGTTGGCGTCTGCGATGCGGTCGCCGCCTACGTAGCGTTCCGGCCGAAACAGCTGAATGAGGTTGAGGTCGGGTACGCTGGTGTCGAATATCGGCAGGCCGGACTGGTTGCGATACGGAATGTAGGTGTAGAGCGCCCGCGGCTCGAGCGTTACCAGCCGCGCGCCCGCATCCACATCCCGCTCGAGTATCAGACCGCTGTCGAGCGTGGCCAGCGGCGCGGTCACGCCGGGCGAATGGGTGGTCACCGGCACGATGGCGAGTGGACCGCCTGGCAGATCCTCGTTCGGGCTTACATTGTTGAGTTCATATTTTATTGTCTGAAATCCCAGCGTCGGGATGACGAACATTCCCGGATTGCGCCACGGCAGAGACACAATCGGTTGTGCACCCAGGCGTACGCCGTCCAGCGAGTTCTGGCGGTAGAAATCGACGGCCTGCGCGACGATGTCGAAGTCGAAGCCCGCGGGCAGGTTCCAGCGGCCCAACAGGGACAGGTCGGGCAGGCGGGTATAGGGCCTGAATACCGGCTCGACCGTCTGGTCGATGGTCTGATACTGGGTGACGAGCCCGACAGCGCGCCAGTGGTCATCGAGGTAGGTGAGCGTGACGTTGCGGGGCAGGTAGATGACGCTCGTGCCCTCGGGCCCGACGCCGAAATCCTCGAAGTACTGGCTGTCGCTGACCGCCGAGATCGAGACGTCGAGCCGCAGTCGCGACGTGAAATCGGTGCGGTCGGTGTAGTGGATGTAGCTGCGGTCGCTGTCCGCGCTGCGGTCGTGCGGAATCCAGTCGATGTTGAGCTGGCCGTGGCTGTCGTCGGTCAGATAGCGGAACTCGCCGCCGATGGTCGCGCCGCGCTTGCTCATCCCGCCCGGGGTCAGCGTCGCGTCGTAGTTCGGGGCCAGGTCGAAGTAGTACGGTGCGGCGACCGTGAAGCCATTGATGCCTGACTGGCCCAAGGTCGGGAACAGCCAGCCGGACTTGCGGGCCTCGCCTACCGGAAACGACAGGATCGGCGAGTACAGGATCGGCACGCCCTGGAAGTCGACCCGCACGTCGTGTGCGGTACCTTCCTGCGCCACCTGATCGATGTCGATACTGTTCGCATGGATCATCCAGTCGTTCTTGCCGGCCGGGCAGGTGGTGAATTCGACGTGCTTCAGGATCAGTTCACCGGTCGGCTTGTACTCGATGTCGCCGGCCTGGCCGCGCCCCGGGTGGGTAAGCAGCTCGAAGGTCCCTTGCTGGAAATTGCCACCGGCGTCCGGCTGCCAGGTACCGGTGCGGCCCGACAGCTTGACGCTCGGATCCTGGTACTTCACATCGCCGCTGGCGCTGAAGGATTGTTTGTTCGCGTCGTAGGTGGCGTCCGCGGCTGTCAGTGAGCGGTTGCCCTGGACGACTTTCACCTCGCCTTTGAGTTCGGCGTTGCCCTGAGCGTTGACCTGCGCACCGTCGCTCGTGACCTTGATCCGCTCACTGTTGATGTCGGTGGGCGTCGCGCTTGCGGCGGGAGCGGTGGACGTGGGACAGTCGGCCCCGCTGCCCATGGAGTAGGCGAGCAGCGCGAGTGCCGTGACCACGGGCGCCAGGGCGGGCGAAAAAGGCCGGCGCTGCAAGGTTAGGCAATCCGTCCGGGCGGCCGCGGCGGCGGGCTCCGGCTCATTATAATCGCGGCGCGATGTCCGACGTGACCGTCAATGCCTCTGATGCGCGCCGCGCGGAGCTCGCGCACTGGATCGAAGTCGATCTCGGCCTGCACGGCGCAGTCATAGTGCCGGCGTCCGAGGACGCGAGCTTCCGCCGCTATTTCCGCATCCAGCAGGGCGGGCGCACTCTCATCGCCATGGACGCGCCGCCGGAGCGCGAGGATCTGGGGCCGTATCTCACAGTCGCGGCACTCCTCGAGCGAATGGGCGTGCACGTGCCCCACGTGTACGAGGTCGACCGCAAGCGTGGGTTCCTGCTGCTCTCGGATCTGGGCTCGCGACTCTACCTCGCCGCGCTGACCGGCGGTGCCGATCCCGAGCCGCTCTATCGCGATGCCGCCGCGACGCTCTTGACTATGCAGAGCTGGCCCGAAGCTCAACTCGGGGCGGTGCCGGCGTATGACGCGCGCCTGCTCGATCGTGAGGTGCAGCTGTTTCCCGAATGGTTCCTGACCCGGCATCTGGAAGCCGCACCGGACGCGGCACAGCAGGCGGTGGTGGACCGAATATCGCGGATGCTCGCGGCTGCGGCACTCGGGCAACCGCAGGTGTTCGTGCATCGCGACTACCACTCGCGCAATCTGATGGTGTGCGCCGCGCGCAATCCGGGCGTGCTCGATTTTCAGGACGCGGTGCGCGGAGCGGTCACCTACGATCTGGTGTCGCTTTATAAGGACTGTTACATCGTCTGGCCGCGACCGCGCGTTTTGGCGTGGCTGGAGCAATACCGGGTTGCCGCGCAGAACCGCGGACTTGCGCTGCCGTCGCACGCCGAGTTCGTGCGCTGGTTCGATCTGATGGGTGTGCAAAGGCACCTCAAGGTGCTCGGGATCTTTGCGCGGCTGTGGTACCGCGACGGCAAACCTGGCTACCTCGCGGATCTGCCGCGCGTCCTGGCCTACGTGCAGGAACTCAGTGGCCGCTATGCCGAGCTCGGCGAGCTGGATGATCTGATCAAGAACGTGGTCGAGCCGCGTTTCTCCGCGGCGCAGGCCCGGGTCGGCCTGTGAGCGTACGGCGCGCCATGGTGCTGGCGGCCGGGCGTGGCGAGCGCATGCGGCCGTTGACCCTGACGGTGCCCAAGCCGCTGCTACCGGTGGGCGGCAAGCCGCTCATTGTCTGGCACATCGAGAAGCTCGCGGCGCAAGGCGTGAGCGAGCTCGCGATCAACCTGTCGTGGCTAGGCTCCAAGTTGCGCGAGGCGCTCGGCGACGGCAGTGCCTTCGGAGCGCGGATCCGCTGGTTCGACGAGGGCCCGGAACCGCTCGACGCCGCGG
>Ga0187780_10000699_pt1 | contig 24775 bp, 18 predicted proteins | sample 1015_Q2_SP10_20__FD_132429 | JGI IMG/M metagenome (GOLD analysis project Ga0187780, IMG submission 132429) | Tropical peat soil microbial communities from peatlands in Department of Meta, Colombia - 1015_Q2_SP10_20_MG | ecosystem: Environmental > Terrestrial > Soil > Wetlands > Peat | place... | reverse complement strand
GCCGCCACCCTGGGGACGATGAAGGGCGTGCTGATGAAGCTGGGCCAGATGGCCAGCTACGTCGACGACGGCCTGTCGCCGGCCGCCCGCCGGACGCTGAGCCGACTGCAGGACAGCGTCCCGCCGATGAGCCCCGACCTGGCCGCGCAGGTCGTCGCGGAGGAACTGGGCCTGCCGCCGGAGCGGGCCTTCGCGACCTGGGACCCGGAGCCCATCGCCGCCGCGTCGATCGGGCAGGTGCACCGCGCGATCACCCACGAGGGGCGCGCCGTCGCGGTGAAGGTGCAGTACCCGGGCATCGCCGAGACCATCGAGGCCGACCTGGGCAACGTGGCCCTGCTGCGCCGGATGCTCAAGATCACCGCGCCCGCGCAGGACGTCGACGCGCTGCTGGCGGAGCTGCGGGAGCGGGTCACCGAGGAGCTGGACTACCGGATCGAGGCCCGTAACCAGCAGCTGTTCGCCGATTACTACCACGGCCACCCCACCATCGGTGTGCCCGGGATCATCGCCGAGCTGTCCACCCGCCGGGTCGTGACCAGCGAGCTCGCGGACGGTGCCCGGTTCGCCGAGCTGGCCGGCTGGCCGCAGGCCGAACGCGACCTGGCCGCGGAGACGATCTACCGGTTCGTGTTCAGGAGCCTGTACGGGGCGCACGCGTTCAACGGCGACCCGCACCCCGGCAACTACCTGTTCGGCGGCGGCGGACGGGTCACGTTCCTTGACTTCGGGCTGGTCAAGCACTTCACCGCGGACGAACTGCGGCCGCTGGTCGCGATGGTCAAGCACCTGTGCGTCGACAACGACCCCGAGGGCTTCCGCCGGGCCATGGAGGACGCCGGCTTCCTGATGCCCGGCGCGCCGCTGCCCACGGACCTGATCGTCGAGCACATGGCCGTGTTCTACGACACGGTCCGCGAGCGGGGCCCGCGCACCATGACCGGCGAGTACGCCTCGACGGTCACCAGGCGCTTCTTCGACTTCCGCAGTCCCCTCGCCGCCTACGTGCAGATCCCGCGGTCCTACGTGATCCTGCAGCGGATCAACCTCGGCCTGTTCGCGCTGCTCGGCGAGTTGTCCGCCACCGCGGACTGGCGCTGCATCGCGGAGGAGATCTGGCCGTTCGTCCAGGGTCCGCCGTGCACCCCCCTGGGGGCCGCCGAGGCCGAGTGGCGGTCAGGCAGGACCGGGCGCACGCACGCCTGACCGTTCGGCAGTAAGGTCTTGATCTTCCGGACGGTCCTAAGGGAGGTCGAAGGGCCGGAGGTACGGCGGCGGGCTGTACCTGGTGAAGGCCGGCGCGGTCGCGTCGGGCTGGCCGGTGGTGGGATCGGGGAACACGTTGAACGTCGGGCCGAGCGCCGCTGCTTCGGCGTTCAGGCCGGCCGGGGACGGGACGTTCCAGTGCCCGGTGGACAGGCGGTTCAGCAGCGTCTGGGCCGCCGTAATGGTCTCGGCCGGGGTGAACTGGTCCGCTACTCCCGGGGCTGGGCCTGGGCGATCTGCGTGCTGGAGTACAAGGGCAGGCGCCGGACGCAGTGGGCGCCGGGCAGGCTCACCGAGCTGTACTTCCTCGACGAGGCCACCGGGCTGGCCGCCGGACACCGGCCGTGCGGCGAGTGCCGCTACCGGGACTACCAGGCCTTCAAGCACGCGTGGGCGGCCGCGCTGGGGGGCGGCGTGCCCGGCGTCCAGGCGATCGACTCGCGGCTGCACGCCGACCGGCTGGTCCGGCCCGGAGTGCGCCGCAGCTACCTGGCCCCGCTGTCGGGACTCCCTGACGGAACCATGGCCGAGCTCGGCGGCACGCCCTGGCTGGTCTACCGCGGCGGGCTGCTGGCCTGGACGCCCGGCGGCTACCGGGACCGGCGGGCGGAACGGCCCGTCACCCCGGTGACCGTGATCACCCCGCGGGCCACGGTGGCCACGCTGGCGGCGGGCTACCGTCCGGTCGTCCACCCCACCGCCGCGGCGTTCGGCTAGGACGGACTGCGGTCACACCTCGATGATCAGCCCGTCCCGGGCGGTTTCGTGGCTGGCCTGCTGCTGGCGGCCGAGCATGTCGGCGGACATGTGCGTCAGCACCACTCGGCGGGCGGCGATATCACCCTCGTGCTCGACGAGATCGGCGTACCGCAGGTGGTGAGGCACGTCCTTGTCCCAGTAATACGCTTCGGCGATGAGCAGGTCGGCGCCGAGTGCCGCCGCGCCGATCGCGGGAGTCCAGGCGGTGTCGCCGGTGTAGGCGATCACCTTGCCGCCGATGGCCAGCCGCAGCATCAGGGCCGGCGCGCCGCTGGGATGGCGGGCCGGCCACGCATCGGCGCTGATGCCCGCCACCCGTGCGGCACGGCCGGACGACAGCTCCACCACGGTGACCTCGAACCGGCGCCGGGCCTGCGAGGAGCCGGGGAACAGGCACTCCATCGCCTCGGTGAGCCGCTGGCCCGTTCCCGCCGGCCCGGCCACCACGAGCGGCGCGGTGCGACGGGAGAACTGGCCGTCGAGGATCAGGAAGGGCAGCCCGCCGAAGTGATCTCCGTGCAGGTGAGAGACGAATACCGCGCCGATCTCGCCCGGGTCGAGCCCGCACTGCCGCAGCGCGGTCAGCGACGTCGCGCCGCAGTCCAGCAGGACCGGCGCGTCCAGCCCGGCCGACCGGATATGGATGCAGGCCTGGAACCTGCCCCCGCTGCCGAACGCATCGCCGCAGCCCGCGAAGGTCACTGTGACCCTCGCGGTCGGTTGAGCAGACATCACAGTGGTCATTGCGGGTCATGATCTCCAGCTTGTCGAGGACTTGCGAATGAGCGCCTTCGTCTGGCGAGCGCAGATGATGGGCGCAAGGGGCGGATTGTCCAGCGCGCGGGAGCGCAGGCTGGGTCAGCCGACGTAGAAGATGCCCAGGCCGAGGGCGACGCAGATGCCGGCGATGATCCAGAAGCGCACCACGATCGTGGTCTCGGCCCAGCCGGCCAGCTCGAAATGGTGCTGCAGGGGCGCCATGCGGAATACTCGCTTGCCGGTCAGCTTGAACGAGCCGACCTGGATCGCCACCGACAGCGTGATGATCACGAACAGCCCGCCCAGCAGGAGCAGCAGCAGCTCGGTCCGGGTGGTGATGGCCAGGCCGGCCAGCACGCCGCCCAGGGCCAGCGACCCGGTGTCGCCCATGAAGATCTTGGCCGGCGGCGCGTTCCACCACAGGAACCCGGCGCAGGCGCCCAGGACGGTGGCGGCGACGATGGCGAGGTCCTGCGGGTCGCGCACGTCGTAGCAGGCCGGGGCGAGGTAGACCGTGCAGTCGTTCCGCAGCTCCCAGATGCCGATGATCATGTAGGCGGCGAGCACGAGGATGGCCGCGCCGGTGGCCAGGCCGTCCAGGCCGTCGGTGAGGTTCACGCCGTTCGACGTGCCGGCCACCATGATGATGACCCAGATCACGAAGAACACGGGCCCGATCGATATCCCGAAGTCCGCGTAGAAGGACAGGTGGGTGGACGCCGGGGTGAGGTCGAACCCGTCCGGGAACCTGATCGCGAGCAGCGCGAATACCCCGCCGACGATGGCCTGGCCGGCGAGCTTCGCCCCGCTGCGCAGGCCCAGGCTGCGCTGCATGTACAGCTTGATGAAGTCATCCGCGAACCCGACCAGGCCGAGCCCGGTCATCAGGAACAGGACGAGCAGGCCGGAGGCGGACATGGGATCGCTGGTGACCAGGTGACCGATGAGGTAGCCGCCCAGCGACGCGGTGATGATGACCGTGCCGCCCATGGTCGGCGTGCCGCGCTTGGACAGATGCCCGGCCGGCCCGTCGGACCTGATCTCCTGGCCGTAGCCGCGCCTGCTGAAGGCCCTGATGGCCAGCGGCGTGCCGAACAGCGCCATGATCATCGAGACGGCCGCGGACAGGAGGATGGTTTTCACCGGTCCACCTCCTCCCGGGGGGGAACGGGGGGGCGGGGAGCCCCCCCGTGCGCGGGGGGTCCAGGGGGGTCGTCCCCCCGGCTCAAAAGAGCCGCCACGCCTTCCAGGCGAGCCGCGCGGGAAGCCTTCACCAGTACAACGTCGCCGGGCTTCAGCCTGTCCCCGAGCACGGCCAGCGCGGCCCGGCCGTCAGGCACGCCGAGCGCCTCCCCGCGCCAGGACCGGACCCGCCGCGCGCCCGACAGGATCGGCGCCGCTTCGGGCCCGACCGCGATCAGCCCGGCCAGCCCGGCCCGGGCGGCGAGTTCCCCGACGTCCTCGTGGCTGGCCTGTGAGGTGTCGCCGAGCTCGGCCATGTGACCGAGGACCGCGAACCCGCGCCCGTCCCGGGCCAGGTGGCGGAGGGCTTCGATGGCGGCCCGGACGGACTCGGGATTCGCGTTATAGGCGTCGTTGATGACCGTCACTCCGTCCGCCCGGCGGTGGACTTCCATCCGCCACCGGCTGCGCGCGACCGCGGCGGAGAGCCCGTCCGCGATGGCGGCCAGGCCGAGGCCGAGCTCGCGCGCGAGGGCGGCGGCAGCCAGGGCGTTCGACACGTTATGCGCGCCGTGCAACCGCAGGCTTACCGCCGCCGGACCCTCGGGCGTCAGCAGGGTGAAACCCGGCCGGCCGAGGTCATCCAGCCGGACGTCCGCCGCCCGGATCGACGGGCGGATCGGCGCCCGGATCGGCGGGCGGATCGGCGGGCGGGGGTCCTCGGCGCAGCTGAACGTGATGACACGGGCCGAGGTGCGGGCCGCCATGGCCAGGACACGGGGGTCATCGGCGTTCAGGATGGCCACGCCGTCGGCAGGCAGCGCCTCCACGAGCTCGCCCTTGGCGCGGGCCACCTGATCCAGCCCGCCGAACTCGCCGGCGTGCGCGCGCCCCACGTTCAGCACCACGCCGTAGCGGGGCGGCGCGATGCCGCACAGGTGCGCGATGTGGCCGATGCCCCGCGCGGACAGCTCGAGCACCAGGTACCTGGTCGCCGGGTCCGCCCGCAGCACGGTCAGCGGGTGCCCGAGTTCGTTGTTGTACGACCCGGCGGGCGCGATCGTCGGCCCGAGGCGCTCCACCAGCTGGGCGGCGAGGTCCTTGGTCGACGTCTTCCCTGACGACCCGGTGATGCCGGCGATCCGGGCCGCGGGCAGTGAGTCCACCACGAACCTGGCCAGCGCGGCCAGCGCGGCCGGGACGTCAGCCACCAGGACTGAGGGCACCGGGACCGGCCGGCTGGCGAGCACCGCGACCGCGCCGGCCGCGATGGCGGCCGGGGCGAAGTCATGCCCGTCCGACCGCTCCCCCGCCAGGGCCGCGAACAGCCCGCCGGGGCCGGCGCGCCGGGAGTCGATCACCACCTCGCCGGTCACGACCGTGTCGCCGATCGCGGCCGCGTCCCCGCGGAGGTACGCCGGCGAGCCCTGGCCGGTCATGACCTGGCCGGCGACGACCTGGCCGCCTGTGATCCTGGCGATCTGCGCCAGCGACACCGGGATCATCGGTTCACCGCCCACGAGTCCAGGCCGGACGGCAGCCGCCCCTGGCCGAGCCGATCGCGGGCCAGCTGGGCGAGGGCCGCCTCGGTGACTTGCCTGTCGTCGAACGGCAGCACCCGGCCCGCGACGTACTGCCCGGTCTCGTGCCCCTTGCCGGCTACCACGATCACGTCGCCGGGAGCAGCCAGCGAGACGGCCTGGGAGATCGCCGCGCCCCGGTCCGGCTCGATGATCACCCGGGCTCGCTCTTCCTGCGGCACGCTCAGCACACCGTCCAGCATTGCCGCCAGTATCGCCAGCGGGTCCTCGGACCGCGGATTGTCGCTGGTGAGAATGGCCACATCGGCCAGCGAGGAGGCGGCGGCGCCCATCATCGGGCGCTTGGCGCGGTCCCGGTCGCCGCCGCAGCCGAGCACGATGATCAGGTTCCCCTGGGTGACCGGCCGCAGCGAGCGCAGTACGGCCTCGACCGCGCCGGGCTTGTGCGAGTAGTCGACGAAGGCCGTCAGCTCGAGCCCGGCGGCGGGGACCCGTTCCAGCCGGCCCGGCACGCCCGGGCAGGCCGCTATCCCCGCCACCGCGTCCTCCAGCCCGACGCCGGCCTCGACCAGCGCGACCACGGCGCCCAGCGCGTTGGCGACGTTGAAGACCCCGGCCAGCCCGGCGGACACGTCGGCCTCGACGCCGCCGGGCCCGATGACCCGGAACGTGCTGCCGTCCGCTCCGGACCGGACGTCGACCGCCCGCCAGTCCGCCTCTTCCTTCCCGGCGGCGGAGAACGTGGTGACCGGGACGGCGCCCGACGACGCGAGCCTGCGTCCGTACTTGTCGTCGATGTTCACCACCCCGGCCACCGGCGGCATGAACAGCGAGGCCTTGGCCCGGAAGTAATCCTCCAGGTCGGCGTGGAAGTCCAGGTGATCCTGCGACAGGTTGGTGAACACCGCCACGTCAAAGCCCGTGCCCGCCACCCGGCCGAGGCTGAGCGAGTGACTCGACACCTCCATCGCGACGGCGGTCACCCTCCGCTCCACCATGACCGCCAGCAGCGCCTGCAGGTCCGGTGCCTCGGGCGTGGTCAGGGAGCTGGCCAGGCGTTCCGCGCCGATCCGCGTCTCCACCCCGCCGACCAGGCCGGTCAGGTGGCCGGCCACGCGCAGCCCGGACTCGAGCAGGTAGGTGGTGGTGGTCTTGCCGCTGGTCCCGGTCACGCCGATGAGCAGCAGCCGGCTCGACGGGTTCCCGTATACCCAGCAGGCCACCTCGCCCAGCCGGGCCCGCGGATCGCCGACCACGAAGACGGGCACTCCGGTCGCCACGGCGCGGGCCCGCCCGTCCGGGTCGGTCAGCACCGCGACGGCGCCCGCGGCCACCGCGTCGGCGCAGAACGCAGCGCCGTGCATCCGCGCACCTGGCAACGCCGCATACAGGTCGCCGGGCCTTACCTCGCGGGAGTCGAGCGCGACTCCGGAGATGAACCCCAGGTCGTTCGGGGACGAGGAATTCCTCACCGGGGTACGGGGGTCCAGCCGGATACCCAGCAGCGGGCCGAGAGCGGACAGCGGCCGCGGCTGTTGGTGGGCGGGACGGATCGCCACGGGGCGAGGGTACCTCCAATCACGGCGCGGTCAGGCGTACGTACGGCGGGGTGGCCCCGTCCGGCGGGATCTGCAGCGTAGCCAGCGCGTCCTTCATCACCTGATAGAAGACCGGGCCGGCCACGACATCACCGTAGTAGCCGCCCTGGCGCGGGTCCTGGACGTTCACCGCGATGACGAGCTGCGGGTCGTCGCCGGGCGCCATGCCAATGTAGCTCGATCCGTAGACGCACAGCGCGCAGCTTCCGTTGGATTCCTGCGAGGTGCCGGTCTTGGCGGCGATCGCGTAGCCGGGGATGATGCCCCAGGGCTGGCCGCCTTCGGAATCGATGGCCGGCACCTGCTGCAGGATCTGCAGCAGGTCATGCGCCGTCTTGGCCTGGATGACCCGCCGCGAGGGGGACGGCGCGGCCGGGGTGTACGTCCCCGCCGAGTCGGTCGTGCCCTCGATCAGGGTCGGCTCGACCCGGACGCCGCCGTTCGCGATCGTCGCGTAGACCTCGGCCATCTGGAGCGCGGTCACGGCCACGCCCTGGCCGAACGACAGCGTGTACCGGGTGTCCCCCCACCACTGCGACACCGGGGGCAGCTGGCCCGGGGTCTCGCCCGGCAGCCCGATCCCGGTCAGCTGGCCGAGGCCGAACGCTCGCAGGTAGTCGTACTGGATCTGCGGGCTGACGTGGGCCGCGACCTGGGACATGCCGACGTTGGAGGAATGCGCGATGATGCCGGCGATCGTGTACCGCTCGCCCGGCGCCCACTCGGCGTCGTGGATGAGCTGGCCGCCCTCGTCGATCTGGTACGGGATGTTGTAGGCGCTCATCGGCGTCTGGCCGCCGCGCTCGAACGCGGCCGACGCGGTGATCACCTTGGCGGTGGACCCCGGCTGGAATTCGTCCTGCACCGGCAGGTCGGTGGCCTGGTCGGCGCTCTGGACGGTCGCCGGGTCGAACGTGGGCCACTGCGCCATGGCCAGCACGTGCCCGGTGTGCGGCTGGATGATGACCACCGTGCAGTTGCCCGCCCTGGTCTTGGCGACCTGGTTCGCGCACGCCTGCTCGGCCGCGTACTGCAGGGCCGGCACGATGGTGAGCCGCAGGTCACTGCCGTTCACCACCGGCTCGTCGTTGCTGCCCGCGAGCGGGATCTGCTCGCCGTCCGTGCCGATCTGCACCTGCTCGCTGCCGGCCCGGCCGGCCAGCAGCGCGTTGTCGGCCAGCTCGATGCCCGCCCCGCCCGCGATGATGCCCTGGCTATTGGTACCGGTGAAACCGATGATGTTGGCGGCGACGTCGCCGTCCGGGTAGGACCTGGCGTAGCTCGGGGTCAGTACGATGCCGGGCAGGTTGAGGGCGGCGATCTGGTTCCCCTCCTGCGCGGGTACGTTCTTGGCCAGCACCACGTACTGCGGCGAGGTCGGATGCTGGATCCGGTCGAGGATCTGCGCCGACGTCATGCCGAGCACGGCACCGAGCCGGATGGCGACCTGCTGCTGCCCGCCGACGGGCATCAGCGGCGGGTCGGCGTACACCAGGTAGGTCGCCACCGTCATGGCCAGCACCTGCCCGTTCGCGCCGGTGATGCTGCCGCGCAGCGCGGGCAGCAAGATCGTGCGGTCCCGCTGCTGCGCCGCCAGCTCGCGGTAGCCGCCGGAATCCAGGCCCTGCATCTGCACGAGACGGCCGGCGAACAGCGTGAGCACGAAGATGATGGCGAGCAGGGTGATGCCGAGCCTGCGGACCGGATCGCCGCGGGCGAGGGTCCGGCGGGCCCGCGGCGGCCGGGAACCCCCAGATCCCCTGGACCCCTTGGCCCCCTCGGACCCCCTGGCCCCCTCGGACCCCCTGGGCCTCCTGGGGCTGGGCGGCCAGGCTGCGGGCCGCGCCGGGATTTTTCCTCCCGAACGGGCATCCGCGCGCGCGCCCGGACGGCCGGGCGGTACCAGGCGGGTACGGGGAGACGGGTTTCCCTGGTCGCCATGGGGGACCCGGGGAGGTGGGCCGTCCCGGTCGCGGGAGGGTGCCGGGGTCTGCGGGGGTCTTGGGGCCCGTCCCCCCCGGGCGGCATTGTCGCGGGGGGCCTCGGGAGGCCTGGGGGATCGTCCCGCCGGGGCGGTGCCGCGCCGTGGCTGCGGCCGGCGCTCGTCCAGGCGGCGAGTCTGCGGTCTGCGGGTGGGGTCCTGTGGCGTCACGGGTTGTACCCGGGAACGCTGATCTCCGCGTCGGCCTTGGAAACCTTGCCCGAGACGACCTTTCCCGTCTTCAGGTTGATGAACCGCAGGTTCGGGTCCTGCTGCATGCCAAGCTGCTCCGCCTCCTGCGCGATCTGGGCGGGCGAGGAAGCCCGCGCGACCTGCTGGCTGAGCAGCTGCTCCTGCCTGGCCAGGTTGGTGCTCTGCTGCTGCAGGGTGGTGATCTGGAACGATCCCTCGGCCAGCGTGGTGCTGATCACGAGCAGCGATACCAGGGCCCCGCCGAGCAGCCCGACGAGCAGCAGGATGAACGGCGCCCGGGGATGACGGGGCCGGGCTCTCGGCCCGGTAGCCGGCCGGGTTACCGGCCCGGAGCCGGGACCGGTGATGGGCCTGGTGTGGCGCGGGGCGCTGACCGGGCGCGTTCTGGGGCTCCCGGGCTTCTGGTCGGGGGCGGTCCGGCCGGGCGAGAGGGTGCCGTCAGGCGGGAGGGCACCGCCGGGCGCCGTGGGACGGCCGGGCGCCTCCCGGGTGCCAGGGGTGCGCGGCATCGTGTCTATGGCCATGTCAATGCCCCCTCGGGGTCATGCGGCGGCCCGGATCCGCTCCGCGGCCCGCAGCCGGGCGGAGGCCGCGCGCGGATTGCCGGTGATTTCTTCGCTGTCCGGGCGCTCGGCGCCCCTGGTCAGCAAGCGGAACTGCGGTGTCGCCGCCCGGGCGGGTACGGGCACGCCGCGCGGCGTCTGGTCGGAGGAGAGCCGGGCCAGCTCCCGTTTGACGATGCGGTCTTCGAGCGAGTGGTAGGCCAGCACCACGACGCGGCCGCCGACGGCCAGCAGGCCCAGGGCGGCGGGCAGCGCGCGGCGCAGCGTGCCGAGCTCGTCGTTCACTTCGATCCGCAGGGCCTGGAAGGTGCGCTTGGCCGGGTTGCCTCCGGTGCGCCGGGTCGCCGCGGGGATCGCGTCCTTGACGATGGCACTCAGCCGCTGCGTGGAGGTGATCGGCGCTCGGGCGCGCTCGCGGACCACGGCGTCGGCGATCCGGCGGGCAAAGCGCTCCTCGCCGTAATCGCGGAGCACCCGGGCGAGCTCGGCGGCCGGGTAGCCGTTGACGATGTCGGCCGCGGTGCGGTCCTTGGTGCGGTCCATCCGCATGTCGAGGGGGGCATCCTGCGCGTACGCGAAGCCGCGCTCCGGATCGTCGAGCTGCGGCGAGGAGACTCCCAGGTCGAAGAGCAGGCCCATGATCCTGTCCGGCCCCGTGCCCCGGCTGGTCCCGCCGTCCTGGTCGGACCGGCTGTCCCGGTGCGCCGGGCTGTGCCGGGCTGTCTCGCGGCCCTGGGCCGTCTGGCCGCCCGCGGTCGTCGTCGCGGCCACGATGGCGGGGACCTCGTCGTATCGGGCGTGCACGAGCGTCACCCGGTCGGCGTACGGGGCGAGCAGTTCGCGGGCTGCCTCGATCGCGGACACATCGGCGTCGATACCGATCAGCAGCAGGTCGGGGCACGCGTCGAGCAGCGCCCGGGCGTGGCCCGCCCGGCCGAGGGTGGCATCCACCAGCACGGCACCCGGGCTGGACAGGGCAGGCGCGAGCAGGGCCGTGACGCGGCCGACGAGCACCGGCACGTGCGGTGGCCCTGCCATGCGTCCCCCTCTCCCGGCTGCGTTCCTGCGGTCTTGCCGTGTCCGCGTTCTGCGGTCTTGCCGTGTTCCCGTTGCGCGGTCTTGCCGTGTCCCCGCGGTTGGCCGCTGTGCTGCGCGTTCCCCGCAGTGTGCTGCTGTCCTCCGCTTTGTCTCGGCCGGCCTCCATCCGCTGGCGCTGCCGGCTGGCACCGGGGAAGTGATGCCAGCAGGGAGCGGCGGATGGAGGCCGGCCCGTGATCGCTACAGAATTCCGGGGAACACCTCCTGGGCCGCTTCGGCGAAGGAGGGCTCTTGCTCGGCCACGTAGGTCTCCCAGGCCTGGCTGTCCCAGATCTCCAGGCGGGTATTCGCGCCGATCACCACGCAGTCCCGCTGCAGCCCGGCGTAGGCGCGCAGCTGGGCCGGGACAGTGATCCGGCCCTGCCGGTCGGGAAGCTCATCGGAGGCGCTGGCGAAGAGAATCCGGCTGTAGTCCCTGGCCGACTTGGCGGTCACCGGCGAGGTGCGCAGCGCCTCGGTGATGCGGGCGAATTCCTCTCGCGGGAAGACGAACAGGCAGCGCTCCTGTCCCTTAGTGATCACTACTCCCCCGGCGAGGTCTTCCCGGTACTTAGCGGGCAGGAACAGCCGGCCCTTTTCGTCGAGCCGTGGCGCATGAGTGCCAAGAAACACAGGCACTCACCTCCTGCGGCCCGAAAGTTCTCCACTGCGCTCCACTGTACCCCACATTCCTCCACCGTCAATGCCGAAAAGGCCGGGATTGGACCTCATTTCCGCTGAACTAGCAGGTAAAGGCCTGTGGAGCGGAGTGGGGCAAGAATCCAGGTCGCGCCTGGCGCGGGCCCGCCGGGCGGGCGGTGGCGAGAAAACGGTTCAGGACGTGGCAGGAATTAATGCAGGTCCAGAGCGAGAATCGCCATCGGATTCGGGCGCGGATCGGCGCGGAATCGCTTTTCGGATTCACCAGTGGGGCGTAGTGGAGGGAGGTGAGGGTCCGGTACTGAATACGCCGCGAGCTCGGTGCGCAAGCGCGGTTAGGCCGGCACGAAATAGCGTCGGGTGACCGGCGGGCCCGGCTGGGTCACCATTCGGTTGCCGGTGTGTCCCATGGCGCCGGATAGACAGGGAAGTGGCGCCAGCGTCGCGCGTTCGCCATCCAAGGACGTACTGTAGCGGTACAGCAGCTCGGCCGGGAGCACGACCTTACGGGAAGCCTGGCTGGCTGGTCTGCGAGCCAGCGCCTTCAAGGAGGCCATGTGGTACTAGACACCGGACGGCAGACGGGGAGCCCGATCGATGATCTAGTTCCGGCGGCCCGCAGGATCAGCAGGGCTGTCGAGGCGGTTATCGAGGGGAAGCCCGAGGCGATCCGGCTCACCTTGGCCGTGCTGCTCGCCGAGGGGCACCTGCTCATCGAGGATGTGCCCGGCGTGGGCAAGACGATGCTGGCGAAGGCCCTGGCCAGGGCGATCGACGGCACCGTTCACCGGGTCCAGTTCACGCCGGACCTGCTGCCCAGCGACATCACCGGGGTCAGCGCCTTCAACCAGGAGCGGCACGATTTCGAGTTCAAGCCCGGACCGGTGTTCGCCAACATCGTGCTGGGCGATGAGATCAACCGGGCCTCGCCCAAGACCCAGTCGGCGCTGCTCGAATGCATGGAAGAGCGCCAGGTCACCGTGGACGGCACGACGTATCAGCTGCAGGCGCCGTTCATGGTCATCGCCACCCAGAACCCGGTGGAGATGGAAGGCACCTATCCGCTGCCCGAAGCGCAGCGGGACCGGTTCACCGCTCGTATTTCGCTGGGCTATCCGTCGGCCGCCGCGGAGCGGGAGATGCTCAGCACGCACGGCGCGACGTCACCGCTTGATGAGCTCAGGCCGGTGGCCCACGCGGCCGACGTGCAGGAGCTCGTCGTGGCGGTCCGCCAGGTGCTGGTGTCCGATCAGGTCAAGGAGTACATCATCAGCCTCGCCAACGCGACGAGGACCTCGCCCGAGCTGCGTCTCGGCGCATCTCCGCGGGCCACGCTGCACCTGCTGCGGGCCAGCCGGGCCTGGGCCGCGCTCGACGGACGGGAGTACGTGATTCCGGACGACGTGCAGGCGCTGGCCGGTCCCGTCCTCGCGCACCGGCTGCTGCCCACCGCGGAGGCCATCGTGGAGCAGCACCTGCCCGAGCTCGTGGTGAAGAGGATCGTCTCGCAGCTCCCCCTGCCGCGGCGATGAGCCGCGGCAGGCACGCAGGATCGCGGCGCCGAGCCCGGGTGAGACGGCCCCGGCGCTGAAAGGAGGGCCGTGCGGGCGCTATTCGGCTCGCTGACCACGCGAGGCAAATCGTTCATGGCCGCGGGCGGGGCGGCCATGGTCTGCGGCCTGGCGATACCCGAGCCTGACCTGGTCCGGGTCGGTGCCCTGCTCATCCTGCTGCCGCTGGTCTCGGCGATGATGGCGCGCAGATCCCGGTACCGCCTGTCGTGCAGCCGCAGGCTCGACCCGCCGCGGGTACCGGCCGGCCAGCCGACCGTGGCCACCGTGCGGCTGGAGAACATCTCGCGGCTGCGCACCGCCGTGCTGCTCGCCGAGGACGTGACGCCGTACTCGCTGGGCAGCAGGCCCCGGTTCGTGCTCGAGGACATCGAGCCGCTGGGCAGCCGGGAGCTCAGCTACCAGATTCGTTCCGACACCCGCGGCAAGTTCACCATCGGCCCGCTGCGGATACGGGTGGCGGACACGTTCGGTCTGGTGGAGATCAACCGCTCGTTCAGCACGACCAGCATGCTGGTGGTCACCCCGAAGATTTACCCGCTGCCGCGGGCGGCCGCGTCGAGCAGCTGGCTCGGTGAGGGCGACGGCGGGATGCGGACGATCTCGGCGATCGGCGAGGACGACGCGGCGCCCCGGGCCTACCAGGACGGGGACGGGCTGCGCCGGGTGCACTGGAGGTCAACGGCGCGCTACGGCGAGCTGATGGTCCGCCGGGAGGAACACCAGTGGCGCAACAGCGCGTCGGTCTTCCTTGACACCCGCCGCTCCGCGCATTCGGTCACCGGTTCCTCCGCCACGTTCGAGTTCGCCGTCAGCGCGGCGGCCTCGATCGGTGCGCACCTGACCGGTGAGGGCTTCCGGGCCAGGCTCATCACCGAGGCCGGCGAGATCGCCCCGCGCGGAACGTTCCAGGACACGCTGCTCGACATGCTCGCCGTCATCACCCCTTCGCACGACGTCAGCTTCGCGCCCGGCACCACGGCGCTCGCCAACGCCGGCGGGCAGCTGATCGCCGTGCTCGGGCGGCTGTCGCGCAACGACGCCAGCATGCTGGCGGCGAGCAGGCAGGGGAACGCGCCCGCGATGGCACTACTGCTCAGTGTCTCGGCTTGGGCATCAGACGCGGTGCCGGAAGACACGGCGGCAGCGGCGGAGATCCTGTCGGCCGCCGGGTGGCGGGTGGCCCTGGTGAACGCCAGCACCCCGCTGGCGACGGCGTGGCAGCAGTTGCACCGGCCCGCCGACCGGCTCGTGCCGGTCGGCGGGGCCGGAGGTGCGCTGAGATGACACCGAACCAGAGAATGACCCTGACCGCCGCGGTCGCGTGCGTGCTCGTGTCCACCGTCCTGTACCCGCTGTTCGACGACCCGCAGTGGTTCTTCGCCGGGCTCGGCGCGGTGGCCGCCGTCGCCGCCAGCGGGGCGCTCAGCCGGCTGCGGGCACTGCCCGTGGCGGCGTGCCTGGCGATCAGCGTGCTGGGCCTGCTGCTGTACCTGAACCTGGTGTTCGAAGCGCGCCATTGTTGGCTCTGGGTGATACCGTCGCCAACCTCCATCGCCAGGCTGTGGGAACTAGCGGGCACCGGGATGAACGACGCCAGCAAGTACGCGCCGCCGGCGCCGGACGTGCCCGGCCTGGTGCTTCTCGCGGCGGCCGGGATCGGCATCACGGCCGTGCTGACGGACCTGATCGCCGTCCGGCTGCGGTCCACCGCGCTGGCCGGCCTGCCGCTGCTCGTGCTGTTCACCGTCCCTATCACCATGAGGGCGCCGGCCGGCGTGGGTACCGTCGTGGTCTTCTGCCTGGGCACGGCGGGATACCTGGCCATGCTGAGCGCCGACGGCCGGGAGCGGATACGCGTCTGGGGCAGGCTGGTATCGCTGTGGCGTTCCGGTCCGCTGTCCGACAGCACGGGACGGCACGGCCCGGGCCGGCACAGCCCGGGCCGCGGCGTCGCCGCGGGCAACGGGGCGGCCGGCCACGCCGCGACCGCGCCGGCACCGGCAGCCGACGGCACGGGCCCGGGCCACCGGGTCCTGGGGCCGGAGCGGGGCCCGGATACGCGCGCGCTGGCCGCCGCGGGCAGGCGGGTCGGGCTGGCATCGGTCGTCCTCGCGCTGTGCGTCCCGCTGATCGTGCCGGGCCTGCACCCAAGCAAGCTGTTCTCCTCGGGTCCGGGAATCGGCGGCACCGGCACCGGTACCGGCAGCAGCATTCCGGCCCTCTCCAACGGGATGTCGCAGACCATCGCGGAGCTGCAGGAGAAGCACCCGACCACGGTGCTGACCTACACCACCAGCGCCACGCAGGCCCTGCAAGAGGACGACCCTCAGTATCTCCAGCAGTACGTGTACGACGACCTGACCGGCACGGGCTGGCAGCTGTCCGGCGACTGGGCGAAGGACGCGACACAGGCCACCTCGATACCGCTGCCGCCCGAGGTGCAGCTGTCGTCCACCAAAGCGGTGACGATCAACGTGACGGTCGCCGGCGGCGCTCTGGCCTCCGGCTCGCAACCCACGTTCCTGCCCTTGTACTATCCGCCCTACCAGGTCAACGCGTCCCCCGGAACGTGGCTGGTCGACCGGGACTACATGGTGTTCTCGAAGGAAAACGCCGCGGCCGTCAAGTCCTACGTGGCGACCAGCTTCGCCGTAGACCCGACCCCGGAGCAGCTGGCCAAGGCTGCGACGCCCTCCGGGGCGGACCTAAAGCCGGACCTGGAGCTCCCGTCGTCCTACCGGACGCCGGAGCTGGAGCAGATAGCGAAGGAGATCACGCAGAAGGCCACGACGGAGTACGGGAAGGTTGACCTGCTGGCGGCCTGGCTGTCAGGATCTCAGTTCACCTACAAGCTGACCGCGCCGCCCTTCGACACGGCCGCCGGGCTGCTCAACTTCCTGACGACGACCAAGGCCGGCGTGTGCGTGCAGTCCGCGTACGCGATGGCCGTGCTCGCCCGGCTGCTTGGCATCCCGGCCCGGGTGGCGGGAGGCTTCACCGCGGGCACCCAGACGTCGGCCAACAGCTACGTGGTCAAGACCAGCGACGCGCACGCGTGGACGGAGGTCTACTTCTCAGGTTTCGGCTGGATCAGGTTCGAGCCCACGCCGAGCGGTGGCCAGGGCACCGCGCGGCCGACCAACTACCAGAGCGGGTCGGGCATCCTCCCCAATCTTCCGGTGCCCAAGCCGGTCTCCGGCCAGGGCAACGGCGCCCACCTGAACGGGCCCGGGAACAACCGGAAGCCGCTCCCCGGCGACGCCGGAGCGGGGACCGGGCCGGCCGGCAAGTCCGCCGGAACGCCCTGGGCCGCGATCGCCCTCGCCATAGCCGCGGCCATCGCGCTGGCGTGCGGCGTCATCGCGATCCTGGCGCCGCCGGCGCACCGGGTCCTGTCATCCCATACGGCCGACGCGACCAGGCGGCGCAGGCCCGTGACCTTCACCACGGCGGTGCTCGTGACGGCCGCAGGCGCGATCGTCGCGCTCGCCTTGTACCGGCTGCTGGCCCATACCTCAGGGCTCGACCTGGGGGCCGGCTGGGCCACGGTCGGCATCGCCTTCGGCGCGGCCTGCGCGGTGATGCTCGTCACACCGGCGGCCGGCCGGATCGTGCTCAGGCGGTGGCGGTGGATCCGCGCCACCGATGACGTGAGCCGGGCGCACACCGCCTGGCACGAGTTCCGCGATGACCTCGAGGACCTCGGGATCGGATACCGGCCCAGCGAGCCGCCGCGGGCGCTGGCCGACCGGGTGACCCCGGGGCTGCCCGAGCGGGCCCGCGGTGCGATCCGCAGGCTCGCGCTCGCCGAGGAACGCGCCAGTTACTCGGCGCGCCCGGCGGAGTCGGCGAACCTGCGGCGGGACGGCACCGCGGCGCGGCGGGGCATCGCCGCTTCAGTGCGGCGCGGCCGCCGCTGGCGAGCCAGGATCTTCCCGGCATCGGTCGTGACCGCCCTGGCCGACGCCGCGGCACGGATCCCCGACCGGGTGGCGGCGCTGGTATCCCGCCGGTGGACCGAGCGGAGATCCACGAGCTAGCGGAGAGGCGCCGGGACCCGCACAGGCGAGGGGCCGGCGCTGACGCGCCGGCCCTCTCAGCGCGGCGTGCAGCACGGTCTGGATGGCATTCTGGCCGCCGGAACGGCCTCGGCGAATCGTGGCGACCTTGTACGCCACGGGACGGCGCGGAGTTAGCGAGCGTGCCCGGGAGCCTCCCGGGACGCTACATCCTGCGGTCGCCCTCCTGCCGACGGCGCCACCGTTCCTCCATGCGCTCCATCAGCCGGGCCCGCCTGGTCTGTGCCGGCCGGCCGGACCTGCCGGGTTCGACGGACTGGGCCTGGGTGGCCTGGCTGCGCGCGGGCCGCATCCTGGCCGCGTGCCGCCGCCAGACGATCACGGCCCAGACCAGCGAGAGCAGGACGACCGCGGCTCCGGCCGCCAGGAGGTACACGTGGTGGATAACTAGCCCGGCCGCGAGCAGGCCAGCTCCGATCAGCACCCCGATGAGGGCCTGCGTCAGCTTGCGCTTGTAGTGCACACGCGGATCGCTGGAGCGCACGAGACGCCCGAATTTCGGATCCTCCCTATACAGCGCTTGCTCAATCTGCTCCAGCTGGCGCTGCTCGTGTTCAGAGAGCGGCACGACGCCTCCCATAAAACCTTGCGCCCGGCACGTGTGCGGTGACCTTCACCTCACATACCCGGTTTCATTTTCCAGAATACGAGCGTTGACACGCCGCTTGGAAGAGCGGGCGCCGTAACGGGTCAGAAAGCGCCCTCCCCCGGTGATCACGGCCGCGATCCGGGCGGCCCGGATCTTCCATCAGGGTGGCGGGCCTGATCGCGCTGGGCCCGAACCGGCTGGCGATCTGGTCCACGGCCCGCTCCGCTTCCCGCCAGCCGACCGGCTTGTCATCGAACGCCAGCTGGGCATTCGCGCCGGCCGCCTGCACCAGCCCGGACGCCCGGACGCCAACCAACCGCAGCCGCGCACCACGATCCAGGCCCGCCGACTCATACAGCGAGCAGGCTGTGGCGTAAATCTCACGAGCCACGTCAGTGGGATACGGCAGGGTACGAGATCGGGTCAGAGTCTTGAAGCTGGCCAGCCGCAGCTTGACCGAAACTGTCCGCGCGACGTACCCGCCGGCTCGCAGTCCGTGCGCCGTCCGGCCGGACAGCTTCAGCAGTTCCCGCCTGATCCGGTCCGGATCGTCGATGTCGGCGGCAAATGTCTCCTCCGCGCCGATGCTCTTGTCCGGTACCCGCGGTGTTACCCGCCGCTCGTCACGGCCCCAGGCCAGCGCGGCCAGGTGCGCCCCCTGCGCGGCGCCGAGCTCGTGCTGCAAGGTGGCCAGCGGCGTGTGCGCGATATCGGCCACAGTCCGCAGCCCCAGCCTGGCGAGCACCTCCCCGGCCCGCTCCCCCACCCCCCATAGCGCGGCTACCGGCAACGGATGCAGGAAGTCGAGCACTCCGCCTTTCGGCACCACCAGGAGGCCGTCCGGCTTGCAGCGGGCGGACGCGATCTTGGCGACGAACTTGCACGGCGCGATTCCTACCGAGCAGGTAATGCCCTGCTGCTCGGCGACCTGGGCCCGGATGTGCGCGGCGATCACGGCAGGCGTGCCGAGCCGGCGGAGCGCGCCGGAGACGTCAAGGAACGCCTCGTCCAGCGCCAGCGGCTCCACCTCGGGCGTGACCGCCCGGAAGATGGACATGACCTCCTTCGAGGTGGCGGCGTAGACCCGGTGCCTGGGCGGGACGAACACCGCCCGCGGGCACAGCCGCCGCGCTCTGCTTACCGGCATCGCCGAGTGCACCCCGAACGCGCGGGCCTGATACGACGCGGACAGCACCACGCCGCGGCCGCCGGTCGCGCCCACGATGACCGGTGTGCCTGCCAGATCTGGCCGGTCCCTGATCTCCACGCTCGCGTAGAAGGCGTCCATGTCCACGTGCAGGATGTGACAGCCCGTGTCGTCGGGGGCAGGCGCCGGGGCACGCGCGTCGGAGGGCCCGGGGTTCGCGCCGGCGCCCATGGCGGTCAGCGGTAGCCGAGCACGTGCAACTGAGCCGCGATGTCGCGCAGCGGCGGGGTACTCGCGGCGGCCTCCTCCAGCGCGCGCAGCGCTTCGGCGGCGGAGGCGTCGCCGTCAAGCAGCGCGCCGGGCACCAGTCCGCCGAAGATCCGCAGTCCGTGCGCCTCACCCGCCCGCATCCCGGCGTCCTCGATCAGCGCGGCCAGCTCGGGCAGCGTGAACCGGCGCGGTGTCGGCCCCGGAGGGGTTGTGCTGGCCCCGGCCGGGCGACCCCCCGGGGACCCCCCGCCTGGGGGGACCCATCCCCCCGGACCCCCCTTGGGAATCCCCCCGGTCCCGGGGGGGCTTTCTGGCCCCCCTGGCCCCTCCTGGCCCCCCTGGGCCGCTGGGACGCTGGCCACCAGCAGCGTGCGGGCCTCGGCGAAGCGGCCGGCCAGAGCGCGGTGCAGCACGGCGGCGACCGCATTGGAGGCGAGCACGCTCACGACGGCGGACGGCCGGAGCACTCGCGCGATCGCGGCCATCGCATCGGCCGGCTCGTCGACGTACTCGAGCACGTTGTGGCAGATGACGAGGTCCGCCGCGGCGGTGCCCGCGACGCTATCCAGGCTGGCCGCATCACCTTGCACCGAGACCAGGCGTGCGCCGGCCTCCGCGGCCCGCCGCTGCGCCGCGGCCAGCGCGTCGGGGCTCGGGTCGACGACGGTCACGTTGTGCCCCAGGGCCGCGAACCGCACCGCCAGCCCGCCGGTTCCTCCGCCCACGTCGACGATGTCCAGCGCCTGCCTGCCGGTTTCCGCCATCCTGACGGAGACGACCGCGGCCAGCACGTTCCACAGCAGCGAGGGGCGTGCGCTGTCGCGCCTGAAGTCCGCGGCCACGCGAGCCTCCTTCCAGGAGTCCACTGTAGAGCGTCATCCAGAACCGGCCCGCGAGCACGGGCCTTTCGGCCCGTGCGAACGGCCGGTGCCAGACTACGGCGAGGGCCCCGAGGGGGATCTGAGTAACGCGAACTTTTGAAAAAAGCGGTGTAGCGCCGGCCGTCGCCTGCACCGCTGGCACTAGCCGCATCACCCCTGGACGTTTCGGCTCTTCGCTACTTTCCGTTCCGGGATGGTGAACTTCTGTAACCGGCGGCGCGTTATACATCCGTGCGGAACTCTCAGATTCTTCTTTACCCGACCTCACGGCAACTCCAGCGAGGCCGCCTCCGGCCACCGTATGCTCTTCGCCATGGCTGAGCACCTCGAGTTGCCCCGCCCCTGGCGGCTGCTGCTGACCGCAGGCTGGAACCTGGCCGAATCCCTCGGCCTCCCTGTGGCCGGATACCTCGTGGGCGCGAAGCTGGGCGGGCGAGATGTCGGCATGGTCGTCGCGACGGTCGTCGTCTGGCTGACCGTCGTCGGCCGCAAGGTCTTCACCCGGAGCGTCCCAGGCTTGCTGATGATCTCGGCCCTGGTGCTCACCCTGCAGACGGCTGTGGTGCTCGTCACCGGCAGCGTGCTGTTCTTCCTGCTCCAGTTCCCGCTGGCCAACCTGGGCCTGTGCGTGCTGTTCGCGCGGACCGCGCCCACGCGAAAACCGCTGGTGGCCCAGCTCGCTGCCGAGGTCGTGGCGCTCCGCCAGCCGTCTTCGCATCACCCGGGATTGCACAGGTTCTTCCAGGGAGCGACCTGGCTGTGGGCCGGGATCTTCGCCGTCTCGACCGTGGGCCTGGCGATCCTGATGGCTCTCGAGCCGGCCAAGGTATTCCTCCTGTTCACCACGGCCGTCACCATCGGCGGCGTGGTCGCGGGCACCGGAGCGTCCGCGGTCTGGTTCTTCAGGGTGCTCCGCCGCTTCGGCCTGCGCGTCCGCTTCGCCCAACCCTGACCCACCATCGCGCGCTCAGCGCGCCAGCCGGCTGTCCGTCGTCCTACCTGGTCAGCAGTGACTCCGCTGAGGCAGGCGCCTGGCTGGTGACCTATCAGCGACGGGACCAGCCAGAGGACCTTCGGCCCTCTGGCCCGGCGCCCGGGCGGACCACGATCGGCTGAGGCGAGCCATCGGCCCGGGCCGGGCCTGGCGGCGGCCGGTGGCTCGCCCCGTCCGCGGCAGGGAAGTGGTCACCATGGCGAGCAGGCGGTTCGCCCGGGCAGCATCCGGGTCACGGGTTCAGTGGCGCCGGCCGGGGCGGTGGGCCGCGCTGATAACGGCCGTGGCGCTCGTGGCGGCAGGCTGCGGGGGGACGAGCCCGCCGCCGGCCTCGCCGCCGTCCCTGCCCAAGACCACGCTGACCGCCTGTATCGTGGGCGGGCTGCCCGCCCAATGCGGGGACGTGTGGGTCCCGCAGGACTGGGCGCACCCGGACGGGCCGGCGATGCCGCTGCGGGTCGCGGTCCTGCCCGCCACCGGGACCGATCACCCAGCGGCTCCCCTGTTCTACCTGGCCGGATGGAACGGCGACGACGCCGGGTTCGGCGACGCGGTCCTCAACGGCATGACCTGGGCGGAGCAAAACTTCCAGCAGCTGAACCAGACCATGGACCTGGTCTTCGTCGAGCAGCGCGGCACCGCCGGATCCGGGCTGCAGACCTGCTCCGGCCTGCAGTCCACATCCACCACCCTCGACCCGGCCGCGATCAGCGCCGCCCTCCGCCGCTGCCTGGCCTCGGCCAGCCGGGACCCGCGCCACGACACCACCGCCTCGGCGGTCCGCGACCTGGACCAGGTCCGCCAGGCGCTCGGCTACGACAAGATCAACATCTACGGCCCGTCCTACGGCGTCACGATGGGCCTGGCCTACCTGCAGCGCTACAGCAGCCACGTCCGCACCGCGGTGCTGGACAGCGGCTCGCTGCTGAACGTCCCGCTCTGGCAGCAGGGCGCCGTGCACGACCAGCAGGCCTTCGACCAGCTGGCCAGCCGGTGCGCCGCCACCCCCGCCTGCGCCCGGTCCTACCACCCCGCCGCCGACCTGGCCGCCACCCTGGCCCACCTGCACGCGCACCCGGCCCGGGTCACCCTCCCCGGACCCGGCGGCCAGCACCAGACGGTCACCATCACCGCCGTACCGTTCCTGTCCCTGGTCAGCGACTACCTCGGCGAGGCCCAGACCGCGGTCCAGCTGCCCGCCATCCTGCATGCGCTGGCCCTGGGCCAGTGGTCACAAGTCATCGCCAGGCTCGGGCTCACCACCGCGGACCTGCCCGGCGGCCTCACCTCGCTGCAGGACGTCACCATCCAGTGCAGCGACGCGTGGGCCGCCATGAACCCCGCGACGGTCAGCGAGCAGGGCCCGTCGGTGTTCACCCCGATGGTCATCGCCCAGGCCGAGCAGCTGCACGCATGGTGCTCCTCCTGGCCACACGACCCCGGCGTCTCCGGGACCGTGCGCAGCACCGTGCCGGTCGTGTTCCTCAACGGCACCGCCGACACCGCGGACCCGCCCGCCAACGTGGCCGGCGCGACCGCCACCATGCCGAACGCGCTGCTGGTCTCGGTGCCCGGCACCGGGCACTGGACACTCGCCAACGCGACCCAGCCGGGATGCCTGATCGCCGCCACCACCGCCTTCATCCAGGCCGGCCGGCCCGCCAGCCCGGCCGCCTGGAATGCCTGCACGCGTGCCCTGGCCGGCCAGCTCACGCCATTCCCGGCGCCTTGAAGCCCGGACCGGGACGGTCAGACCTGCAGGGACGGCTTCAGCTCGGCGATGTGCGCCAGGAGGCCGTTGACGAACGCGGGTGACGCGTCGGTGGACAGATCGCGGGCCAGCAGCACGGCCTCGCTGATCGCGACCCCGTCGGGCACGTCCGGTGCCCAGAGCAGCTCATAGATGCCGATCCGGAGCACGTTCCGGTCCACGGCGGGCATCCGGCCCAGGGTCCAGCCCTCGGCGTACTCGGAGATGAGCTCGTCGATCCGCGCCCGGTGCGCGGCGACGCCGCGGACCAGGTCCGCGGCGTACGCGGGTACCGGCGGGCTGCCCTCCGCGATCCGCTCGGCGAGCAGCTCAAGAACCGGCGAGCCGCGCAGCTCGGCCTCGAAGAGGATGTCGAGGGCCCGCTTGCGCGCCTTGCTACGCGCGGGCACGGCTGACCCGGCGAACGGGGGCGGACGGGGCGAAGCGGTGGTGCGGCGCAGCGGTCATCAGGCGCGGCCGAGGTACTGGCCGGTCCTGGTGTCGACCTTGATCTTCTCCCCGGTCGAGATGAACAGCGGAACCTGGATCGTCGCGCCGGTCTCGAGCGTGGCCGGCTTGGTCCCGCCGGTGGAGCGGTCGCCTTGCACGCCGGGATCGGTCTGGCTGATGGTGAGCTCGACGGCCGCGGGCAGGTCCACGTACAGCGGCGTGCCATCGTTGAACGCCACCGTGACGGTCTGCTCCTCGAGCAGGTAGTTCGCCGCGTCCCCGACCACGGAGGCGGGAACGCGCGGCTGGTCGTAGTCCTGCGTGTCCATGAAGACGAAATCGGAGCCCTCGCGGTACAGGTACTGCATTTCCCGCCGGTCCACGCTGGCCACGTCGACCTTGACGCCGGCGTTGAACGTCCTGTCGACGACCTTGCCGGACATGACGTTCTTCAGCCTGGTGCGCACGAAGGCGCCGCCCTTGCCGGGCTTGACGTGCTGGAACTCGACGACGGTCCAGAGCTGGCCGTCGAGGTTCAGGGTCATGCCGTTCTTCAGGTCGTTCGTGGTGGCCACGTTCCGTCTCCAGGTAACAGGTAAAAGGACGAGAAGTTCTCTCGTGGTCGTCGTGAGTAGGGCGGGCCCGGCGATCCCGTCGGCCCCCACGACAAGAACGTCCTCGATCCGGACACCGCCCCTGCCGGGCAGGTAGACGCCAGGCTCGACGGTGACCGGAACCCGGTTGGCCAGTTTACCCGCTCTGGAGTACCCGATCATCGGCGCCTCGTGCACCTCCAGCCCGATGCCGTGCCCGAGGCCGTGCTGGAAGTGCTCCCCGTGCCCGGCGTCGCGGATCAGGTCGCGCGCCGCGGCGTCCACGTCGGTCACGTCCGCGCCGGGTCGCGCGGCCTCGATCCCGGACCGCTGCGCGGCCGCGACGAGCTCGTAGATCTCCCGCTGCCAGCCGGCCGGCTCGCCGAGCGCGACCGTGCGGGTCATGTCGGCGTGATAGCCGCCGTACAGCGCGCCGAAGTCCATCGTGATCAGGTCGCCGCGACGCATCGGCCGCTCGGTCGGCGAGTGATGCGGGACCGCGCCGTTCGGCCCGCTGGCCACGATGGTGTCGAAGGCCGGGCGCTCGGCGCCCAGGTCGACCATCCGCCGGTCCAGCGCCGCGGCCAGCTGCCGTTCGGTCATGCCCGGCCTGATCTGCGCGAACACGTCAGCGATGGCCTGGCTGCTGATCCGGCACGCTGCGGCTAGCAGCTCGAGCTCGGACGGATCCTTGACCGTCCGCAGCTCCTCGATTTTTCTCCCGAACGGCACGGTGGTAACACCCTGCGCCGCCGCGGCGAGCTCGGCGTGGCGCTCGACCGACATCTCGTGCGCCTCGAAGGCCACGGTGCGCAAGGCCCGGCTGGTCATCTCCGCGGCCAGCCTCGG
>Ga0187780_10000698_pt1 | contig 24780 bp, 22 predicted proteins | sample 1015_Q2_SP10_20__FD_132429 | JGI IMG/M metagenome (GOLD analysis project Ga0187780, IMG submission 132429) | Tropical peat soil microbial communities from peatlands in Department of Meta, Colombia - 1015_Q2_SP10_20_MG | ecosystem: Environmental > Terrestrial > Soil > Wetlands > Peat | place... | reverse complement strand
CTCTGGCTCCTATAACCATTCGGGCACATCACACTTTTAGCAGGACTGGGTCGAGCCTCTCACCGTGAAGGAAAGCTACTCCATTTCGACGGCGGCGGAGGTACTCGCAGGCAAGGCGCCGTCACAGGTCGAGTTGAGGGGGTGGGTGGCCCGCAAACACACCGTCGGGGGGCTGCTCTTCGCGCTACTCAGAGACGGCTCGGGGTACGTCCAGGTTTCTGCCCGGAAGGGGCTTTCAGACAAGGCCTACGACGCAGCTAGGGAAGCGACGAAAGAGTCCGCAGTCGTGGTCAGGGGGAGCGTCCGCGACGATAGAAGGGCCCCGGGAGGAAAGGAGATCGCGGCCGTCGAATTCGAAATCGTGTCCCTCGCGGAAAGTTGGCCAATCACCCGCACGGCTGCGCGTTCTCCAGGTTATCTCTTCGACAAGAGGCACCTCAGCATCAGGGGGCCCAAAGCGATAGCGGCTATGAGGATCAGGGCAGAGGTGATAGGCGCGGCCTTCGACTATTTCAGAGAAAACGGCTTCCAGTTGATCAGCGCCCCCACGTTTGTCCAGGCAGCAGTCGAGGGTGGCTCGACTCTCTTCTCAGTGGACTACTTCGGCAAGAAGGCCAGCCTAAGCCAGAGCGCTCAATTCTACGAGGAGGCCGCTCTCCCGGCACTTCAGAAGGTGTGGATCTTCCAGCCCGCTTTCAGGGCGGAGAAGTCCAAGACTGCCAAGCACCTGACCGAATTCTGGATGATAGAGGCAGAGCAGGCTTTCAGCACGCAGCCAGAGAACATGATGGTCCAGGAGGGACTTCTTTCCAAGATGGTGCAGCGTGTCTTGGAGAGGAGGCAGGCAGAGTTGAAAATCCTGGGGAGGACGTTGAGGCAGCCCGAGCTACCATTCACGAGGATGAGCTATGACGAGGCGATGACGATCGCCGACAGGAAGGGATTCGGGTTCGAATGGGGGGAGGACCTGCCAACGGAGGCAGAGAGGGCTATCAGCCTTACCCAAGACTCCCCCTTCTTCATCACGGATTATCCTCTTAGCTCCCGGTCGTTCTATCACATGACATACCCTGACAGGCCAAAGGTCACAATGTCGGCCGACCTCATCGCCCCTGAGGGGGTCGGAGAGCTGGCTACCGGAGGGCAAAGGATTCACGACTACAACGAGCTGATGTCCAGGATCGCGAGCCAGGACCTCCCGACGGAGTCTTTCTCTTGGTATCTAGAACTAAGGAAATTCGGGTTGCCCCCTCACACTGGCTTCGGGATAGGCGTGGAGAGATGTACCCGCTGGATTGGTGGGCTCAAGCACATACGATCTGCTAGCCTGTTTCCAAGAACAGTTTCACGTATCTCCCCCTAGTGCACACTTATCTAGTGGAATAAGCTCGCGCGAATTATTGACCGAGACCGATCAAGCTGAGCTTGAGCTCGACACGCTCCCCGGCGTGGGGCCGGCAACTAAGACGAAGCTGAAGGAGGCGGGCATAGAGACGATTCTTGATCTTGCTACGGCGGGACCCATGGACATAGCCGAAGCGGTGGATATTGACGTCTCGAAGGCTGTTGACCTGAACAACAAGGCGCGGAAGAAGCTGGTCGAATTGAATCGCCTCGAGCCTGACTTCATGAACGCCGCACAGCTGCTTGCAAAGCGCAAGGCCATAGACAGGGTTTCAACGGGCTCGAAGAACCTGGACGACCTACTGGGCGGGGGAATCGAAACCTGGGCCATGACGGAGTTCTTCGGTGAATTCGGGTCTGGCAAGAGTCAGATCTGCCACACGCTCTGCGTCATGGTTCAGCAACCGAAAGGAGAGGGGGGCCTAGACGCAGGGGCGATCTATATCGATACCGAGGGAACTTTCCGGCCTGAAAGGATCGCAGAAATCGCCGAGGCGAGGGAACTGGACTCGGAGAAAATCCTCACACGAATAACCGTGGCAAGGGCCTACAACAGCGCCCACCAGGAGCTCATCGTGAAGGATCTGGGGAGGGTAATTGAGCCCAACAAGGTGAAGCTGGTGATACTTGACAGCGCAGTCGCCCACTACAGGGCCGAGTTCCTGGGGAGAGGAACATTGGCCGAGCGACAGCAGCGGCTCAACAAGTTCATGCATCAGCTGCTCCGGACTGCCGAAATCTACAACATCGCCGTGGTGGTCACCAACCAGGTGCAGGCCGCCCCTGACTCGTTCTTTGGCGATCCCACAAGGCCGACTGGAGGCCACGTCGTCGCCCACACGAGCACCTACAGGATCTACCTCAGGAAAGCTGCCAAGAACCGCATCGCCAGGATGGTGGATAGCCCCTATCACCCGGAGAGGGATACGGTCTTCGTCCTCAACGAGAGAGGCATAGACGACCCCCCCGAAGAGTCGACCAGAAGGAAGTAACTGGACAACGGCAGGCGTCGACTCGTCTCGTCGACCGCCACAGTCCAACTTGGCTTCAACTGGGGATAGAGCATAGTCACGGTTTTATAGTAAGAACCGAGCGCCCCCCCGCGTCTCGCTTGAAACGTTCTCAGTTGCTAGCGGTCGCCGTGGTTGCCCTAATGGTGCTCTCGTCAATCCCGGCGCAAATAGCCTCGGCGAAGGGGGCGTACTCGGAGAGGCTGACCGTTTTCACGTCCGGCTCCCTTGCCCTGTGGGAGATGACGTTTACCGGGATCAACGGGTCGAGCCACTTGTCGGCGCTCGAGTCGGCTCCTGGTCTCACTTGGTACAACATCAGCGCCATCAGCACCACCGGCTGGACTTCAGACATGCAGATTTTCGGGCCGATGGGCTACAACCTGCTCCCCGTACCCTTCGTGCCCTCTCAAGGTCTGTTCCTCACCGTCGGCTCCGACTCGTTTAGTGACGCTTCAGCCGCAGCTAGCGCCCTGGATTCCTACCTTCTGACTTCATTCATATCCTTGTCTAACGGGACAGGGACATACTCCTTCTACAGCCCCATATCGTTTGACAACCTGATTCCGACGACCCTGTTCAGGTTTCTCCCCACGTCGGATGGGGGGTTCGCCAACGCGGTGGGCAGCACCTTCTTCATCGGCTCCGACTCGCCTTTTATAGTCCTCGAAGGGCAGAAGGGGTCCTCCGGCTTCTCCCACGAGCTGGTGCTAGGCTCCATAGCGACTTCTGCCCTCAACGGGCAAGACCAGCCGAACCTTCTTGGTTACTTCTCCAGCACCATCACGTCAATAGCAGCTTCGAACAGAAGCTCTTCTTCGGTTATTCAGCTGAGGTTCCTCGATGGAATTGTGCAATCCAAGGACAAGGGGGCCACGGTGACGAGTGACGCGTCCCCTTTCTCGGGCTCCTACACGCTCAGCCTCGGATCAGGCGAGAAAGTCTCAACGATAAACGCTACAGTGGTTCAGCAGCCTGTTGAGCTCCTCGCCAACAGGGCAGTCAATGTTGGGGTCCTGCGGACCAACGACAACTTGACAGTCACCCTTAGCCTGAGGAATCTTTCTCCGTCAGGGACAATCATCAAGGTCACCTTCTCTGACAACTGGTGGAGCAAGACGGGGGACTTCAAGTTCCTGAGCGGGAACTACACCGTCCCCGCATCCTCCATCTCGGCGGGGGGGATCGTCACCCCCGTCTATCGTCTCCAGTACACAGGTACAGGAACCGGGAGCCAGCTGATTCCCGCCTCCGTGGTCAGTTATGAGTATCTTCAAGGCGGGGCCACGTTCAACGGTACCGCGACCCTCAACCCCATCGTCCTTTCCTTGGGTGCGGATGCCCCTGTTGTCTACACGACAGTCACTCCCGTCGGTACGTTTGGCCCCTCGGTGGGCAACACCCAGAAGTTCAACGTCACGGCCACGAACGTCGGCACACTTCCAGCCTCGTCCGTCGTTGTCGCAGGCCAGTCTGTAGCAGGACTCGCGCCCAGGTCCGGGGGTTCCCCGGGAGGATCGGCGACCGTGTCGGTCACCCAGGCGGCGACAGGCCTGCTCGGCGTGAACTCCACGCGCTCCTACGAGGTGACATATCAGAACCCCAGCGGCGTCACGCTGAATTCAACAAGCAACGTTGTTTCGGAAACGTTCTCTCATTCTTCGATGGTCATCGGGTTCCCTCGCGTCACTGTCAGTGTCCAATTATCGACGCTCTCCAGTTCTGAGACCAACGTGACTCTCATCCTCATCACGACCAACGCCGGCTCTGCGAATGTCACCTCCTTCAGCGCCGCCGGAGCGCTGCCCGCAGGCCTCGGGTGCGGGATGACCAATGGGACAGGAATCTCCTGCTCAGGAGGACAGCTGTCGCTGAGCTACCCTGTCCTCAACAGATCGGCAACTGAGACGACCACAATGAAATACAACCTGACATCCTTAGCAAACTTTGTCCTGCCTCCAGTGAGGTTCCAAGGGCGGAGTTCAGGCCTGATGGAAACGGGCCAGTCAAACTCGGTGGCCATCCCCGGTGGGGTTGTGATTACGAAACAGTTCTCCCCGGCGCAGCTTTTTGGCGGAATGTCGTCCACCGTCAACCTGTTCGTGGGCAACGCAGGCCCCCAGCAGCTGTATAACGTGACAATCGGTTCGACAGTAGATTCTTTCGATACGCTTCCCAAGACGGAGACGCTGACGAAGGGCTTCTCCACATTGGCCGCGGGGGGTAACAGCACGCTGTCCTATGGCGTTACAGCGACTCAGACATTCGGGAACCTGACCGGAACGCCAGCGACTGCGAAGTTCTACTACGGAGGAACGCTGTTCACACTGAACGGGGTGAGCCCGAATGTTGAGATCTATCAGCCGCTGACGGTCGCCATATCCACCTCTCCAACCACGCCCGAGGAAGGGAAGAACTTCACGATCAGCGTCAAGATTACGAACCCCTCGGGGGTAGGGGTGTCCAACGTCCAATTCAATCTCCCAGTTCCCTCTGGAGTCGGGCTGTCCAACCTGAAAGGCGCCACCTTCTCGTCTGGAACCTTCAATGTGAGCCCGGGGAGCCTAGCCGCACACGGCACTGTCACGGCGACTGCCACTGCCGTGGCGAGCTCAGGAATAACCATCCCATTTGATAAGGCGACGCTGACCTTCAGCTATTCGGGGACTTCGATCAACGGGATTGTTCCGTCGGGCTCAGGCATTGCCATAGGGGAGGACGTAACAATCCGTTATCTTATCCCCATGGCCTTCGTCTTCTTGGTCATGCTCTTCACCGCCTTCTATGTGAGGCGGAAGGCGGCCCCTACCGTTCCCGCTTCCCAGAAGTAAATTCCTCGAACGCGGTCTTCGCCGCAGGGTATGGCATCTGCACCGGCGGGTGCTTGAAGCAGAACGCGGACAGACTTTCGAGCTGTCCTGACGTCCCTCTGTCCAGTGCCAGCCTCGTCCCTCTGACGGCGTCCACCATTACCCCGCCGCTGTCATAGGCGTCCACGACGTGGAGCTTGACGTCCATCTTCACGATCGTGCCCCCGAAGTACCGTCCCTTCAACCATATGTAACATACCTTGTCGTTGTCGAGGAAGGGCACATAATCGCTCGGCCCTATCCGTGTAGGGACTTCGTAGGGGGACATCGCTCTTACAGCGCTTGTCTTGCTCTCCCTCTTATCCTTCAACCTGCTCTCCTCGAGCATGTTGAGGAAATCTGTGTCGCCGCCTATGTTGAGCTGGTACGTCTCGTCGACCTTCACTCCTCTGTCCACCGCCATCTTCACGAGCGTCTTGTGCAGCACCGTGGCGCCCACCTGGCTCATCACGTCGTCCCCAGCGATCGGGAGGCCCGCCTTGGAGAAACGGTCTGACCATTCCCTGTCTGATGCAATGAAGACCGGGATTGCGTTTATGAACGCAGCCCCCGCGTCGAGTGCTGCCTCAGCGTAGGAGTGCGAAGCCGAGGTGCTCCCGACGGGGAGATAGTTGATGAGAATCTCCGCGCCGCTTTCCTTCAGCTCAGCAGCCACGTCCACCTCAGGTTGACTCGAGACCTGGACAACACCCTTCAGGTACTTTCCTATCCCGTCGAGGAGCGGCCCCCTCTGCACTTTGATTCCGGCTGTCGGGACATCAGCAATCTTCAGCGTGTTGTTCGGCGGCTGATAGATGGCTTGAGAGAGATCTTTCCCGACTTTCTTTGAGTTGACGTCGAATGCCGCAACAAACTCGATGTCCTTCGGTGTGTATCCCCCCACATCCCAGTAGGTGAGGCCTTCGTCCGGCCCCTTTCTTGAATAGTGATGGATTCCCTGGATCAGGGCTGACGCACAGTTCCCCACCCCGGCTATGGCTACTTTGATTTTTGCCAACCTTGAGTCCCTTCCCCAGTGGGTATAACAGCCCCTATTTTACCGTTGTAAAACATGGCGCCTGCTCCCCTGTCTTAGCTCGGGTAAGGCGTCGACGAGTCCAGGAGGGCTCTAAGGTATGACCGTGCTTCCTCTAGCTCAGTCCTACCAAGCTCTGTTATCCTGTAATACTTCCGCCTGTCCTTCATTTCCGCCTTCACCAGCCTGGATTTCTCAAGGTCATACAGGACGCGGTACGCGGTGACGTTTCCGCTCCAGAATCCGAACTTTTCGTTCACCAGCCGTCTCAACTCGAATCCATATCTCTCCTCGGAGGACAATAGTACGAGGATGAAGAACCACAGATTCTCCTTCTGAACCTTCGTTTTCAACCTGCTGGCGAAGTGCATCTAGAACTGCACCATCTTCTCTTTGTCCAAAAACCCTGTCGAAGGGAACGGACGGGAGTTTTAACGATTTGTGGTAATGAGCGCGAACGCTAATAACAACTTTCCGCGACAAGGCGGCCATGGAAGAGAAGTCCGCAGGGTCCGTCGTATACAGAAACACCGATGAGGGGAGAATCTACCTGCTTCTTCAGAACGCGGGGCGTTGGGACTTCCCGAAGGGAGGGGTGGAAAAGGGGGAGTCAGAGGTCGAGACGGTGATGAGGGAGGTCGAGGAGGAGACGGGGCTTACAGATCTGAAGATAGTGCCCGGGTTCAGGAAGGTGATTGAGTACTTCTACAGGAGGAACGGGAAGAACATCCACAAGCAGGTGACATACCTGCTTGGAGAGACGAAGGAGGATAGGGTGAAGATCTCCTTCGAGCACCAAGGGTTCGGCTGGTTCCCCTTTGGGGAAGCATTGGACCGCGCGTCCTACGACAACTCCAAAGTGACGCTGAAGGAAGCCGAACAGTTCCTGCTCGGATCGGGCTAGAAGTCCACCAGCGGATGAGGCTCGGTCAGCTTGATGACCTTGATGTAGTGGAACCCTGGCTCGTCGGTCCTCTTGACGTAGGTTGTCTCCGTGATCTTGTCGTAGGAGTATCTCAGGAACCCTGAAGGCTCCTCCTTGACCCGGGTGTAGAAGAATATCGACGCCTCCTCATAGTCGTCTATTCTGGCGAAGGTGCCAACCACCCATCCGCTGCCATCCCTGAAAGCGAAGAGGGGGAGTGGGGGCTCCTCGAAGAGAGTCTTGTAGGCACCTACCTTTACCAGGCTCGGGATGTTCTCCACTTCTATCGCCATGAATTTGTCATGGAAGGAAGCCTTCTCATCCAGCACAGAAGGCATCTTCTGAATCCTGATCACGGGGGCGTATAGGTAGGATGGGTTGCTTGCAGAGTTCACGAGCTGGACCTCCTCGCCGTCTCCGGTCGTACGGTAGGCTAGGAACTCGTCGACCTGGCCGTTGTCGAAGTAGTAGAAGATGGGCGTCCCCATAAAGAGGTCTGCCTGAGCCGCGATCCTGGTCGTCTTGCCGTGCTTGAAAGCGAAGAGGGGGAATGGAGCACGCTCAAGCGCGCATGACAGTCTTCCAAGGTCGAGAATCGAGTCGAGGCCAACATAGCAGGCGCCTCCGATCTTCGGCTCGTCTCTCTTTGGCAACTGTCGGCGGCCGTAGTCATGCTGGTTATAAGTTTGCGAGCCGGTCAGGGCATCTTTGGCTAAATCACTGGGCTGCGATGAGCTTGGTGTGAGCGTCTGGAGGGAGGAGACCTCCGCTGATCTCGCCGACGCCGCGAGACTAATTGAATCAGTCCTTGGGACACTCGCTGGAGAGCCCTCGGACGACCAGATCCGCTCCGTTTGGACCGCCTACGCGGCGGTCGAGAAGAGCGTCGCCTTCATCAAGATCGACATGGACGAAGAGAATCCCGGGGTGTTCATCAAACTGAGGAACTATGTGGTGCCGGACGAAAGGCAGGCGCTACGTTTCGCGCTCAATAGCCTCAGGAAGGGGACCGAGGCTTTCCAGCTGGGGGACTTTCATCAATCGCTCAAGGACCTGCGCGAGGCAAGGAACTACCTGAGGGCGTTGCTCAGGCAGAAGCGCCTCAGGCGCGCCAGGAGGGCCCGTTCGGGCTAGGGCTCTTCCTCAGCTTTCTTCTTCTTGGCGCGCGGCTTCTTCGCGGCGGCCTTCTTCGGCTTCTCTTTGGCTTCCTCTTCTTTGGCCGGCTCCTCGGCAGGGGCCTCAGGCTCCTCCGGCTTCGCTTCTTCAGCCGCTGGGGCTTCCTCCTTCTTTTCTGGCGCTTTCTTCTCTTCCTCCTCTTCCTTCTCGCCCACCTCTATCTCCTGAATTGTAAGCTCCTTGCCCGCGACGAAGACCCTGTACTTCTTCCTGACCCCATTCATGTAGAGAAACCGCTTGATGTACGTTTTGACGTGCCGGGGCTTCACGCCTTCTTTCAACTCCTCGTCTTCGATCTCGATCTCCCCGCCGGAGAGCGACGGCTTGGTTCCAACCCTGGGTTCGAGGAACGCGACCAGGTCGTCTCCCTTGTCCTTCAAAGTGCCGAGAGCTACCTTCAACTCGATATCCCCGTCCTTCTGTTCCGATATATCTGTTCTGCTATTTGCCGTGTCTTCGTCGGCGTTTCTGGTAGGTTCGTATTGCCCTGAGAAGGTCTATGTATCTGAAGGCCGGCCAGAAGACATCCACGAAGACAAGCTCCGAATATGCCCCCTGCCAGAGCAGGAAACCGCTCATCCTCTCCTCCCCGGAGGTCCTGATGATCAGGTCCGGCTCCTGGTTGGGCAGGTATGATGTGTAGAGCCTGTTTGAAACAGTCTCCTCTGTAATAGCATCAGGGTCAAGGCTACCGCTCTTGACGTCCAGGGCGACAGACCTGACGACGTCTGTTATCTCAGCCCTTCCTCCGTATGCTACGGCGATGTTGAGATAGCTCTCGCTGAATTCGGCTGTCTTCTCCTCTATTGCTTTCAGCAGGTTGACGATCGAATCCGGAAGAAGGTCCAGGCGGCCAATGGCCCTTACGTTGACCCTGTATCGCATGATCCTCTCATCGTTGAGCAGCCTCCCGAGCCTTGCCTCGATGAGTACGAAGAGCTCCTTCAGTTCGTCCGAAGGCCTTTCCAGGTTCTCCGTCGAGAGCACGTAAAGGGTGACTGTCTTGATACCGAGGTCGTGGCACCAGTCCAGGAGCTCCTCGGCTCTGTCGGCACCCTCCTCGTGCCCGAGCCCCCTGAACACGCCCTGGTTCTGAGCCCACCGCCTGTTCCCGTCTAGAATTATCCCTGTGTGACTTGGGACTCCGTCTTCCTTCACCTGGGCCTTTAGTCTCCCTTCATAGAGCCTGTAAGCACCGAGATACTTCAGTGCAGATTCAAGCATTGTTACTCTGTTTCTGTTGAGGGCCTTGACCTTACCCTCGGATAAATGGTGATGGTCAGGACGAAGACAGCCACCAGTCCGAGGAGGATGTAGGAAATCAGGAAGAACGTGGCCTCCTCAGTCCCATTCACCAGGAAGTCTGAGAACGTCCGGACAGGAAAGTAGAGCATGGCTAGCATCACGAGGACGTAACTGTCCCTCCGCCACCGGACGCTCTCCCGTGCGACATGAGACAGGAGCGCGCCAACGGCGTAGATGGCTATGCCTGCCCACACAAGGTTCAGACTTCCCCCAAGCATCCGTCCTATCAGGGTGCCCCCGTAGACCAGGAACTGGGTCGGGTCTTGCACCACAAGGATCCAGTGCGAATCCCCGGTCATGGCCACATAGCCCGCGTCAATCCCTGCTATCACAACGATGACGGCCCCTATCATGGAGAAGAGCCTCATGTACCCCGTGGGCCCCCTCTGGAGGAGCCCAGCCACGGTCCTGTCGACGTCGAAACCCCTGATCAGGGCTGCACCCCCTATGATGAGCACAGTTGCCAGCGCCGCCTCGGCCCCATGCCCTGCGACCGTCAGTATCCCCCCCAGGATGAGGATTAGGCCGGGCACCCCGAGCGCGTACTTCGAGTAGTGAGGGTCGAAGATCAGCATCCTCAGGTAGCGCCCTAGGACCAGGTAGGTCTCCTCGACAGTCTGGCTGTGCTTGACGGCGACCCTCTCAACGGACACAATTGGCTTGAGGCTCTGGATGATGGGAATCACCTGCTCGTCCTCTCCTCCGTCGGAGACCAGCACCACTCCAGTGTAGTTTGAGCCTGAGAGCACGTTCGCCACCTGCCTCCCGAGGCGCCTGTCCGCCTCGAACCCCCTGTTCGGATCCCCGCACACCACTGCAACTTCGCAGGGGGTCTCCCCCCGTTTCAGCTCGTCGTATTTCCTAACAGCGGCAAAAATCGCATTAGAGTCTGCCTCCTCGGGATCGGCGAGCGCAAGCTTCGTCGCGGCGGCTACGGCCTGGTCTCTCCCTATTACGGGGGAGCCGACCTTTGCTTTGGCCCCCAGGTCGTCATCTCTGTCCACACAGAGGACAAGGTACTTCTCTGCTGCCTGGGCCATCTCGCTTCTATTCGAAACCTTTCCCGTTTATACTTAAGCCCGCTCTCGAAGGAGCTCGAGTTAGGGGATACCCTTAAGGGAAGTCGGGGGTCTCCATATGGCGCTTGCAGCAGCTGGCGGACCGCCCCTGGCTGAACATCAAGCTGGATGGCAGGTACTCCATCCCCCCTCCGGACAGGAAACCCCTTTACTCTCTTCTGACTGAATCGGTGCGTCTCCATCCAGGTAAGACGTGCATTCATTATGAGGGCAGAAACCTCACCTACTATGAGGTCGACGACATTTCCTCCCGCTTCGCTTCGGCTCTTCTAACTCTCGGGGTGAAGAAAGGGGATAGGGTCGCGGTCTTCATGCCGAATATCCCTCAGCTTGTCATCTCCTTCTTCGGCACACTGAAGGCTGGGGCCATAGTCGTCATGTGCAACCCCATCTACAAGGAGAGGGAGCTGGAACACCAGCTCGCCGACTCGGGTGCCAAGATTGTCGTAGCATGCAGAACGGTCGCAAAGGGGATGGATCTCTTCCAGAGCTTGGAAGCATGCAGAGGGAGGCTCTCACTTGATCACGTTATTGCCACGAGCCTCACCGACTACCTGCCCCCCCTGAAGAAGCGCCTCGCCGGGGTAGCTGGGATTAAGGACGTCCCCAGGCAGAACACGCTCGACTTCGTGAATCTTGTCGAGTCGAACTCGCCCCTGCCGGAACCAGTGGATGTTGACCCAATGGGTGACATTGCAGTCCTGCAATACACAGGCGGTACAACCGGCGTGGCCAAGGGAGCTATGCTTACTCACTATAACCTCCTGTCGAACGCAGTCTACGGCGCCCGGCTCTTCCCTCTCGGCGAGGAAGATGTCTCCCTCTGCGTCCTGCCGCTCTTCCACATCTACGGGCTGACGGTCACGATGAACATGCCGATATCGGTGGGAGGGACGCTCGTCCTCCTTCCCAGCTTCCACGTCGAGGAAGTCGCGAAAGCGATAGAGAAGATGAAGGTGACGACTTTTTCCGGCGCCCCTGCGATGTACATTGCCATCAACAGCAAGCCCAACGCCAAGGATTTCCACCTTCGAACGGTTAAGGCGTGCATGTCAGGCGGCTCCGCCCTCCCCCCCGCCGTCAGAAGGAGGTTCATGGAGCTGACAGGAGGGAAACTGGTCGAAGGCTACGGGCTGTCGGAAACGAGCCCTACAACGCATGTCAACCCGCTGGTTGGCGGGGATGTGAAGGACGGTTCCATAGGTCCTCCGTTCTGCGAGACGGACGCGAAGATAGTCGACACTGAGAACAGGTACAGGACACTCGGCGTGGGTGAGGTGGGGGAACTGGCTGTAAAGGGCCCCCAGGTCATGAAAGGCTATTGGAATCAGGAGGCGGAGACGCGAGCGGTTCTGGAAGACGGTTGGTTCCTGACCGGGGACATCGCAAGAATGGACTCCGACGGCTACTTCTACATCGTCGACAGGAAGAAGGACATGGTCAACGTTGGTGGATTCAAGGTCTATCCCAGGGAGGTCGAGGATGTGCTGTTCGAGCACCCTGCCATCAAGGAGGCAGGGGTCATCGGAATGCCGGACGACTTCAGCGGGGAGGCGGTGAAGGCGTTCGTAGTGTTGAAGGATCCCTCAAAGAGCACCACCGAACAGGAAGTCGTCGACTTCTGCCGTAGTCGTCTTGCCAAATACAAGGTGCCAAAGAAAGTAGAGTTCGTCGACGAGCTGCCGAAGACGCTGATAGGGAAGGTACTGCGGAGGAAGCTCCGCGAGCTCACACCTCAACGATCATAGCCACGGCGTTCCCTCCGCCGAGGCAGAGGGTCGCGAAACCGGTCTTCTTGCCAGTCCTCTTCAGGGCGTAGATCAGAGTTGTCAGGACCCTGGCTCCGCTGCAGCCTATGGGGTGGCCGAGGGCGACTGCGCCCCCGCTCACGTTGAACCTCGACTCATCCACTCCGAGCGCTCTCCTGACAGCGATGGACGCTGTGGAGTAGGCTTCGTTGTGCTCGAACAGGTCAATGTCTTCCACCGTCATCTTGGCCCTTTTCAGGAGCGCCTTTGCCGTCGGGATAGGCGCCTCCATGACTCGCGCTGGTTCTAGACCTCCTGTTCCGTAAGCGAGTATCCTGGCGACGGGCTTGACCCCAAGCTTTTCTGCCGCATCTTCGGATGTGACGACAACTGCAGACGCACCGTCGCTCAGCTGCGAAGAGTTGCCAGCCGTGAGTACACCTTCGGGCTTGAACGCCGGTTTAAGCTTCCCCAGCTTCTCGACAGTCGTGTCGGCGCGTATACATTCGTCGTCCGAGAATTCGGTTATCTCTCCCCCCTCATGTTCAATCTTCACATTCACCTTCTCTGCGTCGAAGAATCCCGCCCTTGACGCCTCCGATGCCTTCATGTGGCTGTCGTAGGCGAACTCGTCCGCCTCCCTGCGGGTGATGTGGAACTTCTGGGCGATGTGCTCCCCCGTAAGTCCCATGTGGTAGTTGTGATAGACGTCCCAGAGCCCGTCAGCGATCATGGAGTCCTGCAAGCGGGCATCGCCGAACTTCGTCCCCCACCTCACTCCCCTTGCCAGATAGGGTGTGTTGCTCATGCTCTCCATCCCCCCTGCGACCACGACACGATTGTCTCCGGCTTTGATCGTCGATGCTGCCAGCATGACTGCCTTGAGCCCGGAGCCACAAACCTTGTTCACGGTTATGGACCCCGCTCGAAAAGGTATTCCGGCGCGGATAGCAGACTGTCTAGTTGGGTTCTGGCCAAGGCCAGCCGAAACTACGTTTCCCATTATGACCTCGTCGACCTCATTGGCGGAAACCTTGGCTCTCTTCAGAGCCTCTTCGACAACCAATGCACCGAGAGAGGGCGCAGAGACCCCTACGAGGCTCTTCCCGAACTTCCCGATTGGGGTCCTGCAGGCGGAGACAATCACCGGCGTTTCCATATTAGCGTAGTCCGTCAATACGCGATATTAAACGAGTCTGACCGAGGTTAAACGCTGTCCCTAACCGGGAGCCAGACGCAGGCGAACCTTCTCGGCCGGCTTGCCGCATGTTCTGCATCCGTCGATATTCGGGATTCTATTTGCATTTCTGGCCACCACCCCTAAATACTGTGCTCCGTTGGCGGTGTTTGGGATGAAGCCCCAAAGCAAGATCTGGATGGACGGAAAGCTGGTCCCATGGGATGACGCGAAAATTCACGTCCTCACCCACGGGCTGCACTATGGCATGGCGATCTTCGAAGGCATCAGGGCTTTCACAACCCCTCAAGGAACTGCCATATTCAGGCTGGACGAGCATATCGAGCGTTTCCTGAACAGCGCGAAAATCTACAGAATGGACCTCGGATACTCGGCCAGGGAGCTCGCGAAGGCGTGCGCGGAAACGGTCAGGAATAATCCGGCGAAGGAGTGCTATATCCGGCCCCTCGCCTACACAGCGTACGGGGAGATGGGCCTTAATCCGCTCACGAGCAAGATTTCGATTGCCATCGCGACCTGGGAGTGGCCTGCTTATCTCGGCGACGAGTCGACTAACAAGGGCGTAAGGGCGACGGTTTCGAGCTGGGCGAGGATTGACCCTAGGTCGATGCCTGTCCAGGCGAAGTGTGCCTCCAACTACGCAAACTCTGCCCTCGCCAAGATGGAGGCGCTGGGGGCGGGCTACGACGAAGCAATATTGCTCAATACCCAGGGGGTAGTCGCGGAGGGGCCGGGGGAGAACATTTTCAGGGTCAAGGACGAGGTACTCAGCACGCCTCCCGCGAGCTCAGGAATCCTTCGCGGGATTACGCGCGACACTGTGATCCAGTTCGCCAGGGACCTCAACATCAAGTTCTACAGGAACGACGCCACCAAGGAGGAGCTCTACACCTCCGACGAGGTTTTCTTCAGCGGCACGGCAGCGGGAATAGCGAAGGTGAGAGAGATTGACGGAAGAAGGATCGGCTACGATGGGACTCCGATTGCAGACAAAATGATCAAGCTGTACGACCAGGCCACCCACGGACGGGCGAAGCGCTACTCGAAGTGGCTTACCCCCGTCAAGCCGTAGCCCGGTGCCTGACTTCCAGGATCTTACCAGTCCGCCTAGCTTCGGCGTTTGTTCCCAGGTGCTTTCTTCTCGGGCATGGGAAGGAAGTGCACATCAGAGATAAGGTACCTAGGCTTCTTCCTGAACTCCGCCTTCACTTTCATGCCGATGTAGATATCCTGCTGTTTGACTCCATCCAGCCTAGAGAGGAGGAGGCTGTCGACCCTGTCGAACTCGACGAGTGCAAGGTTGAATGGGGTCTCCTTGAGGAACTCTTCGCTCCCGAAGTAGCATGTCGTCCAGGAGTGCACCCTCCCCTCCAGCGGGAGGTCGAACCACTTGGTCTCGCTTCCGCACTCCATGCAGTGGCTCCGCGGAGTGGCATACCTGTAATGACATTTCGTGCATTCACTTCCTAGAAGCTTCCCTTCTGCCAGTCCGAGAAAGAAAGGCGAATCTTGGGCGTAGCTGTGCACGTATTTTATGTTGTATGGGGAGAGAACGACGAGGTCTTTGGTCCCTACGGGGTTCTTGTAGATTGCAGCCCCGCTCTTCTGAATCTCATTCATGACGTCCCTGAACCTGTTGAACTTCCTCAGTTCTGCCATCCTACCCCCTCTCCATGATCGTCACAGTGACAGAGCTCCCGGTTCCTGCATGCGAGTGGATCAGCCCGCGCCGGGCGTTCTTGATTTGAAGGTCGTCCGCCCCAAAGTGCTTCCCAACGGTGCCCTGAAGTTGCCAGAGGGCGAACACCCCCTGCATTATCCCCGTCGCCCCGACCGGATGTCCGCATGCGATAAGTCCACCCGACGGGTTGACAGGCATGGTCCCTTTATGGGGCAAGTCGAGTCCATAGTCGACTTCCTTCAGGAAAGGATGCCCCTGGTCGACGAAGTCGTATCCCTCTCCGTATCTGCAGAGACCTATGTCTTCGTAGGTTTGGATTTCAGAGCTGGCATATGCGTCGTGCAGCTCGACGAAGTCAAGTTCCCTCTTGGGGTCTGTTATCCCTGCATTCTTGTATGCCTCCAGGGCAGCCGTCCTGCCGGCGCGGAAAGAATGAACCCCTGGGTATTCCAGCTTGGAATAGTACTGGGCTGTCTCCCAGGGAAATAGAGGCACCTTCCCATGGGGCCTGTCCGCAAGCCGCATCGTGTCCGTTCCGCATCCGACACCCTTGATCAGGACGGGATGATCGGTATATTTTGAGGCGACGTCCTCTGAAGCAAGAATCATCACGGCTGCGCCGTCGCTCATGGTACAGACAGATGGCCTGTTCAACGGCCAGGAGATCATCTCTCCCGCAAGCGCCCCCTTGATGGTCAGCCGCTCTGGATACTGTGCATACGGGTTATGGAGGGCGTTGACGTGGTTCTTGACAGAAACCATGGCCATGATCCGCTTCGCCTCCTCGGTCGCCATCTGCTGGGCCTTCTTCTCGTCCTTGACTGATGCGAATTTTGACTTCCTCAGATACTGGTAGATATGGCGCTGGACCATCAGCGCATAGTATCCCGTGTAGAACCCGCCCACTGGGTAGTCGAAGTTAGTGTCGGAGGCAAGCGCTATGAATTCGTTCCCCTTCCAGGTTTCGACGTGGGACATGGTCTCGAAGCCGGCCACGAGGCAGACTTCGTTTCTCCCGCTGGCCACAGTCTCCCAGCCAGCCTGGATTGCCTGGCCCCCCGTGGCTCCACCCCATTCGATTCTCCGGGAGTCCTTCGGGTTAAGCCCGATGTAGTCCTGTACCATAGATGCGGCCTTCAGTTGTCGCGCGAAGTGGTCGGAGAAGTATGATATCCTGCTGCTTTCAATTTCGGACGACCTCAGATTCGGTACGTCCTTCATTGCGTAGTCGTACGCCCGCTTCACCATCAGCCGGAAATCCATATCGGGGTGGGCCTTCGCGAACTTGGTGACCCCGCCAGAGATAGCGTAGACCTTCCTCTGCGCCGGCACGCGGACGGCTCCGATTTAGCGGGTATTAACTTTCTTCCGCTGGTCGTTGATTGCAGCCCGGCGGTTCTTCGAGCCCGTCCCTCGCCCCGCCAGCTTCCATACCTTCGCGAGCTCAACATAGAAGTCGACCGCCTCGGGGACTGCAAGGGAGTCCCGATTCATCACCTCAGAGGGGTCTCCGCCCATCAAGATCCTCTTGACTGGCACCTCCAGCTTTTTCCCGCTGAGCGTCTTCGGGATTGCCGGTGCCTCTAGGACCCTGTCAGGGACGTGCCTGGGCGAGAGGTTGGTCCTGATACGCTCCCTGATTTTCGTCTCCAGTTCCGGGTCGAGCTTCCTGCCAGGTGCTAGGGTTACGAAGAGGACGAGCTCCCCCTCTACCTCGGGCCCCTCCAATTCCACGGCCAAGGACTCCGCCACATCGGGGATTGACTCCACGGCACGATAGACCTCACTGGTGCCGATTCTAACTCCCAGGCGCTTGATGGTGGCGTCCGAACGCCCGTAGATTATGCAAGTCCCACGTTTTGTGATCTCTATCCAATCGCCGTGCCTCCAGACTCCCGGGAAGACGCTGAAGTAACTCTCCTTGTACCTGGTTCCGTCCTTGTCCCCCCAAAGAAAAAGGGGCATGCTGGGGAGCGGCTCCGTGAGCACCAGCTCTCCTACCCTCCCAACCACCGACCGCCCTTCTTCGTCAAAGGCCTCAACCTTTGCCCCGAGGGCCCTGCACTGAATCTCCCCCGAATAGACGGGTAGGATGGGACAGCCGCCGACAAACGGGGCGCACACATCAGTCCCCCCGCTCACGGAGGCAAGCCAGACCTCATTTTTCACAGCAGAGTAGATCCATTCGAACGTCTCTGGAGAGAGGGGAGATCCTGTAGACCCCATGCTCCTCAGACTTTTCAGCCGATGGGAGGACCCCGGGGCCAGGTTCGCCTTCATGCAGGCTGAGAAATATGCCGCGCTCCCCCCCATGAACGTGGTATCGGTCTCCTCCACGACATCCCAGAGCGAGTCCAAATCAGGGTAGGAGGGGCTTCCGTTGTACAGCACGAGGGTCGCCCCATGGAGCAGGCCTCCAATGAGATGGTTCCACATCATCCAGCCTGTTGTCGTGAACCAGAAGAAACGGTCCCCTGGCCGAATGTCGTTGTGAAGCGAGACGCCCTTCAGCATCTCCACAAGAATCCCGCCGTGTCCGTGCACTATCGGCTTCGGCAGGCCGGTCGTTCCCGATGAGTAGAGGATCCAAAGGGGATGGTCGAAGGGGAGAGATTCGATCTCGACGGATTCCTTCCCCGCCACCAAATCACCCCATGGGATTGAACCGGCGATGTGTTCTCCTTCTGAACCCCCCTGAACCTCCACGACAGTCTTCACCGACGGAAGCGCAGATACGATTGATGCAACCGCTTCAGTTCTGTCGAACCATCTACCCCCGTAACTGTAACCGTCCGTGACGAAGAGGACCTTGGGCTCGATCTGGGTGAACCTATCCAGAACGGCAGGGGCCCCGAAGTCTGGCGAGCAGCACGACCATATCGCGCCAAGGCTGGCGCACGCGAGGAAGGCCACCACCGCCTCGGATGCGTTAGGAAGGTAGGCAGCGACCCTGTCCCCCTGGACGACCCCCTGGCCCTTGAGGTGGGCTGCGAGGGCGCTCGTCCTCTTCCTTAGCTCCTGCCAGGAAATGGATTTCGGGTTCCTCCTCTCTGATTTCGATATTATTGCGGTCCCTTCGAAAGAGCTCTCGAGTACCCGTTTTGCGAAGTTGACCTCCGAGCCTTCGAACCAGCGGGCGCCGGGCATGCGCCTATCCTGGAGGACAGGATAGTCAGCGTCCGCCACATCAAAGTACTTCCAGACCGATCCCCAGAATCCTTCAATGTCGTCGACGGACCAGTGCCACAGTTCGTCGTAGCCGCGAAACGTCCTCCCCTTGTGTTCCAGCCACTTCATGAAGGCAGTGATGTTCGTCTTTCTGGCGAAGGCCGGTTCAGGCTCCCAGAGCAGCTTCCCTGCCGGCATGTTCGACCAGCCGACGCTGTAGCTGATATAAGAGAAGTTCTTTGTGGGCGCTCAGTACCACAGCGGGCGGTGTGGGTGGGGCGTCAATCTCACCTGATGGGTCTGAGTATGAAGATGGCGATATCCCATACGAAATGGCTGGTGAAACTCTCCTGCGTGCCTCCGAAGTGGTAATTCACGCCCCAGAGGAGGTCAGTTACGAAAGTCGCGCCAACCCACAGGGGATTGAGTGTGGCAACGTGAAGAAAGGCGTCGAGTGAAGCCACGGCAGGGGCTGCCATGACTCCGAACCGGGGGCGGAGCCTTTTCTGCAATACCCCTCTGAAGAAAGACTCGTAACCGGCCGAGTCGAAAAGGAGTACCGCCGCCTGAAGGTAGACAGGATTCCCTGGGGACGAAATCAGCGAATAGATCGAGGACTCGGACTCCGAAGTTATGCCGAAGGGATGATAGGTCGAGATCAAGAACGCCCCGCCGTAGAACACGCCGTAGAGCAGGGCGGCGCTCACTACTCCGAGCGCGACCGACTTCAGGCGCACCTTTCTAGTCCCGGGGGCCCTTTGAACATATGCCGCCCCGACCATGCAGGAGGTGGAGACGAAGGTCGCCCCGACGAAATAGGAAGATGGGGCAGTAAAGAGGATGAGCATCGAGGCGATTACTATCACAAGGCTTACTGCAAGGGCCCTTCGTCCCGCCAATGTTACCGGGGATGCGGGAATCAGGTTAAAGCCGTATGCCGCTCCCCGCTGCTAGGGTTATTACCACAGAGCCAAGGGGCCCGCGATGATGGATGCCAAGACCGCCTTCCTGTCGACCAGGCCCTGGTCGTTCACGATGACATTCTCGTCCGTTACAATGGGAACGCTCTTGGCCGCGATTGCGGGGCGGTTCAATCCACTGTTCTACGCCCTCACCCTCGGAGGGATGATCGCCTTTCACGCGGCTACGAACGTTCTCAACGATTTCTACGACGTTAAGCACGGGGTTGACAGGGAGGGGGCCCCCACCACGAAGTACAGGCTGCACCCTGCGGCTTTCGGGCAGGTACCACTCAGCACGACGTTGGCCTTCTCAGTCGGACTCTACGCCGTCACGCTCGCCACAGGAGTCTATCTCGCCATCGCCAGCAGCACATCCATCCTGCTCGTACTTGCTGCTGGGATAGTCGGGAGCGTTTTCTACACCGCCGACCCCGTAGACCTCAAAGCCAGGTCGCTGGGAGAACCGACCGTGTTCATCATGTGGGGGCTGCTAATCCCACTTGGCGCCTATATGGTGCAGACAGGAACATTCGCCTGGGCACCTTTCCTGGCGTCGGTCCCTGTGGGAATCTTCGTGGCGCTGGTCCTGTTGGCCAACAACATCCGAGACATAGACTATGACGGGAGCGTCAGGGAAACGACGCTGGCAGTGGCGCTGGGCCCGCGCCGCGCACAACGATTGTACGTGGCCCTGCTCGTGCTCGCCTACGCGTTTGTTGCAGCTGGAATCCTTGCCGAGCAGCTACCTGCCTGGTCGTTACTCGTGTTCCTCACCGTTCCAGGGGCACTCCGGCTAGCGAGGATGTTCCATGGTCGCGTGCCCGACGACGCGGACCCCAGGACAGCGGCACTCGCATTCCAGTTCTCTCTGCTATACATGGCGTCCTTTGCCCTGTTCATCATCGTGCCACTCTCGCTCCCCTTCTGATGCCGGGAATTCTGCGCTCAGTTTTCCCTTGATGGCGCGAGTTCACCCATGGCGTAGTCTAGGTTCCCGATGGGCATCGTAATTGGGAGCGTCACCCCGGCTCTCTCGTACTCCCTGAGCCTTTCGGCCGCGTGGTCCCCCGTCCCTGTGATAGTGAGAGACTCTATGGCCTCATCGGGGATGAGCCTTTTCGCCTCAGGGATGTCTCCCCTCTTCCAAGCATCTTTCATGGGGACCAGCCGCTCCTCGCTGACGCCGTATGGAGAGAGCACCTCTGGCCGGACGACCTCGGCCAGTTGATATGCGAAGAAGTAGTAGTCGCGGACGACTTGGGCGGCCTTTCGAGGGTCAGGATCCAGGGAAGTCAACATGTACGACGCCCTATCGACGGCGGAGCCCCTCGTAGCCTCGCCCCGCCTCACGTTCTCGACCATGCGCTCGGTCCCCCAGGGGGTATTAAGGGCTGGAGAGAGTATGACTCCATCTGCCACCGTCGCAGCGAAGGCCTGCGTCCTGGGGGAAAGGGATGCTATGTAGAGCGGGATGTGCCCGGTCACCCTGAACCCCATGGTAAGGCCGTGGACCTTGAAGAACTCGCCATCGAATTCGACCTTGCTCCCGTCCCAGACCATCTTCACCAGCGTGACATACTCGCTTAACCGGCGCAGTGGTCTGTTCTTCTCGACGGGGAATATCTGGTGGCCGATGAGCGGGATGGTAGGGAAGCTGCCCACGCCAAGGCCGAGCCTCACCCTCCCGTGAGAGAGCTCAGACAGTGTGGCGAAGGTCGTTGCTGCCGTCACAGGGTGCCGGGTGAATGTGTTGATCACCCCTGAACCGAGACCTATCCGTGCCGTAGCCGAGGCCATGGCTGAGAGGTAGGTGACGACATCTCGCTGAAACAGGCTTTCGTGCATCCAAACGGAATCGAACCCAAGTCTTTCGGCCTCGACCGCCATCTCCATCGATTCTTCGATCTCTAGGACTGGATTGAAGCCGAGGGCGAGCTTCACGTTTTACCCTGGCCCCGGAATCGCTTTAAGCCTTCGAACCCTTGTCGGGGCTGAGCAAGTCGAGCACGCTGCCTAGGTCTCGTTCCTGCTCCAGGTTCCATAATCTCGACAAAGCCTCCCTTCCCCTTTCTTCTCCCAGGTGCTCTCTGGTCAGACGTAGGAACTTTGCCTCTATGTCGGCCTTTGTCATAGGATTCAAGGGGTGCCCCTTGGGGACAACCACCTGGGCCCTGGTCTCTCTCCCGCCCGTTTCTGTGACGGTGACCCTGTTTGCGATCCCATTCCTAGGATACAGCGCAGTGAACTCTGGGTCCTCGATTACCTTGATCTTCTTGATGAAGCGCAGGTTCTCCGGGTCCCCCAGGCTCTTGGTCGAGTAGGTGGAGTTGTCGACGGTCCCATGCATAAGGGCCATTCCCACAATGTAAGGAAGGCTATGGTCCGCAGTCTCCCTCGTTTTCGGGTTCCACTTCTCCCTCTCCCTGCCTAGTATGTTGAAGCCTGCTTCATGGGTCTCAACCAGGACTGACTTGACGTCACCGAGGTCGTTGACGTGCCTCCGCACCTCCAGTGCGGCCCAGATCGCTGACTGAGCATGGTACTCTGCTGGCCAGTACTTGATGTATGATTCGTTGACCTTGTAATTGCCACGTCTGCCGCCGAATGCTCTGACGTCCAAGCCAAGCTTCCCAGACACCTGTCTGAAGAAGCCCATCTCGCCTTCAAAGATCGGCGAAGGTCCAGTCATGCCCTCCCTGGCCAGAAGAGCCGCAAACACGCCGTTTCTTGCAGCGTTGGAAAATGATGCTCCCTTCCACATCGAAAGCTCTCCCGCCCTGACCTGTCTCATGGCGATGTGTCCACTGAGGGCGATGTTCACCGACTGCGCTGCCTTCCCCCCGTCGAGGCCCATCAGCCTCGCCGCGGCCAGGGACGAGGAGACTAATCCGTAGTTCACGTGGTCCCACCCCCTGTGCCTGATGTCGGCCGCGTCGCATAGCCTGCACTGAATCTCATAGGCGGCGACGCCAGTCGTAATCAATTCCTTTCCCGTGGCGGCTTCAGCTTCGGCCACGGCGAAACAAGGGGCAAGGTTGTCGCTGGGATGCGCCGGCTCCATCGACAGGTAAGTATCGTTGAAGTCGAAGTAGCGGATCATGAGCCCGTTTACGAACGTGGCAAGCTCTGGCGAGGTCCTGGACCGCGTACCAAACAGGGTAGACTTCCCTGTCCCCCGTAGCTCGCCGACCGCTCTCCTCGCGATGGTTACGGGTTCTGCCCTGAAGGCGCCTACGGCACATCCTAGGGCATCGACAATCCGAGCTTTCATCTCTTTGACGGTCCGCTGGTCGAGCCTCTGGTACTGAACCGAGAGCACGTACTCAGATAGGTTTCGTGCCAGTTCCACGCCAAAGCCGTCCATCCCCTTCACTTAATTCTCGTCCTTCTATGAGAACGATTAAATCACGCATAGAGCCGGCCGCGGTCAGCCACGCACCTTGGCGATCTATAGCGCCGAGCACCGGCGACTGATTGAAACGTTCTACCCTGAACGCCATCAAGAGTATTCTGAGATTCTGGCTTCGCTGGGCGCCTTCATGGAGAAGGAGCTCCTCCCATTATCTCCGAGGATTGACACGGGTGATGTCAAGTTGGCGGGGCCGAGGAAGGCCCTGCTCAAGCAGGGAATGTGTCAGATAGCATTCCCGGAGGAGTATGGCGGCCTCGGGCTCCCGTTTTCGGTCTACGCTACGGCCATAGAGATGCTGGGAACAGCCGAAGCCTCGACCTGCCTCAGCGTTGAGATTCACAACGCAGTGGCAGAAGGGTTGAATAGGTTCGCGACTCACGCGCAGAAGAAGGCACATCTTCCGAAGCTTCTCTCTGGGGAGTCCCTGGCCTCATTCACGCTCACTGAACCCGCAAGCGGCTCGGACGCTGGGACCATGGCGACTACGGCTGAGAAGAGAGGGGGGGAGTTCTCGATCAATGGCTCCAAGATGTTCATCACAAACGCAGGGGAGGCGGACCTCTATCTGGTGTTCGCGAAAACCAAGAAGGGTCCTTCATGCTTCATTGTCGAAGCGCCAAATCCTGGCCTGAGCTTCGGAGAGGACCTGAGGAAGCTTGGGATGAGAGGATCGAGGACATCGGAGGTGGTCTTCTCAGACTGTCGGATACCCGAAGGGAACCTGGTGGGGGAGGAAGGCAAAGGCGCCGACTATGCCAAGGAAATCCTTCACGGCGCAAGGATTATAGTTGCGGCCCTTAACGTAGGTATTGCCCAAATCGCCTACGAGAAATCTCTCGATTATGCAAGGCAGAGGAGGGCCTTTGGGAAGACGATATCTGAGTTCCAGCTCATCCGGGAGAAGATCGCAGACATGAAGACGGAGATAGACGCCGCGCGCCTGCTCTACTTCTATGCCTCGAGAATCAAGGAGTCAGGCGGCGACTATTCCTCGGAGGCGTCGCAGGCCAAGGTGTTCTCGACCGAGATGTCCCTGCGGGTCTGCGATTCGGCCATTCAGATCCACGGTGGGTATGGCTACACCACTGACGAGCTCCACAGGCACTGGAGGGACGCGCGCCTCCTCACCATAGGCGAGGGAACTTCGGAAGTGCTGAGGATGCTGATTGCCAGAAGGGAGCTGACGAAGTTACAATGAAAATCGCAGTGTGCGTCAAGCACGCCGTCGACGAGACGGAGCTGAAGGTGGACTCCGGGGGCAACCCGCAGCTTAAGGGAGCGCCAACGAAGATGAGCACCTTCGACAAGAACGCCGTGGAGGAGGCGCTGCGCCTGAGGGCAGCTCATCAGGGGGAGGTGGTCATAGTGACCGTCGGCTCTCCCGAGGCGAAGAAGACAATGAAGGAAGGCCTCGCCATGGGGGCCGACAGGGGGGTCCTTGTCTCTGCCGATCCTTTGGCTATGGATACCCGTCGCACCTCAGAGCTGCTCGCGGCGGCGCTAAAGAAGGGAGGACCATACGACGTAATCCTCTGCTCTGAGGGTTCCTCCGACATGTACAGCGGGCTAGTGCCCCCAATGCTTGGCGAGCTTCTTGACCTTCCCTACGTGGGCTACGCTAAGAAGATGGATATCAGCGGTCAAACGGCAAGAATCGAACGAGCGCTCGAGGACAGCGTGGAGGTAGTGGAGGCGCCCCTACCACTGGTAGTCTCCGTGGTGAGCGAGATTAACGAGCCGAGGTACCCCACTTTGATCCAGATCATGCAGGCGGGGAAGAAACCGATGGAAGACTTGACCCCTGAAGCTCTTCTCCCGGGGGCTGGT
>Ga0187780_10000697_pt1 | contig 24786 bp, 20 predicted proteins | sample 1015_Q2_SP10_20__FD_132429 | JGI IMG/M metagenome (GOLD analysis project Ga0187780, IMG submission 132429) | Tropical peat soil microbial communities from peatlands in Department of Meta, Colombia - 1015_Q2_SP10_20_MG | ecosystem: Environmental > Terrestrial > Soil > Wetlands > Peat | place... | reverse complement strand
TGGGCCCTTTCCGACAGCGGACGGCCCCACACAGCCTCGATACTATAGAACAAAAGGGGACCGCCATCGAGAAGGGGAATCGGAAACAGGTTAAGTAGGCCGATCGAAACCGAAAGTACGGCAGCAAGATGGATCAACGCGACAAATCCAATGGTCGCGACTTGGCCTGAAATCTGGGCGATCCGTATCGGCCCGCCAAGCTGGTCGGCGGCCTCGCGCCCCATGATAACGCCGCCAATATAGCTGAGCGTGCGATCGACCACGAACCAGGTCTCATCCAGCCCCATCCAAATCGCTTGAATCGGCGAGACCGGCTGGTATTTCACGTCGCCCGGCGTCATGGATCGGGTAATGCCCAGAATCCCGATCCGATGCACGTTGCCGAAACTGTCCTTCACTTCTTTGAGATCGGGCTTCGCTCTCAAGACGATCGGCGAACCGTTGCGCTCCACCTTGATATTCAGAGTTTCGCCGGCGCTCTCGCTGACGACGCGTTGCATATCGGCGAAATTGTCGATCGGCTGACCATTGATCGCTACGACGACGTCGCCCTCTTGAAATCCCGCCGTCGCGGCGGCGCTGCCCGCCTGCACGGCGTCAACCCGGGCACTCATGGTTTGTTTGCCATAAATCCCGAAAATCGCTGCGAAAATTATGATGGCGAGCAGAAAATTGGCGAGCGGACCCGCCACAACGATCGCTGCGCGTTTGATGACCGGCTGAAAGTGAAAGCTCAGGGGCCGGTCAGCCGCGGGCATCGATTCCAAGCTGTCCTTGTCCGGAACGCTGCCGGCATTCTCGTCGCCGAAGAATTTCACATAGCCGCCGAGCGGAATCGCCGCGATCTTCCAACGGGTGCCGTGCCGATCGTTGAAGCCCGCAAGTTCCGGACCAAATCCGATCGAAAACACCAAGACCCGCACCCCACATAGGCGCGCAACGAGAAAATGCCCTAGTTCGTGGACGAAAACGACCAAACTGAGCACGAACAGAAAGGGGACGACGTAGCCGACGACCCCTCCGCCCAGTGCCTGCAAATGCGAAAGAAGATACGCGCCCATAACGAGCCTAACGCCCCCGAATTATCCCCGTCCCGTCCCTGAATTAGGATGCCATTGCGGCAATTTCGGGCAAGAGGTTGGCCGCTAATTGTCTCGCATTATGGTCAACATCAAGGGCTTCCTCAACCGACTGCGGTTCCGCCATTTCACCTCTACGTTGAGCGCTTTCTAACGTTGCCTCGACCAAGGCCGGGATTCCGCCGAAGTCCAGCCGCCCGACGACGAATTCGCGCACCGCAATCTCGTTCGCGGCGTTGAGGACCGTGGGTGCCGCGCCGCCGGCCGCAAGTGCCCGCCGCGCAATCCCAAGCGCCGGGAAACGCACCATGTCGGGTTCCTCGAAGCTCAGCGTCGCCACGCGCGCCAGATCGAGCCGCGGCGCCGGCGTCCCCATTCGGACCGGCCAAGCCAGACAATGCGAAATGGGAATTCGCATATCGGGCGAGCCCAGTTGCGCGATCACCGAACCATCGCGGAATTCGACGAGCCCATGAACGATCGATTGGGGATGAACGACGACATCCAGTTCATCCGGCGCCAATGCGAACAAGTGATGCGCCTCGATGAGTTCGAGACCTTTGTTCATAAGTGTGGCGGAATCGATGGTCACTTTCGGACCCATCGACCAGGTCGGATGCTTCAACGCCTGCTCGACCGTCACTTTGCGGATGGCCTCGACCGGCCAAGTCCGAAACGGACCGCCCGACGCCGTCAGGATGACGCGCCGGACGTCCTCCCGCCGCCCGGCGACCAGCGCCTGGAAGATCGCGTTGTGCTCGGAATCGACCGGCAACACCGTAGCGCCGCTCGCCGCAGCCCGGCGCATGAAGAGCCCGCCTGCACAAACCAAACATTCCTTGTTGGCAAGCGCCACCGTGGCGCCTCGCTCGGCCGCCGCCAAAGTGGGAGCAAGGCTTGCCGCGCCGGTGATTGCCGCCATGACCCAATCTGCCGGGCGCTCGGCGGCCTCGACGATCGCGGCTTCCCCGGCCGCCACCGCGATGCCAGAGCCCGCGAGTTCGGTTTTGAGTTCGCCGTAGGCGGCGGGATCGGCGATCGCGGCAAAGCGAGCGCCGAGCTCGCGCGCAAGGCGCGCCAGCGCGCCGGCGCTGCGATGCGCGGTCACTGCCTCGACCGTGTAGCGGTCGCGCGCACGGCGCAACAAATCGACCGTACTCGTGCCGATCGACCCGGTGGCGCCAAGCAAGGTTACGGTGCGCGGCGCCCGCGTCGGCTCGGTCTTCGCCATCGCCGGCTTCTTCGTCATCGGGCTACTCACAATCCGCCTACCATACCAGTAAGCCCCGAGCGGATGCAGCCATGCCGAGGTGCAACGCCCCAATCACGACCGCCAGCAAGGCGGCGACAAGAAAACCATCGACGCGGTCCATCATGCCGCCATGACCCGGAATGAGAACGCCTGCGTCTTTGGCACCGAACCGGCGCTTGACCGAGGACTCAAACAGGTCGCCAACCTGGGCGGCAATCGACAATACCAAGGCTAAAAATCCTGCCACGATGGGGTTGGTTCCGGCGCTCGCATAAGCGACCAGGGACCCGGCGGCAACCCCCCCGGCAAGACCGCCCACCGCGCCTGCCCAGGTCTTCTTAGGACTAAGGCGCGGCCACAGCAGTGGACCGCCAACGGACCGCCCAACCAAATAGGCGAAAATGTCGGTGGCCCAAACCGTTGCGAACAGGAAAACGAGCGCCGCGAACCCCTTTTCGGGGTCGCTACGCAAAACCGCAGGCCCGATAAACGCGACCCCGGCGTAAATGACGCCGGCAGCGGCCCAGAGGGCCAGATTGCCGGCTTGGTCAACGCGTGGCCGCACCGCCACAATGCCTCCGGTTAATAATGCGCCGATCGCTATTGCTCCGATCGCGACGGCAGGTTCGCCCCCTCGGATCACGACCACTGCCATGAGCAAAGCCGTCAGGCCGGGAGTGAGAATGCGCAAATCGGCACTGCCGGAGACGAGGAGAGTCCATTCCCATAGAACGAAGCCGGCCACGATCGCGCAGGCACCGACGAAAACCCAGCCGCCAAAATAGGCCACCAGGATCGCGACCGGTCCGAGCACCAAAGCCGAAGCCACGCGCTGGGCAAAATTCTCCGTTGCTTCGGAGATGCTCACCTTCCCGCCGGGTTGCGGATCCTGCCGCTTGGGAATGATCACGATCCTATCTGGGTAACCAGCCCGCCGAAGCGCCGTTCGCGCCGGCGATATTCCGCGATCGCGCCTTCAAGCGCCGATCGATCGAAGTCTGGCCAATTGATCGGCACAAAGATGAGTTCGCTATAAGCCGCCTGCCACAGCAAGAAATTCGAAAGGCGCTGCTCGCCGCTGGTGCGGATGATCAAGTCGGGATCGGGCAGATCAGGCGCATCGAGATGACGCCCGATAAGCTCCGGGGTGATTTCGCCAGCGGACAAACGCCCCGCGGCAACTTCGAGCGCAAGTCGCCGCGCGGCGCGAGCGATTTCTTGGCGTGCACCGTAATTAAAAGCGACGACCAATGTCAGACCGTCATTGTGGCGCGTGAGGTTTTCCGCTTCTTCGAGAAGACCGCGGATTTCGGAGGCCAAGCCCTCGCGCTCGCCGATGACACGCACGCGTACATTGCTCTTGTGCAGCTCGGCAAGATCGTTGCGAATGAAACGCCGCAGCAGCGACAGCAGGTCCCGGATTTCCGACTGCGGCCGCGACCAGTTCTCCGAACTGAACGAGAAGATCGTGAGAACGGCAATGCCGAGCTCGCCCGCCGCGCGCACCGTTTTGCGCAAGGCCTCTACGCCGCGTCGGTGACCCTCCACGCGCGGCAACCCGCGCGCGGCTGCCCAGCGTCCATTGCCGTCCATGATGATCGCGACGTGCCGCGGCATTTCGAAGCCGCCGCTTTCCGCGCGCAACGGCTGCGTCGCTTTGCTCCTCGATGTCGCCACGTCGCTCAAACCGTCATGATCTCCTTTTCCTTGCCGGCCAAAAGCCTTTCGACTTCCGCAATGGTCGAATCCGTCGCTTTCTGCACCTCGTCGGCCTGCCGATTGTGCTCGTCTTCGCTGATCTTGTGATCCTTTTCGAGTTTTTTGAGCAGATCGAGGCCATCGCGGCGTACATGGCGCACCGCCACCCTCGCTCCTTCCGCGTATTTGTGCGCTACCTTGACGATCTCCCGCCGCCGCTCCTCATTGAGCTCCGGAATGCGCAGTCGCAAGACCTGACCTTCGGTCGAAGGCGTCAATCCCAGATTGGCCGCCGATATCGCCTTTTCCACGGCGTGAACCATCGAACGATCCCAAACCTGGACATTGAGAAGCCGCGGCTCTGGGACGCTGATCGTGGCGAGCTGATTAAGCGGCATGTGGGTGCCGTAGGCTTCGACCTGAACGTGGTCGAGCAGAGCCGTCGAAGCCCGTCCGGTGCGCAAGCCCGAAAGCTCTTGCTTCAAAGAAGCAATCGCGCCCTGCATGCGGCGTTTAAGATCGTTCATGTCGAATGTCGTCGCTGCCATGGTACCCTCCGTGGCACTTCATCCGCCGAGCCACTTACGTCCTTCTTTTCGCGCCCTTCTTGACGCAGGCACGGCGCTATCGGTCGCTAGCCGACGGTGGTGAAGTGCCCTTTACCGCGCAAAACGCTCGCGATCGCGCCTTGCTCACGGATCGAAAACACGATGATAGGCATGCGGTTTTCCTGAGCAAGCGCGAACGCCGTGGCGTCCATGATTTTCAATCGCCGATCCAGCGCTTCCTGGTGGTCGAGATGGCTATAGCGCGTCGCCTTGGGATCCCGCTTCGGGTCGGCGGTGTAGACGCCGTCAACGTCGGTCGCCTTAAGCACCGCGTCGCATTCCATTTCCGCGGCGCGCAAAATGGCCGTCGTGTCCGTCGTGAAGTAAGGATTGCCGGTGCCGCCGGCAAAGACGATGATCCGATTATCTTCAAGATGGCGCAACGCCCGCTGGCGCTCATAGGTTTCGCAAACCTGCGGCATGGTGAGAGCGGACATCGCGCGGGCGCTCACCCCTGCCCGTTCGATCGCCGCCTCCAGGACGAGCGCGTTCATGACCGTCGCGAGCATCCCCATAGCGTCCGCGGTCGGACGCGATAGACCGTCTTCGGAGACCTTGGCGCCGCGCAAGACATTGCCGCCGCCGACCACCACGCCCAGCCCGATGCCGAGCCGGTGCGCGGTGACGAGGTCAGAGGCAAAGCGATCGATCGTCGGTTGATGAATGCCGAACTTTTCGGGACCGCTTAAGGCCTCACCGGAGAGCTTGACGATAACGCGACGGTATTTCGGCTTCTCCATCGGGATATCCCACCCCTCGCCGCCCATTTCCGTAGAAGATAGGGCTACCGTATTTGCCGGCGAAACCCAACAGAGACAATTACGCGCTAATGCTTGCCGGCAAGCGATGCCACCTCGCCGCCGAAATCCCCACCCGGGCGTTCAATGCCTTCGCCAAGTGCAAAGCGCACAAATCCGGCAATCTTGATGGGCGTCCCGGCCTTGGCCTCGGCTTCCTTGAGCGCCTGCGCCACGCTCTTCTTGTCGTCGAAGATAAAGCCCTGATCCAAGAGGCAGACTTCCTTGTAGAAAGTCTTCAACCCCGATTCGACGATCTTCTCGATCACATTGGCGGGCTTGCCTTGCGCTTTGGCCTTGTCGGCAAGAACGCCCTTCTCGCGCGCGATAACCGCGGGATCCAGTCCCGAGGGGTCGATCGCCTGCGGATTGGCCGAAGCGACATGCATCGCCACCATGCGTCCGAAAGCTTTCAGTTCATCCGCCTTGCCGTCGGATTCGAGCGCGACGATCACGCCGATCCGGCCCAGCCCGTCTGTCACCGAATTGTGCACATAGCTTGCGATCGCGCCCTTGCCGACCGAAAGCGCAGCCGCGCGGCGCAGCGTCATGTTCTCGCCCACCTTGGCGATCGTTTCCGCGATCGCTTCGCTGATGGTTGCGGAGCCGGCCTTCGCGGCGAGAATCTTATCCACGTCCGAGCCTGCGTCGAGCGCCGCACTCGCGATCATCTTCACCAGGCCCTGAAACAGATCGTTGCGCGCGACGAAATCCGTCTCCGAGTTGACTTCAACCACGATTCCCTTGCTCGCGGCCACGGTGACGCCGACCAGCCCCTCCGCCGCTACGCGGCCCGCTTTCTTGGCGGCCTTCGAGAGGCCCTTTTTGCGTAGCCAGTCGACGGCCGCTTCGAGATTGCCGCCGGTCTCGCTGAGCGCCGCCTTGCAGTCCATCATGCCAGCTCCGGTCTGCTCGCGGAGCTCTTTCACCATGGATGCGCTGACATTCGTCGTCATTGCAGAACGCCTCTAAACTTCCTCAGCCGTCAATTCTTTAGCCTTGGCAATCCAACCTTCCACGCGTCCAGGAAGCCCGACTTCCTCGCCGACTTTATGCGCCGCGATGGCCGAGAGTTCGGCGATTTGCTGGAAATGGAAAATACCGAGGTCGTTGAGCTGCTTCTCGATCGCCGGCGACACGCCCGGCAGCTTCTTCAAATCGTCGGCAACGCCACGCGGACCCGATAGAGCCTCGAAGCCGAGTTTGTTGGCCTCTTGCGGAATCTCCTCGGTCACCGGTTCGGCTTGTCCGCCGATGTCCATCCCGTGCGCGCCCTGCGCTCGCGAAATACCGTCGATTGCGGCCTTCGCGGCGAGATCGCAATAAAGGCTGATGGCCCGGCTGGCATCGTCGTTGCCGGGAATGACATAAGTTATGCCGTCAGGGTCGCAATTAGTGTCGACGACGGCGGCAACCGGGACGCCGAGCCGGCGCGCTTCTTTGATCGCGATGTCTTCTTTGTTGGTGTCGATGACAAAAACAAGATCGGGAAGCCCGCCCATGTCCTTAATGCCGCCGAGCGAGCGATCGAGCTTGTCGCGCTCGCGCTGCAGCGTCAGGCGCTCTTTCTTGGTGTAACCCTGCGCTTCGTTGGAACTGAGCATCTCCTCGAGCGCTCGCAGCCGCTTGATCGAATTGGAGACGGTCTTCCAGTTGGTGAGCGTGCCGCCCAACCAGCGCGAATTCACGTAATACTGCGCCGACCGCTTGGCGGCTTCCGCAATTGCATCCTGGGCCTGGCGCTTGGTGCCAACGAACAGGATGCGTCCGCCCTCCGCAACCGTGTCGCTGATCGCCTGCAAAGCGCGATGCAGCATCGGCACCGAAAGGGTGAGATCGACGATATGGATGTTGTTACGCGTACCGAAGATGTACTCGGCCATCTTCGGGTTCCAACGATGGGCCTGATGGCCGAAATGCACGCCAGCTTCCAAAAGCTGGCGCATGCTGAAATCTGGCAGCGACATGGCATATTCTCCGGTTGATCCGCCGCGGACCGAGAGCCCGGCTTTGTCGGCCGGACACCGGACGGCTCTGAGGTTTAGCCCCGAACCAAGGTCCGCGTGTGAGTTAGACGGCGCTTATATAGGGTGCCTTGCCGCGGCGCAACAACGGTCGCTTGCTCCGTTACAGCGCCTCGACGGTGACCACGCCGGAGACCGCCTTGATGGCGCCGGCAATCTGCGGCGAGACCTTAAAGCGGCCGGGGAGCTTGATTTCAACCTCGCCGCCATTGTGCAGCATGAGCACCATGCTGACTTCCCCGTCGCCCGCGGCGGCTTTGCCGGTTGCGGCCTTCGGCATCGGCTCGAGCCGGCGCGCGACGCCGGCAAGGGGCGCCTCGTCGCGCAGGAAGACGCGCAGGCTGTGCTGCAACCTCGCCGCCGCCTCGTCGAGCGGCTCGACCGACTGAATGCGGGCGCGCACTTCGTCGCCTTGCACTTCAGCGGTGAGAAACAGCAGGACCGCGGTGCCCGGCTCCAAAAGGTCGCGGTACTGCGCCAGGCCTTCCGCAAACAGCACGGCCTCATAATGGCCGCTGGGATCGGACAGCCCAATAATGCCCATCTTGCTGCCGCTCTTGGTCCGCCGCTCGGTGCGCGCCACGACGGTGCCGGCTACGCGGCCTGCCCCCATCCCATTTTTGACGGCGCGCGCGAATTCCATCCATGACTGCACGCGCAGCCGCTTGAGCGCCGCCGCATAGTCATCGAGCGGATGCCCACTGAGGAAAAATCCCACCGCTTCATATTCCCTTTGCAGCCGCTCGGCCGGCAGCCACGGCTCCAGCGCCGGCGCGGCGATGGGAGCCTGCGATGCAACGCCGGCGAAGAGTTCGGACTGGCCGCGCGCGATATCGTCTTGCGTGCGTTGGGCGGTCGCCAGTAGCGCATCGACCGCGGCATAGGCGCGCGCGCGGTTCGGCTCGATGGAGTCGAACGCGCCGGCGGCGGCGAGGCTTTCCAGCACCCTTTTGTTGACGCTGCGCGGATTGATACGGCGGCCGAAGTCGGCAAGGTCGGTGAATGGACGTTCCCCGCGCGCGGCGACGATGCCTTCCACCGCCTGGCGGCCGACGCCGCGCAGCGCTGCTAGGGCGTAATGGATCGTGCCGCCCGCCACCTCGAATTCGACGCTTGAGCGGTTGATGGAGGGCGGTTCGACCTTGATGTCGAGCCGCTCGGCCTCGGCGCGGAATTCCGCGAGCTTGTCGGTATTGCCCATTTCGAGCGTCATCGACGCCGCCAGGAACTCGACCGGAAAATTCGCCTTCATATAGGCGGTCTGATAGGCGACGAGCGCGTAAGCGGCGGCGTGACTCTTGTTGAAGCCGTAATCGGCGAACCGCGCGAGCAGATCGAAGATCGCCTCCGCCTGCGCCGGATCGACCCCGCGCGCAACGCTGCCGGAGACGAAATCCTTGCGCTGCGCCTCCATCTCCTTGCGGATCTTTTTGCCCATGGCGCGGCGCAGCTGATCGGCCTGCGCTAGCGAATAGCCGGCGAGCACTTGCGCGATCTGCATCACCTGTTCCTGGTAGATGATGACGCCGTAGGTCTCTCTTAAGATCGGCTCAAGCTTGGGATGGATGTAATCGGGGCGTTCTAGGGCGTGCTTGCGCGCGCAATAGGTCGGGATATTGGCCATCGGTCCCGGCCGATACAGCGCGACCAGCGCGATAATGTCCTCGAACCGATCGGGGCGCATGTCGATCAGCGCGCGCCGCATGCCGGCGCTTTCCACCTGGAACACGCCGACAGTCTCGCCATGCGCCATCAACTCGTAGGATTTCCCATCGTCGAGCGGCAAATTTGAAAGGTCGATATCGATGCCGCGCCGGCGCACGAGCTTGGTCGCGAGATCAAGCACGGTCAGAGTTTTCAGGCCAAGAAAGTCGAATTTCACGAGCCCCGCCGGCTCGACCCATTTCATATTGAACTGCGTCACCGGCATCAGCGATTTCGGATCGCGATAGAGCGGCACCAATTCAGTGAGTGGCCGGTCGCCGATCACGATGCCGGCGGCATGGGTGGACGCGTGACGCGTCAGTCCTTCGAGTTTCTGCGCGATATCGAAGGCGCGCCGCACGACCGGCTCGCTGTCGCGCGCCGCCTGGAGCCGCGGCTCATCCTCGATCGCCCGCGGCAGCGAGATCGGATTGAGCGCGTTTTGCGGCACGAGCTTGCACAATTTATCGACCTGGCCGTAGGGCATCTGCAAGACGCGGCCGACGTCACGAAGCACGCCGCGCGCTTGCAACGTGCCGAAGGTGATAATCTGCGCGACCTGATCGCGGCCGTACTTCTCCTGCACGTAGCGAATGACTTCGTCGCGGCGATCCTGGCAGAAGTCGATATCGAAATCCGGCATCGAAATCCGTTCCGGATTGAGGAAGCGCTCGAACAGAAGACCGAAGCGGATCGGATCGAGATCGGTAATGGTCAGCGCATAGGCCACGAGCGAGCCCGCACCCGAGCCGCGGCCGGGTCCGACCGGAATGCCCTGCGCTTTCGCCCATTGGATGAAATCGGCGACGATCAGGAAATAACCCGCATATTTCATATTCACAATAACGCCGAGTTCGAAATCGAGGCGCTCGCGATAATCTTCAACGCTGTGACCGGGTGCGGTGCCGTAATGCGCGAGCCGCTTCTCGAGGCCGGTTTGCGCCACGCGGCGCAGTTCTAGCGCTTCCTCGTCCCCATTCGCTTGCGCCTCGCCGCGCCCGGCGGAAAAACGCGGCAGGATCGGCGCCTGTAAGCGCGGGCGGAACACGCAGCGCTGCGCGATTTCCACCGTGGCTGCGAGCGCCTCCGGCAGGTCTGCGAATAAGGCCGCCATTTCGGCGCGCGATTTGAAGCGATGCTCGGCAGTGAGCTGCCTGCGGTCCGCATCCGCAATCAGCTTGCCTTCGGCGATGCAAAGGAGCGCATCGTGGGCTTCGTAATCCTCGCTCGCGGCGAAGAAAGGTTCGTTGGCCGCGACCAGCGGCACGCCGCGCGCATAAGCGAGATCGATCAGGCGCGGCTCGGCCATCCGTTCGGCCGGCATGCCGTGCCGTTGCAGCTCGATGTAGAAGCGATCGTCGAACAGGCGCTGCAGGGCTTCGCAGCGCGCCAAGGCGACCGAGTTCTGTCCGGCGACGATCGCCTGGTCGAGCGGCCCACCCGGCCCGCCGGACAGCGCGATCAGGCCTTTCGTCGCATCCGTCAGCCAATGCGCTTTGATATGCGGCCGTTCATGCGCCGCGGTGTCGAGATAGGCGCGCGAGCATAGCCGCATCAGGCTGCCATAGCCGCGTTCGTCAGCGGCAAGCAAAACCAGGCGCGGCCAGATTTGATCGGCCGCTGCATTACGATTGTCCGTATCGCCGAAATCGATCGCTAAAGCGCAACCCACGATCGGCTGAATGCCGCTGCCGGCGAGCTTTTCCGAGAATTCGAGCGCCCCGAACATATTGTCGGTGTCGGTGAGCGCGAGCGCGGGCTGCCGGTCCTTCTTCGCGAGCTCCGCCAGACGCGCGATGGTCAGCGCTCCTTCCAGGAGCGAATAGGACGAATGAACGTGCAGGTGCACAAAACCGGGTTCGCTTGCCATTGCCTTTGCGGGGTCAGCCAGTGCGGGATCGGCCTTTATTGTCCAGGCTCTGCGCGGCGAGCGCATCTGAACGACGTCAGAGCCGGCCGCTTAGCCGGCGCGCTTTGCGATTCTCGATTTTACCGAGCATGACGGATGGCGGTTGGGTCTGTCCACGGCGGCCAGCCGCCTCGCGCGCCCGGACTAAGCTTTTCCCCAATATGCTCGCTCCGGCACGGTGGCGGAACAAACGCCCCGCGCGGGGGTAGCTCCGGGCCTTACGAACCCTTTCGGTTACAGAACGCCAAGCACTTGCGCCCATATCGCAACGGTCGCCAGAAACAGGCTTAGGGATGCCAAAGCGAGGGCTTCCTCACAAACCGACTTCATCATCGGTACGCTCCATGCTGGAATGGAAGGAGAACATAGTTCACTTTTTGTTCTCAGTCAAGGCTCGCACCGTCCCACCCCCAGGGGCGCCCAGCGCCCCTCAAACCGCAAAGACCGTAATGATGCCCACCAACGGTTATCGGTTTGCAATATCGCCGCCAAAATCTGTGTTTATGTCATTGAACATGAGTTGTGCGCGTTTGTTTGCGTGGAGTAGTACCCGTGTTCAAAGCCGAGGAATGCCTGGAGAAAGTGACGCAATACGAGGATATCGCGCGGACTGAAGACCAGGAGGACATCAGGGTTTTCTACCTGGCCTTGGCGGAGCATTGGCGTACTTTGGCGCAAATCGCCGCGCAGAAAACCAGCATGAACCGGGTCCACGCGCTCGGCTAAATCGACCGACATCACCTCGCGTCGTTTGGCCATTCCGTCGGCTCATCACCGCCGCGGATCGCCGATCCAGCACACCCTCCCGATCGTCGCCGACGAGCGCTTCGTCTGCCACTGCAGCGCAGAGACATCCTAACCAGCATTATTGAATTTACCGGTTTTCGCGGGAACCCGGCCCGGAGTGCGTCATTGCACCTACCGGGAGTCCGCGCACCATGGCCATCGTGCTGCTTGTCGAGGATGAGGATCAGGTTCGCCTGTTGGCGGAGTCCTACCTGGAGGAGCAAGGGCACCAAGTTCTATCCGCGGGCACGTCTGCGGGTGCACTCGCGATCCTGCACAGGTCGCCCGGCGTCGACGTGCTGTTCACGGATCTCGACCTCAAGGGCGACATTCATGCCGGCATCAGCCTCGCTGACGAAGCGGTTAGAGTGCTGCCAAAGCTCAAAGTCCTCTACACGACCGGAAGGGCGATCACCGACGGTATGAAAGCTCGCTTCGTCCCCGGCTCAGGGGTGCTGACAAAGCCTTATACAGTCGACCAATTGCTAAAGTGTCTGTCACATTTCGACATCAAACCTTTATTGCGATCCAGACGTTCCTGAGCCATCCTCGCGGCCGTGGGCGACATGCGACCGGGACCGCTTACGCCGCGTGAACAAGCTCTAACGGCGGAGCGAAGGAGAAACCCATGCACAAGCTCTCGATCACTTTGACCGCAGCCATTTTTGCTCTTGCAGCATCGGCCATCGCTGCCAATGCCCAAATCCAATCGCCCGGCGCTTCTGGGCTGCATGCTCAAATTCAGAATGCGACGCCGATTAAGAAAGCCGCCTGCGGTGGCTTTGGCCCCTATTGTCCGCCGGGGACCACCCGGCGCTGCGGACCGTATCGCTGCTGGTGCGCCCGTTGCTGGTAACGCGAACGACTTTCTGAATTGACCAACTGAGAACCGCCGCTGCGCGCTCGGGCGAGAGCGGCGGGAGCGGTATTGCGTCCGGTAAAATGATCCGGGGTGGACTGGCTTCGGCAAGATAATCGAGACGGCGCGCGCTCCGGCGCACGCCATCAGTCGTCGCGCCGCGGGCGAAACGCTCATATGGACGTCAGGACAATTCGACCACGAGTCCGTCGCGGATTGTGACGCGGCGATCCATTTGCGCGGCGATGTCGAGATTGTGCGTGGCGATGACGGCGGCCAACCCGGACGCGCGCACCAATTGATTGAGCGTTGCGAAAACGTGATCGGCCGTGTGGATGTCGAGGTTGCCGGTAGGCTCGTCGGCCAAAAGGATGCGCGGCGCATTGGCGACCGCACGCGCAATGGCCACCCGCTGCTGTTCGCCGCCGGACAGCTCGGCCGGGCGATGGGTTAAACGCTCCTTGAGCCCGAGATAGCTGAGAAGCTCGATCGCGCGACGGCTCGCTTCGCGTTTCGACAAGCCGCGGATCATTTGCGGCAACATCACGTTTTCGATCGCGGAAAATTCCGGCAGCAGATGATGGAACTGATACACGAATCCGATTTCCGTCCGCCTGATCCGAGTGCGCTGAATGTCGGTGAGATGCGAAGTGGCGATCGTATCGATATAGACCTCGCCGGCGTCCGGCTGTTCGAGGAGGCCCGCGATATGCAGCAATGTGGACTTGCCGGCTCCCGACGGCGCTACCAGCGCCACCGACTGGCCGGCCCAGACCGCGAACTCAGCGCCCTTAAGAACGTCGAGCGTCGCGTCTCCCTGATGGAATTGCCGGCTTATGCCGTGCAGGAAGACAAGCGGCTGGTCTGCGTCGGCGGCTGCCATTGTGGCCTGGCTAATGGTTGTGGTGTCGTCCATCGCGCCTGATCACTCGTAGCGCAGAGCTTCGACCGGATCGAGCCGCGCCGCCCGCCAAGACGGATAGAGCGTCGCCAGCAATGATAGGCCGAGCGCCATGACAACGACAGCGGCCGTTTCCTTCGGGTTCATGTCCGCTGGGAGTTTCGACAGGAAATAAAGCTCCGGCGAAAACAGTTCGGTATTCGTCAGCCACGACAAAAAGTGCCGGATTTCCTCGATGTAGAGACAAACGACCGTACCGAGCAGAAAGCCGACAATTGTTCCCACGACGCCGATCGAGGCTCCGGTGATGAGAAAGACTCGCATCATCGCCCCTTGCGTGGCGCCTATGGTGCGCAAGATGGCGATGTCGCTGCCTTTGTCCTTCACCAACATGATCAGACCGGAGACGATGTTGAGCGCCGCCACCAGCACGATCAATGTCAGGATCAGGAACATTACGTTGCGCTCGACCTGGAGCGCGTTGAAGAAGGTCGCGTTGCGCTGCCGCCAGTCGACCATGTAAATCGGGCGCGCTGCGGCATCGGTCACCGGCTGACGGAAGCCATCGATGTGATCCGGATCGTCGGTATAGACCTCAATCGCGGTGACGTCGCCGGCGCGATTGAAATAAGCCTGGGCTTCAGTCAGCGGCATGAACACGAATGCCGAATCGTATTCGGACATTCCGATCTCGAACACCGCGGCGATTTTGTAAGTCTTGATCCGCGGCGTCGTGCCCATCGGCGTCACAGCGCCGCGCGGCGTCACGAGCGTAATATTGTCGCCGGCGCGGACCGAAAGCTGATCGGCGAGACGGCTGCCGATCGCAAGCCCTTGTCCGTCGTCGAAGCCGTCAAGCGTGCCTTGTTTGATATTCTTGGCGATTTGCGAGAGCTTGGCGATGTCGGCGCCGCGCATGCCGCGCACGACGACGCCCGAGGCATTGAACGGCGACGAGGCGAGAGCCTGGCCCTCGACGAGCGGCGCTGCGAGGTAGATGCCGTCGACTTTGCCGACGCGATCGGCCACGGCGGCATAGTCGGTGAGCGGGGATTCCAGCGGCTGGATGAGCAGGTGGCCGTTGAGGCCCAAAATTTTCGTCAGCAGTTCCTGCCGGAAACCGTTCATGACCGCCATGACGATGATCAGCGTCGCCACGCCGAGCATGATGCCGAGAAACGAGAAGCCGGCGATGACGGAAATAAATCCCTCTTTGCGCCGCGCTCGCAGATAGCGCAGCGACAGCATCCACTCGAACGTGGAAAAAGGATGGGTGCCGGTCGGCTCCGCCATGTCGGTCAGTTCCCCGTCAATCTTCCGAGTTTCACACGATTCTGGCCGTTTCAAGCCGCTGAAATCGCGTCAAACCGTCACCACGCACAGCTTCATGCGGAAAGCCGCGCTAGGGCGTCGGCTGGCGACAAGAGTTCCCGCTCGCCGTCGGCGCGGCGCTTCAATTCGACCTTGCCTTCGGCAAGGCCCCGCGGACCAACGAGAATTTGCCAGGGAATGCCGATCAGATCGGCGGTGGCGAATTTCGCCCCCGGACGCTCATCGCGATCGTCGTAAAGCGTGTCGATGCCTTTGGCGGTCAACTCCGCATACAACCCTTCGCAGACCGGATCGGTTTCGCTCCCGCCTTGCTTGAGATTGAGGATCATGGCCTTGAACGGCGCGACCGCCTCGGGCCATTTGATCCCGGCCTCATCGTGGAACGCCTCAATGATAGCGGCGACCAGCCGGCTCGGGCCGATGCCGTAGGAACCCATGTGCACCGGACGTTCCACACCGTCCGGGCCGGCGACCACGGCCTTCATCGGCTCGGAATATTTCGTGCCGAAATAGAAAATGTGGCCGACTTCAATGCCGCGCGCGGAAATACCCTTGCCGCCGAGTTTAGCGAAGACTGCCCCATCGTGTTTCTCGGAGGTGGCCGCATAGAGCGACGTCCATTTGTCCACGATCGCCTGCAAGCCGGGCACGTTGGAAAAATCGACATCCGGCCCTGGGACTTCGAAGCCGAGATAGTGGCTGTGGCAGAACACTTCGCTCTCCCCGGTATCTGCCAGGATGATGAATTCGTGCGAAAGGTTGCCGCCGATCGGTCCGCTCTCCGCGACCATTGGGATCGACTGCAAGCCCATGCGAGCAAAGGTGCGTAGATAGGCGACGAACATGCGGTTATAGGCGTGCTTGGCGCCGGCGAAATCGAGGTCGAACGAATAAGCGTCTTTCATGAGAAATTCCCGCCCGCGCATAAGGCCGAAGCGCGGCCGCACCTCGTCGCGGAACTTCCACTGAATGTGATAGAGGTTCAGCGGCAAATCTTTGTACGAGTGCACGTAGCTGCGGAAAATCGCGGTGATCATTTCTTCGTTGGTCGGGCCATAAAGCATTTCGCGCTCGTGGCGGTCTCGAATGCGCAGCATTTCCTTGCCGTAGGCCTCATAGCGGCCGCTCTCCCGCCATAGATCGGCCGACTGGATCGTCGGCATCAAAAGCTCAATGGCGCCCGAGCGGTTTTGCTCCTCGCGCACGATCGCGCAGACCTTTTGGAGCGTGCGGAAACCGAGCGGCAGGAATGAGTAAATGCCGGCCGCTTCTTGACGGATCATGCCTGCCCGCAACATGAGCCGATGCGAGGCGATTTCCGCCTCTTTTGGTGTTTCGCGCAAAATCGGCAGGAAGTAACGGGAAAGGCGCATAGATTCTCGCTAGGCGGGAACGGCGGCACGCAGTGAAGCCGCATGCGCAAGAAAAACACAAGGGGCCGGTATCTCAATCGTAGACAAAAGTCGGATATCAATTTTTTTGAGATGCTCGCCGCGGCATGATGACAACGGCTTTGAGATCAATTAGGAATAATGCGCGGGCCCAAGATCGCGAGCGATCTCGATGATCTTCCGGGCCGGCGGTCCAAGTCTCGGGAGGATGACCTGCGACCTTAACCGCGCGTGGCAATGCCTCATAAAAGCGCAGCGGAGGTATTAAAGAATTTCACGGCAGGGCCCTTGGTCCTGCCTTTTTCTTTTTCGCCTCTCACTCAAAGCGAAATGAGAGACGATCTAGATAACTATTTGATATATTTAATGTTTCACGAACGCGTCTACGAGACCGTCAATCGTGATCCAATGTTCGGAATAAACGAAATAAGTCATTGCGTAGACCACAATCGCAACGACAGTCGTCCAAAGGAGTTTTTGCACCACACTCACGCTCGTGGGCGCGCCGGGATCGGTACCGGGGACCATATCGTCCGTCTCGTGTTGGCTGCGAATTCCCCATGGCAGAACGGCGAAAAGCACGACCCACCAGATCAGAAAGAAAATAGCCAGCGCCGTTGCGACGGGCATTTCAGGCCTGCTCGAGCTCGATCAAAGCGCCCGAAAAATCCTTCGGGTGCAGGAACAGCACCGGCTTGCCGTGGGCGCCGATTTTCGGCTCGCCGCCGCCCAACACGCGCGCACCTGAGGCCTTCAGCCTATCCCGGGCCGCCTGGATATCGTCGACTTCATAGCAAATGTGATGGATGCCGCCCTCGGGATTGCGCTCGAGAAAGCGCGCGATCGGGGAGTCCCGTCCGAGCGGTTCAAGGAGTTCGATCTTCGTATTCGCCAGCGCGACGAAGACCGTCGTGACCCCATGTGCAGGCTGCGGCGTCGCGGCCGAAACTTCGGCGCCTAAGACGTCGCGATAAATCGCGGTCGCCTTGGCGAGATCACGCACAGCGATCGCAACGTGATTGAGCCGGCCGATCATTCGCTGGTCCTTTTTTGCGGCACATGACCCCCACAGAACGGGCCTTAGATTACGGCTCTTGCAAGGTCAAACCATGAGCACGTGCACATGGCAGACCGGCTTCTTGTTCCAGCGCTCGGCAATGGCGCCGCGCACTGCCCGTCGTATCGTCTCGGCCACCTCGTCGGGATCACGCCGCCGCGGCTTCGGCAGCGCCTCGAATGCGTCCTCGACCGCGTGCAGTGCGATCTCGGTCATCGAGGCGCCGCTGGCATCCGCTTCCGGCAAGCCGATAAGTTCGACCACCGGGTTGGCGGCGAGCGCGCCTTTGTCGGTCATTGCGAGCGCGACGCAAACCATTCCGGAAAAGCTCAGGCGCCGCCGCGCCGCGACCGTGCGCGCCTCGGCATCGATGACGAGCGCGCCGTCCTTATAGAGGCGGCCGGACGGAAGTTCGTCGATAATTTCGGCGGCGCCGGGCGCCAGGCGAACGAGGTCGCCATTCCGGCAGACCAGAACCTTCGGCACGCCGGCGCGGCGAGCGACTTCGGCATGTTCGGCAAGGTGCAGGGCTTCGCCGTGAGCTGGGATAAGGATGCGGGGACGTACCCAGCCGATCATCTCACGCAACTCGTCGCGCCGCGGGTGGCCGGAAACGTGGACGAGGTGCGTTCGATCGGTGATGACTTCGACGCCCTGCTCGATCAAACCATTGATGACGCGCCCGATCGCCTTCTCATTGCCCGGTATTGGACGCGCCGAGAAAATCACGCGATCGCCAGGCGACAGCGTGACGTCCGGATGCTCGTCCTCGGCGATGCGCGCCAGCGCGGCGCGCGGCTCGCCTTGGCTGCCGGTGCACAGCGCCAAAACTTTCTCCGGCGGCAGATAGCCGTAGCTTTCGACGCTGCGAAAGTCTTGTATTCCATCGAAATAGCCGGTCTCGCGCGCGACCTGCACGACACGCTCCATCGCGCGGCCGACCACCACAACTTCGCGATCCGCCGCGCGCGCCGCCTCCGCTACGGCGCGCAGGCGCCCGACATGGGAGGCAAAGGTAGTCACCGCCACACGGCGTGGCGCCGTGCCGATGAGTTCAGCGAGGGTTTTCGCCACTTCGGATTCCGACGGTGATCGTCCGTCGCGGATCGCGTTGGTGGAATCTCCGACGAGCGCAAGCACCCCCTCGTCGCCGAGGGCGGTCAGTTTAGCCGCATCGGTCGGCGCGCCGACCAAGGGCGTGGGATCGATTTTCCAGTCGCCGGTGTGCAGCACCGTTCCGGCGGATGTGCGGATTGCAAGCGCATTCGATTCCGGGATCGAATGCGCGACATTGATGAAATCGACGGCGAACGGTCCGAGCGCGAAGCCGCCGCCCACGGGAACGATCTGTATCGGAATCTCGGGCGCGCCCGGCTCCGAAGCGCGCCGCGCCTCAAACAAGGCCGCCGTGAAGGGCGTGGCATAGATCGGAACTTCGAGCCGCGGCCAAAGGTCGATCAGCGCGCCCATATGGTCCTCGTGGCCGTGGGTCAGCACGAGGCCGAGAATGTTTTTGCGCTGTTCGATCAAATAGCGGATATCGGGCAGGATGAGATCGACGCCGGGCAGATGATCTTCCGAGGCGAACGACACGCCGCAATCGACGATGATCCACTGCCGGCGTCGCGCGTCGCCGAAGCCGTAGATCGAGAGGTTCATCCCGATCTCGCCGATGCCGCCGAGCGGCGCAAATACCAGTTCGCCTTGCGCCATTGGCTAGGTCCACGCGCTCCAGATGCGCCGCCAACCGCGGACGCTGAGTGGAAAAACATCGCCCGTCGATATCTTTTTCAGGCCGCCATCGGCCAGACCGAGCACCAAGCAGCCCGACCGATCGAGACCCACGAAGCGACCTTGCAGCGCGGCAGTGCCGTCGCGCACGGTTATCTTTTCGCCGATACCCGACGCGAAGCTCAGCCAGTCACCCAAAATAGCAGGGAAGCCGGCGCCGCGATCCCACTGTGCAATGCGCCGGCACATGCTCGCCGAAAGGGTTTGAAAGAGTTGCGGCGGCGTCACGTTTGCGCCGTGGGCGAGAAGATCGGTGGCGGGAAAGGCAACCATCGCATCGCCAGCCGAAGAACAAGCTTCTCGCGCATCGGTCGCGCCTGGAAGCGCCGTCGGATGCGTCGTGCAATTGACGCCGATTCCCACGATGACCGTTAGTCGCCCCTCTAAGCCGCCCTCGCCTTTCACGCCGACTTCGCCTTCGATCAAAATGCCGGCGCACTTATTGGCCGAGAGCAACAAATCGTTCGGCCATTTGAACCGCAGCTTCGGCGCCAGCGCAGGCGCTCGCGCAACGATCGCGTCGCGCACCGCCAAGGCAGTGACGAAGGCCAATTCCGGCGCGCGTTCGTGTGGCGAAGGATCACTAAGGAGCAAACTCGCATAAAGATTGCTAGGCGGCGAAATCCAAGGCCGGCCCCTGCGGCCGCGCCCCTGTGTCTGTTCAGCAGCCGTAATCCAGAGCGGCCCGTTTTCGCCACATCGCGCCCGCAGGCGCGCTTCCGCATTGGTCGACCCCGTTGCGGCGAGAGCCTCAAGCCGCACCCCGGCGTCGACCGCAATGGGATCTAGCTGCATTAGAACAGAGAATACGCAGCGGCGCTCGCCATCCCAACGAGCGGCGCCGGATAAAGGAAAAAGAAAATATTGAACAGACCGCAGAGTGCGAGGACCACGCGAAGCTCGTAAGGCATCTGATTAAAGCTTTCGACCGGTTCGTCGAAGTACATCACCTTAATGATGGCGAGATAATAATAGGCTCCGACAACGCTCGCGAGCACCCCGAGCACGGCAAGCACGTAGAGGCCGGCTTTGATCGCGGCGAGAAAGACGTAAAATTTGGCAAAAAATCCGGCCAGCGGCGGCACGCCGGCCATCGAAAAGAGCAACATGGCCAAAAAGAACGCCATGGTCGGATGGGTACGCGCGAGCCCGGCCAGCTGGTCGATCGATTCCACCATGCCGGTAGAGCGCCGCATCGACAAGATCACGGCAAAAACGCCAAGCGTCATGGTGACGTAAATGGCGACATAGACCAGCACGCCCTGCACGCCCTCGCTGGTTCCGGCCGCGAGCCCGATCAGCGCGAAGCCCATATGGCCGATCGACGAATAGGCCATCAGGCGCTTGATATTGCGCTGACCGATCGCTGCGAACGACCCGAGACCCATCGACGCTATGGACACGAACACGACGATCTGTTGCCACTGCGGCGTGATGCCAGGGAATGCCATGACAGCCGCGCGCACGAACATGGCGAGGCCGGCCACTTTGGGCGCCGCGGCAAAAAAGGCGGTCACCGGCGTCGGCGCACCTTCATAGACGTCCGGCGTCCACATATGGAAAGGCACAGCCGAGACCTTGAAGCAGAAGCCAGCGAACAGAAAAACAATGCCGAAAATCAAGCCGATCCCGCCCTGCCCGGCCGCATGCGCGATGCCGGTGAAGCTGACGGTGCCGGTAAACCCGTAAATCAAGGAGGCGCCGTAAAGCAGCATCCCCGAGGACAGCGCGCCGAGCACGAAATATTTGAGCCCGGCCTCGGTCGAACGCAGCGAATCGCGGTGGCTTGCCGCCACGACATAGAGCGGCAAGCTCATCAGTTCGAGGCCGAGATAAAGCGCGATGAGGTCGGCGGCTGAAATGAGCATCAGCATGCCGAGCGTCGAAAGAACGATAAGAACGGAATATTCGAATTTCTGCTGCCTTTCGTGATCGAGATAGTCAAGCGACATGACGATTGCAGCCGACGAGCCGAGCAGCGCTAGAATTTTCAGAAAGCGCGCGAAGTCGTCGACAATGAAGCTGCCGCCGAATGCGATCAGCTTTCCCGAAGGCAATAGCGCGATAATGACGCCGGCAATGACGAGAAGGCTGATCGCGGCGGCGTCGAGGACGCGGCCGTTGCCGGCGGGGCGGTACACCCCCAGCATCAGCAGCATCATCGCGCCGACGGCGAGCACGAATTCCGGCAGGAGCGGAACTAGCGTTTGAAGCTGCGCGGCCGTCATCGCCCTACCTCGTAAGCGCCGCGGTGTGCACGGCGGCGACCGCATGCTGGTAATTGTCGATGAGCTGCATTACCGAAGCGGACGAAATATCGAGAACGGGCTTCGGATAAACGCCAAAGACGATCGTCAAGATCACCAATGGCGCCATGATCGCAATTTCGCGCCAGCCGATATCCCTGATGGTGAAAAGGCTCGGCTTTTCAAGTTTACCGAAAATCACTTTACGATAGAGCCACAACATATAAGCCGCGGAAAGAATGGTGCCGAGCGTCGCCAGGCTCGCCACCCAAGTGTTGACGCGGAAGGTGCCGATCAGCGTCAAAAATTCGCCGACGAAGCCCGAGGTGCCGGGCAATCCGACATTCGCCAGCGTGAACACCATGAAGACGAAGGCGTAAAGCGGCATGCGATTGACGAGACCGCCATAGGCCGCGATCTCGCGCGTGTGCATGCGGTCGTAGATGATGCCGACACACAGGAACAAAGCGGCCGAGACGATGCCGTGCGAGATCATCTGGAATATGCCGCCGGCCACTCCCTGCGCCGTCACCGCGAAAATGCCCATCGTGACGAAGCCCATATGCGCGACGGACGAATAGGCGATGAGCTTTTTGACGTCCTCCTGCACCAGCGCCACGAGCGAAGTGTAGACAATCGCCACGACCGAAAGGGCGTAAATCAGCGGCGCCAGATGCGCGGACGCTTCCGGAAACATCGGCAGCGAAAAGCGCAGAAAGCCATAACCGCCCATTTTCAGCAAGATCGCCGCTAGGATTACCGAGCCCGCCGTGGGCGCTTCGACATGCGCATCGGGCAGCCAGGTGTGAACGGGCCACATCGGCAATTTCACGGCGAACGAAGCCAAGAAGGCGAACCATGCCCAGGTCTGCAACGTCAGCGGAAACGGGTGATGCAGCAGCGTCGGAATGTCGGTGGTGCCGGCCTGCCAATACATCGCCATGATGGCAAGCAGCATCAGCACCGAGCCAAGCAGCGTGTAGAGAAAGAACTTGAAACTCGCATAGACGCGGCGCGGGCCGCCCCACACACCGATGATCAGGAACATCGGGATCAGCCCACCCTCGAAGAACAGATAAAACAGGACCAGGTCGAGCGCACAAAACGTCCCGACCATCAGCGTTTCCAGGACGAGAAACGCGATCATGTATTCGCGCACGCGGCGCTGAATGGCGGTCCAGCTCGCCAGGATGCAAATCGGCAACAACGCCGTGGTCAGTATCACGAACGGCAACGAAATACCGTCGACTCCCATCGCATAGGTTATGGCGCCGCCGAGCCATGGCCGCCTTTCGGTGAATTGGAAATCCGAGGAACTCGGGTCGAACCGCCAGATCAGGATCAACGAAATGACGAAAGTGACGAGCGTCGTCCACAGCGCCACCCAGCGAGCATTGCGCACGCCGGCCACGTCCTCGTTCAAGAAGGCGATGAACAGCGCGCCGACCAGCGGCAGGAACGTCACAACGGAAAGGATCGGCCAACTCGTCATCAGTGCAGCCCTGTGAACATGAACCAGGTGACGGCTGCGGCGACGCCGATCAGCATCGCGAAGGCGTAATGATAGAGGTACCCTGTCTGCAGGCGTATCACGTTGCGCGTCACGTCGAGCACCCACGCCGAAACGCCGTCAGGCCCGAACCCGTCGATCACAAAGCCGTCGCCTCCCTTCCAGAACAGCCGGCCGAGCCAGAGCGTGGGGCGAACCAGAAGGAAGTCGTAGATTTCGTCGAAGTACCATTTGTTCAACAGGAACTCATAGAGCGGTCTTTGGCTCCGGGCCAAAGCGGCGGGAAGATCGGGCCTACGGATATAGAATTGCAAGGCAACCAGAAATCCAACGGCCATCATGATCGTCGGAGCAAGCTTGATGTAGAGAGGAAGCTTTTCGGTCTCCTCATAGATCGTGTCCGCCTCCGCGAGCTTCAGAGACGCTCCGAAAAACACATCGGCGCCATGACCTATAAACACCTGGAGAAACGGCCAGCCCGCGGCGATCGAGCCGAAAGCCAATACGGCGAGCGGAATGAGCATCACTTTCGGGCTTTCGTGCGCCGTTTCATAATGATGGCGATCGTGCGGTTCGCCAAAAAACGTCTTGAAGATCAGCCGCCAGGAATAGAATGAGGTCAGCGCCGCCGCCAAGGTGGTCATGACAAAGGCGTAGCTCGAAGCCGCGCTTTGCGCGGTAACGTCGGCCTCAATGATCGCGTCCTTGGAGTAGAAGCCGGCGGTCAAGGGAAAGCCGGTCAGCGCCAGCGTGCCGATCACCATTACCGCGAAAGTGAACGGAATCTTGTGCCAAAGGCCGCCCATACGGCGGATGTCTTGCTCGTGATGCATCGCCAGGATGACCGAGCCGGAGCCGAGGAACAGGAGCGCCTTGAAGAAAGCATGCGTAAACAGGTGGAACATCCCAACCGAATACGCGCCGACTCCCATCGCGACGAACATGTAACCGAGCTGCGAGCAAGTCGAATAAGCGATGATGCGCTTGATGTCGTTCTGGACCAGTGCAACGCTTGCCGCGAATATCGCCGTCGTCGCGCCGATGAACGTTACGAACGCGGATGCGTCCGCCGACAAGGAGAATAATGGCGACAAGCGCGCGACCACGAAGACGCCCGCCGTCACCATGGTGGCGGCATGGATCAGCGCCGAGACTGGAGTCGGCCCTTCCATGGCGTCGGGCAACCAAGTATGCAGCAAAAACTGCGCCGACTTGCCCATGGCGCCCATGAACAGCAAGAGACAGACCGCCGTAAGCGCGTCGACGTTCCAGCTTAGGAAATGAAAGCTCTTGCCGACCAGATCCGGCGCCTGAGCGAAAATGGTATCGAAGTCGATCGCCCCGGTCAGATAGAAGACGGCGAAAATGCCGAGCGAAAAGCCGAAGTCGCCGACGCGATTGACGATGAAGGCCTTGATCGCCGCCGCATTGGCTTCGGGCTTATGGTACCAGAAACCGATCAGCAGATAGCTTGCGAGCCCGACGCCCTCCCACCCGAAAAAGAGCTGCAGCAAATTATCCGCCGTAACCAGCATCAGCATGGCGAAGGTGAAGAACGACAGATAGGAGAAGAAGCGCGGCTTGTACGGATCCTCCTCCATGTAGCCGATGGAGTAGATGTGCACGAGCGACGATATCGTCGTCACGACGACCAGCATCACCGCGGTCAAAGGATCGATCCGCAGCGTCCATTCCGAATGAAGGTCGCCGAAGGTGATAAACGAAAACAGCGGAATGTGCGCATCGTGGCCGGCGAAGCCGACGTCGAAAAACGCGATCCACGACAGCACGCATGAGATCACGAGGAACGTAGACGTGACGAGTTCCGCAAGGAGCGATCCG